>Ga0209382_10000039_pt1 | contig 163735 bp, 139 predicted proteins | sample SoiMetdeltSBSDD5_FD_187599 | JGI IMG/M metagenome (GOLD analysis project Ga0209382, IMG submission 187599) | Bulk soil microbial communities from a Populus tree surrounding site in Tennessee, USA - Soil MetaG P. deltoides SBSDD5 (SPAdes) (version 2) | ecosystem: Environmental > Terrestrial >...
CTTCTTGTCTGGACCGGGCTCCGAATTGTCGTTGCCGCCGAAGTCCGTGAACGTGCCCGGGAACGCCGTGCCCGAGCCACCGCACGCGAACGAGGTCGTCGGATTTGCAGCGAGGGCGCACGCCGAGAAGTCACGGTCGCGCTCCAGCACTGCCTTCGAATCCTGATACGACACGTACGCGGTAATGTTGCCGCGGCCGTCTTCGGTGCTGACGCCGACGGTCAGCGTGCCCTGCACGCCGTTGCCGTCCGTCACGTTGTCATCCGGCAGGTTGAACTGCGACGGATTCGTGTTGTGACGCGCCTGGATGGTGTCGCGCAGCTGCACTGCGCCTGGTCCGCTGAAATCGTTGTTGTGCTGATAGAGGCTGTACTGGCCGTCGATCTGCACGCCTTCGAAATCCTTCTTCATGATGAAGTTCACGACGCCGGCGATGGCGTCCGAACCGTAGACGGCGGACGCGCCGCCCGTCAGGACTTCGACGCGCTCGACCAGCGCAGTCGGGATCTGGTTCAAGTCCGCGGCGGAGTTGGTGACACCGCCATAAGGCATGCGGCGACCGTCAACGAGCACCAGGGTGCGCGAGGAACCGAGGCCGCGCAGGTTCACCGTCGCGGTGCCGGTTGCGCCGTTGGACACCGTGCCGTTCTGAGCGGCGAATGCCTGCGGCAACTGGTTGACCAGGTCTTCGATCTTGGTCACGCCCTGCGTGATCACGTCCTCCGACGTTACTTGCGTGACAGGGCTGGTGGTCTCGAGATTCGGCTGCGCAATGCGCGAACCGGTCACGACGACTTCCTGGATGGTTTGATCTGCTGCGTACGCGGGACCTGCGGCGGCGGCCGCAGCACCCGTCAGCAACGCGTAGCGAACCGCGTGCCGAATAGAGGTACTCGTCGACATTGATAGCTCCTCCTGCGAGAGGTGTTTGATTTCGGACGGTTGGTCGACCGCTAAGTCAGCGGCTCCAAACTCTCCCTTCTTTGACCCAGCGGTTCGTTTCCCCGCACCCCTGGACCTAAGCGTGGTGCCGAGCATACAACTGCTTCTGGCCGTTTGAAAGCTTCGTTGCTAATTCAGCACGGGGCCCAAAGCCTCGAAATCCCGTGAAACGCTCACTTTTCTTGGCATTTGAGCGCCCGAGTAGGGGTTTCATGTATACAAGTCACAACAGCTGGGAGGCTGTTTGTTGCGACCAAGGCACAAGAGTGGCCGCCGGCAATTGGGCTGGAGCACGTTCAGGCGCGTTTGAGCTGCAATGGCTGCAGCTGCTGCCTACGTTATGTGGACAACGACCGTCGGCGGTAACGAACGAGAGGTCCGCTCATCGGCGAAACGCGATGCGCACGATCGGCTGACTATGTCGCGCCCAAAACGGCTTTTTTGCGCAGAAACCTAAAAAGTGACCGTCAGCCCGATGACCAACGCGTCGAGATCGGCCTCGCCGAGGGTCCTCTCCATCCCAGCGTCGAAGACACGCTGATACTCGAGCCGCAGATCGTAGATCTCCAGGACTCTGCGGCTGATGCCGATGCCTGCGAAGTAGTCGGTGCTGCCGTCGGAGAGGGAATCGGAGAGGTGGTTGCCGATCGGTGGAATGAACTGCGAGCCCTGGGCCCTGAGGTCGAACCTCACAGTGTTGGTCGCGAAGAGCGCACCGCCCCGCCCGAACAACTCCCAGTCGCGGGTGAGCGGTAGCGTGCCGAGCACGGAGAGCATGAAGCCATCCGTTTCGGTTTCGACCGTCGTCGCGAGAGAGCCGGGCTCCAGAGGCCAGTTGCCGGTGGCGCGCGACTGGTACTGCACCTTGCCAAACTTCGCATAGGCGCCCTCGAACGCGAGATACCGGTTCAAACGATATCCGCCGTACAGCATGTACGCGGTGTCCTTGTCGTCGAACGAGACCTGCTCGTCGGTCGGCGTGAAGAATGAAAACTCCTGAAGGGCGGCAGCCAGGTCGGCGTAAAGGAACTGATCCGCCGCCTTCGAGGCCTGGCCGACATAACCGCCGATATAGAACCCGGGCTCGTTTGCCGCCGCACTTTGCACGACTGCGACGCCGAGGAGGAAGAAGCACTTGATCAGCGCCAGCCAGTTCTTTTTCATGCCCCACCCGTGATTTTCCGCCAATGCACTCTACCTAAATTCCGAGGGGCGCGAGCGATGCACACTCCAGCGCAGCACGTTGCGCGCGTGACACGTCCGATCGTGCTTCCCGTACGTGCCGGAAAGCGCTCGGAGGGTTCCTGCGGCATCCTTGCGCAAAGCACGACTGGCGCGACGGCCGTAGCTCGTGAAGCATCGCTCGAGCGTGGTCCACGTGCCGCGCGTCATCCACGGAAGCCTCTGATCGGGAAGGGATGCCTTCCTGCGAGGCTGGCAACCATGAGCTCCTTCCAACGCATTCTGGTCGTCGGCGCCACGGGCGCGCAGGGCGGCTCCGTCGCACGTCACCTGCTGCACCTGGGCACTTGTCGCGTGCGCTGCCTGACCCGCCATCCCGATTCAGCCATTGCGCAGGAATTCGCGAGCCTCGGCGCGGAGCTGGTCGAGGGCGACCTCGGCAATCCAGCGTCGCTGCGCGCCGCGCTGCGCGGCTGCGATGGCGCATTCGGCGTCACCAACTACTGGGAGCACTTCGAGCGCGAGTTGGATCACGGCCGCAATTTCGTGGACGCGCTCCACGCCAGCGGTATACAGCACGCGGTACTGAGCACGCTGCCGCACGCGAAGCTGCTCTCCGGAGGCCGGCTGACCGTGCCGCACCTCGACATCAAGGGTCACATCGAAGAGTACGCGCGCAGCGCGAATCTGCCGGCGACTTACGTGCACATTGCCTTCTACTACGAGAATTTTCTGAAGCGCTTCCCGCCGCGGCACCAGGCCGACGGCAGCTATGTGTTCGGCTTCCCGCAAGGCAACGTGCCGCTCGCTGCCGTCGCTGCCGAAGACGTGGGCGGCGTGGTCGCCGCAATCTTCGCCGAGTCGTTCTGGTATCGCGACAAGGTCGTCGGCATCGTCGGCGACGATCTGCGCTGCGACGAGTACGCGGAGATCATGCATCGCGTGCTCGGACGCTCGTTCCGCTATCGGTATGTCGCGCACGATGCGTTTGCGGCGCTCGGCTTCCCCGGCGCGCGCGATCTCGCGGACATGTTCGAGTTCAACCGCACCTACGTTCCGAACCGGCGTCTCGACCTGGCGAAGTCCCGCGAGCTGTATCCGCAGATGCGCACCTTCGAGCGCTGGCTGCGCGACCACGTGGCCGCGTTCGAGCAGGCTCTAGCGAGCTGACCGCTCGCGCAGGAACGTACGCAGCACCTGCCCCGTGTGCGAGTTGCGCGCGGCGCGCGCTACGTCGTCCGGCGCTCCCTGCACGACCAGGCGTCCGCCCGCCGCGCCGCCTTCCGGCCCGAGGTCGATGATCCAGTCCGCTTCCGCGATCACATCGAGATCGTGCTCGATAACGACCACAGTGTTGCCCGCATCGACCAGCCGATGCAGCACGCGGATCAGTTTCTCGACGTCGGCCATGTGCAGGCCCACCGTCGGCTCGTCGAGGACGTACAACGTGCTGTGCGCGTTGCCGTTCGAACGCGCACCGGCGTAACTCACCTTCGACAGCTCGGTGACGAGCTTGATGCGCTGGGCTTCGCCGCCGGACAGCGTCGGGCTCTGCTGCCCGAGAGTCAGGTAGCCGAGCCCTACATCCTGCAGCAGGCGCAGCGCGTGATGAATGCGCGGATGCGCCGCGAAGAACTCGACCGCGTCGTCGACGCTCATCATGAGCACTTCGCCGACATTCTTGCCCTTGTAGTCGACAGTCAGTGTGTCGTGATTGAAGCGGCGACCGCCGCAGGTATCACAGATCACGCGGACGTCCGGCAGAAAGCTCATCTCGATCCGGCGCAGGCCTTGCCCGTCGCAGCTTTCGCAGCGGCCGCCGGCAGTGTTGAACGAAAAGCGCGAAGCTGTGTAGCCGCGCATGCGGGCCTCGGGGGTCTCGGCGAACACGCGGCGGATCGCGTCCCAGAAGCCGACATAAGTCGCAGGGCACGAGCGCGGCGTCTTGCCGATCGGCGTCTGATCGACTTCGAGCACGCGGCCGACCTGTTCCCAGCCGTGAATGCCGCGGCAGCCCTGCCAGCTGACCTTCGCGCCGCGCCGGCGGCCGAGCGCCGCACGCAGGTTGTCGTGCAGGACGTCGCGCGCCAGCGTCGACTTCCCGGATCCCGAGACGCCGGTGACGACAACGAGCCGCCCGAGCGGCACACGGAATGTCTGCCGCCGCAGATTGTGCATCGATGCGGCTTCGATCTTCAGCGCCGCCGAGCGGCCATTGACCGCGCGGCGCTGCGCGATCGGATGGCGCAACGGCTCCGCCAGCAGGCGTCCGGTGATCGACTGTGGCGAGCGCTGCAACTCGCTGGCTGTGCCGGCGGCCACGACCTGCCCGCCGCGCGTGCCCGCGCCCGGCCCGAGATCGATGACGTGGTCGGCGCGCCGGATCGTATCCTCGTCGTGCTCGACAACGAGCAGCGAGTTGCCCTTCGCAGCGAGCCGCGCGAGCGTATCGAGCAGGATGCGATTGTCGCGCGGATGCAGGCCGATGGTCGGCTCGTCGAGGATGTAGCACACACCCTGCAGATTCGAGCCCAACTGCGCCGCGAGCCTGATCCGTTGCGCCTCACCGCCCGACAGCGTCGGCGCGGAACGATCGAGCGCGAGATAGCCCAGCCCGACTTCCTCGAGGAACGCCAGCCGCGAGTTGATTTCGGCGAGTACGTCGCGCGCGATGGCACTGTCGCGGCCCTGCAGCTTGAGCGCGGTGAACATCTCGCGCATGCCGGAAACAGATTGCGCCGTCAGCGCGGCGATCGACTGCTTGCGGAAGCGCACGTTGCGCGCGATCTCGTTGAGACGCTCGCCTGCGCACGCCTTGCAGGACTGTCCCGCATCCGCTCCTTCACTCCACCACCATTCCTCGCCGCTCTGCTGCTCGTCGAACCCGCGGAGCTTCAGGCCCGTGCCGAAGCAGTCCTCGCACCAGCCGTGCTTGGAGTTGAAAGAAAACAACCTGGGATCGAGCTCGGCGAAACTGCGAGCGCATGACGGACAGGCACGGCGCGTAGAGAAGATGGCAGCCCGGCCATCCGCTTTGATCACGTGCACCACGCCCTTGCCGAAGTCGAGCGCCGTCGTCAGAGCAGAGCGCAACTCGCGCTCGGCGCGCGGCGACACTGCGACATTCGCGATGGGCAACTCGATCGTGTGCTCGTGAAAGCGTGACAGACGCGGCCAATTGTCGGTTGGCAGCAGCGCGCCATCGACGCGCAGGTGCGTGTAGCCCTTCTTCGCAGCCCACACCGCGAGATCGGTGTAGTAGCCCTTGCGCGCGACGACCAGCGGCGCCAGTACGCTGATCTCTTTACCGCGATAGTCCTTCAGCACCCGCGCCGCGATGGATTCGAAACTCTGCGGCTCGATCGGCACGTCGCAGTCCGGACAGAACTGCGTGCCGAGCTTCACGTAGAGCAGGCGCAGGAAATGATAGATCTCGGTCAGCGTCGCGACCGTGCTCTTGCGGCCGCCGCGGCTGGTGCGCTGTTCGATCGCGACCGTCGGCGGAATCCCGAAGATCGCATCGACGTCGGGGCGCGAAGCCGGCTGCACGAATTGCCGCGCGTAGGCGTTCAGCGATTCGAGATAACGGCGCTGCCCTTCGCCGAACACGATATCGAACGCGAGCGTCGACTTACCGGAGCCGGACACGCCAGTGACGACCGTGAAGCGGTTGCGCGGCAGCTCGACGTCGATGTTCTTGAGGTTGTGCTCGCGCGCGCCATGGATCGCGATCGCCGACTTGCCTGAGCCGTTTGTGGGGGAGGACTGCGAACGGGCCTCCGCGCTGCTCGGCGGCCGCCACCCGCCCAGCGCTTCCTTCAGCGCTTTACCAGTGTGCGATCGGTCAATTTTCATCACCTCGCGCGGCGTGCCTTCGCAGACGATCTCACCGCCGGCGTCGCCGCCTTCCGGGCCCAGGTCGATCAGCCAGTCCGCCGCCGCGATGACGTCGAGATTGTGCTCGATCACGAGCAGGGAATGACCCGCGTCGAGCAGGCGCCGGAACGCGCGCAGCAGCTTCGCGATGTCATCGAAGTGCAGACCCGTGGTCGGCTCGTCGAACAGGAACAGTGTGCCCGGCGTCTCCCCTGCGCCGCGCGGACGCTCGTCCGCCTCGGCGAGATGGCCGGCGAGCTTCAGGCGTTGCGCCTCGCCACCAGACAGCGTCGGCACCGGCTGACCGAGCTTGAGATAGTCGAGGCCGACCTCGACGAGCGGCCGCAGCCGCGCCAGCACCTCGCGCTCATCCGTGAAGAACTCGACCGCCTCGGACACGGTCATGTCGAGCACGTCCGCAATGCTGCGGCCGGGCGCGCCCGCGCGGTTCAAGGTGATCTCGAGGGTCTCCGCGCGATAGCGCCGCCCGTTGCAATCGGCGCAGCGCAAGTACACGTCCGACAGGAACTGCATCTCGACGTGCTCGAAGCCGTTGCCGCCGCAGCTCGGACAGCGGCCGCTGCCGGAGTTGAAGCTGAACGTGCCGAGCGTGTAGCCACGCTCCTTCGCGAGCGGCTCGTTTGCGTACAGCTTGCGGATGGCGTCGAACGCGCCGACGTAGCTGGCGGGATTGGAGCGCGTGGTGCGGCCGATCGGCGCCTGGTCGACCATTACGACTGCGCCGAGCGCGTCCGCGCCTTCGATGCGCTCGTGCGCACCGGGTGTTTCGGTCGGCTTGCCGAAGCGCTTGCGCAGCGCCGGATACAGCACGTCCTGTACGAGCGTCGATTTGCCGGATCCCGACACGCCGGTGATGCACACCAGGCGGTTCAGCGGAAGTGCGACGTCGATGCCTTTGAGGTTGTGCTGCCGCGCGCCGCGGATCAGCAGGGAATTGCGCGCGGGCAATGTCGCAGAGCAGGGCGCTGCATCGTGCCCGTTCACTTTCTTCCGGCCCGTCAGGTAGTCCGCCGTCAGCGAGCGCTCGGCGTGGGCAAGGCGCGCCGGCCGATCGAAGAACACGACCTCGCCGCCCTTCTCGCCCGGACCGGGTCCCACGTCGAGGATCCGGTCCGCCGCCTGCATCACCTGCGGATCGTGCTCGACCACGAGCAGGGAATTCCCCGACTGCTTCAGGCGCTTCATTACGTCAATCACGCGTCCCATGTCGCGCGGATGCAGTCCGATCGACGGCTCGTCCAGCACGAACAGCGTGTTGACCAGCGAAGTGCCGAGCGCCGTCGTCAGGTTGATTCGTTGCACTTCGCCGCCGGACAGCGTGCGCGATTGGCGGTCGAGCGTCAGGTAACCCAGGCCGACATCCAGCAGAAACTTCAGGCGGCTGCGAATCTCCCGCAGCACCAGGTCGCTCGCTTCGTCGAGCGGCGCCGGCAGCGCGAGCCGCCCGAAGAACTCGGCACAACGCTCGATCGGCAGCAGCATCAGCTCATGAATGCCGACGCCGGGCAGTCGCCCGAGCGTCTCGCCTGTCCAGCGAGTGCCGCGCGGCGCGAAGCGCGTCGCTTCGCTAAGCACGGCGGCTGCATCCTGTTGCGTACCGAGCCGCCATAACAGCGCGTCGGTCTTCAATCGCGCTCCGTCGCAGTCAGTGCACGGCGTGTACGCGCGATATTTCGACAGCAGCACGCGGATGTGCATCTTGTACGCCTTGGTCTCGAGCCACGCGAAGAAGCGGCGGACGCCGTACCACAGCTTGTTTTCCCAGCTGCCTTCGCCTTCGAGAACCCATTTGCGCTGCTCGGCACCGAGCTCGCGCCAGGGCGTATCGAGCGGGACGCCGCGCTTGCGCGCGAAGCGAACGAGGTCGTCCTGGCACTCGCGATATGACTCCGTCTGCCACGGGCGCACCGCGCCGCCGCGCAGCGTCTTCGCTTCATCGGGCACGATCAGTCCGAAGTCGATGCCGATGATCCGGCCGAAGCCGCGGCAACTGTCGCACGCGCCGAGCGGCGAGTTGAAGGAAAAGAGGCTTGGCGTAGGCTCGCGATAATGAATGTCGCAGTCAGCACAGTGCAGATCGGAGGAGAACCGCCAGACGCGCAACACGCTCTGCGCTGCGTCGAGGAGTTGCACTGCCACCCGGCCACGGCCAATGCGCAATCCCGACTCCAGAGCCTCGATCACGCGATCGCGCTCGGTAGTCGCGAAGCGCACGCGATCCTGGAGCATCTCGAAAATCACGCCGGAGTTAGCGTTTGGCTCGCTACGCCCGAAAACGCGTGTGTAGCCCTGTTTCGCCAACAGCCCGAGCACCTCCGTCTCGCTGAAGTTGTGCGGAACCGGCACCGGGAACGTCACGACGAGCCGGCTGTCGCGCAACGCTGCATTGCTCAGGCGCTCGTCGATTGCAGCGTAGATGCTTTGTGCCGAGTCGCGCCGCACCGGCGCGCCGCACTCGCGGCAGCAGAGCTGCGCCGCGCGCGAAAACAGCAGCTTCAGGTGATCGTTGAGCTCCGTCATCGTGCCGACCGTCGAGCGCGAGGTGCGCACCGGGTTGGTCTGATCGATGGCGATCGCCGGCGGGATGCCGTCGATGCGCTCGACCTGCGGGCGGTCCATGCGATCGAGGAACTGGCGCGCGTACGGCGAGAACGTCTCCACGTAGCGGCGCTGGCCCTCGGCATAGATCGTGTCGAACACCAGCGAAGACTTGCCCGAGCCCGACACGCCGGTGACGACGATCAGCTCGTTCGTCGGCAGCTCGAGATCGAGATTCTTCAGGTTGTTCTGGCGTGCGCCGCGGATGACGATGGATTGAGACATGGAACCCAATAGGGGAATCGGCGCACAACACGCTGGCGTGCGCGCACTATTTCAGGAGACGGTCGGGAACCGGCATATTCAATACCAGAAAAGTGTCACCGCGTGTCTTGTTTCGGTGACAATGGCGCGCCATGTCCGCACCTCCAGCCGATCCCGGCGATCCCCTGCGCGATGCTGCGCTGGCCAGCGCGCTGGCCGGAATCTTCCGCGGCCGCTTCTGCGACATTCTGCTGCGCGACCGGGTCGCGGCGCCGTTTGCCGAGGGTGCGGTCGTTTACGAGCTCGGCGAGACGCAGCGCGCGCTGTGGTTCGTGCGCAGCGGCGTCGTCAGAATCGGCACGATCACGGCCGACGGCCGGGAGATCATCTACGACGTGCGCAAGGAGGGCGACGTCGTCGGCGAGCTGTGCGCGTTCGAACCGGTGCGGCGCGACCGGGCCGTGGTCGTCGAGCAGGCGGGTCTGATAGCGGTTCCGCTCGACGAGGCGCTCGACGCCCTGGCGCGTCACCCGAGTGCTTTGCGCGACCTCGTCGAGGTCTTCGGCGGCGCTCTGGCCGAAGCCTACGATCAGTTGAGCAGTGTGGCGCACGACGATCTCATGCGCCGCGTGGTGAAGACGCTGCGCTCGCTCGCGAACAAGCTCGGCGAAGCGCGCGGCGAGCTGGTCGAGATCGGAACCTATCTCACGCAGGACGAGCTCGCGCAGATGGTGATGGCGCGGCGTGAGCGAGTCTCGACCGCGCTCAACGTCCTGCGCCAGCGCGGCGTCGTGCAGTACTCGCCGCGCGGACGACTGCGCGTCGACCTGCGCGCTCTTACCGAGTGATCCTTACACGCCTGCGCGAACGTTACGGCGGTAACTGACTTTCACCGCGCTCATGCGCTATCCCGTCTGCGTTGCATTTGCAACGGAGGGGATGGACATGCACAGCCTGCGCGCGCTTGCCTTGGTTCTGGTTTTCTCGTTGGCAACGTGCGGGCTCGCGCTCGCGGCTGACGAGGCGTCGTCCGAGCTCTCGCGAATGGCGAGCGACGTGCAATCCCTGCCCAGTGCCGACCGGCACGCCATCGCGAGCGGCGTCGGCGAGATCCTGCGCGGACGCAAGATCTTCCGCTTCGACACGTTCGGCGACGAAGCATTCTGGGGCGGCACGCTCGGCCTGCACCGCGCGATCGCCGGCCGGGCCAACGGCGGCGTCGGCGCGGGCTTGAGCCCGAAGGCCGCGCTGGAGTTGGGCCTGAAAGTGGACGTCAACGCGCTGCCCGGCCAGTTGCGCAGCGAGCTGCGGCGCGGGCGCGTCGATCTGAACAATCCCGCGACGACACTCACGCTGCTCAAGCTCGACGCTGTCGTCGGTGTCCGCGGCTTCTTCGACGACAGTGACCGGCGCCTGCAGTCGGTCGGGATCACCTGCGCGCTGTGTCACTCGACCGTCGACAATTCATTCGCGCCGGGTATCGGCAATCGGCTCGACGGCTGGGCCGCGCGCGATCTGAACGTCGGCGCAGTCATCGCGCTGTCGCCCAACGTGCAGCCGTTCGTCGATCTGCTGCGGCTCGCGGTGCCGGGAATCGACGCAGCGACGGTGCGCACCGTGCTGCGCAGCTGGGGCCCGGGCAAGTTCGACGCGGAGCTGCTCCTGGACGGCAAAGCGTTCCGCCCCGACAACAAGCCGGCGGCGACGCTCATTCCGCCTGCGTTCGGCCTCGCGGGCGTCAACATGCACACCTGGACCGGCTGGGGCTCGGTGACGCACTGGAACGCGTTCGTTGCGAACCTCGAAATGCAGGGCAGCGGCACGTTCTACGACCCGCGCCTCAACGACGCCAGCAAGTTTCCGATCGCCGCGGCCGCCGGCTTCGCCGACGTGCGCAAGGATCCTGACCTGATCACTGCGAAGCTCGCACCGCTGCACGTTTATCAGCTGAGCATCCCCGCGCCGCGGCCACCGTCCGGCAGCTTCAATGTGTCAGCAGCAAAACGCGGCAAAGCGTTGTTCACCGGCAAGGCGGACTGCGCGCGTTGTCACGTGCCCCCGCTGTACACCGAGCCGGGCTGGAACATGCACACGCCGGAAGAGATCGGCATCGACGCGTTTCAGGCGCAACGCTCGCCCGACGAGCGCTATCGCACGGCGCCACTCAAGGGGCTGTGGACGCACACCAAGGGCGGCTTCTACCACGACGGCCGCTTCGTCTCGCTGCGGCAGGTGATCGATCACTACAACACGCAGTTCGCGCTGGGCCTGACGCCCGCGGAGAGGACGGACATCATCGAGTACCTGAAATCGCTGTGAGCGTCAGCTCGCGACGAGCGGCGGCAGCGGACAATGCACGCTCGCGCAGACGGCACGCAGCAGCTCCGCTTCGCCGATCGTCAGCTGCTGGTCGTGGGTGACGGTTGCGACCATCGCCTCGACCAGCTGCTCCTTCGCGATCGGCGCCAGCTGGTCGAGCCGGCTGAGCGCGAGATCGAGCGCGGCCGCCCACGGACCGGCGATGCCGTAAGCTGGCCGGTCGCGCGGAAACAGGTGGTGCATGCCGACCTCGTACGCGCGGCGCGCGGAAGTCTCGTCGTTGTGCCCGTAGCGTGCGAGTACCGAGAACAGCACCTGCGTATCCTGCTGCACAACGTCCAACGTCAGGCGACGCGTACGTGCGACTGGAGTCAGATCGTCTCGCAAGTGAACCTGCGCAAGCTTGCGCAGCACATAGCTATGCAGCGCGACGGCCCCGCCCCCGGGCAACATGCCGTTGAGACACGCCATGAGCTGCACGCGCTCTTCGCGCGTGAGCTGGCGCAGCGCCGGAAAGCCGCGCAGCAGCGCGGGAATCAGCTGCTCGGGTTCGAGCGCGGCCACGTCGTGTTCGAGCGCGGCCGTTGCCGCAGCGATCTCAGGCGTGAGGCGCTGAGCAATCACCTGTTTCTGCCTGGCACGCGTATCCGGATTCGTGTCCAGCGCCAGTGCCAGAAGCAGCGCGCGTGCCGACTGCGCATGCCGACCCGCCGCCACGATCGCTTCCGGCAACGACTGCCGGATCTCGCGCGCGAGCTGCATGTGGGCCGTGCCGGGATTGCCGACCAGCTCCGCGATCACCGAAGGAGCGGCGGCCGGCAGCACGAAACCGCGTGAAGCGACGTCAGCCTTCGCCGTGGACGGCCCAGGTTCGGCCTCGACGGCAGCTGCAGCCTCCGCCGCCATGCGAGCGCGCGCAGCGTCGATCTCCTTCGGGTCGAAGCGCGGATCGATCGCCTTGAGGCGCTCGAGCAAGGGCGGATGAGTCTCGAAAAATCGCCTGATGCCCGGCGCGAACAGCATGTGCGCAACTTCTTCGACTTCCGCGTTGCCGACACGCGAGCCTGCACTGCTTGCGCCGATCTTGACCAACGCACCGCGCAGCCCGTCCGGATCGCGCGTGAACTGCACCGCTGACGCATCAGCAAGCGCCTCGCGCCGGCGCGACACTGCTGCCTGGATCAACCGCCCGAAGAACAGGCCCACGTAGCCGATGATGAGCACCGCGAGCGCGATCAGCAGAACGATCACTACGCCGCCCTTGCGATCGCCGCGCACGCGCGTGGCGCCGCGCAGCACAGTGCGGCCGATCAGCGCGATCACGAGCAGGCCGAACAGCAACCCCATCAGCCGCAGGTTGAGCTGCATGTCGCCGTTGAGAATGTGGCTGAACTCGTGCGCAATCACGCCCTGCAGCTCGGACCGGTTCAACGTGGTCAGCGTGCCGCGCGTCACACCGATCGCGGCGTTGGAAGGATTGTGGCCGGCAGCGAAAGCGTTGATGCCGCTCTCGTGCTCCAGCAGGTAGGCTTCTGGCATCGGCACACCGGAAGCGATCGCCATCTCTTCGATGACGTTCAGCAGCCGGCGCTGCAACGGATCGGTGGTGTCCGGCGAAATGCGCACGCCGCCGAGCGAGCGAGCCACGACTCCGCCCCCTCCGCCGAGCACCATTGTCTTGTAGAAGCTCGCCAGCGTAATCACCGCGAGCACGACGAGGCTGGTGCCGATGACCATGCGCGGATGCGTCGCGAGCCATTCACCGAGCGGCGGCATGTAGCCGTGCGCGTGCGCCTCGCCTTGCCGCATGAGCATGAACACGACGAGGTCGACCGCAGCGACTACTGCGAGCACTGCCAGCCCGAACAGGACGACGAGGCGCCGCGACGCGCGACGCGCCTCGTCCTGACGCTTGAAGAAATTCATCTGTTCTCGAGTCGGGCTAAAGCCCGACCTACAGCGATCCCGTAGGTCGGATTTCAGTCCGACACCCTTAGGTGAATTTCACCTGCGGCACCGCGCGCTTCTCCGGCGACTCGATCTCCAGCAGCTGCGCCGGCGCGAACGCGAACATGCCGGCGACGATGCTGTTGGGGAACATCTCGCGCGAGTTGTTGTAGTTCATCACCGCGTCGTTGAACGCCTGGCGCGCGAACGCGACCTTGTTCTCGGTCGTGGTCAGCTCCTCGGAGAGCTGCATCATGTTCTGGTTCGCCTTGAGGTCCGGGTAGGCCTCGGCGACCGCGAACAGTCGGCCCAGCGCGCCGTTGAGCGCGGTCTCGGCGCCGGCGAGCTGCTGCACGGCGCCCGGGTCGCCCGGGTTCGCGGCCGCGCGCTTCAGGCCGCTGACTGCGCTGTTGCGCGCGGCGATGACGGCTTCGAGCGTCTCGCGCTCGTGCTTGATGTAGCCGTTGGCCGTCTCCACCAGGTTCGGAATCAGGTCGTGACGCCGCGTGAGCTGCACGTCGATCTGCGCGAATGCGTTCTTGTAGGCGTTGCGGCCGCTGACCAGCCGGTTGTAGATCGAAACGAAGAACAGTGCGATAGCGATGAAGACGCCGAACACTATCCAGCCCATCTGACTTAACCTCCAGCTGCGAACTGCCGCAGTCGACCAAGCATACAGAAAGCGCAACCGCCGCGATCAGCGCTGCCGGCGAATTGCAGCCGTGCGCCGGTAAGCGGACGGCTCAATGCAACGCGTGTTCAAGCCAGCCGGCCGCGGCGCCGGAAGCAAGCGAGCGTTCCAGCCAGCCGTTCACAGCGGCCTCCAGTTGCGCATCCCGCTGCAGAAGAATCGCCTTGTCCGCAACCGTGAACGTAGCCGTCGTCGCGCGGCACAGACGGGGGTCACGCCGGACCTGCAACTCGACTTCCACGTCATCGGTGACCATGACGTCGGCCCGCCCGACCGCGAGTTCCGCGAAGATCGTGCGATTGTCCGCGTGCACGATCCGGTGCGCGGCGCCGAGGCGCTCGCGAGCGAACTGCTCGTTCGTCCCGCCGGGATTGACGATGACTCTGACGTCCGGCCGGTCGATCTCCTCGAGCGTGTCGAAGCGCGCCTGCCTGCCGCAGCGAACGATCGGCGTCTTGCCACCGCGATGATAGGGAACGGAAAAGGCTGCTTGCTTCGCACGCGCCGGCGTCACGCTGATACCGCCGGCGGCAACATCGAATCGTCCGGCCGCGTAGTCCTGCATCAGCGTCGACCAGGTTGTCCTGACGAAGCGCGGTTGCAGCTGCAACGCAGCCGCTAACGCCAGCGCGAGATCGACATCGGCGCCGCGCAATGCGTCGCCCTCGTCCACACTGAACGGCGCGTAGTCGCCGGTCATGCCGATCCGCAGCACACCCGTTGCTTTGATGCGCGCATAAGGCGCGATGTCGGCGGAGCGGACGGCAGCGACGGCGCGAGCCAGATCTTCGCGGTCTGCATCGGTGAGGTGCGGCACGTCGAGCGCACGCGCGAGGCCGACGAGACGCCCGGCAGTGCCGGGCTCGCGCAGTCCCGGAGCTGCGAGCGCGAGGGAACGCAGCAGCCGCTCGCCAATCTCATCGAGCCGCGGTCGCAGCTCGCTCTTCAGGTCTGGAGCTTGCAACGGAGCCTTCGAACCCGACTGCCAATCGTGTTCGAGCGACTGCTGAATGCGAACGGCAAGACGGATCTGGAGCGCGAGCAGCTCGCGCGCGGAGCGCGGTTCGAGGCCGAACGCCGCCGCGTGCTGCATGGTGCGCTCGAGTACTTGCTGCTCGCGCGCCGCGTCCACGATCGGCTCGCGATGCAGATGCTTCCACGCGGCGACGTCAGGCATCAGCAGCAGGCGCTCGCCGATCAGGCGAAACACCTCGCGGATGTCCGCGTCCGGATCGGCGAACGCGGGCTCGGCGCCGGCAGGCGCCGTCAGGACTAACAGGAAGAGGATCGCGAAGCTGCGCAGCACGCTCCGCAGCGTACACGCTCAGCGCAGCGGCATCACCAGGTCGAGCAGGCGGCTGAGCAAGGAGGGCTTGAAGCCTTCGACGTGCATCTGGTTGTCCTGACGCGGCAGCGGAATGTCGCCGAGATTGATCCGGATCTCGTCGTCGCCGCTTGCAGCGGCAAACGCAAACTGCTGCGTGCTGCGAGCGATCGGAGTCTGAGCGGGACGCGCAGGCGCGGCCTGGGCCGTGCGTCGGACCTGAGGGGAAGCGGAATGGCCTGCGCTCATCGAAATATTCTCCGTCGTGGGCGTGCGGGACAAAATCGACGCGAAACAGCCTAGAGGAACGCCGCGGACCGCCGCGTGCGCTGCTTCACGTTCGAGCCACTCCGGCGCTTGATCCGTGCGCCATTGCAGTGATCGAATGAGGCGCCGCTCAGTGGGAATCGCAATTCAATCATCGCAGCGATACTTATGTTCAGCACTTGTCGCAGCCTGCAGACGGGCTTGATTCTGCTCGCACTCGGTGCCTGCTCGAAGGAACCTCCTGCAGCGCCGCCGCCGAGCGCACCGCTCGTTGCCGCGGTCGCGCGGGTGCCCGATGCACCCGCCGACGCAGAGACGTTGGGCAGTCACATCAATGCAGAAGGAGTCGCGGCGAACTACGAGGCGACGTTCGGAGCGCAGCAGCAGCTGCGGATTGCAGAACACCGCGCCGACTCGCGCAGCGGTGAATATGAGTTTCGCGGCGCGCGCCTGCTGCACTATTCCGGCGGCGGATTGTTGAGCCCGGAGGCGATCGAGTTGCGCTTTGATCTGCAAGGAGTGATGACGTTGTCGAAGGCCGGCGCGGGGGCGGTGCCGGCAGAAGAGGTCAGCGCGATTCGAGAGCGTGCGCAGGTGTTGCGGAGTCATGCGCTCGCGCAGAGAGCGACGCGCGATCATCACTGAAGCGCCCGACCTACACGGCTGGGAGTGCGATCTCGACCCTCAGGCCGTCCGGGGTGTTACGCGCGCGGACATTGCCGCCGTACAGGGACACGATGCGCGCAGTAATGGCGAGGCCGAGCCCGGTTCCGCCCGAATCGCGGTCGCGCGCCTCGGCGACGCGATAGAACGGCTCGAAGATGCGCTGCAGGTCGGGCTCCGGCACGCCCGGGCCGCGATCGTCGATCACGATCGAGACTTCCGGTCCGGCGCGGTCCGCGCGCACGCGCACGGACGACGACGGCTTGGTGAAACGCACCGCGTTGCGCAGGACATTTTCGATCGCGCTGCGCAGCAGACCGTGATCGCCTTCGACCATCATCACCTCGCCCGGCGCAGCCCAGTCGACGCTCTTCTCGGCCGCGCCGGCTTCGAGCCGCGCATCCTCGATGATTTCGTTCATCAGGCTCGTCAGGTCGAGCGGCTCGCGCGGCAACGTCGGCACGGCGCGCAGATGCGAGAGCTGCAGAATCTGGCCGATCAGCAGATCGAGCCGCTCGGCTTCGAGCTCGATGCGATCGAGCTGCCGCCCGACGTCGGAGCCCGGCCGCCGCGCCAGGTCGGTCGCGACGCGCAGGCGCGCGAGCGGCGAGCGCAGCTCGTGCGACATCGCACGCAGCAGGTTCTCCTTCGACGCGATCAGGTTGCGCACGTGATCGGCCATCGTGTCGAAGTCCCGCGCCAGCACGCCGAGCTCGTCGCGACGCCGCGAGAACTCCTGGCCGACGCGCGCTTCCATGTTGCCGGCCGCCAGCGAGCGAGCACTCGACTGCAGTCGCTCGACCGGTTTGCTGAGATAACGCGCCAGCGGCCAGCACACCAGCACGCTCAGCAGCAGCGCGGCCGCCAGCAGCACGATGTTCACGTCGGGTGCGAACAACAGATTCCGCCAGATCGGCCGGCTCACCATGATGGTGTACACGCGACCGTCGCGGTCCGTGAATAGCGGCGTCAGCAGCAGCGGATCGTCGCGCCGGCTGGGAACCAGCTCCGTCCCCAGGAAGCCCGCGTCGCGCAGCCGCTCCACGTAGTTGCGATAGGTCGTCGGCAGCTCGCGCTTGCGGATGTCCTCGCCGCTCTGGTCGACGATGAAGATCTGACGGTCGCGGTAGCGCTGCTCGGTTTCGTCGATCCAGTCGTGCAGCGCCGGCAGACCGCCGACCAGCAGACGCGCCGAGGCTTCGTTGCCGAGCGCCTTGATGTCGATGCTGACGCTCTGCACCTTGTTGAACCGGTACCACGCGACCGCTCCGGTCGCCAGCAGCACCAGCAGCATCGCTGCCCAGAACGACAGGAAGATCCGCAGGAACAACGATCTCACGCGGGCGATCTCATGCGGGCGCTCTCGATTCTCCGCTGGTGGCGATCAGCACGTAACCGGCGCCGCGGATGCTGCGGATCTCCGGCAGGCCGTTCTCGCCGAGGCCGAGTTTGCGGCGGAGGTTGCTGACGTGCGTGTCGATGCTGCGATCGTACGGCGTGAGACGGCGGCCAAGCACACGTTCGGTCAGCGACTCGCGCGACTGCACCTGGCCGACTGCGCGCATCAACACTTCGAGCAGGCGCAGCTCCGTGCCGGTCAGCCGGACTGACTGCCCGGACAGCGTAACCTCGAACGTCGCGGGATCGAGCCGCAGCGGCCCGACGCTCACCGGATGCGCTGGCATGTCGGTGTCGCGCGGCGAGAATCGCCGCAGCACTGCGCGCACGCGCGCGACCAGCTCGCGCGGATTGAATGGCTTCGACAGGTAATCGTCCGCGCCCAGCTCGAGACCGACGATGCGATCGACGTCCGCGCCGTGCGCAGTCAGCATGATCACCGGCACCGACAAGCTGTGGCGCAAGCGACGCAGCACCTCGAAGCCGCTCAGCGACGGCAGCATTACGTCGAGGATCACGAGATCGAACGGATGCGACTGGTCAGTGAGTCGATCGAGTGCCTCCGCCCCATCCCGCAGCAGCGTGACCTGAAACCCTTCGCCGGTGAGGTATTCGGTCAGCATCTGGCCGAGCTCGCGGTCGTCGTCGACGATCAGCAGGGACGCTGGCAGGGTCATGTTCGCAAGTCCGCTTTTTCCGCTAGTGTGGCCGGTGAACATCGCACAGCCCGTATTGCAGCAGGTGCCAAGTTTCGTCAAGTGCCGGCGGCCGCGCAACATTCCGGAACAGCCCGCGCGCGCACCGCGTTTTTTATGGAGCGCGGTGCTCCCGCGCGCTGCAGACGAGGAGACCAATCATGACGAGATTCCTAGCTTTGATCGCTGCCACGTTGCTTGCGTTCGCGGCTCAGGCCGGCGACACCAAGGACAAGACGCACGACACGGGCATGAAGTCGACGGCGACCTTCGACTCGCTGGACAAGAACGCCGACTCGCAGATCAGCAAGACGGAAGCGTCGGCCGACAGCAAGTTGTCCGACAACTTCGCGGCGCTGGACACCAATGGCGACGGCTACCTGAGCAAGGCGGAGTTCATGGCGCGCAGCAAGACCTAGCGCACCCGTAGTCGAGAGTATCGGGAGCTCCGCGGCAGCAGTGCCGCGGAGCTCTTTTTTTGGCACCATTCGCTCATGGCCCTCCCCTGGATGCAGATCGTGCAGCTCGTCCCGTCGATCCTCGACGTGTCGCGCGAGCTGATGAAGCGCACCAAGCAGGTGCCGCCCGCACCCGCGCCCGCGCTGGGGTCACCCAACTACGAAGAGGTCGCAGCCCGGATCGCCAGCCTGGAAGAAAACGAGCGGCGTCAGGCCGAGCTCGTGGCGCAGATGGCAGAACAACTTGCCGGCGTCGCGCGCGCGGTCACGGACCTGCACAAGCGCGTGCTGTGGCTCACCGCCGCTGCGGCGGTCGCCGTCATGCTCGCAGCCGCCGCGTTAATCGTAGCTCTGTAGATTCTTCTGTGGGTCAGGCTTCAGCCTGACTCCTTCATTTCGCCGCCGCCTTATACAACGGCATCACCCGCGGCACCGCCCCTTCCAGATCCCGTATCCGCGACTCACCCGACGGATGCGTGCTGAGAAATTCCGGCGGCCCGCCCTGCGCGAGCTTGCCCATCTTCTGCCACAGCGAGATCGCGGCGTTCGGGTCGTAGCCGGCCCGCGCCATGAGCTCCAGCCCGATGCGATCCGCTTCCGCCTCCTGCTCGCGACTGTGTGGCAGCTGGAACGTCACCGCAGAAACCTGACTTGCCAGCTGCATCGTCGTGTTGCTTGCCCCGGTCGCGAGCGCGATACCGGCGAGCGCGACCTGCTCGGCATACGCGCGCGAAATGCGCTCGCGCGAATGCTCACGCAAAGCGTGCGCAATCTCGTGCCCGATGACCGCGGCCAACTCCGCATCGGTTGCGTGCAGCTGCTCGATCAGACCCGTGTAGACCATGATCTTGCCGCCGGGCATGCAGTAAGCGTTCACGTCGTCGGTGGTCTCGACGTTCACTTCCCAGTTCCACTGCGGCGCATCCGGACGGAACGTGCCGGTCTGCGGGATCAAGCGGCGCACGATGTTCTGCACGCGCTGATAGGTCTGCTGATCGGAGTTCAGCGCATGCTTCTCCTTCGCCTTCTGCAGCTCCTGCTGATACGCCTCCTTGGAGCCCTTCTCGATCTCTTCCTCGGACACCAGCATGTGCTGCTTGCGGTCGACGCCCACGGCACCCGGCTGCGTCGTCTGCACGGTCTGGCACGCCGTAACGAGCAGCGCCGCACTGGCGGCAATGAGAAGCCTGCGGATACGCATGAATTGCAACTCCGATGTAGGTCGGCTCTAGCCCGACTCTCCTGAGGGCGTTTAGGTTCCCGGGCTCGTCTCAGCGCGGGTTCTCGCCCTTGTTCTCGGCCTTGGGCTCCTCGGGATTGCCCTGCGTGATGTAGCGCGCCAGGCGCTTGAGCTGGCTGCCGATCACTTCGTCGACGATCGGCGCCCAGTCGGCGAGCGGCCGGTCGGCGAAGCCGCCGACGTTGTAAGTGACCGTGATGCGCGAGCCGCCGCCGGCCGGCTCGATGCTCCAGGTCAGCACGCCGTTCACGCCGAAATCCTGCAGCGGGCCCAGCGCGCCGCTCAGGCGCAGGATCTTCGCGGGCAACGCATAGATCACGCGGGCGTGCTCGATGCCCGCATACAAACTGAGCTTCTCGCAGAAGCAGCCACGCACCGTCGGTTCGAGCGTGAGGTTGCGCGCGTCGCCTGAAAACGTGTGCTCGGGATCCCACCACTTGCCGACGTCAGCCAGCGCGGCCCACACGACCGGCGCGGGGTTCGGCACTTCAGCCACGTGCCGCAGATTGAATCCGGACGGCCCTGCGCTGACGATTTCCGCGCGCGCCGGCGCTGCGCACGCGAGCGTCGCCGACGCTACGACGATCACGGCCGTGACGATGTAGCGCAAGTGCATGGACTGGCTCTCCCCGCCGGGTTTGCGCGCATGGTAGCCGAGTCCCCGGAAATGGCCAGCAGGTGCGGTTATAGTGCGCGGACCCGTCCACCATCCCGTGAGGACAACCGCAATGGCGCGAGTAAGCGCGACCACAAGGCGGGCGGCGCGAAGCCCCCGCGTAACTCAACAACAAGCCGAGCAGGCGGTGCGCGTGCTGCTGCAGTGGGCCGGCGAGGAGCCGGCGCGCGAAGGCCTGCGTGACACGCCGACGCGCGTCGTCCGGGCTTATCGCGACTGGTTCTCCGGCTATCTGAGCGATCCTGCCAAATACCTGGCGCGCACGTTCGAAGAAGTCGAGGGCTACGACGAAATGATCGTGCTGCGCGGGATCGAGTTCGAGTCGCACTGCGAGCATCACATGGCGCCGATCATCGGTCGCGCGCACGTCGGCTACCTGCCGACCAACAAGGTCGTCGGCATCAGCAAGCTGGCGCGCGTCGTCGACGGTTACGCCCGCCGCTTCCAGGTGCAGGAGAAGCTGACGGCGCAGATCGCGAATTGCATCGACAGCGTGCTGCGGCCACGCGGCGTCGGCGTCGTCATCGACGCCTCGCATCAATGCATGACCACGCGCGGCGTGCACAAGCGCGGCGTAGTAATGGTAACGAGCAAGATGCTCGGCGCATTCCGCGAGGACGCGCGCACCCGCGCTGAATTCCTGCGCTTCGTCGACGGCACCGGCTCGCCTTGAGCGCGGCGCGGCTGCCGAGTTAACAGTTGCATCGGGGGCTCCCCGAAATAGCGGCTCGCCGCAGCCCGGGCACGCGGCGAGTGTGACGCACGTCTCGTTGCGCCCAGGGCCGCTGGCCCTAGCATCCGGGCGAATTTCGCAGGAACCCACGCTTGCCTCGCCAGGAATCTCGTTGTGCCCGCTCGCGCTGAGCAGATGCCGACCGATAGTCGCGCCGTGGTGATCGCCCGCGGCGAGCACATTCATATCGAAGCCGAGCCCGGCGCCGTCGCTGCTCCCACACAGCCGCGCCGTCGCAAGGTGCGCACGAGCTTCGTGCTGAAGAGCAGGCTACGCGGCTGCGAAACCGAAGTTTCGCTTCTCGAAGATCACTTCGCGGCCGTACGAACGGTGCGGCCGGATGCGCCGGCGCGCAAGTACGAAGTGGACCTGCGCTTCGCCGATCCCAAGCCGGTGCGCGTACGCTCGATCTCGTGGTTCTGGCTGACGCTCGCGGTCAGTCTGGCAGTGCTGGCGACCGGCGGAATCTGGTCGACGTCGGGCGACGCGGCGCGCTGGTCGAGCCCGATTTTCCTGAGCGCATTACTGACGCTGCTCGCAGCGGGCGGCGCGGTGCTGCTGTTCATGCGCCGCACGGTGGAGTCGCTCGAATTCGTCAGCGCCCATGGCGGCGCGACACTGGTGAGCGTCGTCGGCGGCATCGGCAGCGCGCGCGCCGGCAAACGCTTCTTCATCGAATTGATCAAGAGCATCAATGCCGCGAAACTCGAGCGCCGTCAGGAGCTGCCGCAGTTCCTGCGCGACGAGATGCGCGAGCATCACCGGCTGCGCGAGCTCGGCGTACTCAGCGAACAGCAGTACGAGCAGAGCAAGGCGCGAATCCTCGCCAGTCACTGACACGCGGCGCGCTCAGTCGCCGCTGAATTTCTCCACGTCGACGACTGCCTTCACCGGCAGATGATCCGACGCGCGCTGTGACAGCGGTGTGCGGTGCACTTCGATCGAGGTCATCGCACCGACGGGCCGCACCCAGATGCGCGTGAGCGAGAGAAACGGCGCGAACGCGGGAAACGCAGCGGGCGCGAGCGGCTCTCCCAGAATCCGATGCGCGTCGCGCAGGGTCGCCGACGACGGCAGCCATTCGTTCATGTCGCCGAGCACGATCGTCGGCAGCCCCGGCGGCGCAGTGGCGACGGCCCTCAGCAGGTGCCGCCATTGCGAGCGCCGCTCGCGGCGACTCAAGCCGAGATGCGTGGCGATGACGCGCAGCGTGTGGTGCCCGAGATCGAGCTCGACGTCGAGCGCGCCGCGCGGCTCGAACCGCCAATAGCTCAGGTCGTGGCGATGCACGCTGCGGATCGGCAGGCGCGTCAGCAGCGCGTTGCCGAACTCGCCGCTGTGACGAACGATGCGCAGCCCGGGAACGGCGGCCATCTGCAGCTCACGCGACAGATATTCGAGCTGCATCGAATCCTCGCCGTCACCTTCCTCGTTGTCGACTTCCTGCAGCGCGTAGATGTCGCAATTGAGCTCCTTGAGCACCGCCGCGATGCGCGACGGTGAGTAGCGGCGATCCAGCCAGCCGACACAGCTGTGAACGTTGTAGGAGCCGATCGCGATGCGCGTCATTGCGTCGATGATGGCGCCGACGCAACCAGCCAGCGACGCACCAGCCACGTGGCGATGCCGAGGAGCAGCAGCACCAGCGCGATCAGCCAGTAGTCGATCTGGCTCGGATCCTCGAGCCAGACCTGCAGCTGATTGCCGAACACGGTCGAAGTGAGCGTGCCGGGCAGCATGCCGAGCGCCGTGCCGATCATGAAATCCGAAAACTTCACGCGGGCCGCGCCCGCCACGACTCCCTCGACCAGGAACGGCGCAAGCGGCACCAGGCGCAGCGCGGTCATCGCCAGCAGGCCGCGCCTGCGCAGCACCTGCAGGATGCTGTTCAGTCGCGTCCCGGCAATGCGCCGCACGGTGTTGCGATCCATCGCCTTGCCGAGCGCGAAGCTGACCCACGCCGACAACTCGATGCCGAGCATTGCACAGGCGAAACCCGTCAGCGGACCGAATGCGATTACCGCGAACAGCGTAAGCAACGGGCGTGGAAAGAGCGTGAACGCGACCGGCGTATAGGCGAGGATCGTGACGATCGGCATCCACCAATAGTCGCCGGCGCGGCGCGCCCAGCCGGTCACGTGATTGCTGTCGAGGAACGTCGCCAGCGGCGTGTACTTCCATAGCGCCGTCAGCGCCAGACACACGAGCGCGAACGCCGCGATCTTGCCCCACGCAGGCGAGCGCGCATCGCCGGGAGCCGTCTCGTCGTCGGAGCTCAGCAGCTTCGCGAGATCGCTCAGCCCGACCGGCTTTTCCGGATCGGCGACACTCACCACGCTCAACACGGCCGCAGACGCCTGCGGCAGCGTCGGCAGCGACTTGAGCGTGCGATCGTTCCTCTGCAAGAGGTCGATCGCGCTGCGCAGCGCGCCGGTGCGCTCGATCGTTTCGCGCACTCGCGCGGGCTCGAAGCCGAGATGCTCGGCGAGCAGCTGCGCACGCAGCTCGCAGATCGCGGCGCGTACGTCTTCGCGGCCGAGCGCCTCGATCGTCAGATCGCACTCGGTGTCCAGTCCCATCGAGCGGTTGGCGAGATTCGCCGACCCGACGCGCACGATCTCATCGTCGACGATGATCATCTTCGAGTGCACGTCGATGCAGGTGCCGCTCTTGAGGCCGTCGACGAACGGGTAGTAGACACGGAAGCGGCCATGCAGGTCCGCGGTGCGCAGCCGCTCGATGAGCCTGGTGCGCAGCGTCTGCATCGTCACCTCTTCCAGCCAGCCGTGACTCAGCTCGCGCAGCACGACGATGACTTCCGGGCCCTCCGGCTCGGCGAGCCGCGCCGCGAGCGCGTCGCCGACCTTGTCCGCGGTGAAGTACTGGTTCTCGATATAGATGGAGTTACGCGCCGCGGCGATCATGTCCAGATAGAGCGCCTCGACCTCGCGCACGCCGGCTGCGCCGTTGACCGGCGGCACGGTGCGCGAGATGCCGACGGCGACGTCGCGCACCGGATTGCGCAGCGAAGCGGGCCATGCGGTGCCGGCCGGATGCGGCCCGACGCGCCGGAACAAGCTCCTCCTGGACCACGGCGGGTCGAGCCGCTCGTGCGTAGCGCGGTTCCAGCGCTCGCGCAGCAGATCGCCCAGTGCGCGCGCGGCCGGACCTTCGACCGCCATCATGAGATCGTGAAACGGCGGATACGGCGCGCCGCCCATCACGCGCTGCGCGTTCTGCGGCGAATGCTCGCACGTGTCCCAGCGACGCGAAGTCAGATCGATGCCGCCGCTGAAAGCGATCGCGTCATCGATGACGACGATCTTCTGATGATGCGAGCCGCCGGTCGGATGCGTGTTGTCGTAGCGGAAGCAGATCCGGCGGTGTGGCTTCCACGACAGGCCGTACAGCGGCGCCCACTCGCGGTCGAGCCCGAAGATCACCGGGTAATCCCAGATCAGGATGTGGACCTGCAGCTCGCGGCGGCGGCGCACCAGGTCGTTGAGGAAGCGGCCGAGCTCCAGCTCGCAATCGCGGCCGTCGGCGCACAACAGGCGGGTGCGGCTGTGGAAATCCCAGCCGGCGATCAGGATCGAGCGGCGCGCGTGGCCGGCGGCCTCGACGAACGCCCGGAAATAGGCGTCCGCATCGATCAGGAACCCCGCCCGCGAAGCGTGCTCGACGCGCCAGCAATTACGATCGACCGCGAGCAGACCCGCTCGTGACATTTTTTCCGCCGCCATGCGTCGCAAAACGCCTGCGGGCGGCGGGCGGTTCCTCGCTTCAGTAGCCCTTGCTTACGTCAACCACCGACAGCATGCGCTCGCCCGCTGCGTAGCGACGCAGATTTTCCTGGACCACCTGCAGCTGCGCGTCGTAGCCGAGATCCGAGTCGTTGGCGACGTGCGGCGTGATGATCACGTTCGGCGCCTTCCACAGCGCATGCTCCGGCGGCAACGGCTCCGGGTCGGTAACGTCGAGGCCGGCGCCGGCGATCTTCTTGCCGTTCAGCGCGTCGACCAGCGCCGCGGTCACGACGCTGCGGCCGCGCGCGACGTTGATGAAATACGCGCTCGGTTTCATCTTCGCGAAGAACGCCGCGTCGAAGATACCGGTGGTCTGCGGCGTGAGCGGTGCCGTATTGACGACGAAATCGGCGTCGCCGGCGAGCTTCGGCAGCTCTTCGGGCAGGCCGACGTAGCTGACGAACTCCGGCCCGGTGCGGCCGCTCGCGCGCGTCGCGATGACTTTCATGCCGAGTGCGTGCGCGCGCTTCGCTACTTCGCTGCCGATGCCGCCGAGGCCGACCACCAGCATCGTCTTGCCGTCGACGACGGTCATACGGCCGGGCGGCGTGATGCGACGCCACTCGCCGCGCGCCTGCGCGGGGACGTACAAATCGATGCCGCGCGTGAACGCCAGCACCATGCCCATCACGTGCTCGGCGATGATCGGTCCGCCGATGCGCTGCATGTTCGTGACGAGGATGTCGCGCTCGCGCACGGCCGGAATGGCGACGCAGTTCTCCGCGCCGGCAGCGAGCAGCTGGATCCACTTGATCGACTTGCCCGCGGCCAGCAGCTGCGGCGTGCACAGTCCGATGACCACGTCGACGTCCTTGGCCTTGCTGGCCGCGTCGGCGGGGCCGGCAAACACGAACTCGAGGTCCGGAGCGCTCGCACGCAACGCGGGCGCTGCAGCCTTCATCGCTTCCGCGAACTCCGGCAGGAAGCCGGTCACCAGGACGCGCTTCGGCTTGCGCCAGCCGGGACGCTCGCTGACCGGTGTCTCGGCCTGCTGCAGCCCGTAGTGCTCGATGACCCCAGCCGCCGGACTCACCGGCTGTTGCGCGGCCGCGCTGTTTGCGGCCAGCACCGCCATCACGGCCCAAATCCACTTCACTCTCATGTGCGCACCTCTTTCTTGTTCACAGCAATACGCGCTCGATCCCGCCATTGTTCGCCGCGCGTACATAGTCGGGCAGCCATTGCGACCCGAGCACGTGCCGCGCGATTTCGACGACGATGTAGTCCGCGTCGACGTCGGCGTCGTCGTTGTAACGCTTCAGGCCCTGCATGCACGACGGGCACGAAGTGAGCACTTTCACTTCGCCGCGGAATCCGTCGGCCCGCAGGCGTGCCGCGCCGGCCCGCATCTCCTGCTCTTTGCGGAAGCGCACCTGCGTCGCCACGTCGGGCCGCGTCAGCGCGAACGTGCCGGACTCGCCGCAGCAGCGATCGTTCTTCTCGATGCGCCCGTTGAGCTTGTCGTTGAGCAGGGTGTTGACGACCTGCAGCGGATCATGGCCCTTGATCGGCGAGTGACACGGATCGTGATACATGTAGCGGACGCCGGTCACGCCTGCCAGCTGCACGCCGCGCTCCAGCAGGTACTCGTGGATGTCGATGATGCGGCAGCCGGGAAAAATCTCGTCGAACTTGTAGCCCTGCAGCTGATCGAAGCACGTCCCGCAGCTCACGACCACGGTGCGGATGTCGAGATAGTTGAGCGTGTTCGCGACGCGATGGAACAGCACGCGATTGTCGGTGATGATTTTCTCGGCCTTGTCGAACTGGCCGGCGCCGCGCTGCGGATAGCCGCAGCACAGGTAACCGGGCGGCAGCACGGTCTGCACGCCCACATGCCACAGCATCGCCTGCGTCGCGAGGCCGACCTGCGAGAAAAGACGCTCGGAGCCGCATCCCGGGAAGTAGAACACCGCATCCGACTCGCTGCTGGTACGCGCAGGATCGCGGATGATCGGCACGTAGTGGCGGTCCTCGATGTCGAGCAGCGCGCGCGCTGTCTTCTTCGGCAGCCCGCCCGGCATCTTCTTGTTCACGAAGTGCACGACCTGCTCTTTCAGCGCCGGCTTGCCGGTCGTCGCCGGCGGCCGCGCGGTCTGTGCGCCCGCGAACGCGCCCAGCAGCCGATTGCCGAGCCGCTGCGCACGAAAGCCCCATTCGAGCATCGCCTTGCGCGCGAGCTTGATCGTCTCCGGATTGGTCGCGTTGAGAAACAGCATCGCGGCCGCGGTGCCGGCGTTGAAGCGCTTCTTGCCCATGCGCCGCAGCAGGTCGCGCATCGCCATCGAAACGTCGCCGAAGTCGATGTTGACCGGGCACGGCTTCTCGCACTTGTGGCACACCGTGCAGTGATCGGCGACGTCTGAGAACTCGTCGAAGTGGCGGATCGAGACGCCACGGCGCGTCTGCTCCTCGTACAGGAAGGCCTCGATCAGCAGCGAGGTCGCGAGGATCTTGTTGCGCGGTGAGTAGAGCAGATTGGCGCGCGGCACGTGCGTCGCGCACACCGGCTTGCACTTGCCGCAGCGCAGGCAATCCTTGATCGCATCGGAGATCGAGTTGATGTCCGAGTGCTGCATGATCAGCGATTCGTGCCCGAGCAGGTTGAAGCTCGGTGTATACGCGTTGCGCAGGTCGCCGTCCGGCAGGAGCTTGCCGCGATTGAAGTGTCCTTGCGGATCGACGCGCTGCTTGTAATCGCGGAACTCCGCGGTCTGCGCGTCGGACAGGAACTCCAGCTTCGTGATGCCGATGCCGTGCTCGCCGGAGATCACGCCACCCAGGCTGCGCGCGATCTGCATGATGCGCACGACGGCGCGGTTCGCCTCCTGCAGCATCTCGTAGTCGTCGGAGTTGACCGGTATGTTCGTGTGCACGTTGCCGTCGCCGGCGTGCATGTGCAGGGCGATCCACACGCGCCCGCGCAAGGTGCGCTGATGGATTTCCTCGACATTCTGCAGCACCGGCGCGAAAGCGCTGCCGGCGAACAGGCTTCGCAGGTGCGCGCGCACTTCCGATTTCCACGACGTGCGGAGCGAACGATCCTGCAGCAGATCGAAGACGCGCACGCCCGGCTCGCGCCCGACCCGTCGCTCCATTTCGTCACGCAGCGGCGCATAGCCCAGCGCGGCGAGGTGCTGCACAGCCTCCCCGAGCGGCGTGTCGAGATGTTCGGCGAGAAATGCCCACCGCACGCGGGTGTCGATGAGCACCTGCTGCGCCTGTGCCTGCCGATCGCCGAGCAGCTCCTCGCGCGAGACGCGCTCGGGATCCGGATCGTCGACCTTGGCGAGTTGCAGCTCGCCGGCGAAGTACGCCTGCAGCCCGCTCAGCAGCTGCAGCTTGTTCTTGAGCGACAGCTCGACGTTGATGCGCTCGATCGCGTCGGTGTAGTCGCCCATGCGCTCGAGCGGGATCACGACGTCTTCGTTGATCTTGAACGCGTTGGTGTGACGGGCAATGGCCGCAGTGCGCGCGCGGTCCAGCCAGAATTTCCGGCGCGCTTCCGCGTTGACCGCGACAAAGCCCTCGCCCGAGCGGCTGTTGGCGATGCGCACGACCTCGGAGGTGGCACGCGCGACCGCATCCTCGTCGTCGCCGACGATATCGCCGAGCAGCACCATCTTCGGCAGCGCGCCGCGCTTGGATTTGGTCGCGTAACCGACCGCGCGCAGGTAGCGCTCGTCGAGATGCTCCAGTCCCGCGAGCTGCGTGCCGTCGGCGCGGGCGCGACCCTCGAGAAAACTCTTGATCTCGACGATCGACGGAATCGCATGGCGCGCGTGGCCGAAGAACTCCAGGCACACGGTGCGGCTGTGCTTCGGCATCCGGTGCAGCACCCAGCGCGCCGAAGTGATCACGCCGTCACAACCTTCCTTCTGCACGCCCGGCACGCCGCCGAGGAATTTGTCGGTCACATCCTTGCCGAGCCCGACCTTGCGAAACCTGCGGCCCTCGATGTCGATGCGCTCGGTGCGCAGCACGCGCGCGCGATCGGGCGCGTCGCGGCCATCCTTCCACGTCAGCTCGAAGCTCGCGAGTGCAGCCTCGTGGATCTTGCCGCGGTTGTGCCCGAGGCGCGCGACTTCCAGCCAGTTGCCCTCGGGGTCGACCATGCGCCACCAGGCGAGGTTATCGACCGCCGTGCCCCACAACACCGCTTTCTTGCCGCCGGCATTCATCGCGACGTTGCCGCCGATGCAGGAAGCATCAGCGGAAGTCGGATCGACGGCGAACACCAGTCCGGCACGCTCGGCGGCTTCCGCCACGCGGCGGGTCACCACACCCGCCTCGGTGAAGATCGTCGGCACCGGTCCGGTCACTCCCGCGAGCGAGCCCTGCTCCACGTTACCGAGCGCTTCCAGCTTTTCAGTGTTGATCACCGCCGAGAGCGGCGTGAGCGGAATCGCTCCGCCTGTGTATCCCGTGCCGCCGCCTCGCGGAATCACCGTCAGGCCGAGCTCGATGCAGGCACGCACGAGCGCCGGAAGTTCGGCCTCGGCATCCGGCGCGAGCACGACGAACGGATATTCGACACGCCAGTCGGTCGCATCGGTCACGTGCGACACGCGTGCGAACGCGTCGAAGCGGATGTTGTCGCCGCGGGTATGACGTTCGAGCAGCCGGCGCGCGCGCCTGCGCAACTGCACGGTGCGCGCGAAGTCCGCAGCGAATGCGTCGACGCACGTGCGCGCAGCCTGCATGAGCTCGCCGACCTTGGCGTCGCGCGCAACATCGGCCGGCTCGCGCCGCCGCTGTACTTCGTTCAAGCGGTGATGGAGCGCCTCGATCAGGAGCTGCCGGCGCCGCGCATTGTCGATGAGGTCATCCTGCAGGTAGGGATTGCGCTGTACGACCCAGATGTCGCCAAGCACTTCATACAGCATGCGCGCCGAGCGGCCGGTGCGGCGCTCCTCCCGCAGCTCGTCGAGGATGCGCCAGGCCGGCGCGCCGAGCAGGCGCACGACGATCTCGCGATCGGAGAACGACGTGTAGTTGTATGGGATCTCGCGCAGACGCATGCGGGGTGGGATTGTATAGTTCGCTCCCATGAACGTTCACCTCACCGCGCTCGAAGCCCGCGTCATCGGCAGTTTGATCGAAAAAGCCATCACCACGCCCGACCAGTACCCGCTGTCGCTCAATGCGCTGACGAATGCGTGCAACCAGAAGAGCAATCGCGACCCGGTCCTGGAGCTCGACGAGCGGACCGTGCAGGAGACGCTCGACGGGCTCGCGAAGAAGCACCTGGTGATCGAGCGCTCGGGGTTCGGCAGCCGCGTGCCGAAGTACCAGCATCGCTTCTGCAATACCGGCTTCGGGTCGCTGGACTTCACGCCGCAGGAGACCGCGATCCTGTGCGAGCTGCTGCTGCGCGGGCCGCAGACGCCCGGCGAGCTGCGCGGCCGCGCCAGCCGCATGGCGCCGATCACCGAGGTCGGCGAAGTGGAAGCGGCGCTCAACCGGCTCGCGAGCCGCGAGGACGGACCCTACGTCGTGCGGCTGGCGCGCGAGCCCGGCAGGCGCGAATCGCGCTATGCGCATCTGCTCAGCGGCACGGTCGAAGGCGCCGCCGAAGGGATCGAGCAACACGTCGCCGAACCGCAGGTTGCCGCGACACCGCGCGCGGATGCGCGGTCGTTGCAGGAACAAATAGTCCGGCTGGAGCAGCGGGTGGCGCAGCTGGAGCGGGAAATCGCGACCTTGCGTCAGGTTAACTCTCTGTAATTTGAAAACTTATCCCGCCTGTTACCGTCTCACTCCTCATCCCCCTCAGCTGCTCATTTCGGGAGTGATTCATGGTGGCGAATTCATTTCGGGTCAGCGTTGCCGTGCTCGCCGCTGCGATGGCATCTGCGGCCTGTTCCGGGAACCTCGCAGCAACAGCCGGTGCTGCAGCAGTCGAAGCGCCTGCAGCCGCCGCTGCGCAGAACGATGCTCCTGCACAGGGACGCTACGGCGCAGCCTTGCCGGATTTCGCGGGGCTCGCTGAACACTACGGTCCTGCGGTCGTCAACGTCGCGGTCGTCGGCAAGAGCCAGGCGGTCGCCGATTTCCCCGGCGGCGGGAACGATCCGTTCTCCGAGTTCTTCCGCCGCTTCGGCCAGCCGCCGCGCGGCAATTCGCAGCCGGTGCGCGGCGAAGGCTCGGGCTTCATCGTGAGCCCGGACGGCTACATCCTGACGAACGCACACGTCGTCGAGAACGCGGATGAAGTGACGGTCAAGACGACCGACCGGCGCGAGTACACCGCGAAGGTCGTGGGCGTCGACGAGCAGACCGACGTCGCCTTGCTGAAGATCGAGGCGAAGAATCTGCCGACCGTGCGGCTCGGCGATCCGGCGAAGCTGCGTCCCGGCGAATGGGTCGTGGCGATCGGCTCGCCGTTCGGCTTCGAGAACAGCGTGACGGCCGGCATCGTCAGCGCAACGTCGCGCGCCATGCCTGGCGGCAACTACACGCCCTTCATCCAGACGGACGTCGCGGTCAATCCCGGCAACTCGGGCGGCCCGCTGTTCAACATGAACGGCGAAGTCGTCGGCATCAATTCGCAGATCTACAGCCGCACCGGCGGCTACATGGGCGTGTCGTTCGCGATTCCGATCGACGTCGCCAGCGGCGTGAAGGATCAGCTCATCAAGACCGGTCACGTCACGCGCAGCCGCATCGGCGTTTCGATCCAGGAAGTGAACGCGCAGCTCGCGGAGTCCTTCGGCCTCGATCGTCCGCGCGGCGCGCTGGTCGGCAGCGTCGAGGACGACGGCCCGGGCGCGAAAGGCGGCATCAAGGCCGGCGATGTCATCCTCAAAGTCGACGGCGAGACGATCGAAACGTCCTCGCAGGTGCCGGTGATGATCGCCGCGAAGAAGCCCGGCACACCGGTATCGATCGAGGTGTGGCGCAACGGCGGCCCCAAGGAGTTGTCGGTGCGTCCGGTGCAGATCGAAGACAAGGGCGAGCGTGTCGCCAGCAACGACACGCAACAGGGCGACGAGACTGCCAAGCTCGGCCTGGCAGTGCGTCCGCTGACGCAGCAGGAGAAGCGGCAGGCCGAGACCGAAGGCGACCTGCTGGTCGAAGACGTCGGCGGGCCGGCGGCCGGCGCGGGCGTGCAGCCCGGCGACATCATCCTCGGCGTCAACGGCGCGAAGGTGAAGTCGATCGACGAGCTGCGGGCCGCGGCCAAAAAGCGCAACGGCAAAGTGGTTGCGTTGCTGATCGAGCGTGATAATGCGCAGATCTTCGTGCCGGTGCGAGTCGGTTGACCACCTTGGACCCGGAGTTGATGCGCCTGCTGCTGATCGAAGACGACCTGCAAGCCGCCGAATATCTCGTCAAGGGATTGCGCGAGAGCGGCTACAGCGTCGAGCACAGTCCGGACGGGCGCGACGGCCTGGAGAAGAGCAGTCGCGGCCAGTACGACGTGATCGTCGCCGATCGCCAGCTACCGTACGTCGACGGCCTGGCGATCGTCACCGCTCTGCGCGAGCGCAGCGATCGCACGCCGGTGCTGATCCTGTCGGCGCTCGGCACGGTCGATGACCGCGTGCACGGCCTGAAGGCCGGCGGCGACGATTACCTTACCAAGCCTTTCGCTTTCGCAGAGCTGCTCGCGCGCATCGAGGCGCTGAACAGACGCGGCGCGGCGGCGAGCGAGACGACGCGGCTCAAGATCGCCGACCTCGAGCTCGACCTGCTGGCGCGTCGCGTCACCCGCGCCGGGCGCAACATCGAGCTGACGACCAAGGAGTTCCAGCTGCTCGAATACCTGGTGCGCCACGCCGGCCAGACGGTCACGCGCACCATGCTGCTGGAAGGCGTGTGGAACCTGCATTTCGATCCGCAGACCAACATCACGGACGTGCACATGAGCCGGCTGCGCAACGCCATCGACAAGGGCTTTCCCAAGCCGCTCATTCACACGGTCCGGGGCGCGGGTTATGTTCTGAAGGAATGACAAGCCGCACAGCCGCCCGCTCATGACCGACGCCGCGCCGCGCATGCGGCTGTCCTCGGCGCGTCTGGCCGCGCTGTTCGTCGTCATCTTTGCCGCGGCCATTACGCTCGTTCTTACCGCGGTCTACGTCCTCACCGCGCGCGTGCTCGACCGCGAGGTCGATTCCGTCATCCGCAGCGAAGTCCAGCATCTGGTCGACGACTATTCTTCCGGCGGCCTGTTGCAGCTGGTCGCGACGCTGCGGCGACGCGCCGACAGCTGGGACCGCACCGGCGCGGTGTACCTGCTGATCGAGCCGAACGGCTACCCCATCGCCGGTAACCTGGCGCACTGGCCGTACGAGTTCGACACCTACGGCAGCTGGATCGAATTCGAGATCGACGCGAGCGAGGCCGGCGGAATCGTATCGCACCCGGTGCGCGCGCAGGTCTTCATGCTGCCGGGCGGCCGCCGGCTGCTCGTGGGCACCGACATTCTGGAGCGCCACAAGCTCGCCTCGCGCCTGCGCACGGCGATGTTCTGGGGCGCGGGCTCGAGCGTGCTGCTCGCCACTGTCTTCGGATTCAGCTACAGCCGGCGTATTCGTCGCCGCGTCCGGGCATTCGCCAGCACCTGCGAGTCGATCATGGCCGGCGACCTGTCGCGGCGCCTGCCTGTAGAGAAATCGCACGACGAGTTCGACGAGCTCGGCAGCGCTGTCAATCGCATGCTCGAGACGATCGAGCTGCAGACCGACATGTTGCGCACGACATTCGACAGCGCCGCGCACGATCTGCGCGGCCCTTTGTATCGCGCGCGCGTTCGCATCGAGGAGTCGCTGCAGCACGAAGGGCTGAGCGAGGAATCGCGCGGCACGATGGAGGCGACACTCGCGGAGCTGGAGCGCGTCCAACGCACGCTCGGTACGCTGCTGCAGATCGCGCAGGCGGAAGGTCGCGGCCGCGACGTTCCGAAGGAGTCCGTGGACCTCGCGGCGCTGGCGCGCGAGCTGGTCGAGCTGTATCGGCCGGAAGCGGCGACGCGCGAGATCACGCTCGAATACGGCGGCGTGGACGCAGCGATCACCCACGGCAACAGCCAGCTGCTCGCCCAGGTGCTGGTGAACCTGATCGAGAACGCCATCAAATATGTGTCGCCCGGCGGACGCATCGACGTCAGCGTCGCGCCGGAGCCGGCCGAGATCGTGCTGCAGGTCGCGGACAACGGCCCCGGCATTCCCGCCGAGGACCGGCAGCGCATCCTGCAGCCGTTCGTGCGGCTGGAGCGCGATCGCGAGCAGGTCGGCAGCGGCCTCGGGCTGAGCCTGGTTACGGCGGTGATGCGGCTGCATCGCGGCAGCATCGAGTTGCTGGATAACCAGCCGGGATTGATCGCGCGCTGCAGGTTGCCGAAAGAGGCGGTGCCGGGAGAAAAAAACGGGGGAAACTGAGCGGTGCAGCATACTGCTGTTGCGCTGCTCAGTTTCCCCCGTTTTTCTCTCCCGGCACCGCCTCGACTCTCACCCAGATCGAGCGGTCGTCGCTTTGCGTCGAGTACTGACGGCTCAGGATGCCGCGCTGCTGCGTCGATACTGTTTCGCTGATCCCGCCGAGGCGGATCCATTCGCCGAGCGGTCCGCTCGCCTGTGTCGAGAGGTGCTGCGTCTGGATGCTGCCGTTGACCGCACGCTCGTCCTGTTGCTCGATGTCGAGCACGATGTGTGTCCCGTTGACGCGAGGCGTGACGAGGAACCCGCTGCTCAAGTTGCGGTATTCGGTGACCGCTCCCGCGAACGGGCGGCGTCCGCCGCGCGCAGCGACTGCTGTGACGATCGGCACGTCGCTGCCGCTGCTGATGAATGCGGAGCTGCCTTCGATCACTTGCACACTCGCAACGCCGTCACGGCTGTCGCGCGCATTCGAATCGGTCGCGTGGACTGACACGTCGGCTCCGCGATTGCTCACCGTGCCGCTCACCTGCGCGCCTTCGCGCTCGATCTCCTGCTCTGTGCTCCGTCGTACTGAAACCAACAGCTGGTTTGGCTGGCGATCGATCTGGGCGAGCGCGTCGCGCAATTGCCGCAGGTTCCCCGGGCTCGTCCGGACGAACAGCTTGTAATCCTGGCCGCTCAGCGCCCCGCCCTGCTCCAGCAGCGGCTGCAGCACCGGAATGACCTCGGCCGCCGTCCGGTATTTGAGGTCGATGACCTCCAGGGACTGCCCCATGGCGGGGCAGGCAATCAGGCAAAAGCTGAGGAGGACCCACGCCAGGGGGTGGGCGGCACGGCTCGGCAGGCCCTTGAAATCACGCATAAGAGCCGATTGTGCCTCAACTTCAGCCGTGGCATGCCGACTCAGCCTCCAAGGCTATGAATCTCCTCATCGGCATCCTGGTCGTATTCGGTTGCGTGCTGGGCGGCTTCGCCGTGCACGGCGGCCACCTCGGTGCTTTGTGGCAGCCGGCCGAGCTGCTGATCATCGGCGGCGCCGCGACCGGCGCGCTGATCATCGCCAACCCGATGCGCGTCACCAAGAAGGTGGCCGGCGGGTTCGTCACGCTGCTGAAAGGCGCGAAGTACAAGAAGGACCACTACCTCAATCTGTTCGCCGTGATGTACGAGCTGCTCTCGCTCGCACGCAAGGAAGGCATGATGGGCCTGGAGCGCGTGATCGAGGAGCCGGCGAAGAGCGAGGTGTTCAGGAAGCGCCCGCTGATCATCGACGATCATCACGTGGTCGAGTTCATCCAGGACTACCTGCGGCTGATCATCAGCGGCGACATGGACGAGCATCAGCTCGAAGCGCTGATGGACCAGGAGATCGAGACGCATCATCACGACGGCGAGGAGCCGGCGCAGGCGATGAGCAAAGTGTCGGACGCGATGCCCGGCTTCGGCATCGTGGCCGCGGTGCTCGGCATCGTGAACACGATGGGCGCGCTCGGCGGGCCGCCGTCCGAGATTGGTCACAAGGTCGCGGCCGCGCTGGTCGGCACGTTCCTCGGCATCCTGCTCGCGTACGGCCTGCTCGGCCCGATGAGCAACGCGCTCGAGCGGATGGCGCGCGACGAGACGCATTTCTATACGACGATCAAGACCTGCATCATGGGCTTCCTGCGCGGGCAGCCCCCGCAGGTGGCGATCGAGTTCGGACGCAAGTCGACGCCGGGACCGCTGCGCCCGAGCTTCAAGGATCTCGAAGCACAGCTGCGCAGGAAGGCGGCCTGACGCCATGGGCCGCGCCGCTGCCCGACAGGCCGAGAACGAAGCGCCGCGGCCGATCATCATCAAGAAGGTCAAGAAGGGCGGCCACGGCCATCACGGCGGCTCGTGGAAAGTGGCCTTCGCCGACTTCGCGACCGCGATGATGGCGTTCTTCCTGCTGATGTGGCTGATGGAAGCGACCACCGAGGAACAGCGCGGCGCGATCTCCGAATACTTCAACAATCCTTCCGATGTGCAGGGCGCGAGCCCGGTGCCGTCGCCGTCGCCGATCCAGGGCCCGGGCGGCGCGAGCACCAGCATGATCAAGCTCGGCGGCGGCATGGAGCTGCATCACGATCCGGCGCCGCCCGCGCCGATCGCGCCGCCCACACCGGGAGTGCAAACCGCAACGCGCGCGGACGATGACGGTGCCCAAACAAGAGAAGACGTGAATGAGAAGCTCGACAACGAGCGCCTCGCAAACCTGATGGAAGCGCTGAAGAAAGGCATCGACGAGCGCGAGTCGCTCGCGAAGTACAAGGACCAGATCCTGCTCGATGTGACGCCCGAAGGCGTGCGCATCCAGATCATCGATCACGAGCGACGCTCGATGTTCCCCCTCGGCAGCGCACGGCTCGAAAACTTCAGCAGCGACATTCTCAAGGAGCTCGCGCACATCGTGAGCAGCGTGCCCAACCGCATCAGCATCAGCGGCCATACCGACGTGAAGCCCTACGTCGCGGTGAACTACACCAACTGGGAGCTCTCGGCGGACCGCGCCAACGCGGCGCGCCGCGCGCTGCTCGCCGGCGGGCTCGCGCCGGAGAAGATCGGCCGCGTCGTCGGACTCGCCTCGAGTGTGTTGCTGGATGCGTCCGCGCCGGAAAGCCCGGTCAATCGCCGCATCAGCATCGTGGTGATGAACAAGCGCACGGAAGAGGCGATCAGCCAGGAAAACGGCACGCTGCTGATGGTGCAGGAAGCAGGCGCTGCGCCCGGGCCCGGCGGCGAGCCGGTCGCGCAGCAACCGACGCCTTGATGCAGGTCGGGCCCTCCAGCGCATCCTGCGCAGCAGTTCCAGCCCGACGCTTATGGAATCTGGATCTTGCCGCCGCCGCGCCCGCCGGGTCCGCTGGGTCCGAGGTTCGGCATGCCGCCCTGGGGTACGACCAGCTGCGACGCGGCCTGGCGGCGCATTTCCTGGATCTGTTGCACCGTGCGCTCGATCGCAACGGTTGCTGCGGCAGAGAAGCCCGCGACTGCCTCCGTGAGTGAGGTGCCGTCGATTTCGAAGCTGAGCGGCACCGGCCCCATGTTCGTCATGATTTCCGCCTGGCCGATGAACAGCACGGGGCGAGTGGTGTCCGGCTCGCCCTCGGCAGTCACGGGCGTGAGGCGGCGGATCGCGCCGACCTTGCGGTCGGTGAACATTTCCTCGCGGTAGAGTCCCGCTGCGTCCATCTGCGGATCCTGATTACGTTCATCGGCCATGGCGGCACCCGGGCAAATCTGCGGTGCGTCAGTAGACCAGCGCCCGCGGGGATCTTCAAGGCGCACCGGCGCGGGACGCTCCGGTACAATGGCTGCAACTCAATACATTGGGGCGTGAGGCACGCCATGCAGGAAACCGACAATCCTTTCAGCGAAGCTTTCGGCAAGGCCGTCGATCTTGGTAACAGGATCGCCGACACCGACGACAAGGCCGACATCTGGGACATCGCCGACGGCCTGCTCGCCGGCGCCGTGCAGTATTGGCTGTACTCGCGCCAGCCGTGCGCCGACCCCGAGTGCGAAGAGTGCGTGCCGATCAGTACCGCCGAAGGACGCATCGAAGAGCTGCGCCGCCTGATGCGGCAATTCGCCGAAGAAAGCGAATACTTCCATTCGCCGACCGATCGCAACGTCGGTCGCGCGTAACTGCAGGTCGGGCATTAGCCCGACTCTGCTTTGTCAATCCACTTCCACAAAATTTTTCTGCCCGCTACGCGCTTGATCCGTAAGGCGGCGTAAAAGCAACGGCCGCGGCCGGGCGAGTTTTGCGATCCAGCGCACACCGCCTTGCGTGCGACGCACTCCACACTTTGCCCCGACACGGCGTCCCGCTTCGCAGCGAGACGGCGCCGGACGTGGGAGGGCAGCGCACGTGGGCATGTTGAAGAATCTGAAGTTGCGCCATCGCGCTTATGAGTGCGCGTACAACTCGTTTCGTTTCGCCGCGCGTCTGCGTGGCGACCTGAGCGAGTTTGCGCCGTCGATCGCCGAGACGCTGCAGAGTGTCGGCGACGAGCTCGCGGCACTCGCACGCGACAGTTGCCCGAACGAGAGCGAGCGTCGTCAGCTGATCGACGGACTCGAAGGCGCGCTGCGCGCGCTCGGTCTGTCCGACGCCGCCCAGGTGCACATCGTTTCGCAGCTCGCGCCGCGCATCATGGCGGGCGAGCCGGCGAGCGCGAGCAAGGAAGCATGGACGCGGATGGCAGTGTGATTTAACGAATCATCGGAACGAGTTCGCGCTGCATCCGCCGCCTCTTTCGGCGGGTACGACATAACCTCAAATTCCCTACAGACTGCGACTTGTCGCCAAATCCAGTGTCTGCTGAAAGCGACCAAACCGCTTGACTTATCCCCGCTTGCAAGCGGATTATCAAATCGTTCCAAGGGCAAACTCGCCGAAAGGCGAGGACGCAAAGCTTCCGGTCTAACGGATTCATTTCCTAAGACAGCGGGGTTGCCACGGGAGCCGCGATTCGATCGCGGCAGCGGATTCGCCACAAAGAGAATCGCGAAACCGCCCGTGACTGAGCGCGATGCGCATCGAGCGCGCTCCCTCCCCCATCGAAATGAGTCACCGTCGGGCCGCGATCGCTCGCCGCTTGTGGATTAGATTCCGGGCATGGGGAAGAAGACGTGGACAAGAGCAACAGCAACGCTCAGGCCGTCATGACACCGCCGCTCGCGCCGATCGCGACCGCGGGCGGCACTGGCTCGGCACTGTTCGTCATCAATCTGTGCGCATCGATCGCCCCCGTGCGACTCGACGGCAACAACATCCCGGGACTCGAGAACTATCGTCTCTATCAAGTGGCGCGCGTCGAAGACGGCCGCACGCGTCATCGCCTGCGGCTCGGCTTCTTCACCAGCGAGTCGCACGCCGAAAGCGTGCTGACGGTCGTGCGCCAGCAATATCCGACTGCGTTCACCGCGTGCTTGTGCGAAGAGGATCGTCGTTTTACGCGCGGCTTCCTGCCGGAATCGGCGCCCGCGCCGCGACCGGTCGCTGCAATCGTCAAGCCCGCTCCGGCCCCGGTTGCACAACCGAAAGCGGCGGCTGCTCCCGCTGCAACGATCGCCAGGCAGCCGACGCCGACGGCGCCCGCGAAGCAAACGCCGGCCGCGGCGAAGACACTCGCGCCGGCGGAGCCCGAAGTCATCGAGCTCACCTGGGAACCGGAGACGCCGAAAGCGCAAGCCAAAGCTGCGAGTTCCGTGCCCGCTGCCGCCGCTGCGAAACCTGCAGTCGGCGCGAGCGACGGGCTGGACGACTTCACCTGGGAACCGCCGTCGCTCACACCGGCAGCGGATGCAGCAATCGCCAAGACAGCAGCCACTGGTGTGGTGAAGGCGAAGCCGGCTGCCGAGAAGCCGGCTTCCGCAAAGAACACGTCCGATACGGCGAAGCATCCGGCGCTCAAGCTCACGCCGAAGCCCGCGAGCAAGCCGCCCGTCGCGGCGAAGCCCGCGGTTGCGAAGTCACCGCCGCAGGTCGCGAAGCCGGCAATGCCGGTTGCTGAGAAACCTGCTGCCAAACCGGACACGGCGAGCAGCATGCGCGTGCGCGCGCTCGATCTGACCTTCTCCGATCCGCCGCCCGCGCCGGCCGCGACGTCGCGCACTGCTCCCAGCGCGCCGTTCCACGTCGGCAAGGGCGTCGAGTTCAAGGACAGTGGCATCAGTTTCGCGGCCGAAACTCCCGCGAAGCCTGCCGCGCCGGCGGCGCAAGCCAAGCCCGCGGTCACGTCGAAAGCCACGCCCGAGAAAGCGTCCGCACCGGCGAAGCCGATTGCCACGGCGACTCCCAGGATTCCGGAAAAGATTGCCATGGCTGCGCCGAAGCCGGCCGCTCCCCCCATCCCGCCGCCGCTGCGCATCAGCGGCGCGTCGAACGCTCCGCCGCCGGAGCTCGACAGCACGCAGACGATTCGCGCGCTGACCAGCGCCGAGATGGAGGATATGCAGCAGGAGAAGTGGTTCGCGGTGCAGCTGGCCGTCTCCGATCAGCCCGTGAACCTCGACGCGATGCCGCGCCTCGACATCTTCGAGGCCTATCGTCTCTACTCCGTCGCTACTGCCGGCAGCGGCAAGATCGTGCACTCACTGCGCCTCGGCTTCTTCAAGGAAGCCGTGTCCGCCGAAGCGGTCATGGGCTACCTGCAGACGTTCTTCGGCTCGCCGAGCGTCATGCGCGTCAGCGTCGCCGAGCACGCACGCTTCAAGGACGCACCTTCGACGAAGAAGCCGGCTGCGCCCGCCCAGGAAGCAAAGGTCGTCGATCTGAACAACGCGCGTGGTTCGCGTCCTGTCATTCCGACTGTGACGATGGAAGTCGCGCCCGGCCTCGACACGGCTGCGACCGGCTCCTTCAAACCGCTCGACACCGGTTCGTTCAAAGCGAGCGCGACGGGCAAGCACAAAGCGCTGAAGGCCAAGAGCGCGCGCGCCAAAACCGGTAACACCGGCAAGCACAAGACCCTGCCCCCGGTCGAGAAGAAGAGCCTCGCAGAGCAGCTGCTCGACGAGGCGCGCGAAGTCGAGCTGTCGGAAAGCGGCATTCGCAAGCTGCCGAAGAACGATTCGCTCCTGTCGCGCATGTTCGGCAAGCGGCCGAAGTAGCGCGCGCTTCAGGTTGCACCGATACTCCTGCCCGGGGCGAATGCCCCGTGCAGGAGCACGTGCGTGGATTTCAAGACTGCCGACCTGTGCGATCGTTTCGCGGCCGAGCTGCAGATCGGCGAGCCGCTCTTTCACGACTATGGCGGGCGAGCGCGCTTCGCCGGTCGCATCGCCACCGTCAAGTGCTTCGAAGACAACTCGCGAGTACGGGAGCTGACCACCGAGCCGGGCCACGGACGCGTGCTCGTGATCGATGCCGGCGGCTCGACGCGTCGCGCGGTGCTCGGCGACATGCTCGGGCAGCAGGCCGTCGACAATGGCTGGAGCGGCGTAGTGGTGTACGGATGCATTCGCGACGCATTCGCGATTGCGCAGCTGCCGCTTGGCGTGAAGGCGCTGGGGACCTGTCCGCTGCGAACGGACAAGCGCGGCGAGGGACAGCGCGACGTGCCGGTGCGCTTCGCGGGTGTGAATTTTCGTCAGGGTGACTGGCTGTATGCCGACGAGGACGGCCTGATCGTCGCGCAGCGCTCACTCGATGAAACCTGAGTCATGAAACCCGGCGACCATTTACGGCGTTTTCAGTGCGCGTTTATCATGCGCGCCGTACCGTATCTCCCACTCTTGCACGACTACGAGAACGAGGACCGATCATGACCGACCGCCGCTACGATCGTCGCACAGTTCTTAAGAGCGCTCTGGCAGGACTCGCCGCCCTGCCTGCCGCTGGCCTGGCCGCAGACGCGGCGGGCTCGACTCCCCACCTCGATGAAAAGGAGCAGCTCGCGGTCTCGCTCGGCTACGTGCACGACGCGAAGAAGGTCGATGCGAACAAGGTGCCGCAGTACAAGGCGGGCGCGCACTGCGCGAACTGCATCCAGCTGCAGGGCAAGGACGGCGACGAATGGCGCCCCTGCAACCTGTTCCCCGGCAAGCTCGTCAACGCCAACGGCTGGTGCAAGGTGTGGGCGGCAAAGCCGGGCGCGAAAGTCGGCTGAGGCGCTATTTTTTCGCCGGATCGTCTTGCGCCGGATCACCTTCCGGCAACACGTCTTTGGCCCAGTCGTAACGTTTCCACGCCGGCACCGGCGTGGGAACGTCCGCGCGCGGCACGAACTTCGAGCGCTCCACGAGCTGGTACTTGTGGATGTAGCGCGGGCAGTTCGGAAACACCTCGCGCACCTGCACCCGCACGATGAATTGTGCCTGCTCGTAGGCCGGCTCGACCGCGCCCGGCGGCTCGATTGATGCCGTGCCGTTCACACGGATGCGCTTGCCCGCCTCGAAGTCGATGAACAGCATGCCCACGTGCGGATTCATGCGCGTGTTGCCGAACGACAGGAACATGCCATTGCCGTCGTAGTTCGGAAACACGAGCGTGCCGGGATCCAGCACGCGCACGAATCCCGGATCGCCGCCCTTGTACGAGCAGTTCGGCCGGCCCTCGGCGTCCGCCGTCGCGAGGAAGAACATGTCGCGGCGCTCGATGAACTCGCGGTCCTCCGGCGTGATGAGCGTGTGCCAGGTCACCTGCTCCAGCCGGTCTGCCAGCCGCTCGGTATCGAACTGCCGCTGCAGCTCGCGATGTCCTTCCCGGTAGAGGCGTGACATGCAGGTGCGCTCCTAGTCGTTACAACTTGAGACGCTCGCCGTAGCCTGTGAGCTCGAGATAGCCGCGGCCGATCGCCTGACCGCGCTCGTCGAATGCCCGCACTGCGCCTTCCCAGTAGAGCGTCCCAGTGCTCGCGCGCGCGTCGTTCTCCTGATCGTCCAGCAATGGGCGCAGCAGTATCGTGCGCCCCCCTACTGTAATTTTCCATTCGACGGGATACGAGACGCCGGTGTGCGGCGAGCGCCAGCGACGCACTGCCGACCACGTCACGTCGGCAGGCGCAAAGACGCGGTCCGGCTGACCGGGCTCGCGTAGGGTCGCGCCGGCCCAGTACGGTTTCCCGGCGTCGTCACGAATGCGCTGGACCATCAGCGCGCCGCCGTCGTTCAGATTGAGGCCGATCCAGTCCCAGCCGCGCGCTTGCTCGTCGAACATGCTGCTCGACCATTCGTGGTCGAACCAGGCTACTCCGTGCACGCGCTGCTCGCGACCGCCGATGACGATACGGCCGCTCGCCTGTAGTTGCGGCAGGCTGTAGTAGTAGCTCGCGGATTGCGGCTGCGGGCCCTTCTGACTGAAGCCGTTCTTGCCATTGAGCAATGGCGGCTGCACGCGCAAGCATTCGAGTTGCAATGCGAACTCGCTCGTCGCAGCGACCGCCGTGTAGCGCTCGCCATCCTGCCGCAATGACCAGTCATCGATTTTGACCGCGAGCGAGCCTTCAGCCGCCTCGGCCAGGCCGAAACCGGCGCGCGCTGACTTCTCGCCGCGCATGAGTGCGCCTCGTCGCGGATCGCTGATCGCAACGTGCGCGAACAACACCTGGCGCGCGACGAAGCGCGACGGGTTGTCCTCGTCGACGCCGGGACGATTGCGGAAGAACGTGATCTGGAAGCCGAGCGGCTCGCCGCTCGCGGTCTCGACCCAGCCGGTCAGGTACCACCACTCGGTGCGGAATTGCGGATGGCTGCCTTCGTCGCGCGGCAGCTCGATCGAGTAGCCCGGCTCGACTGCTGGATACTCGACTGCGGCTGCACCAATTCCGGCTCTCGCGACGAGCAAGAGCACGAGCGCCGCATGCGCGAGCTTGCTCACCAATCCTCCTTCACGACTTTGACGACCTCGCTGCTCATCGCCTGGCGGCCGCTGATCACTGCAATTGCAGCAGCTGCAGCGACGAGCACGAGGCTCAGCGTCGTCAGCAACGCGCCGGGTGCGGCGAGATCCATGCTCCAGTGAAACGATTGTCGATTGACGACATAGATCAGAATGAGACTCACGACCGCGCCGGTGAGCAGGCCGACGACGACACCCGTGGCGCCGAGCACCGCACCTTCGATCGCGAGCATCGTCGCAACCTGCGCGCGCGTGAACCCGAGATGCCGCAGCACGCCGAACTCGCTCCGCCGCGCCAGTACTTGCGCGCTGATGCCCGCGGCGATGCCGAACAAGCCGATCAGGACGGCGATCAGCTCCAGCAAATATGTAATCGCGAACGTGCGATCGAACGCCTGCAGCGACAGGCGGCGCAGATCCGGCGGAGTACGCAGGTCGTATTGCGTCGCCGGCAGCAGGTCGCGAATCGCGTTCTCGAGCGACTGCGGGCTGATGCCCGGCTGCAGCCACAAGCTGATCGTATTGACGCCGGTGTCGCCCGATATTCGGACGTAGTCCGCGCTGCTGATGACGACCGCGCCGCTCTGATGCTCGTAGTCGCGCCAGATGCCGGCGGCAAAAGCCCTGACGCGTCGCCCGGCGACGGACACCTCGAACGTGTCGCCAGCGCGAATGCCGTAGAGATCGCCTGCCGCCTCGCTGACCCACGCCGGCACGACCGTGTCAGGCGCGCTCGATTTCGCCGTCGTGGTCATCCAAAGAGCACTCGCGATCGGCATGTGATTCGCGCTGCGCGCGACGATCGTCAGCGGCTTGTCTGGCGCAAGCTGCGCACGCGCGAAGCGGCCGGTCTCGAAGTATGCGACGCCAGGCAACTGGCTCAGGCGTTGCACCGTGCTCGCGTCGAAATGCGCGGACTGATCGACATAGCCGAGGCGCACGTAGACATCCGCGGGCAGCACTCGCTGTGCCCAGTGGTCGAGCGAAGTCCGGAACGAGGTCACCATGATCGCCATCGCCACCATGAGACTGAAGCTCACGAGGATCGCAGACACGCTGAGCGTCGCATAGCGCGCAGTGCCCGAGATTTGCGCAATCGCGACCTGGTACGGAACGGCCCGTGCGAACGGTGCGTGCCGCAACGCGAAGCGGACGATCGAGGGCATTGCGATCACCACGCCGATCATCAATAACGCGATCGAGACGAAGCCCGGCAGCGGCAATCCGCCGATCGGCGGCAACAGCAGCGTGGCCCCTGCCAGCAGCAAGAGCACCGCGACGACACCCCCGTGCGTACGCAACTCGCGACTCGCGACATCTCCCGCCTTCAGCGCGCTGGCGGTCGGCACGCGCGCCGCTTCAATGGCTGGCCGCAATGCGCCCGCTATTGCGACCACTATGCCGAGCACGCAGAACGCCGCGATCTCTCCGCCATGCACTTCGAACTCGGCGGCCAGCCCCCGAAAATAGCCGGCGCCCAGGTCGCCGCCGATAGCGCCAAGTCCGACTCGCGCCGCGGCGATTCCCAGAACCACACCGATGAGCGCACCGAAGGTGCCGATGATGGCGCTGCCTGCGAGCACTAGCGCGAGCTGCTGGCCACGCGTGACGCCGAGCGCATGCAGTACAGCGAACTCCCGCCGCCGCCGCAACGTCGCGAGCGATTGCGTCGAGTACACGAAGAAGCCGCCGGTGAAGAGCGCGACCAGCGCGAGCGCCGTGAGATTCGATCGATAGGCGCGCGACAGGCGCAGCGCTTCGTTGCTTGCCTCGCCCGGCGTCGTGACTCGTGCGTCAGCCGGCAACAACGCTGCAATGGCGGCGCGGACCCGCTCGGCACGAGCGCCGCTCGCCAGTCGCACATTGATGCGGGAAAGTTTTCCCAGTCGACCGAACTTCCATTGCGCGGCCGCGATGTCCAGCACACCGGCACGATCTTCGAGCCCAGCCTGCGGCAGAACGCCGGCGACTCGCAGCTGTTCCGTTTGCTCGCCGATCTGAATCTCGAGGACTTCGCCGACGTTCAGTTGCAGGTCACGCGCCGCGCTGGCACTGAGAAATACCGCTTGCGCGTCGAATGCTGCGTACCCTGCGTTCAGCGTACCGGCGAGCGCCGCGAGCGACGCCTGCAATTGTCGCGAGCGAAAAGCGTCGACGCCGAGCAGCGTGAGCGAGGCGCGGCGCTGCGCGAGCTTGGCTTCTACTTCAACGACGGGGCTCGCGACCGCAACGCCGGGAACGGCGGCGATGCGCGGGTACAGGTTCTCATCGAGGCCTGCAGCACTTTCGATCGACAGGTCGGCCAGTCCATAGAGGCTGCGTGCAGCGAGCGAGACCTCGTCAGCCGCCGATCGATTGATCAGGTAGATCGCGAAGCCGAGTGCGACGCCGAGCGCGATCGCGACCACCAGCAATGCGTTGCGTCCGGGCGAGCGCCGCAGCGGTCCGACGAGGGCGGCATCGATGAGCGGCCACGCTGACATGCTCAGATCGGGCGCTCGTGCAGTCCCTGGTGGGTGAGCCGGTAGGTGCGCTGCGCAGTTGCCGCGGCAACCTCGGAATGCGTGACGAGAATTCCCGCGGCATTGTCGCGCTCGAGCTGTGCGCGCAGCAGCCCCAGTACTTCGGCCGCGGAATCGGCATCGAGATTGCCGGTCGGCTCGTCGGCGAGCACGAGGCTGGGTCGATGCGCGAGCGCGCGGGCAATCGCGACGCGCTGCATCTCGCCGCCCGACAGCTGATTCGGCAAGTCATCCCGCCGATCGAGCATGCCGACTGCGGTAAGCATCTCCGTGACGCGTGCGTCGGTCGCGTCGCTCGCGCTGCCGTTGAGCGCGAGCGGCAATGCGACGTTGCGCGCGACCGAGAGATGCGGCAGCAGATGAAATGCCTGAAAGATGAAACCCATGCGGGCGCGCCGCAGCTTCGTGCGCGCCGCGTCGTCGAGAGCAGCGAGGTCCTGTCCGGCGACGACGATGCGGCCCGCGTCCGGCACGTCGAGCCCGGCGATGAGATTCAGCAGCGTCGATTTGCCGGAACCGGATTCACCCATCACGGCGATGTACTCGCCGGCGGCGAGCTGCAACGACACGTCGTGCAGCACGACGCGGGCATGCGCAGCCGCAAAAGATTTCGTGACGCGCTCGACCGCCAGCATGGCTCCTCGCTGATCCCGCGGGATTAGCTCGGCGCGCCTGCGCCGCACCTTGCGTCAGAACCCCACCGTGAAGCCCAGGTTCGCCGCGTACTGCATGAAGATGTCCGACTTCACCTTGATGCGGCACGTCGCTCCGCCCGATGAGACGCAGAAGATGTCGCTGTCGGAATCCAGCACCGTGCCGTAGGCGCGGAGGTCGAGTCGCACGCTGAAGCGATCGTTGATCGGCACGCGCACGCCGCCGCCGATCGTGAACGCGAATTTCGTCTCGTCGTCGAGACCCGCCTGGTCCGGGCTGAAGCGAGCCGCACCGACAGTCATGCCGAAGTACGGAATGACGTGGGTCGCTTCCGTGTCCGGGTACGAGACGGTGCCGCCGAATTGCAGATACTCGACGTCCATGTCGAACTTCTCGAAGCCGTCGACCTCGCTGCTCTGGCGCAGATACAGCATCTCGTAATGCCGCCACCATTCCGAGGCGGCGTCGACGAACAGCCCGTAGCTGGTGCCGGCTTGCAGATCGCGATCGCTGTCGTCGGTCGGATCCTCGAATTCGCCGCCGGCCATGTAGCCGACGAAGGGCGTGATCTCCCAGTTGTTGTAGTGCTTCTGCTCGTCGGCCCGCGCGGGCGAGGCAGCCAGGCACACCAGCGCTGCCGCTGCGGTTGCCGCAGATCCTGAAAATATCCGCTTGCCCATCTCGTATACTCCTCGCAACTCGCCGGTGACGCCGCCTGACGACATCGGGTCGCGGTGCGCAGTGAGTACGTTAACACGATGAGAGCGTCCAGCATTGTCGTTGCCGCCGTTTTCGCGGCGTTGACGTTCGCGTTGTGGGCGTGGCTGAACCGTCCCAGCCTGGAGCCCCCGTGGCCCGATCACGTGCAGGGCATGGCGTTCTCGCCGTTCGGCTCGGGCCAGGATCCGTTGCCCCAGGTACTGCCGACGCCGCAGCAGCTCGACTCCGACCTGCGCCTGCTCGCCGGAAAAGTGACCGCGGTCCGCACCTATTCTTCGCTGAAGAGCCTCGGGCAGATCCCGGACCTCGCCGCGCGTCATCAGCTCAAGGTTGCGCTCGGCGCCTGGCTCGACCGCAACCGGCAGACGAACGAGGCCGAGATCGCCGCGGCGATCGACATCGCCCAGCGTCACGCAAACGTCATCCGGCTGGTGATCGGCAACGAAGTCATCCTGCGCAACGACCTCGGCGTGGCGGAGCTGTCGCGCCAGCTCGATCGCGTGCGCGATGCAGTCGAGCAACCTGTGAGCACCGCGGAGCCCTGGCACGTGTGGCTCACGCATCCCGAGCTGGTCGAGCACGTCGACTACATCGCCGTGCATCTGTTGCCGTATTGGGAAGGCATCCCGGTCGAGCAGGCAGTCGACTATCTCGCGATGCGCGTCGACGGGCTCGAGCGCGCGTATCCCGGCAAGCCGGTCGTCATCGCCGAGGTCGGCTGGCCATCAGACGGACGCACGCGCGAGGGAGCTGTCGCATCGACCAGCAACGAAGCGATGTTCCTGCGACGCTTTCTGCAGCGTGCGCGCGATGAGGGCTACATCTACTACATCATGGAAGCCTTCGATCAGCCGTGGAAAGCGCGTTACGAGGGTGCAGTCGGCGCGTACTGGGGCGTGTACGACGTGGATCGCGACCCGAAGTTCGCATTCGTCGAGCCGATCGTGCGCATTCCGCAGTGGCAGATGCTCGCGGCGATCTCGGTCGTGCTCGCATCGATCCTGGTGGCCATGCTGTTCGTGCACAGTCGCACGCTCGACGCGCGCGGCCGCAGTCTGCTGGCGATCGTCGTCTATGCGGTGACTGCAGCGGCGGTCTGGATCATCTACGACTACTCGCAGCAGTACATCACCTTGCGCAGCGTGCTCATCGGCGGCCCGTTGATCCTCGGCATGTTCGTCGTGATTGCCGTGCTGATCGCCGAAGCGCACGAGTGGGCCGAGGCGCATTGGGCCATTCCACGGCGCCGGCCGTTCGCGATCGCCGGCGGCGAGGGTTCGCTGCCGAAGGTATCGATCCATGTGCCCGCGTACAACGAGCCGCCGCAGATGCTGATCGAGACGCTCGATGCGCTCGCCCGGCTCGACTATCCCGACTACGAAGTCATCGTCATCGACAACAATACGAAGGACGAAGCCGTGTGGCGCCCGCTCGAGCAGCATTGCGCCCGGCTCGGCGCGCGCTTTCGTTTCTTCCACGTCGACCCGTTGCCGGGCTTCAAGGCCGGTGCGCTGAACTTCGCACTCGCGCGTTGTGCGCCGGATGTGCGGATCGTCGCCGTCATCGACAGCGACTACCAGGTCGAGCCTGCCTGGCTGCGCGATCTCGTGCCCGGCTTCACCGAGCCGAAGGTCGCGATCGTGCAGGCGCCGCAGGACTATCGCGACGGCGGCGAGAGCGTATTCAAAGCGATGTGCTACGCGGAATACCGCGGCTTCTTCCTGATCGGCATGATCACGCGCAACGAGCGCAACGCGATCATCCAGCACGGCACGATGACGCTGGTCCGGCGCGAGGCACTCGAGCAAGTCGGCGGCTGGGCGCAGTGGTGCATCACCGAGGACGCCGAGCTCGGGCTGCGCTTGTTCGAGCACGGCTACGAGGCGCAATACCTGCCGCGCAGCTACGGCCGCGGATTGATGCCGGAGACATTTGCCGATTACAAGAAGCAGCGTTTCCGCTGGGCCTACGGCGCGGTGCAGATCCTGCGGGCGCACGCGCGCCCCCTGTTCTCGCATGACGACGAACGCCTGACGCGTGGGCAGCGCTATCATTTCGTCGCCGGCTGGCTGCCGTGGCTCGCAGACGGTCTCAACCTTCTGTTCACGATCGCGGCGCTGGTCTGGTCGTTCGCAATGATCGTCGCGCCTCATCTCATCGATCCGCCGCTGATCATGTTCTCGGCTCTACCGTTGTCCCTGTTCACGTTCAAGCTGGTGAAGCTTGCACATCTCTACGCCGCGCGCGTCGGCGCCAACATCCGCCAGACGCTCGCGGCGGCGCTCGCCGGCCTCGCGCTGTCGCACACGATCGGAGTCGCGGTCGTCAAAGCGCTGTTCACGCGCAATCAGCCGTTCTTCCGCACGCCCAAAAGCAAGCAACCGCACGCAGCCGCTGCAGGACTCGCCGCTGCGCGCACCGAGAGCCTCATGCTGATCGCGATCCTGCTCGCTGCACTCGGCCTCACGCGGCAACTCGCACTGGGAGCGCACTGGATCGTCGGCATCCCCGAAGAGCTGAAGGGACCGGACGTTTCGGTCTGGGTCGCGGTGCTGCTGATCCAGGCCGTGCCATACGCCGCCGCAGTGCTGGTCTCACTGGTAAGTGCATTGTCGTTGCCCGCAAAGTGGCTCGGACCGCTGCCGACGCGTGTGCCCGCGGCGCTCGCGCAGCCGGAGCCGTAAAAAATGGCAACGCTGCAGGATTGGTGGAGCGAGGTCAGCCCGTTGCTCGATGAGGCGATGGAGTTGCCGGACAATGCTCGCGCTGCCTGGCTGAAGGATCTGCAGAACCGCGCACCGGAGCTGGCCGCGCATGTGAGGTCGTGCCTGCTGCAGGTCGCGGAACTCAACGACCGGCAGTTTCTCGAAGCGCCGATCCGCAGCCAGTTGCCGGCCGGTCTCGAAGGACGTGCGTTCGGTGCGTACACACTGGACCGGCCACTCGGGTTCGGCGGCATGGGGACTGTCTGGCTCGCGCATCGAAGCGACGGCCGGTTCGAGGGACAGGTTGCGGTGAAGCTGCTGAACCTCGCTTTCGTCGGGCATCCGTCGGAGCAGCGTTTCGTGCGCGAGGGCAACGTGCTCGCCCGACTGCAGCACCCGAACATTGCGCGACTGCTGGATGCCGGCGTCGAGGCGGATCGTCAGCCTTACCTCGTGCTGGAATACGTCGAGGGCGAGCGCATCGATCAGTATTGCGACCGGCGCGGCCTGGACATCGAGCAGCGCATCCGGTTGTTCCTCGACGTGCTGGCCGCCGTGGCGCACGCGCACAGCAATCTGGTCGTGCATCGCGACCTCAAGCCTTCGAACATCCTGGTGACGGCGCACGGCGAGGTCAAACTTCTGGACTTCGGCATCGCCGCGCTGCTGTCCCGCGACGGCGACGATGTCACGCAGCTGACCGGTCACATCGGCCCCGGACTCACGCCGGGATATGCCGCACCCGAGCAGCTGCTCGGCCAGCCCATGACGACCGCGACCGATGTGTATGCGCTCGGAGTCGTGTTGTTCGAGCTGCTCGCCGGCAAGCGACCTTCGACAACGGGTGACGAGACGGATGCGCCGCGTCTGTCGCTCGTTGCTTTGCAGACGCAGTGGCGGCGCAGCCTGAGTGGCGACCTCGACAATATCGTGGCGATGGCATTGCGCAAGGATGCGGGCGAGCGCTATCGCACCGCCGAGCTCTTTGCGCAGGATCTGCGGCGCTATCTGGCACACGAGCCCGTATCGGCACGACCGAGGTCAGTCGGCTATCTCGCCGCGAAGTTCGTGCGACGGAATCGCACCGGGGTGGCGAGCGCATTCGTGATAGCCCTCGCGCTGATCGTTGCAGGCGCTTTCTCGATCTGGCAGATGATCCGGGCGAACGAGCAGCGGCGACTCGCCGAGGATCAGGCGTCGCGCGCGGAGTTTGCCCGCGACTTCGCGGAGTTCGTGCTGACCGATGCAGGCACGACCGGACGTCCGTTCACGACCTCGGAGCTGTTGCTGCGAGCCGAGCAGGCGATCCCGGCGCAATACGGCTCTGCTGACAATCCCGCTGCAGTCGAGCAGCTCATCAAGCTTGGCATGCTGTTCGCTCGCGTCGGGCAGTACCGCAAAGCGCGCGAGCTGTTCGAGCAGGCCAACACTCGCGCGCTCGCGGGGAGCTTTACGGAGCTACGGTGGCAGTCTGCGTGTGAGCTCGCTCGACTGCATCACTATGCCGGCCGCGTGCGCCAGGGCGCGGCGTTGCTCGACGCCGCGATCGCCGAGCTGCAACGCAGCTCGCCGGATTCGCCCGCGCTGATCGAATGCTTCGAGCAGAAATCGGATCTCGAGCTGACGCGGCAGGACGTGCCGCTGGCAATCGCGACCGCGCAGGCATCGCTCGCGCAGGCGCAGAGACTGTTTCCGCGAGCGCCGCTCCATTGGATTTCGCCGCGCGTTCAGCTCGCAACGTCGCTGCGCGCCGCAGGCCGCTTCCAGGCCGCGGACGACATGCACCGCGGAACGCTCGATCTGCTGAAGCAGCTCGGTCGCGAGCGCACTGCCAACGCCGTGCTCCTCTACAACAGCTGGGGCATCGTGCGATCCGATATCGGTGACATCGCAGGCGCGGCACGACTGTTCGAGACGGCGCTGTCGATCGGTCAGTCGCTGTGGGTCGGCGCCGCGCCGGACCAGTGGGTCAGCGTCACTTACGGACGACGGCTGGTGCTGCTGAACCGGCTCGATGAAGCCGAGCAGCATTTCGCGAGCGCTTTGCGACAGTCGGGCGGTGAGGAAGATGCCGAGATGCAGATCGGCGCGCTGCTGGGCATGCTCGCCGTGAATCGCGAGCGGGGCAACTTCGCGGCGGCCCGCGCGGCGCGCGAGCAGGCCGGGCAGTTCATCCAGGCGCATCTGCCGCCGGAGCACAATCAGCGCCAGAACTTTGCCTTCGAAAGCGGCTTGCTGGATCTGGCAGACAACTCGATCGACGACGCTCGCTCGCGGCTGCAACAGGTGCTGTCCGAGCTCAAGAGCACGAACCGGCGCGTGACGGACCAGATCGTGGCGATTGCAGCGCTCGCTCAGTGCGAATTGAAGGCGGGTAAGTCCGGCCACGCGGCGGAACTCGCAGCCGAAGCGAGCGCGCTCGCGCGTAAAGTTGCAGTGCCGGGGCAACCGTCGTATTGGCTGGGCGTCGCATTGTTGGCCGAAGTTGATGTGGAGCAAGCGCTCGGGCATGCGACACGAGCGCAAGAGTTGTCCCGCGACGCGCTCGCGCAGCTTGAGCCGACGGTCGGAGCCGGACACCCGCTGACGCAGAAGGCGGCGGCGGCAAGATCGGGCAGGTCGGGCTGAAGCCCGACCTACAGTTTGACCATCACGTGCCGGGGAACGGTGTAGTCCTCGAGCGCGTACACCGACAGGTCCTTGCCGTAGCCGGAGCGCTTCAGTCCGCCGTGCGGCATCTCGCTCACCAGCATGAAATGCGTGTTGATCCACGTGCAGCCGTACTGCAGGCGCGCCGCGACGCGCATTGCTTTGCCGATGTCGTTGCTCCACACCGAGGACGCCAGGCCGTAGTCCGAATCGTTGGCCCAGGCGATCGCCTGCTCCGCGTCCTTGAAGCGCGTCACCGAGACGACGGGACCGAACACCTCGCGCCGCACGATTTCGTCGCTCTGCTTCGCGCCCGCGATGACGGTCGGCTCGAAGAAGAAACCGCCGCCGCCGCGCGACTTGCCGCCGGTCGTGATCTCGATGTGCCGGCTCTTGTCCGCACGGTTGACGAAGCCGGCGACCCGCGAGCGCTGCTTCGCGCTGATCAGCGGCCCCATCTCGACGCCCTCCTCGTCCTGCTTGCCGACCTTGATCGAAGCCGCCGCGCTCGTCAGGTCCGCGACCAGCTTGTCGTAGATTTTCGGTCCGGCGTAGATGCGGCACGCGGCCGTGCAATCCTGACCCGCGTTGTAGAAGCCGAAGGTGCGCACGCCGCTGACAACGGCTTCGCGATCCGCGTCGTCGAACACGATCACGGGTGCCTTGCCGCCGAGTTCGAGGTGCGTGCGCTTCGCGCCCTGCGCGGCCGCCTGCAACACTTTCTCGCCCGTCGACACGTCGCCGGTCAGCGAGATCATCGCGACCTGCGGCTGGGAGATCAGCGCCGCACCGACCGTCGGACCCCTGCCATGCACGATGTTGACGACGCCCGGCGGGAACAGCTCGGCCAGCAGCGTTGCGAGCTTGAGAGTCGTGAGCGGTGTCTGCTCGGAGGGCTTGAGCACGATCGTGTTGCCGCCCGCCAGCGCCGGCGACAGCTTCCACGCCGCCATCATCAGCGGGTAGTTCCACGGCGCGATCGAGGCGACCACGCCGACCGGATCGCGGCGGATCATGCTGGTGAAGCCGGGCAGATATTCGCCGGCGACTGCGCCGTGCAGCGTGCGCGCGGCGCCCGCGAAGAAGCGGAACACGTCGACGATCGCGGGAATCTCGTCGTTCACGACGGCGGCGTAGGGCTTGCCGCAGTTCTGCGATTCCAGGCGCGCATAGTCGGCCGCTTCCGCCTCGATGCGCTCGGCAATCTTCAGCAGCAGCGCGGCGCGATCCTTCGGCACGCTCGCGCTCCACGCGGGAAATGCCTTCGCTGCGGCAGTCACAGCGCTTTCGATCTGCTCCGGCGACGCTTCTGCGATCGAGACCAGCGGCTGCGCGGTGGCGGGATCGAGCACGTCTTCCTTCGCACCCTTGCCGGCGACCAGCTTGCCGTTGATGAGCAACTTCGTATTCATGCGGAACCTCGCCGGGTGAGACGGTAAGCGATAAGGATCGGCACGAAGGTCACGACCATCACCACGACCGCGACCACGTTCGTGATCGGGCGCTCGCGCGGCCGGAACAGCTCGTTGAAGAACCAGATCGGCAGTGTGCGCTCGTGACCGGCCGTGAACAGCGTGACGATGATCTCGTCGAAAGACAACGCGAACGCCAGCATGCCGCCGGCCAGCAGCGCGGTGGCGGTTTGCGGCAGCACGATGTGCCGGAAGGTCTGCCAGCCGTCGGCGCCAAGATCCATCGATGCCTCGATCCAGCTGTGCGGCAATCGGCGCAGCCGCGCGACGACGTTGTTGTAGACGATGACGATGCAGAACGTCGCGTGTCCCGCGACGATCGTCCAGAAGCCGGGATCGAGCTGCGCGCTCTTGATGGCGGAGAGCAGCGCAATACCGGTGATGATTCCGGGCAGCGCGATCGGCAGCACCAGCAGCACCGTGATGCTTTCCTTGCCGCGGAAATTCCCACGCGCCATGCCGAGCGCAGTGAGCGAGCCGAGCACGATCGCCAGCACTGTCGCGACAGCGGCGACCGAGAGCGACAAACGCATCGCAGCCCAGATGTCGCTGCGCGCGAATGCCGCCTCGAACCAGTGAAACGTCAGTCCCGGCGGCGGAAATTCATAAGTGCGATCGGCCGTCGTGAACGCATACAGCACGATGACGAGCACCGGCAGATGCATGAACGCGAGCACGGCATATGCAGCGAGCCGCGCACCGAGCGAAGGCTCGTTCCAGCGCCTATAGCGCATCGAACGCTCCCGCACGCTTCGCGAGCGTGAGGTAGATCATGATCAATACGATCGGCACGACCGAGAATGCCGCGGCCAGCGGGATGTTGCCCGCAGTTCCCTGCTGTTGATAGACCATCATGCCGATGAAGTAGCCGGGCGCGCCGACGACGCTCGGGATGATGTAGTCGCCGAGCGTCAGCGAGAACGTGAATACCGAGCCGGCCGCGAGACCGGGCAGCGCGAGCGGCAGCGTGACCCGGCGGAAGGTCTGCACCGGACGCGCGCCGAGATCGGCCGAGGCCTGCAGCAGCGACTCCGGCACTTTCTCGAGCGCGGCTGCCAGCGGCAGGATCATGAACGGCAGCCACATGTAGACGAACACGATGAACATGCCGAGATACGACGCGGACAGCGACGGGCCGCCGACGCCCGGAAGCCGCAGCAGCGCTTCGAGCGCGGCGCCGAGACCGACGGTATCGAGCAGCCAGCTGAGAATGCCCTGCTTCGCCAGAATCAGCCGCCATGCGTACACCTTCACCAGGTAGCTCATCCACATCGGCAGCATCACACCGACGTAGAAAAATGCGCGCGCACGCGGCGACGCGTAGCGAACCATGTAGTTGGCGATCGGCAACGCGATGAGGCCGCAGGCAATCGTCACTGCCACGGCCATCGACAGCGTCCGCATGATGATGTCGACATTGGCCGGCTGCGTGACGACCTGCTCGTAGGTAGCGAGCGTCGGCTGGTACACGACTTTCGCCGTGAACTCGTCGATCGCGTAGAAGCTTTGTGCGAGCAGAGTGAATAGCGAGCCCAGGTACACCGTACCGAACCACAGCAGCGGCGGAATCAGCAGCATCAGCACGTACACCGCCGGCCGCCGATACAGGAATGTTGACACTGCTCTCACGGCGACTCCGCCGAACTGAGCGGAACCGCATCGCTGCGCAACCATTCGAGACGCACGCGCGCGCCGATCCTGAAATCGCCGTTGTTGCCCGCGTCCGCCACGGCAGCGGCAAATACTTCGCCGCTTTCGAGCCGCACCTGCCAGCGACTCACCGCGCCGTGATACTGCACGTCGGCGACGTCGCCGATACAGCTCACCGTGTCGGCATCGGGCGCCGCGGCCGGCGCGCGCAGACGGATATTCTCCGCGCGGACGGCGAACGGATCGGCGCGACCGCTGAGACGCTGCGCCAGTTCGCCAGTAACGACGTTCGCGCTGCCGACGAAGCGCGCGACGAATGCAGTGGCGGGCCGCATGTACAGCGTCCGCGGCGTGTCGAGCTGCTCGATCCTGCCGCGATTAAAGACGGCGACGCGATCCGCCATCGACAGCGCCTCGCCCTGGTCGTGCGTCACGAACACGAAGGTAATGCCGAGCCGCCGCTGCAGATTCTTCAGCTCGATCTGCATCTCCTCGCGCAGCTTGAGGTCGAGCGCGCCGAGCGGCTCGTCGAGCAGCAGCACCCGCGGTTGATTGATGAGCGCACGCGCCAGCGAAACGCGCTGGCGCTGTCCGCCGGAAAGCTGCGACGGGCGCCGCTCGCCGAAATTGCCGAGCTGCACGAGCTCGAGCATCTCTTGCGCGCGGCGCCGCCAGTCGTCCTTACGCTGGCCACGCACGCGCGGACCGTAGGCAACGTTCTCCAGCACGCTCATGTGCGGGAACAGCGCGTAGTCCTGGAACACGGTGTTGACGTCGCGCGCGTACGGCGGCTCGTCCGTGACCTCGCGGCCATTCAGCAGCACGCTGCCGGTGTCCGGCGTCTCGAAACCGGCGATCAGCCGCAGGCACGTCGTCTTGCCCGAGCCCGAAGGCCCGAGCATCGCGAAGAACTCTCCGGCCTGCACCGTCAGCGAGACGCGATCGACGGCGTGCACTTCACCGTAGACGCGCGACACATCGCGGAACTCGATGGCGGCAGTCACCTGCCGCCCATGACCGCGACGTAGTCCGTTGCCCAGCGGCTGTACGGAACGCAGGCGTCGCCCTGCGTCGCGCACTTGGCTTCCGGCGTGCGCCAGAATTTGATCTGGTCGAAGTTGTCGATGCCGTTGATCTTGCAGCCGTCGTCGCCGAGCAGCGTATTTCGCGTGCACGCCCCGGGCACGACCGGCAGCGAGCCGAACCATGCCGCCACGTCGCCCTGCACCTTCGAGCTGATCGACCATTCGAGCCACTTGTATGCGCAGTTCGGATGCCTCGCGCTCGCGTGCAGCATCGTCGTGTCGGCCCATCCGGTCGCGCCTTCGACGGGCACGGTGCTCGCGATCGGCTGCTTGTTGCCGACCAGCGTGTTGACCTGGAACGGCCAGGAGCTGGACGCGACCACGCCTTCGTTGGTCATGTCCTGCACCTGTACGTTCGCGTCGTGCCAATAGCGCTGGATCAGCGGATGCTGCTTGCGCAGCAGCTCGAGCGCTGCCGTGTATTGCCGTTCGTTGAGCTCGTACGGATCCTTGATGCCGAGCTCCGGCTTCTTGGTCATGAGGTACAGCGCCGCGTCGGCGATGTAGATCGGGCCATCATACGCCTGCACGCGGCCCTTGTTCGGCTTGCCGTCCGGGAATTTCTGCGGCTCGAACACCACGCTCCACGAGGTCGGCGGCTTCTTGAACACGTTGCTGTTGTACATGAGGACGTTCGGTCCCCACTGGTACGGCACGCCGTAGTGCTTGCCGTCGACGAAGTGCCACGGCGCTTCCTTCAGCCGCGGATCGATCGAGTCGTACGACGGCACCTTCCCGATGTCGATCGGCTGCACCGTGCCGCCGCGGATCAGGCGCAGCGACGAGTCGCCGGACGCAGTCACGAGGTCGTAGCCGCCCTGATTCATCAGCGAGAGCATCTCGTCCGAGGTCCCGGCAGTCTTGACGTTGACTTTGCAGCCGGTGGCGGCTTCGAAGGGCTTGACCCAGTCGTACTTCGGATCGCTGTCGCCGCGCTCGATGTAGCCGGGCCACGCGACGATGTCGAGCTGTCCTTCGAGGGCTGTCGAGGGGGCCGCGCTCTGGGGCGCAGCGGGAGCCGGCTCTTCCTTCTTGCCGCAGGCCACGACGGCGCAGGCGATACCGGACAGCAGAAGCATGCGGGAAATGGCAGCGCTGGTAGACCGCATAAGGAACTCCCCGTGAAAGATGTTCTTGAGGGCTGGGCCAAGAGCTGGGCAAGAGCCCAGCGTCAGCGATCGTGAGCCCGCAGAGTGTAACTCTTCCTGCGTCCTCGTTTCACGAAGGCACCCTTCGCGCGCGCCGTGGTCGTGCGTTTCCGCAGTTGCCCGCGCCGCGACGCCTCGCCGACAATCGCGGCGCCATGACGGATCCCACGGTGCTGCTGCTGTCGCGAATCCAGTTCGGATTCGTGATGAGCTTTCACATCATCTTCCCCGCGTTCACGATCGGCCTGGCGAGCTGGCTGGCATTTCTGGCCGGCGCATACCTCAGGACGCGCCGCACGCTGTGGCGCGACCTGTACGTGTTCTGGCTGAAGATCTTCGCGGTGTCGTTCGCGCTCGGCGTCGTGTCGGGAATCGTCATGAGCTTTCAGTTCGGCACCAACTGGGCCGAGCTGTCGACGCGCGCGGGCAACATCCTCGGCCCGCTGCTCGCGTACGAAGTGCTCACTGCGTTCTTCCTCGAAGCGACGTTCCTCGGTGTGATGCTGTTCGGCTGGCGGCGCGTGTCGCCGCGCCTGCACTTTTTCGCGACCTGCATGGTGGCGCTCGGCACGCTCATCTCCACGTTCTGGATCATCGCCGCGAACAGCTGGATGCAGACACCGGCGGGGTATCGCATCGTCGACGGCGTGTTTCAGCCGGCGGACTGGTGGCAGATCGTCTTCAATCCGTCGTTCCCGTTGCGTCTCGCGCACATGACGCTCGCTGCGTTCATCACCACGTGCTTCGTGATCGGCGGCATCAGCGCGGTGTACCTGCTGCGCCAGCGGCATCGCGAAGCCGCGCAGCTGATGCTCAAGCTCTCGGTCTGTTTCGCGGCGATCGCGGTGCCGCTGCAGGTCGTGGTTGGAGATATGCACGGACTGAAGGTGCGCGACCATCAGCCGATGAAGCTCGCCGCGATCGAGGGGCACTGGGAGACGGGACGCGGCGTGCCGCTCATCCTGTTTGCATGGCCCGATGCGGCGCGCGAGACCAATCGCTACGAGGTGAGCATGCCGAAGCTCGGCAGCATCATCCTGACGCACGAGCTCGACGGCGAAGTGAAGGGCCTCAAGGAAGCCGCGCCGGAGCTGCGGCCGCCGGTCGCGCCGGTGTTCTTCGGCTTCCGCGTGATGGTGGGCATCGGGGTGCTCATGCTCACGCTGGTCGCAGTGTCGGCGCTGCAGTGGCGCCGCGGCCGTCTGTTCGAATCGAAGCTCGTGCTGCGTGCGTGGATGCTGATGACGCCGGCGGGCTTCGTCGCGGTGCTCGCCGGCTGGTACACGACCGAGATCGGCCGCCAGCCCTACGTCGTCTATGGCCTGCTGCGAACGGCGCAGGCGGCGACTGCAATCGATCTTGGCAGCGTCCTCACTTCGCTGATCGTCTTCGCGACGGTCTATCTGTTCGTCTTCATCGCCGGCACGTACTACCTGCTGAAGCTGCTGCGCAGAGGCCCGCAGCCGGTCGAGGAGGCGCTGCTGCATCCCGGTGACCGGACAGCGCAGCGACCGCTGTCGCTGCCGGAAGAGCCGATCGAGGACAGCGGCTGATGGAGGGCCACACGCTCTTGCCCGTCGTGTGGTTTGGCATCATCGCCTTCGGCGTGCTGATGTACGTGCTGATGGACGGCTTCGTGCTCGGCATCGGCATTCTGTCGCTGTTCGCCGAGGACGACGCGCAGCTCGATCGCATGATGAACACCGCCGCGCCGATCTGGGACGGCAATGAAACCTGGCTCGTGCTCGGCGGCGCCGGGCTGCTCGCCGCATTCCCGAAAGCCTACGCGGTGATGCTGTCCGCGCTCTACCTACCCGTACTGCTGATGCTCGTCGCGCTCGTGCTGCGCGGCGTGTCGTTCGAATTCCGCTTCAAGGCCAAGACCTCGAAGCGCATCTGGGGTGTGTGTTTCGCGGCGGGCTCGATCGCCGCGGGTTTCGCGCAGGGCCTGATGCTCGGCGCGATCGTCGAGGGCATGCCGTTGCAGGGCGGAAAGTATCTGGGCGGCGCGTTCGCCTGGTTCAGCCCGTTCTCGATGCTGACCGCAGTCGCGGTGGTGTTCGGCTACGCGCTGCTGGGCAGCACATGGCTGATCATGAAGACGGACGGCGCGCTGCAAAACATCGCGTTCGCGCTGACACGGCCACTGGTCGTCGTCGTGGTCGCGTTCATGGGATTGGTGAGCACCTGGCTGCCGTTCCTGAGCAGCCAGGTCATGGCGCGGTGGTTCGAGGGCAGCAATTTCCTGTGGCTTTCGCCGGTGCCGCTGCTCGCACTCGCCAATGCTGTGTGGTTATGGCAGGCAGTCGTACGGCGCGCGGACTACATGCCCTTCATCCTGGCACTGACGTTCTTCGCGCTCGGCTTCGTCGGGCTGGTGCTGGGGATCTGGCCGAACCTGCTGCCGCCGGACCTGACCCTGTGGAAAGCGGCGGCGCCGCCCGAGAGCCAGGGCTTCGTGCTCGTCGGCACGTTGGTCATGCTGCCCGCGGTGCTCGGCTACACGTGGTGGTCGTATTCGGTGTTCCGCGGCAAGGTCGCCGCGGACAGCGGCTATCACTAGGGCCGCAACGGACGATGGGCTCCGCCGCCGCCGAACAGCCCCTTGCGAATCGGTTGCAGTCTGGACCGGTGACGGCGCATGGCGAAACTCCGCGGTAAAAGCCGAGGGCGAAGAGTGCCCCAGGGCCCGCAGCGCTTCAACCCGACCGAAGGACAGGCAGCCCACCGCGCCTTAAGATGGGCGAGTGCCTTCCAAGACCCTGCAACAGATCATCGACGAAGCGCAGACCCTGCCGCCTGACGAGCGGCTGCGCTACATCCGCGAGGCGTGCGCCACCGACAGCGATCTGTATGCCAGCGCCATGCACCAGCTCGAATCACGCCAGCAGTGGTTCGACTCGGACGGCGCCGCGACGCCCGAGGCCGGCGAGGAAGCACTAGTCGATCTCGCCGGCGAGCGCGTCGGCCCGTATCGCATCGTCCGCAGCCTCGGCCGCGGTGGCATGGGTGAAGTGTTCCTGGCCGAGCGTGCCGACGAGCAATTCCAGCAGCAGGTCGCGATCAAGCTCGTACGGCGCGGGCTGTTGTCGCGCCACGTCCAGGGCCGACTGAAGCTCGAGCGCCAGATCCTCGCGACACTCGACCATCCGAATATCGCGCGGCTGTTCGATGGCGGCACGACTACCGACGGCACGCCGTACATCGTAATGGAGTACGTCGACGGCGAGCCGATCGACATCTACTGCGATTCGCGCTGCCTCAGCGTCGAGCAGCGGCTGCGGCTGTTTCAGGTGGTGTGCTCGGCGGTCCATCGCGCACACCAGAACCTGATCGTGCACCGCGACCTCAAGCCCTCGAACATCCTGGTGACCCGCGAGGGCACGCCGAAGCTGCTCGACTTCGGCATCGCCAAGATGCTCGACGACCGCCAGATGATGCACACCATGGCGGTCACGCACGCTGACTATCGCGTGCTCACGCCCGACCACGCCAGCCCGGAACAGATTCGCGGCGATCCGATTACGACGGCCAGCGATACCTATGTGCTCGGCGTCGTGCTCTACGAGCTGCTGTGCGGCTGCAAACCGTTCACGCTCAGCGGCAAGCGCCTGGGCGATCTCGAGCGCGCGATCTGTGAGGAAACGCCGCCGCCGCCGAGCGTGGTGGTACAAGCGCGCAATGATGCAGCCGCAATCGCGCGACAGCGCGGCACGAGTCCGGCGCGACTGCGACGCACACTTGCCGGCGACCTCGACAACATCGTCGGGATGGCGATGCGCAAGGAGTCCGAGCGACGCTACTCCTCGGTCGAGCAGTTCGCAGCGGACGTCGACCGTTACCTGCAGGGCATGCCCGTGCTCGCGCGCGCAGATGCCTGGAGCTATCGGGCCGTCAAGTTCGTCAGGCGCCACGCTCTCGTCGCCGGGCTCGCCGCCGCATTCGTCGCGTTGCTGATCGGCTTCTCGGTGACGACGTATATCCAGTCCGGCCGCATAGCCGAGGAGCGTGACCTCGCGCAAGCGCAGCGCGCACGTGCCGAGACAGCGCAACGGCGGGCCGAGGCGGTAGCCGGGTTCATTGTCGATTCGTTCCAGCTCGCCGATCCGTCACATGCGCGCGGCAAAGACATCACGGCCCGCGAGATTCTCGATTCGGGCGCAGCGCGCATCAGCACGGAATTGCGCTCGCAGCCGGATCTGCAGGCAACGCTGCTCGACACGATCGGCAGCGTCTATCTGAGCCTGGATCTGCCCGCCGACGCGCAACCGCTGATCGAACAAGGGCTGGCCGTGCGACGCAAGCTGTACGGCGAGCAGAATCTGGACGTCGCCAGCAGCCTGTACAGCCTCAATCGCGTGTATGAGAAGAAGGGCGATCTGAAAACCGCCGAGGCGCTGGCGGTCGACAGCCTCGCGATCAACTCGCTGCTCACCGGCCCGCAGAGCGTGGAGACCGCGGGCAGTCTCTGCCGCCTCGGCGTCATCCAGTATTCCAAAGGTGAGCTCGCCAATGCCGAGCACCAGTTCGAGCAGTGCCTGCGCATTCGCGAGGCGCGCCTCGGACGCGACCACGAGCTGGTGACAGTCCCGCTCGACAATCTCGCGCGCATTGCCCAGGACCGCGGCGACCTGGCTGCGGCCGAGCGCCTGTACCGGCGGGCGATCGAGATCGACCTGCGCAATCAGCGCGAGGGGCACCCGCAATACATCCGGCATCTGCACAACCTGGCCACCGTGCTGCACGAGAAGGGCGACCTCGATGATGCCGAGCCTCTCTATCGTCAGGCCGTCGAACTGTATCGACAGGTGCTGAAGCCCGAGCACTCGGAGACGATTACCGCCGTCGCCAATCTCGGGCGCCTGCTGATGGATCGGCATCGCTACGCCGAGGCTCAGCAGGCCTACGATGAGGCGCTGGCGGCGGCTCGCAAGGCACATCCCGAACCGCACGTCGACGTCGGCTACAACCTGGTGAATCTCGGCAAGCTGGAATTCAAGCGTGCACGGTATGCGCAGGCCGCGCAGCGCTTCAACGAGGCTCTCGATATCTATCGTGTGACGCTTCCGCCAGGCCATGGCTATACAGGCGTTGCTTACACGATGCTCGGTCGCAGCTTGCTGGAGCTGAAACAGCCGCGGGCGGCGCAGACCGCGCTGGAGCACGCTGTCGCCGAGTTTTCCAAGGAATACCGCGACAGTGCCTGGTACGCGCAGGCGCGCGCCGCTCTCGGCCGGTCCCTCGCCCTGCAGGGCCAGTTCGCTGCCGCGGAGCCGGCGTTGATCGAAAGCTATCCGGCGCTGCTGCGGGCTACGCCGACGGACGAAGTGACGAGCCTCGCACGCAGCTGGATCGAAGAGCTGTATCGAGCGACCGGCCGGCCACAGCAGGCAGAGGCCTACTTCCAGCAAGTGGACGCGCAGGAGCGCTCGGCGCGCGCGCCGTAGTCCTAACGTCCGGCTCGCATGCGCGGCGACAATCGCGCAGAATCGCGCCTTCGCGCGCCACCCGCCAACAATGAGCTGAACTCAGGGAGAGCCGTCATGCGAATTCTCATTGCCGACGATTCGTTCAGCCTGCCGCCACAGGTTCAGGAAATCTTCGGTCGTGCGCCGGCTCGCGCGGCTGCGGGCGCGAAGGCACCCAGCGTCGAGAGCGTGATCGTCGCTTTGAGCGGCGGCGCTCGGCCTGCGGCTGCGGCCGCTCCGGCGAAGAGCACGCGCGGCACTGCAGGCGAGGAATGCCCGCCGCCCGATCCGCTGCCGCCTTGTCCGCCGTGCAGCCTGGACGATCAGCCGGAACTGCTGGCCACGATCCTCGATGCAATCGGCATTGCGCTGCTGAACCGCGGCTGCATCGAGGCCGGTAGCAGATTCGTGATCGCGGCACGCGAGATTCGCCTCGCGAATTTCGGCAAGAAGCATCCGTTCACAGCTGCCAGCTACAACAGCTACGCGCGCGTGCTGCGCACTCGCGACGAGCTGATCGAAGCCGAGAAAGAGGTCGGCAAGGCCATCATCATCAACCGCAGGGTGTACGGCAGCGGCGGCTTGCCGCTCGCCTGCAATCTCAACGAGCTCGGCGCCGTGCGGCTCTATCAAGGCGACTTCAAGGGTGCGCTGAAGGCAGCGGAGAAGGGCCTGGCGATTCTCAGGAGGCGCGGCCTGTACAACGAGGATCCGAACACCAGCCGCCTGCTCGACGTGAAGGGCCGCGCCCTCGAGGGCCTCGGCAAGCTTGGGCCCGCGGCCACCGCACTGTCGCAGGCGCTGAAGCTCGATGCGAAACAAGTCGGCACCGATCATCCGAAATACGCAACGCACCGGGCAAACCTCGCGACCGTGCAGGAAGCGCAGAACAATCTCAGCGCGGCGCGCGAAGGGTACGAGCACGCGGTACGCGTCTACGAGACAGTGCTGGGCCGGCTCGGGCATCCGAACCTGATCGATACCTACGCCAATCTCGGCTCGCTGCTGGTGAAGCTGGGCGCGTTCCCCGAGGCGAAGGACCACCTCTGCAAAGCGCTGGGACTGAACGAGCAGCTTCGCGGAGCCGATCACACACTGGTGGGCAACGACTACGCCAACCTGGGCCGCTACTATTTCGCGACCGGCAACAACCCGACCGCAGCCGGGTACTTCAGGCAGGCGCTCGAAATCTATGTCAGCAACGTCAAGCGCAAGCGGCTGCCGCGAAGGCATCCGTACATCGAGGAAGCGCAGACCTGGCTGAAGCGCACCGGTTGTTAGCGCGGCGAGCGCTTTCAAAAAAAACGCCGGCGATCTCGTGGATGGCCGGCGTCAACGCTCTCACGGGGGAATCGAATTCGCGGGTTCATCCTCGCCTCGGACGCTCGCCGGCGCCATACGCCCAAAGGGCCGGCCTGTGACGCCGGTCTCACTGCGGTGCACCAAAGGGCAATTGCCGTTCGCCTTAGTGCGGACGTACGATGGCCCGCGAAACATATTCGGGACTACAACCGTGTCGTGCGCAGCTCGGGCGCTGCGATTTCTCTAATGGCAGTTTGATACCGGGGCCTGTCATGAAAATCCTCATCGTCGACGACCATCCGCTGTTCCGCGCTGGCTTTCATGCTGTTCTCGAGCAAAGCACGCTCGAAGCAGGCGTGCTCAGCGTCTCTTCCGTGAACGAGGCGCTGCAGACCCTGCAACGCGATCCGGACATCGGCCTCGTGCTGCTCGACATCCATCTGCGCGGTGACGACGGCTTCAATGCGCTGAAGGTCATCGGCCAGAAGTTTCCGACCACCGCCTGCATCATGATCTCCGGCGACGAACAGACGGGCGTCGCTTCGCGCGCGGTGCAGGCCGGCGCCTCCGGCTTCATCCCAAAATCGTTCACTGCCGACGAGATGATCGTCGCGATCCAGAAGGTGCTCGCCGGCGACGTGTTCGTCCCGGCCACTGCAGACCTGTCGGCTGCGCCCGATACCAACGGCCTCACGCTGCGGCAGCTCGAAGTCATCAGCATGCTCGGCCGCGGCTTCTCCAATAAGGAAATCGCTCGCGCGCTCGATGTCGCCGAGCGCACCGTCAAGGCGCACGTCAGCGCCGTGTTCGAAGCGCTCAACGTGCGTAACCGCACACAGGCAGTGCTGGTCGCGCAGCGTCGCGGCTTCCTGCCGGCGAACCCGGCCGGCATTCCGCCCTCCAACCCGCCGGCCTACGCGAACGCACGCTGACGACCTCAGCTGACATGGATGCCGCCCTGCTTCGACGCGTTGAGCAACAACGCATCGAGATGCTTTACGACAATACGCTGGCGGTTTCCGGTTCGGCGTTGTTGATGGCGGCCCTGATTGCGGTCATTGCCTGGCCGCACACGCAGGTCATCAACATTGCGGCGTGGTGCGGCGCTGCCCTGCTCGTCCAGGCTTCGGTGCAAGCCCTCTCCGCCGCTTATCGCCGCGCCAGCGATCGCGAAACCGCGCCACGGCGCTGGGGCTGGCGGCTCGCTGCCGCTGCGGGTGTTGCCGGCGTGGTGTGGGGCTCGGCGGCGTTCGTGCTGGTCGGCCCCGACAAGTCCCTCACGCTCGGTTTGATCTCGGCCTGCCTGGCCGGCCGCGCGACGCTCAGCATCATCACGCACGCACACTTCCCGCCGGCGCTGCACGCGTTCAACGTGCCGATCTTCGGCATGCTGGCGCTGCGCTACGTCACGCTCGGCGGCTACAGCAACGCTGCGCTCGGCGTGATGTGGATTGCCGTGCTCGGCTACGTGCTGCTGTTCGTCGATCGCCAGTCGCGCGCCGTCGTTGCGCAGATTCGCCTGAGATATGAGAACGAGCAGCTGGTCGAGCAGCTGCAACGCCAGAACGTGCTCGCCGAGCAGGCGCGTGCCCGCGCCGAAGAAGCGAATCGCTCGAAATCGCTGTTCTTCGCGGCCGCGAATCACGACCTGCGCCAGCCGCTGCACTCGCTCGGACTGTTCGCGACGGCGTTGCGCAACAATTCGGCCGGGCGCTCGAGCCAGGCGCTGGTCGATCAGATCCTGCAATGCACGGAGTCGCTCGAGCAGCTGTTCGACAACCTCCTCGACATCTCGAAGCTCGATGCCGGGCAGGTCGAGGTGAAGCGGGAGGTCGTGGCCGTAGACACCGTATTCGACCGGCTGCGCGGCACTTTCTCCGGGCCCGCGCAGGACAAGGGTCTGCGCATGTCCGTGCGCCGCTCGAAGCTGACGCTCGGCACGGACGCGACGCTGCTGTTCCGCGTGTTGTCGAATCTCGTTTCGAATTCGCTGCGCTATACCGAGAGCGGCGGCATCCTGGTCGCTTGTCGCCGGCGCGGCAACGTCGCGAAGGTCGAGGTCTGGGACACCGGGATCGGCATCCCGGCCGACCAGCACGAGCGCATCTTCGAAGAGTTCTACCAGCTCAACAATCCCTCGCGCGACCGCAGCCGCGGCCTCGGACTCGGGCTCGCGACCGTGCGGCGCATCGTGCAGCTCCTTGGCCACCCGCTATGGCTGCGCTCGACCGTCGGCAAGGGCTCGCGCTTCACGATCGAGGTGCCCGTCGCCGATCCGGCGCGCGTGCAGTCGATCACGGCCACAGTCGAGCAGAAGGTGCCGAATCTGATCGGCGGCAAGCTCATCGTCGTCATCGACGACGAGGAATCGGTGCGCCTCGGCATGTTGAGCCTGCTGGAGAGCTGGGGCTGCAAGTGCGTCGCCGCTGCGGACTCGGCCGAGGCATTGCGCACCCTCAACGGCAACACCCGCACGCCGGACTTCATCATCGCGGACCTGCGCCTGCGCGGCGAAAATACCGGCATCGATGCGATTCGCGAGCTGCGCGCCGAGCTCGGCAACGGGATCCCCGCAGTGCTCATCTCCGGCGACACCGCCACCGAGCAGCTGCGCAAAGTGAGCGCTGCGGGACTGACGATGATGCACAAGCCGCTGAAGGCGGTACGATTGCGCGCATTGCTCAACCACGAGTTCGCAAAGCGCATCGCTTGATGTTTTCCTACCTGCTGTTGAACAAGCCCAAAGGCGTCATCACCTCGACGCGCAGCGGGACCGGGCGGCGCACGGTCGTCGACTTCATCCCCTTCTCGCTGCGTGGCGAGCAGCGCTGGTATTCGGTAGGACTGCTGGACGCCGATTCCACCGGGCTCGTGCTGCTCACGGACGACGGCGAGCTCGCGCGGCAGCTCGAGCATCCCAAGCTCGGCATATTGAAAGAGTATCGGGCGCTGTGCGCCGGGCTCGCCGACGACGAGGCGCTGCACCAGCTGCGCGCCGGCATGTATCTGGTGAATCCGGCAGCGGACGGGACCAAGACGACGCAGCGCGCCGCAGTGGAAGCCGTGCGCATCCTCAAGCGACTCGTCGATCGTGCGCGCGGCGGCCGCACGCTGCTCGGCTTGACGATCCGCGAAGGCGAGCCGCGCGAGATTCGTCGCATGCTCGCGCGCGTCGGTCTGAAATTGCGGGAGCTGGAACGCGTCGGAATGGGACCGCTGCGCGTGTCGGGCCTCGCGCCCGGCGCGACGAAGCTGCTCGGAAAGAAGGACGTCGAGAAGCTGCGGGAAGCGGTGTTGTCAGGCTAAAGCCTGACCCACTCGACTGCTCTGGCCAGACTTCAAATCTGACTCGTCCATCTGTGTGGGTCAGGCTTTAGCCTGACTCTTCTCCAGCGGCCGCACCAGCCCCTCTTGCGCCACCGACGCAACCAGGCGCCGCTCGCGATCGTAAATCTGCGCGCGCGTCAGCCCGCGGGCGCCGCCGGCGAACGGACTGATCGCATCGACCAGCACCCACTCGTCCGCGCGGCACGGCCGGTGGAACCACATCGCGTGATCGAGGCTCGCCATCATCACCTGGCCCGACATCATCGACACCGTGTGCTTCAGCAGGACGGTTGACGTGAGGAAGTAATCGGACAGGTAGGCGAGCGCGCACTGCTGCGTCAGGGCGTCTTCCGGCAACGGCGAGGCCGACCTGATCCAGTACAAACCGCGCGGACTGTCCGCCTTGCGCAGGAAATAGTCCTCGGGGCTGACCGGCTTGAGCTCGACGATCGCCTGCTGGGTCGCGATGGCCTGCGCGCTCTTCGGCAAGCGGTCGGCGAACTTCTCGGCCAGCTGGCGCGTGCTCATCAGCTGGTCGGGATCCGGCACGTCGACGTCGAGCCCGATCTCGTGCTCGAAGCCCCGTTCCTCGCGGTGGAACGACAGCTCCATGTGGAAGATCGGCTTGGCGCGCTGGCGCGCCACGACGCGGCGCGTCGAGAAGCTGCCGCCATCGCGCGTCAACTCAACGTCATAAATCACGCCGATGTCGCTCATCCCGGCCAGCAGAAAGTAACCGTGCAGCGAATGCGCGGTGCGGCCCGGCTCGACGGTGAGCGCCGCGGCCTTCAATCCCTGGCCGAGGATCTGTCCGCCGAACAGCGAGCGGTTGTTGTTGATCTGGTTGACGCGGCTGCGGAACAGATTGGTGTCGAGCTGCTCGAGCTCGAGGACTTCGCGGAGGTATTGCGGAGCGGGCGGCGGCAGGATGCTGGCGGTGGTCATGGCGGGCAGTCTAACAAACGTCCCGCCGGTGCTCTGCCGGCGCTCACCGGCATGCGGCCGCGCCTCACCCTGCTTCGCTACTCTCGCCGCGCCATTTTCGCTACGCTGCGCGCACGAATCAGACCCGAGTATCGGGATATTCCCGGAGGATGCATGTTCAGCCGTCTGGCCAATCTCATCAAAGGGTTTTTCTCGCTGTTCATCTCCGGCGTCGAACGCCGCAACCCGGAAGCGCTGCTGGAGCTGGAGCAGGAGAACCTGCGCGGGCAGGTCGCGAATTTCAACCAGGGCCTCGCGTCGCACGCCGGACTGTGCGAGCGAATCATGGGCCAGGTGCGCAAGCTCGAAGCCGAGCAGAAGGACTTGCGCGCAAAAACTACCGCACATCTGCGCGCCGGCAACAAGTCGGCCGCCGGCCAATATGCGCTGCGCCTGCAGACGGTCGACGCGCAGGTCGAAGAGAACCGCAAGCAGCTGGAGCAAGCCGAAACGACTTACAAGAACCTCGTCAAGGCGCGCGACGTCGCGGTGCAGACCGCGAAGGCGAAGATCGAAGGGCTGAAGGGCGCGATCAACGACATGCGCATGAACCAGGCGATGGCCGAGATCCACGAGATGGCCTCCGGCATGATCTCCAGCATCGGCGGCGCCGGCGACACGCTGAACCGGCTGCACGACATGGTCGAAGAAGAGCGCACCAAGGCGGCCGGCCGCGCGCGCATCGCCAAGGATTCCGTCGACATGAGCGGCGTCGAGGTGAAGGAAGCCGAGCTCAATGCGCTCGCCGACCAGGCGCTCGCCGACTTCGCGGCGCGCGAAGGCATCTCGATTCCGGGCGAGGCGCCGGCGCCCGCACCGCGCTCACTCGGGGCGACGGAAACGGGCGGCCAAGGCAGCTGAAATGCCCGCACCCCAGGGTGCGCCGGCGTGGGCGGCGGAGCTTGCCGTCGCCTATGAGAGCGGCGCTCACGGACAGTTCATTCTCTACGGCAACGTGCACGACCGCGTCGCGGTCGGCGGGCACCTGATCAATCTCGCCGGCTACCTGGAGAACGACCTGCTGGCCGGCTTCAAGGTGGTGCTCGCGTACGACCTCGGCAACGGCCTGACCATCGAGCGCGGCGGCGAGCTGGTCGAGAAATGGGGCGGCGCGAACCTGAAGGCGTTGCCGCGCGAGCCGCTCGCTGCGATCCAGTACATCAGCCGCTACCTGCGTTACCTCGGCAACCTGCGCGCTCTGGGCCGCGAGGTGCAGGAGAACGTCGCCGTCATCCTGCGCGGCGCCGACGACGTCGTGCCCGCCGACGGGTCGGGATACGAGCATGGTAGCCTCACGAGCGTGTTGCGCGACTGGGCCTCGGAAGCGCCGTTCAGCGATCTGCCGTTCACCAGCATCCTGATCGCGGACAATCTCAACGACGTCGAACGACAGATCGCATACAGCGCGCAGGTGTCGCGCATTCGCGTGCCGCTGCCGGACGGTGCAGCGCTGGAGCGGGCGCTCGCAATCCTCAAAGTCCAGGAGCCGAAAGCGTTCGCCGACGATGCGAACCTGCCGCAGCTTGCGGCCGCGCTGATCGGCGTCACCGTCACCGCGCTGGAAAGCCTGGTGAAGATTCGCGATCACTCCGGCCAGACACTCGGCGCGGCCGATCTCACGCGCATCAAGAAAGAGCTGGTCGAGCGCGACTCCGCCGGACTCGTGGAGTTCGTCGAATCGCGGCGCACGCTCGATGACTATGCCGGCCAGGAAGCGCTCAAGCAGTGGCTGCGTCAGGACATCGCATTGTGGGGCGCGGGCGATCTCCGAGCGCTGCCGATGGGCTACCTGCTGTGCGGCCCGGTCGGCACCGGCAAGACGTTCCTGGTGGAGTGTCTCGCCGGCGAAGCGGGCGTGCCGGTCGTCAAGCTGAAGAACTTCCGCGATCGATGGGTCGGCTCGAGCGAAGGCAACCTGGAGAAGATCTTCCGCCTCGTGCGCGCGCTCGGCCGCTGCATGGTGTTCATCGACGAAGCGGACCAGAGCCTCGGCCGGCGCGACTCCGGCAGCGGCGACAGCGGCCTGTCCGGGCGCCTCTACTCGATGATCGCGCAGGAGATGGCGGACACCGCAAATCGCGGCCGCGTCTTGTGGTTGCTGGCTTCGTCGCGGCCGGATCTGATCGAGGTCGATCTCAAACGTCCGGGGCGGGTCGACGTAAAAGTGCCGCTGCTGCCGACGAGCACGCAGGCAGAAAGCGCGGCGCTGGTCGGCCTGCTCGCAAAGCGCTACGGACTCGCGACCACGGACGCGCAGCTGGCGGCGCTGACGCCCCGCATGCCGACGCTGCTCACTCCGGGGGCCGCTGAAGCGCTGGTCGTCAAAGCGTATCGCCGCTCGCGGACCGAGCATGTCGGCGCCGACGCGGCGCTCGAGGCGTGTCTCGCCGGCTACCAGAATCCCGTCCCCGCGGACGTGCTCGAATTCCAGATGCGCATCGCGATTCGCGAGGCCACCGACCTCGCCTTCGTGCCGCCGGCATTCCGCAAATACGCCGCGCAGCCCGCACCTGCATGAGCGGCAAGTCCTACCTGGCGGCAGCCTTCAACGCGCGACCTCTCGGCATGCCGGTGCCGCCGAACTGGTTCGGCGTCGCCGCGTTCGCGTTGCTCGGAGCGTTCGTGAACCCGGCGCTGTGGCTGATCGGCCTCGGCCTGGAAGGCCTGTATTTGTGGACGCTCTCGCGTCACCCGCGATTTCGCGCCACGGTCGACGCACAGCACAACCAGACCGACTGGCATTCGCGCTATGCACAGCTGAGCTCGTATCTCGCGCAGGAGGGACGCGACCAGCAGGCGACGATCGAGGCGCAGGCCAACGAGATCTGCGAGCTGCTGTCGCGCACCGGCGCGACCGAATCCCAGATGAGCGACGTGCGACAGATGGCGTGGGTGCACCTGAAGCTCCTCGTGGCGCGCGCCTCGGTGCTGCAGGTCATTTCTTCGGCAGGACGCGACAGCCGCAACCTCGAAGAGCAGGAGCGGAACCTGATCGATCGGCTCAGCCGCGAAACGGTCGGCGGCGAGCTCAAGCGCAGTCTCGAACAGCAGCTGGAAGTGATTCGCGAGCGGCGCAGCGGCCACGCGGACGCGGAACAACGTCGCGAGCTGATCGACGCCGAGATCGAGCGGTTGCGCCAGCAGGTGTCGCTGGTGCGCGAGCAGGCGCTGCTCGCCACCGACGAGCACAGCGCCGCGGCTTCGCTCGACGCGCTATCCGCATCGCTCAACGAAGCGAATCGCTGGTTGAAGGATCAGCGCGAATTGTTCGCGGGGCTCGAAGGTCTCACCGACGAGCCACCGCCCGCCGATCTGTTGCGGGCCAGGAGCCCGCCGCCGCGCAAGCAGAAAGTTTCGGAGTAGGTCGGGCTTAGCCCGACTCAGGAGACTCGACTCATGGTCCACATGATTTTCCGTTCTCGGTCCCGCGGCTCGGCAGCAGGCAACCTGGTCACGCTGCTGCTGTTGGTCGGCATCATCGGATTGGGCGTCTACCTGTGGCTCGGCAAGGGCTCGAAAGAGCAGCCCACAGCCGCGACGCCCGCGAGCACGACCACGCCCGCCGCAAAGTCCGACGTGGACGCCAACGCGCCGGTGCCGATCGAGCCCGTCGACGGCACACCCCCGCTCGAAGCAGCCGCGACCTACACGCCGAAAGATGGCGTGCTGCAGATCGACATCAGCGAGTACGCCGGCTATGGCGGCCTGATCGTCGCGAACGGCGGCCTCGAGCCGAATGCCGAGTCGTTCTTCGCCAAGGAATACGGCTTCAAGGTCAGGATCTCGATGAGCGAGAGCGAGACCTGGTCGCCGCTCAACAACGGCCGGCTCGCTGCCACCGCGACCACGACAGACGCGCTCGCCGTGCTCGGCCGGCAGTTCGAAGCCGTCGTGCCGGTGCAGATCGGCTACTCGCGCGGCGCCGACATGGTCGTCGTGGATCGCGGCGTCGCCTCGGTCAACCAGCTCGCGGGCAAAGTGCTCGCCGCTTCGCAGTTCAACGAGAGCGAGTTCTTCATCCGCTATCTCGCGCAGGAAGCCGGCTTGCCGGTCGCAGTGCTGCGCGATCTCGACTCGCGGCCCGCGTCCGGCGAGCTCGGCCTCGTGTTCTATGAAGATGCATTCGTGGCCTGCGACGCCTATGAGCACGAGCTCGGCCGCACGCAGCCGCGCCTGAACGGCTGCGTCGGCTGGACACCGCGCACCGATGAAGTGGTCGAGAAGTCGGCCGGCAAGGCCAAGGTGCTGGTGTCGAACCGCAACCTGCTCGTCATCGCCGACGTGCTCGCCGTGAATCGCGGCTTTGCCAAGGAGCATCCGGACATGGTGCGCGGCTTGGTGCACGGCATCCTCGAAGGCAACCGGCGGCTGCGCGACCAGCAGGCGGCGAACATCGGCGTGGTCGCCAAGGCTTTCAAGTGGAGCGAGGCCGAGGCGCGCGACGAGCTCGCGCACGTGCATCTCGCGAACCTGCCGGAGAATCAGGCTTTCTTCGCCGGCACGATTGATTCCGCGGGCTCCTTCGGCGGCATCTTCCAGTCCTCGGTGCTGGCCTACGGCGACCTGCTGAAGAATCCCACCGACGCAGCGCGCTTCATGGACACCAGTGCGCTCGAGGCCCTGGCGAAGAAGGGACTGTTCGCGGACCAACGCATCGCAATCGCGCCGATCAAGACGGCTACGCGGGCTTCACTCGAAGGCGACCCGCTGCTGAGCAAGGACATCCGCTTCTTCTTCGAGCCGAACTCGTCGGTGCTCGACAAGGATGCGAAGCAGAACCTCGATTACCTGGACACCATCAAGCGCTTCCTGCAGGTCAGTCCTGGCTCGACGGTGCTGCTGCGAGGCCACGTCGACAATGCGCGCGTCAACGAGTTTCGCGAGCAGGGCGGCGAACAGCTGGTGCAGAGCATGGCGCTCAAGGCAATGGAGCTGTCGCGGCAGCGTGCGCTGGCAGTAAGCCAGGCGCTGCGCGACCGCTATAAGGACATCGACGCTTCGCGCGTCGAAGTGGTCGGACGCGGTTGGCAAGAGCCCGCCGGCCCGGACAGCGAGAAGAATCGCCGGGTGGAAGTGCAGTGGTTTACCTTGGAGTGAGCCCTGCTGACGCTTGGCCTGCAGTGTCTTCGTCGGCGACCTCGCGCTTGTCCGGCAGGAACAGAGCGCCCACGATGACCGTGAGCACCGCGACCGCGATCGGATACCACAGCCCGTAGTAGATGTTGCCGGTGAGCGCGACGATCGCGAACGACACGGTCGGCAGGAATCCGCCGAACCAGCCGTTGCCGATGTGATACGGCAGCGACATCGACGTATAGCGAATGCGCGCAGGAAACAGCTCAACCAGCCACGCGGCGATCGGTCCGTAGACCATCGTTACGTAGATCACCAGCACGGTCAGGATCACCAGCACCATCGCGTGATTGATGCGCGACGGGTCGGCGCTCGACGGATAGCCCGCGGCCTGCAGCGCCGCCGTCAATTGTTTGCCGAATGCCTCGCTGCGCTCCTTGAACTCCGGGGCAGCGAGCTCCCGGCCGTCGAACGACACGATCGTCACGTCGCCGACGCGCACGGATGCAACTGCGCCGGCGGGCGCGGGTGCGTTCTCGTATGGCGCGCCCGCTTTCGCGAGCACACCTTTGGCGATGTCGCACGAGCTCGTGAAGCGCGCTTTGCCGATCGGGTCGAACTGGAAGTGGCAGTCCTCGGGATTCGCAACCACCGTGATCGGGCTCGATTGCCGCGCATGCTCGATCGCCGGATTCGCAAAGTGCGTCAGTGCACCGAACAGCGGGAAGTATGTCAGTGCCGCCAGCACGCAGCCGCCGAGCACGACCGTCTTGCGGCCAATGCGGTCGGAAAGCCAGCCGAACACGACGAAGAACGGCGTTGCGATCAGCAGCGAGCCCGCGACCAGCAAGTTCGCGGTCTGCGCATCGACCTTGAGCGTCTGCGTCAGGAAGAACAGTGAGTAGAACTGCCCGCCGTACCACACGACTGCCTGGCCGGCGGTAGCGCCGAGCAGCGCCAATATCACGATCTTGAGGTTCGGCCAGCGCGCGAACGAATCCGTCAGCGGCGCTCGCGAAGTGCGGCCGGCGGCCTTCATCTCCAGGAACACCGGCGATTCGCGCAGCTGCAGGCGGATGTAGACGGAGACCGCGAGCAGCACGAGCGACACGAGGAACGGCACGCGCCAACCCCACGCTTCGAATTCCGGGCCCATCAGCTGGCGGCAACCGAGAATCACCAGCAGCGAGAGGAACAGCCCGAGCGTCGCCGTCGTCTGGATCCAGCTCGTGTAGAGACCGCGCTTGCCCGGTGGCGCGTGCTCGGCCACGTAACACGCCGCGCCACCGTACTCACCGCCGAGCGCTAGACCCTGCAGCAGCCGCAACGCGATGAGCGCAATCGGCGCCGCGACGCCGACGGTCGCGTACGCCGGCAGGATTCCGACCAGCGCGGTCGACACGCCCATGATGACGATCGTGATCAGGAACGTGTGCTTGCGACCGACCAGATCGCCGAGCCGGCCGAACACGATCGCGCCGAACGGACGCACCGCGAACCCCGCGGCGAATGCAAGCAGCGCGAAAATGAACGCCGTCGTTTCGTTGACGCCGGCGAAGAACTGCTTGCTGATGATCGCGGCGAGCGAGCCGTACAGATAGAAGTCGTACCACTCGAACACCGTGCCGAGCGACGACGCAAAGATCACCTTACGGTGCGCGCGATCGATCACTTCACGATCGCCTGGTAGGTGAGGCTGCGTGACAGCGCGCGCACGTCCGGCATACCCTCGCCGCGATGCTGGATCATGCCGACCTCGATCAGGTTGTAGACCGGGTCGATCCAGAACCACGTGCCGGCATAACCGCCCCAGTAGAAGGTGCCCTCGCCGCCGTAACCGCCGGCCACGAGCGGATCCTCGACGACCGCGAAGTCCAGGCCGAAGCCCGTCCCCGGCGACATCGTGCGCGCGCTCGCCGGGAGCACGTTCGAGTGCATCAGCTGCACCGTCAGCGGTGACAGCAGCCGATGGCCGTCGAGCTCACCGCCGTTCAGCAGCATCTGGCAGAAGCGCATGTAGTCGGTCGCGGTCGAGACCAGTCCGCCACCGCCCGACGGCCCCGCCGGCTGCTTGGAGAAGTCGTCGCCCGGGTGCGGCACAAACTTGCGATCCTTGTCGTACGTGTAGAACGACGCGAAGCGGTTCAGCTTCTCGGGCGGCACGAAGAACGCCGTGTCCTTCATGCCTAGCGGCTCGAAGATGCGCTGCTTCAGGAATTCCGGAAACGGCTGGCCCGACAGCTTCTCGACCAGATAGCCCTGCACGTCGACCGAGACGCTGTAGTGCCAGCGCTCGCCCGGCTGGTGCAGCAGCGGGATCTTCGCGAGCTTGTCGATCATCGCCTGCAGCGGCTCGTCGCGGCTGAGCACCTTCACGTCCGTGTACATCTTGTCTACCGGCGTGCTGCCGAACACGCCATAGGTCAGGCCGCCGGAGTGCGACATCAGCTCGCGCATCGTCATCGCGTGGTCCGGCGCGACCTGCGTGACCGCGCCGGTCTGCGGATTCACTTTCGCGACCTTGAGGTTCGCGAACTCGGGGATGTGCTTCGACACCGGATCGTTGAGCTGCCACTTGCCTTCTTCGAACAGCATCATCATGGCGACGCCGGTGATCGGCTTCGACATGGAGTAGATGCGGAAGATCGAGTCCTTCTGCATCGGCGCCGCGCTTTCCAGGTCGCGCTTGCCGGCGGCTTCGAACTGCACGACCTTGCCGTCCTTCGCGACCATCGTCACGACGCCGGCGAGCTGGTTGCCGTCGACGAGCGCCTGCATCCCGCTCTTCAACCGGCCGAGCCGCTGCGTCGACATGCCGACGCTTTCGGGCCGCGCGCTCGGCAGGTCGGCGGCAACCGCAGCGCCAGCGAGCAGAACGAGCAGCAGGGAGCAGAGAACGCGACGCGCCAGCTTCATGAGGTCCCCCATTTATTGTGAGTTCGCGTTGGTCGGCGCCAAAGTGTACACAACCGCTACCATACCGCTGTGAAGATTCCCCAATTCCACCTGCCCATCGACTCGGCGCTGCCCGAGCTGCAGGCCGCGGTCGCCGCGCATGCGAACGTGGTTTTGCAGGCGCCGCCGGGCGCTGGCAAGTCGACCGGCGTGCCGCTCGCCCTGCTCGCCGAACGTTCGCTGTCGGCCGGCAAAATCGTGATGCTCGAGCCGCGTCGCCTCGCCGCACGCGCCGTCGCGACGCGCATGGCGCAGATGCTCGGCGAGCCCGTCGGCCAGACAGTCGGATTTCGCACGCGGCTCGAATCCAGGGTCGGCAAGAGCACGCGCATCGAAGTCGTGACGGAAGGCATCCTCACACGCTGGCTGCAACGAGATGCCACGCTGGAAGGGGTTGCAATAGTGATCTTCGACGAATTTCACGAGCGCAGCCTCAATGCGGATCTCGGGCTCGCGCTGTGTCTCGACGCGCAGGCCGAGGTTCGCGAAGACCTGCGGATTCTCGTGATGTCAGCGACGCTCGACGCGACGGCTGTCGCGCGACTGCTCGGCGCTGCGCCGGTCGTGACGGCGGAAGGCCGCGCGTACGAGGTCGAGACGCACTGGATATCGGGCGGCCCGACGAACCGCGGCGCACGCGACGTCGACATCGCCGTGCGAACGGCGCGAACCATCGCGCAGGCAATCGAGCACGACGCCGGCGACGTCCTTGCGTTTCTGCCGGGACAAGCGGAGATCCGCCGCACGCAGCAGCAGCTCGAAGGTCAAAGTTTGCCGCGATCCGTCAGCGTGCTGCCGCTGTTCGGCGATCTGTCTGCTGCCGATCAGGACGCGGCGCTGCGACCCGGCGACGTGCAACATCGTAAAGTCGTGCTCGCGACCAACATCGCGGAGACCAGTCTGACGATCGAAGGCGTCCGCGTCGTCGTCGATTCCGGACTCGCACGCCGCGCGCGCTTCGATCCCGCGACTGGCATGAGCGGCCTGGAAACCGTGCGTGTTTCGCGTGCGTCCGCCGATCAGCGGCGCGGTCGCGCGGGACGTCTCGGTCCGGGCGTGTGCTATCGTCTGTGGTCGGAAAGCGAGCACGCTTCCCTGGCGGCGCAGACAGTGCCGGAGATCCTCGAAGCCGACCTCGCGCCGGTCGCGCTCGAGCTCGCGGAATGGGGCATCACCGATCCACGCAGTCTGCGCTGGCTCGATCTCCCGCCGGCTGCCACCTTCGCGCAGGCGCAAGACCTGTTGCGCTCGCTCGAAGCCATCGATGCGCCGGGGCGGATCACTGCGCACGGGCGTGCGCTGGCGCGCCTTGGAACTCATCCACGGCTGGCTCACATGATCGTGCGCGGCGCCGAGCTCGGCCTGCAGCGACTTGCAATAGAGATTGCGGCAGTGCTGGGCGAGCGTGATCTGCTGCGCTGGAACGGAAATCGTCGCGATGCCGATCTGCGCTTGCGCGTCGAAGCGCTGCGTCGCGGACGCGTCGATGATCCCCACATCGCGGCCGAGGTTCGCGTGGACGGTGGCGCGCGACAGCGAGCTGTGCGCAGCGTAGAAATTCTCGAACGCCAGCTGGCTGCGAACGCAGCGCAGCCGCGGGCCGCGGAGACGGACGCAGACTTCGGCAGGCTGCTCGCATTCGCATATCCGGATCGGATCGCGCAGTCGCGCGGCGCGGGCGGCCGGTACCTGCTGTCAGGCGGCCGCGGAGCGCGCCTGGCCGACGCGCAGAGCATCGGGCAAGCCGAGTTTCTGGTCGTCGCGGATCTGGATGCAGGTGAGCGCGAGGCGCTGATCAGACTCGCCGCGCCGCTGCCGCGCTCCGAGCTGGAAGTCGATTTCGCTGCGCTCATCGAGCACCGCGAGCGCTTCGAATGGGATGCGCGCGAGCAAGCTGTCGTCGCGCAGGACGAGCGATGGCTCGGCGCAATCAAGCTGGGCGAGCGCCGGCTCGAGAATCCGGACGGCGCGCGCATCACCAGCGCATTGCTCGACGGCATTCGCGATATCGGACTCGACGCGCTGCCTTGGACCAAAGATGCGCGTGCTCTGCGTCAACGCCTCGGCTTCGCACGCGAGGTCGACACGCGGGCGCCGCAGCCGTGGCCCGATGTGAGCGATGCCGCACTGTCGGCAACATTGGACGCATGGCTGGCGCCCTGGCTGACGGGGATGAGCCGACGCGATCACCTCGCGCGACTGAACATGACTGAGATCATCGCCGCGCTGCTCGACTGGAAGCAGCGACAGCGTCTCGACGAGATTGCGCCGACGCATCTGCAGGTCCCGAGCGGATCGCGGATCCCGATCGACTACTCGGCCGCGCCGACCGTCGCAGTGAGGCTGCAGGAAGTGTTCGGGCTCGCTATCACGCCTGCCGTCGGCGGCGGACGCGTGCCGTTGACGTTGCAATTACTGTCGCCCGCGCATCGGCCGGTACAGGTGACGAAGGATCTCGCCAGCTTCTGGGCGCGTGGCTACGCGGAAGTGAAGAAAGAGCTGAAGGGCCGCTATCCAAAGCACTACTGGCCGGACGATCCGACGACAGCGGTGGCGACGGCGCGCGCCCGCCCGCGGCCGCGCTGACGCGCGCAAAAGTTCCTTAAATCTCCGTTAAATCTTCGCACCGGCTCGACTTTCCTTGTGTCGCCCCAATGACAGAACGAAGCCCCGTGTGGGCGCTAGCCTGCATGCGCAGTTAAGGACCGGTTCATCGTTTCAGTTCCATTCTGAGTATGCAGGCGATAGGAGATTCATCATGAAGAGCATGCTTTTGATCGCAGCGCTCGCCGTCAGCATCGGCGCGGGCGCCAGCGCGCACGCCACTACCGCAACCGACAAATCACGCATCGGCAAGAACGATTGCGTGTTCGCAAGCACCATCAACGACTTCAAGGTCCTGGATCGCAACAAGATGGTGATCTGGGCGCCGACGCGCAGCAAAGCCTATCTGGTCGAGCTGTCGATGCCGCTGCCCGAGCTGAAGTTCGCAAACCGCATCGCAATTGTCGACCGTAACCACGACGGCATGCTGTGCGGCTACGGCATGGATCGCATCGTCGTCGCGGATTCGAGCGCGGCCGGCTTTCGCACGCCCGCGACGATCATGGGCATGAAGCGCCTGGACGACGCCGAGCTTGCGCAGCTCGAGCAGCAGTACGACGTGCGGCTGACGCGCAAGAAGGTGGCGGAAGCGCCGGCGCAGCCTGAAGGCAAGCAGGAGTAAGGAGCCGTCCCCGCAGTAAGTAAATTCTCCCCGCTTACTCCTGTGGGGGGTGCCCTCTCCCGGCGGCCCACGAAAAAAACATAGAATGGTCGCCTCGTCTGCAGTGGAGGCGCGAGAGTGGCGACAGAACTGAAAGAGCGGCTCGCGGCCCTGCACGCGGAGCTGGCTGACGCACCAGCGGTCGACGATCCGGAACTGCGCCAGCGGCTGATCGAGCTGCTTGGCGACATCACACGGTTGCTCGGCAAGCCGGCCACGGCCGGTCAACGGCGTTCGCTGATCGAGCAGCTCGACGCGCTCGCGGTGGACTTCGAGGCCGAGCACCCGGCGCTCGGCAGCGCCCTGCGCCAGGTTGTGGACGCACTCGGCAAGGCTGGTATCTGAGCGGGGATCCGACATGTACGACGACAGCAACATCTTCGCGAAGATCATTCGCGGCGAGATACCGGCGTTCAAGGTCTTCGAGGACGAGCGCGCAGTCGCGTTCATGGACGCGATGCCGCAGTCCGACGGGCACACGCTGGTGGTGCCCAAAACGCCGGCACGCAATTTCTTCGACATCGAGCCGGCAGTGCTCGCCGAGCTGATCAAGACCACTCAGCACGTCGCGCGTGGCGTGCAGAAAGCATTCTCGCCGGGCGGCATGCGCATCGTGCAGTTCAACGAGGGCGTCGCCGGGCAGACGGTGTTCCACATTCACTTTCACATCGTTCCCTGCTACGAAGGCGTCGCCCTGCGGACCCACAACCGCGATTGGGCAGACAAGGCGTTGCTGGCTCAGCACGCCGAGCGCATACGGCAGGCACTAGCGCAATGAGCTCCAAGATCTACAAGGTTCCCGAAGACTTCGCCGCGCTCGCCCACCTGAAGCACGCCGACTACCTGCGCCTGTACCAGGAGTCGGTGCGCGATCCGCATTCGTTCTGGTCGCGCATCGGCCGGCGCCTGGACTGGATTCACCCCTATTCGAAGGTGAAGGACACGAGCTACGACGAAAAGGATTTCCGCATCCGCTGGTTCTACGACGGCAAGCTCAACGTCGCGGCGAACTGCCTCGACCGACACCTGACCAAGCGCGGCGACAAGACAGCCATCCTGTGGGAAGGCGACGACCCGCGCATGTCGGAGCGCGTGACGTATCGCCAGCTGTATGAGCGAGTCTGCCAGTGTGCGAACGCGCTCAAGTCGCTCGGCGTGCGCAAGGGCGATCGCGTCACGATCTACATGCCGATGATTCCGGAGACCGCCGTGGCGATGCTCGCGTGCGCGCGCATCGGCGCCGTGCATTCCGTCGTGTTCGGCGGCTTCTCGCCCGAGTCGCTCGCTGGTCGCATCGCCGATTGCGGTTCGGCTGTCGTGATCACTGCCGACGAGGGGCTGCGTGGCGGCAAGCGCATTGCGCTGAAAGCGAACGTCGACGAGGCGCTTGCAGCGCCGGGCAGCGACGTGGTGAAGCACGTTCTGGTGGTGCGCCGTCTCGGCTCGCTCGTGCCGATGCAGGCGGGGCGCGACCGCTGGTTCGAAGACGCACTGGCGGGCCAGCCGAAGGAATGTCCGCCGGAGGTCATGGACGCCGAAGATCCCTTGTTCATCCTGTACACGTCCGGCTCGACCGGCAAACCCAAGGGCGTGCTGCACACGACCGGCGGCTACCTGGTTTACGCGTCGATGACGCACGAGCTGATCTTCGACGTGCGCGACGACGACATCTACTGGTGCACCGCTGACGTCGGCTGGGTGACCGGGCACAGCTACATCGTGTACGGCCCGCTCGCGAACGGCGCAACCTCGCTGATGTTCGAAGGCGTGCCGAACTATCCCGACGCCGGCCGCTTCTGGCAGACCGTCGACAAGCACAAGGTCACGATCTTCTACACAGCGCCGACGGCGATACGCGCGCTGATGCGCGAGGGCGACGCACCGGTGAAGGCCTGGTCGCGCCGCTCGCTGCGACTGCTCGGCTCCGTCGGCGAGCCGATCAACCCCGAAGCATGGGAGTGGTATCACCGCGTCGTCGGCGACGGGCGCTGCCCAGTCGTCGACACGTGGTGGCAGACCGAGACCGGCGGAATCATGATCAGTCCGCTGCCGGGTGCGATCGACCAGAAGCCCGGCTCGGCGACGCTGCCGTTCTTCGGCGTGAAGCCCGCAATCGTCGACGGCGAAGGCAAGACGCTCGAGGGCGTGAGCGAAGGCAACCTCGTGATCACCGACAGCTGGCCGGGCCAGATGCGCACGGTGTTCGGCGACCACCAGCGCTTCATCGATACGTACTTCAAGGCTTTCCCCGGCCGCTACTTCACCGGCGACGGCGCGAAGCGCGACGAGGACGGCTACTACTGGATCACCGGGCGCGTCGACGACGTGCTGAATGTCGCGGGCCATCGGCTCGGCACCGCGGAGATCGAGAGCGCGCTGGTCGCGCATGCGAAAGTCGCCGAAGCCGCGGTAGTCGGCTATCCGCACGACATCAAGGGTCAAGGCATTTACGCCTACGTGACGCTCAATGCGGGCGAGCAGCCGAGCGATGCGCTGCGCAGCGAGCTGCGCGAGTGGGTGCGCAAGGAGATCGGAGCGATCGCAGCGCCGGACCTGCTGCAGTGGGCGCCGAGCCTGCCGAAGACTCGCTCCGGCAAGATCATGCGACGCATCCTGCGCAAGATCGCCGCGAACGAGCACGACCAGCTCGGCGACACGTCGACGCTCGCGGATCCGTCGGTCGTCGACAGCCTGGTGCGCGAGCGCATGAACCGGCCGGCCGGCGAAATCCCGGCGCCCGCCGAGTCGGCAGAACCCAAGCCGAAGAGAAAAAAGAAGTCAGGTTGAACTGACTTACCTCAGAAAAGCCGGCCGGCGCCGGCGAGGTGCGCCCGATAGTACTCGTCATCGAGCATGCGGAACTCGACCAGCTCACCGGTCCGCGGCGCATGGATGAAGCGCCCTTCGCCGGTGTAGATCGCGACGTGCGAGATGCGCTGCCCCTGGGTACGGAAGAACAGCAGGTCCCCGGGCTTCAGGCCTTCGAGCGTGATCGGCTTCGCGGCCGAAAATTGCTCGGCCGCGGTGCGCGGCACGGCGATGCCGACCTGATCGTAGATGAAGCGCACCAGGCCGCTGCAATCGAAGCCAGTCAGGTCCGCGCCACCCCACACATAAGGTTTGCCGAGCTGCGAGATGGCGCGCAGCGCGATGTCGTCGCCGACAGAAAGCACCGGCGGCGGCGGCGTTGTGGACGACCAGGTAGTGGGAGGCGGTGCTGGCGGCCGGTACGGATCGATGGAGCACCCCTGCATCAGCAGCACCGTCGCCGCGCAGACGCAACCATGAACGACCAGCAGTGCGGACCCGTTACGCATCTCGAGCACCATCGGCAGGATGCCGCACGATGAAGCTAAGTTCCAGGCGCTGAACCGGCGGTGAATTACAATGCGCCCGGTGTCGTGCTTTTCATCACGGAGTGCCATGCGCACGTTGACAGCCCTTCTGCTCGCGGCCGCATTCGCCGCGCGCGCCGCCGATCTGCCGGCCACGAACACCGTGCGCGCCGAGGCAATCCGCAGTCACGTGGAATTTCTTGCCGGCGATCTGCTGGAGGGGCGCGCGGCGGCCACGCGTGGCTATGACATCGCTGCCGCGTACGTAGCCGCGCAGTTCCGCCAGGCTGGCCTCGCCCCGGCAGGCGACAACGATACGTTCCTCCAGGCCGTGCCGCTGCTGGAGGCCACGCCGGTGCTGCCCGGCTCGTCTGCGAAGCTGGTGCGCGACGACGAGACCTATGCGTTCGAGTACGGCACGCATTACCTGCCGTCGGCGGACTTCTTGTCCGCAAGCTCCACGCTGACTGCGCCGCTGGTCTTCGCGGGCTACGGCGTCGATGCGCCCGAGCTCGGCTACACGGACTTCGACAACGTCGATCTCAAGGGCCGCATCGCGGTCATCCTGAGCGGTGCCCCCGCAAAGTTTCCGAATTCGCAGCGCGCCTATTACTCGTGGAGCGAGCGCAAGTGGAGCTCGCTGGTCGAGCGCGGCGCCGTCGGCGTCATCACCGTCGCCTCCTCGGTGGACGAGAAGCGCGTGCCCTGGGAGCGCATGGTCGCGATGAGCTGGACGCCGCAGATGCGCTGGCTCGACGCGGACGGCAAGCCGCAGCGCGCATTCCCGGAGCTGAAGCTGCGGTTTCGTTTCAACCACGAGGCGGCCGCGCAGTTGTTCGAGAACGCTGCGGCCAGCTTCACCGACATCATGGCGGCGGCCGACGCCGGCGAGCCGCAGGGGTTCGGCTTGCCGGGCATGCTGACGCTGTCGGCAACGACCGGCCTGCGACGCACCGAGAGCACCAACGTGCTCGGCATGCTGCCCGGCTCGGATCCGAACCTCAGGAACGAGATCATCGTAGTGAGCGCGCATCTCGATCACCTCGGGCGCGGCTCGGCGGTGAACGGCGATTCGATCTACAACGGCGCGCACGACAACGCCATCGGAGTCGCCGTGCTGCTGGAGATGGCGCGCGCGATTCACGTGTCGAATACCAAGCCGCGACGCACGGTGCTGTTCGCGACGGTCACGGCCGAGGAGAAAGGACTGCTCGGCTCCGACTACTTCGCTCAGCATCCGCGCGATGATGGCCGGCGCATCGTCGCCAACATCAACATCGACATGCCGCTGCCGCTCGCCCCGGTGCGCGATTTCGTCGCGATCGGCGCGGAGCATTCGACGTTCGGCACGCTCGCGCGCAACGCTGCGGCGGCCGAAGGTTACCGCCTGAGCCCGGACCCGGCGCCGGAACAGGTGAGCTTCATCCGCAGCGACCAGTTCTCGTTCATCCGCCACGGCATCCCGGCGCTGGAGCTGAAGTGCGGCTACCAGGGGCGCGATCCGAACGTCGACGTCGGGGAGCTGCAGGCGCAGTTCCGGGAGGCGAACTATCATCAGCCGAGCGATGACCTGAGCCTGCCGCTCGATTACGGCACGGCTGCGGACCTCGCGCGCGTCCAGCTGCGCATCCTGCTGGAGGCGACCAACGCGAGCAGCGCGCCGCGCTGGAACGCCGGCGATTTCTTTGCGCAGAAGTTCGGCGGCTCCCGGTAGAATCGCGCCCGTCCCGCCAGAGGACCCGGAGGGAGACATCGATGAAAGATCTCAGCACCGACGAGCTCGCCGAGCTGCGCGAGAGCTTCGACAGCTGCGACAGCAACGGCGACGGCTGGATCATCGTCGGCGAGTTCGCAGCGCTGTTGCACGCCCTCGATCAGGATCTGTCGGAAGACGAATGCCTGCTGGCATTCGAGATGACCGACGCGGACGGCGACGGCAAGATCAGCTTCGAAGAATTCATGGGCTGGTGGACCGAGTAACGGACCTGCCCGCCTCCGGCACCTCTTACGAACTGTGAACGTGCTCACACGGCCATTCGTGATCGGCTGCTCATCCTGAGCATCGCCTGCGGCGATTGCGATTTTCCCTGAATCCATCCTCGGTGCCGGTCGCACTAGGCTACGCACACGCTCGCGCCGATAGCAGGTCGAGGAGAGCGTAATGAACGAAGAGCACGACAGCCGACTGCGCGTCGGCGATCCGGTCCGATTGAAAGACAGCGACATGGACTTGCGCGGTGACGTCTGGCAGCTGCGCACCGGCCGCTATCTGGTCGTGCGCTGGCAGGACGAGTGCCGCAGCACGCACTCGGAGTCCGCCGTCGAGTACGACTCGACGCGCACCCGCGCCGAGTGGAGCCGCAACCTGGTCCCCGAGGACCGGCATAAGAAGTGACTTGTAGGTCGGCCGCTCCAGCGCATCCTGCTGCGCTTCTCCTTCGAGCTTTCCCTGGCCGGCAATCTTCTCGAGCTGCGCGGCGGCAGCCTCATGATCCTTCACCATGCGCCGCGCGTAGTCGCGCACGGTCTGGTCCTGCGTCTTCTGCATCGCCAGCTGCCTCGGTCTGCGCGAGCGCCGCGGACGCGATCAGAGCCATCGGGAGCAGATATCGCAGCCGGAGCTTCGTGGACAGGGTTGCGCCTCGAACGGGCAGCCCAAAAAAAGAGGCCGTGCCTCAAGGCGCGGCCCCAAGTGCGCAGCCGTCTGCATGGCGTCCGATGGGTTCTCAGCGGGTGCCCCCATCGTCCTGGGGAGGTCCATGCGACCTGTTGCGCAATGTCCGAGGCCCGGGCAGGCGCTGCGCCGCCCGAGCCGAATCAACCACCGGAGCATCCAACGCGCCAGCCGGGCCTTTGGATCCATGCCTAGCGCATGTCCAGCAGCACCTCGCGGACTTTGTGAAACTCCGATGCCTTGTCGAAAAAATGATCCGCGCCGCATTCGCGGCTCGCAGTGCGGTAGTCGTCGGAAGGGTAATTCGTGACGACGATGATCGTCTCCGGCCGGCTCATGCCCGCGGCCCGCATCAGCTTCAGCAGCCGGAAGCCGCTGCCGCCGCGCAGCTGGATGTCCAGGATCAGCACCCGCGGCTGCAGCGCGCGCACGCCTTCGAGCGCCTCCTGGACGCCCTCTGCGCTGCCGACGACGCGTGCATGAGGAATGTCCTCGACGACCTCGATCAGCCGTTCCTTGACGGCCTCGGAGTCCTCGACGATGTAGATGGTCAGCTCGTCCCGCCCGAGCGCGCGCAGCGCCGGATGCGTGCCCGTGTCGCTCTCCGAGCCTGGCACGGACTCTCCAGTGCAGAGCCAGACGCCGCGCCACACCGGCGCGTTCGCCGCCCTACTCGACCAGCTGGTTGCGGACGGCGTAGGCGGCGATTTCTGCATTGCTGCGCATTCCCATCTTCTCGAGGATGCGCGCGCGATAGGTGCTGACGGTCTTCACGCTCAAGCCCAGCTCGTTCGCCATGACTGCTGGCGAGACGCCGCGGGCAATACGGGTGAAGACCTGCAGCTCGCGCTCCGACAAGCGGTTGTGCAGCGGCCCCTCTTCGTCGGCCGCACATTCCGATGCGAGCAGCTCGGCGACCAGCGGCGTGATGTAGCGCCGCCCAGTCCCGACGGCGCGCACCGCTTTCACCAGCTCCTCGGGCACGATCATCTTCGGCACGTAGCCGTTCGCGCCAGCACGCATCAGACGCACCGCGAAGCTGCGCTCCGGGTGCATGCTCAGCACCAGGATCGCCAACTCCGGCCGGTCGCGCCGCAGCTGCTTCAGCAGGTCGATGCCGCTCTGGCCGGGCAGCGTGATGTCCAGCACCACGACATCGACCTTCAATCCTTCGCGCAGCTGCTGCGAGGCTTCCTCCGCGGAGCCGGCCTCGCCGACCACCTGCAGATCCGCCTCCTCGGACAGCATCTCGCGCACGCCGGCCCGCAGGATGGCGTGGTCGTCCACGATCATCACGCGTATCGGCGTCTGTACCTGCTGAAACGTGTCCCGACTCTCATTTTCTCTCGCATCCAACATCACCCCGGTACCTCCGTGAGTTCGCCCACGAGCTCGGCATGCATGCCGGTGATTTCGATATCCCGCCCGGCCGTGGCTGCGTAGTCCATGACCAGCCCTTGCGCCCGGTAGGCATTCAGGCGGTTGTAGAGCGTCTTCAGGCTTACGCCCAGTAACGCCGCCGCGCGCGTCTTGTTTCCGCCGCACTTCTGCAGCGTCGCGAAGATCATCCAGCGCTCGACGTCTGCCAGGTTGGTGCCGACCGGCACCTGGAGGACCGAAAGCTCCCGTAACTCCGCGCGAGCGTCAGTGTCATGCCCCAAATACGCGCGCGCGTCGCGTGCCGGAACAGTGTCGGTCATCGGGTTTTCCATAGCGAGCCCCTATCGGCTGGCATACGCAGCCTTACAGCACACACAACCGCACGGCAGTGCCGAAATGTTCCCGACATCGCGCGATTCATTTCACGCCGGGCTCGAAGTCCGCCCGGCAATGAGCGCCGTCAGCCGGTTCCTACGCCGCACTCCAGGCCGCGGTCTTGCCTGGATTCGGGATGAAGGCCTCTACGACCGTGCCCCGGCCGCTGGACGGGCGGCGGATGGCGAAGGTCCCGCCCATTTCGCGCACGCGCTCGCGCATGCCGACGACTCCGTGCGATTTGGGCTTGGCCAGCGCCTCGTCCGTCAGCCCGACGCCGTCGTCGGCGATCCGCAGGCGGACGCCGTCCGGCTCGCGCGCCAGCGTGATCCGGACGTGGGTCGCCTGCGCGTGCTTGGTGATGTTGGTCAGGGCCTCCTGCGCGATGCGGTAGAAGGCGATCGACCAGGAGGGATCCAGGTCGTCGAAGTCCTCGTGCACCTCGATATCGCAGGCCAGGCCGGTGCGGCGGGTGAATTCGCGGCAGTGTGAGCGCATCGCGAAGGCCAGGCCGAGATTGTCCAGGTGGCTCGGGCGCAGCCCCTCGATCACTTCGTGCTTCAGCTCGACCGTCTCCGCCAGCATCTGCAGCACGCGCTGCAGCCGCTCTCGCACTTCGCGCGAGCCCTCGGGCAGACGGCGCTGGATCCAGTTGAGGTCCATGTTGATCGCCGTCAGGTTGCTGCCGAGCGTGTCGTGCAGCTCCCGCGCCAGCTTGGCTTTTTCCTCCTCCGACACGCGGATCAGATGCTGGGACAGCTCGGTGAGCTCGGCGGTGCGCTGCTCGACCAGGTCGTTCAGGCGCTGATTCGCTTCGCGAAGCGCGCGCTCCGCACTCTCACGGTCGCGCACGTAACGCTGCAGCAGCTTGTTCAGCGCAATCAGCACCGCCACGGTTACGACCGTCGCCAGCACGGCGACACCGGCGCCGACCCACATGTCGCGCAGGACTTCGCGCCGTGAGGCTTCGATGCGCGAGTCTTCCTCGCTCATCATGCGATCGACGACGCCGCGAACGCGGTCCATTGTCTGCGTCGCCCGGTCCGTGCCGGCCACATCCGCATTGCCGTGCGGTCCAGGCTGGGGACTGCTGCGAATCGTCTGTTCGAGGCGGCTCACCGCCGCGGTCGTTAGGCTTTCCAGCGATGCGATATCGGCCTGGCGCTTCGGATCGTTGCCCGTGAGCTCGCGCAGCAGGTCGATCTGCTTGCGCCAGCTGCGCATCGCAACGTGATAGGGCTCCAGGTAGCCGCTCTGGCCGGTCAGCAGGTAGCCGCGCTGCGCCGATTCGGCGGCGGTGATGACCGATTGGAACGTGATCAGCGCGCGCTTGATCTCAGTGGACCGCGCGTAGTGCGCGTTGGAATCCATCGTCGCGGACGTGTTGATGATCAGCAACGAAGCATTGATCACCAGCAGCGCGATCGACACGACGATGATGGCGATGACGTGCAGCGGCACCCGCCCGCCAGTCTCGGGCGGGAGCATGCGCGGTGGCGGCGCGGAGCTCGGCGGCTCCATCGGATCGGCAACAGCTGGCAATGGATCGTCCCGGATCGTCCGTGGATCGTGCACAAAGGGCGCACGACCCAGAAACACTGAAACGTGTGCGCGCATTTTCTGGTTCCGCCGTCGGCGTTTCCTGCCCGCGGCCCAGGGCGGGCTGACGAATTTTTGCAACGGAACCCGGGGGTTGAGGCATGGGTTTCTTCGGTGGGTAGCTAATCGAGGACATCGACATGAAGGGGAACGCATTTTGGATCGCTGCGCTGGCCGGGCTCGCGCTCATGGGCTGCAACAAGGCAGAATCGCCCGCCGAGACGCAGAAAGACGTGACTGAGGCGCGAGCCGACGCGCAGCGCGACGTCGCGGATGCTCAGGCTGATGCGCGCGAAAATGCGGCGGAGGCGCAGAAGGACGTCGCCGACGCGCAGGCCGATCACGACCCGAACGACGTGGCCGATCAGACGCAGCAGGCCAGCGAGACTGCCGCCAAGAACGACTACAAGGTCGCCGTGGCGCAGGCTGAGGCAACGCACAAGGTCGCAACAGAGAAGTGCGAAGCCATGAGCGGCGACGCGCAGAAGGCGTGCAAGGACCGTGCGGACGCCGATCTCGATGCCGCGAAGCGGGCTGCAGAGCAGCGCCGCGACGGATCGGGTTAGTCCAGCAAAAGTCGCGGTTAGTCCAGCAAAAGTCGCGCCTTTTGCAGGGCGTCGTCGAAAGGGCCCAGGCCGCTTTCGACAATCGAATTGGCGCGACTGATCAGGAGCGAGGACGAGGCATATGAAGCATAGAAGCACGCCGACCGCACTGCTCGCAGCCCTGCTGGCTTCGACGGTCGTGGTCGGCTGCTCCAGCACGCCGACACAGCAGCCGGCCGGCGAAGCCGTCGACGATGGTGTCGTGACTGCGAAGGTCAAGGCGGCGCTGGTTGCCGATCCGGTGACGAAAGCGCACCAGATCAACGTGGAGACGTTCAAAGGCACCGTGCAGCTGAGCGGCTTCGTCGAGTCCGACGAAGCACGTACGCGCGCCTTGCAACTGGCGCGTGATGTGGAAGGCGTACGCAAGGTCAAGGACGCGATGGAAGTACGACGCGGCAGCTAGTGCACGTCGGGCTGCGGTCCGGCGCTCCTGCAAGGGCGGCGACGCAAGTCGTCCGCCCTTTTGTTTGTCTGCGCCCCTCGTGCACGCTCGGGCCACTGCGTTGCAAAAAGTGCGATTTGCATCCGACTGTAACCCGCGCGCGTATACTCACGCGCTCCGTTTCGGAGCGTCGTTAACACTCTTAAACAACGAGGAATGGCATAGATGGCCCACGACAAGACAAGCTCGGTCAAGAGACTTTCCGGCCTGGCGCTTGCGGCGGCAGCTGCGATCGCGTTCGCCGCCGCGCCGCTGTCGGCCGCGAATGCTGCCGACGAAGCAAAGGTGAAGTGCGAAGGCGTGAACTCATGCAAAGGCACGAGCGAGTGCAAGACTGCGAAGAATGACTGCGCCGGCAAGAACAATTGCAAAGGCCAGGGTTACAAGGCGATGACGAAGGCGGAGTGCGACGCCGCCAAAGCGAAGGCGAAGAGCTGATCGCTCGAAGCTCACGGCGGCGCGGCACTCCCGCGCCGCCTTTTCGATCCTCCACGGCGTGTCCACTGCCAGCGTGGCGAAATCTCTTGGATTCGGGCTCGGGCTGCGGCCCCAGCACTACGAGGCGCTGCTAGGCGAGCACCGCGGCAGCGTCGCCTGGCTCGAAGCGCTCACCGACAACTACCTCGTTCCCGGCGGCCGGCCGCTGCATTTTCTCGAGCAACTGCGCGCGCACTACCCCGTCGTGCTCCACGGCGTGTCGCTGTCGATCGGCAGCACCGATCCTCTCGATCTCGACTACGTGCGCAGCGTGAAGCAGCTCGCGGCGCGCGTCGAACCAGCGTGGGTTTCCGATCACTTGTGCTGGACCGGTGTCGATGGCGTCAATCTGCATGACCTGATGCCGCTGCCCTTCACCGAGGAAACGGTGCGGCACGTCGCGAGCCGCGTGCATGCTGTGCAGGACCTGCTCGGCCGGCAGCTGGTGCTGGAGAACGTCTCCACCTACGTCAGCTTCGCAGCCGACGAAATGACCGAATGGGAATTTCTGCGCGAGATCGCCGAACGCGCCGATTGCAAGCTGCTGCTGGACGTCAACAACGTCTACGTCAGCAGCGTCAATCATGGCTTCGATCCGCTGGCGTACCTGCGCGGCGTACCCGTTGACCGCGTCCAGCAGTTCCATCTCGCCGGGCACCAGAGCCAGGGCGCGTACTTGATCGACACGCACGACGAGCCGGTGTGTGAAGAGGTCTGGCAGCTCTATGCCGCGGCGGTCGCCCGTTTCGGCGCGGTGTCCACCATGATCGAGCGTGACGACAAGATTCCGGACCTGCCGGTGCTGCTCGCAGAGCTCGATCGCGCGCGATCCATTGCGCTGACTGCAGAAGCAGCATGAGTGCACTCGCAGGATTGCAGCGGGATATGCAGCGCCATGTGATGCACGGTGATGCCGCGATCGCAGATGCCGTGAACGGGACGCCGGCAGTTCCTGCAGCAACCCGGCTCGCCGTTTACTCGAACGCCTACCGCATCCGCTTGGCCGACGCGCTCGCGGCCAACATGCCGCGTCTGAAGGAACTGCTCGGCGACGAAGAATTCGGCACGATCGCCGCGGCGTACATCGATGCGCATCCATCGCGCTTCGCGTCGATCCGCTGGTTCGGCGATCGACTGGCGCAGGAGCTCGAGCAGTCGCAGCCCTCGCAGCCCTGGCTCGCCGACCTGGCTCGCTGGGAATGGGCGCTGGCGGCTTCGTTCGATGCCTCCGACGCCGAAGCGGTCGGCGTTGAATGCCTGGCTACCGTCGCGCCGGGCGATTGGGCGGAGTTGCGCCTGCAGTTTCACCCGTCGGTGCAGTACCTGGAGCTGGCGACCAACGCGCCAGCGCTGTTCAAGGCGTTGTCTGAAGAGCTGCCGCCGCCGCAACCGGCGATCCTCGAACAGCCGCAGCCATGGCTGCTGTGGCGAGAGGATCTCAAGACGCAATACCGCTCGCTCGAGCCGGCCGAAGCCGCTGCCCTGCAGGTCATGCGCGGCGGCGGAACTTTCGGCACGATGTGCGAGGTGCTGTGCGAATGGCACGACGCGGACAAGGTTCCGCTGGCTGCTGCGGGAATGCTGAAGCGATGGATCGTGGAAACGCTATTGATCGAAGGGGGCGCATGAAGCTCTACACCTTCTTCCGCAGCTCAGCCGCGTTCCGCGTGCGCATCGCGCTCAACCTCAAGGGCCTGCAGTACGAGTCGCTCCCGAAGCAGTTCGCGCGCAACGAGCACCGCGCGCCCGAGTATCTCGCGCTCAATCCGCAGGGCCTGATTCCCGCGCTCGCCACCGACGGTGTCGTGTTGTCGCAGTCGCTTGCGATCATCGAATACCTGAACGAACGGCATCCCGCGCCGCCGTTGCTGCCGGACGATCCCATCGACCGTGCGCGCGTGCGCTCGATGGCGATGGCAATCGCCTGCGAGATCCACCCGCTGAACAATCTGCGCGTGCTGAACTACCTGCGCGATCAGCTCGAGCAGGACGACGAGGGCATCGGCACGTGGTACCGCCACTGGGTGAGCGAAGGCTTCCGCGGTCTGGAAGTGCAGGCGCGCGAATTCTCGGCCAACGGCCGCTACTGCTTTGGCGATGCGGTTTCGCTCGCCGACGTGTTGCTGGTGCCGCAGATGTTCAACGCGCGCCGTTTCAAGACCGACCTGACGCCATTCCCGACGCTGGTCGGCATCAGCACGCATCTCGAAGCGCTGCCGGCATTCGCTGCCGCCAGACCCGAAGTGCAACCCGACGCTGCTTGACCTGGCCGCCGCGTTCGACGTAGCGTCGCCGGGCAGCCGGGGACGGGGACGTTCAAACAACACGAGGAGAAGGAACATGACGGATGCCATCGACTTCTTGGAGCAGCTCGGACGCAACTCCCGCTTGCGCCATGCACATACCGCGGAACTGCAGCAGGCAATGGCCGGCGCCCGCATCGACCCGAAGGTGCGTAATGCACTGTTGGGCGACGACACACAGCAACTCGGCGCGCTGCTCGGCGCGGAGCCGAACGTCTGCTGCCTGATCGTGAAGCCGGACTAGGAAAAAGCACGCATCTGGAGCCGTTGTCGCGCCTTCCACGTGGCGCGGCTCCAGGTGCAGCTATTGAACGAATCGAGCGTGGAGAACGACGTGTCGTCCGCGGGAAGCCTGGTATGCGTCGGCGTGGGCATGACGCTTGGCTCGCATCTCACCCCGCTCAGCCGCAGCTACATCGAAGACGCAGACGTCGTGTTCGCCGCGACCTCCGACGGCATCGTCGAGCTATGGCTGGCGAAGATGAACCGGGACGTGCGCAGCCTGCAGTCGTTCTATCGCGAGGGAAAGTCGCGCGCCGAGACGTATCGGCAGATGGTCGCAGCCATGCTGACGGAAGTGCGCGCCGGTAAACGCGTGTGCGGCGCGTTCTACGGTCATCCCGGTGTTTTCGCCGGCGTCCCGCACGACGCAATCGAGCGCGCGCGCCGCGAAGGCTTCGACGCGCGCATGGAGCCCGGCGTGTCGGCCGAAGACTGCCTGTATGCAGACCTCGGGATCGATCCGGGCCGCTACGGCTGCCAGCACTTCGAAGCGAGCCAGCTGATGCTGTACCGGCGCCGCATCGATCCGACTGCCTACCTGGTGCTGTGGCAGGTCGGTGTGGCCGGCGACCGGTCATTGATGCGCTTCGCGACGGGCGCGGACTATCGCCAGGTGCTCGTCGACGTGCTGACTCGCGACTACGATCCGGGTCACGAGGCGATCGTGTACAAAGTTGCGACGCTGCCGACACAGCGGCCGCGCATCGAGCGCACCACCATCGCGCAGCTTCCGGCAACCGAGATCGACATGCACGTCACGGTCGTGATTCCGCCGGCAGCGCCGCTGCAGCCGGACGAGCAGATACGCGAACGACTGGCTGCACTCGATCGGCTCGGGGAGCAGATGTCTTGAAGCCCGCCGGCAGCGCGGCGTACGTGGAATTCACCAGCGCGCGACTGCTGTTCCGTTCGATCCGCGAAAGCGACGAGGAGCTCTACTGCTCGCTCTTCTGCGACCCGGAAACGATGTGTCACATTGGCCCGCCGTGGACTCGCGACGAGGCCGCGCGCGCCTTTGTCAGCGCTCTCAAAGCCACGCGGTGCTCGCCGCCGCGAGCGCTGTACCTGACGTTGATCCCGAAAGACACGCAGCAGGCGATCGGGCTGTGCACGCTGCAGAACGTCGATCCGGTCCGCAGGCAGGTCGAGTTCGGTGTCATGCTCCTGTCATCCGGGCGCGAGCAGGGCTTTGCGACTGAGACAATGATCGGCGTCATCGCCTACGCGTTCGCGGAGCTGCCCGTGGACGAGGTGTGGTCACGGGTCGCGGTCGATCACGCGGCCTGCGAACGCCTCGTCCTCAGGGCCGGACTGGTGCGTCACGCAGGGGTTTCACCACAGGATCGGGCCGCGAACTTATGGCGCTGGTCGGCTTACCGCGCCTCGTGGCGCCCCACCGCCATGGCAGGCCGACTGCCCTGACCTTTCTGTGTACTGCTCGGCTGCCCTCGCCCGAGCTTTCCGCGTACGCTTGCGCGGGCCAAACTATGTCAACCGGACAACTGGCTGCCGGTTCACACCCATCGAGGAGAAGCGGAATGACCGATGTCATCGAGTTGTTGGATCAGCTTGGACGCACTGCCCGCCTGCGCCACGCCGCGCCCGCGGAGCTGGAGCAGGCATTGGCGGCGGCGGGGTTGGATCCCGGCCTGCGCGGCGCACTGCTCGCCGACGACTCGTTGCGGCTGGGCGAGCTGCTCGGCGCCCAGCCGAACATCTGCTGTCTGGTCGAGAAGCCCGACCAGGAAGACGATGAGGAAGAAGAGGAAGAGGAACCCGAGGACGACGAAGAGGCGGTCCGCCTGAGCTGATCCTCACGCCGTGTCCACGCATCCTTCGCGACTGCGCAGCGGCAAGCTTGCCCGGCTGATGCCGGGCACGCTTGCGATAGCGTGTGCACTGTTCGGCGCCGGCGCGCTGGCCTTCACGTCGCAGGAAGCGGACCAGCTGCTGCACGATGCCGACGGCATGAAGTCGTCGGACCCGGCGCGGTTCGAGCGGATCATGCAGGACCTCGACGCGCAGGCCGGCACCCTGTCGCAACTCCAGCAGCAATATCTAACGTATCTCAAAGGCTGGCAGTTCTCCTACGCTGGGGACTACGCGCGCGCAGTGCCGCTCCTGCAATCGATCGTCGACAATTCCAAGGACACCACGCTGCGCTTTCGCGCCACGACGACGATCGCGAACATTCAGGCGATAGCAACGCAGTACGGCGAAGCGTTCTCGCAGCTCGGTAAGCTCCTCGCACTGCTGCCCGAGGTCACGGACAAGGACGCGCGCCAGCAGGGTCTGACGGTCGTCGGATACATCTACAACCAGGTCGGCGAGTATGACCTCGCTCTCAGCTACGCAGACCGGATCGTGAGCGAGGATCCGTCCAGCCGCGGCGCCTGCCGCAGCTATTACATGCGGCTGGAAGCGCTGTATCGCAGCGGGCGACTGCGCGGCAACGTAGCGGAGTTCCTCAAGGCCATCGAGACCTGCGTAAACGTCGGTGAGCGACTGCGCGCCAACCTGATGAGGACCTACGTCGCCCGCTCATATGTCGATCAGGGCCGCAATCGCGACGCCATCGAGCTGCTGACTCGGCACTATGCAGAGACGCGCGCCTCGCGCTACTGGCGGCTGATCTGCGAATACGAATCGATCCTCGCGACGGCCTACCGGAATAGCGGCAACCGGCAAACTGCGCAGCTGTTTGCGCTGCGCGCAACCGGCGACGAGCGCAATCAAGGCCAGTACATCGAGCCGATCGTGAGCGCTTACCGCCTGCTGTACCAGCTCGCGCAGGAACAGGGCGACACTAAATCCGCGCTCGCGTATCACGAGAAGTACGGCGCCGCCGACAAGGGCTACCTCGACGACGTCAGCGCGCGGCAGATCGCCTACGAGCGCGCGAAACACGAAGCAGCAGCGAACCGTCTGCAGATCGACGCGCTCAACAAGCAGAACGAAGTCCTGCAGCTGCAGCAGGCGCTCGGCAAGAAGGCGGTAGAGACCAGCCGCCTGTACATCGCGCTGCTGATCCTGGTGGCCGTGTTCATCGCTCTGTTCGCGTATCGCACCAAGCGCTCACAGCTGCATTTCATGAAGCTGTCGCGAGTCGACGGCCTCACCGGCATCGACAACCGTCCGTACTTCATCGTGCAGGCCGAACGCGCGCTCGAGGCGAGCCGCAAACTCGAACAGGAAGTGTGCGTGATCCTGTGCGACCTCGATCACTTCAAATCGATCAACGACAGGTACGGCCACGCGACCGGCGACCACGTGCTGCGCCAGGCCGTGCTGGCGTGCCGTACGCACCTGCGCGCCAGCGACCTGTTCGGCCGCTTCGGCGGCGAGGAATTCTGCATCCTGCTTCCGGGCTGCACCCTCGCCGACGCCCGCCAGCGCTGCGAGCAGCTGCGAGCCGCGATCGCAACGGTCACGACCGACGCGGCCAACCTGGGCTCGACGATTTCCGCCAGTTTCGGCGCTGCGGCGAGCTCCTCGTCGGGCTACGAGCTGCGGCAGCTGCTGGCTCACGCCGACGCCGCGCTGTATCGGGCCAAGTACGCCGGGCGTAATTGCGTCGTCCTGTACGACACCATGCATGCCGTGGGAGCAAAGCGTCAGGCAGAAGCCTGAGGCCGCGGCTCGCTGGTACTTTCGGCCGATGCGTCGTACGCTGCGCGTCGCGCAGCATCTTCACGTTCTGATTCCCGCGGGTTCTGTCATGCGTTCGACGGCGCGTTCCGGGAGCGACGATCCGCTGGCTGCCCGCGTGCTCGAGGGCGGTTTCGCGCGGCTGCGCTTCCCGCCGGCGCTGGAAAGCGATTTTCGCCGCCATCACCTGCTCGCCTCGCAGCGCTGGGTGCGACTGAGCATTCTGGTGGCGCTCGGCACGACCCTCGGCTTTGCAATGATCGACCACTGGGTGATCCGCTCCAGCAACGCGGTGCCGGACCTGGTGCGCTTCGGCCTGCAGGTGCCCGCGATCCTGTTGTGCCTGCTCGCGACCATCAAGCCGCTGTACCTGCGGGTCTATCTGCCTGCCATCCAGGTCGCCGCGCCGCTCTTCGGCATCGGCAGCGTGATGATGGCGTGTTATGCAGAGCCGCAATATGCGCCGCTGGTCGGCGCCCGCCTGCTGCTCGTCACGTTCTTCCTGTATTTCATGCTCGGCATGCGCTTCGCGCCGGCCATGCGCAGCAACGCGATCGTCCTCGGCGCGCTGATCGTCGCGGGCGTGAGCGGCGTGATCGCGCCGCAGGTCGCGATCTATCTCGCATTCGCGGTGTTCTGCGCCAACGTCATCGGCGGCGCCGGCGCGTACGCGCTCGAGCACGCCAATCGCACGGCGTTCCTGGAGCGCAAGCTCCTCGGCGAGATGGCGGCGCTCGACGGGCTGACGCGCCTGCTGAACCGTCAGACGTTCGAAGCACGAGTGAACGAGGTGTGGAGCGAAGCGACGGCCCGGCAACTGCCGCTCTCGGTGCTGATGATCGACGTCGATGATTTCAAGCGCTACAACGATCACTACGGCCATCTCGCCGGCGACGATTGTCTGCAGCAGATCGCGCAAGCGGTTCGCACTGCCGTCGCCGGCAACCCAGCGGACTTGCTCGCACGGTACGGCGGTGAAGAGCTGATCGCGGTGCTGATCGACCGCAGCGCTGCCGATGCCGAAGTCGCGGCACAGCGGATCGTGGCCGACGTAGCCGCGCTTGCAATTCCGCATGCGGGATCCAGCACCGGCGGGACGGTGAGCATCAGCGTCGGCGTCGCCACGCATCATCCGGCGACGGCAGCGACGTATCCGACGGTCGTGAAAGTCGCCGACAACGCGCTCTACGCAGCCAAGCGCCAGGGCCGCAATCGTTGTGTCTGCGTAAAAATGCACGTCCCGAGCACAGCTTCCTCTTCTCCCTCCCCCTCTGCGGTTCGCCGGGGTCCCCAGGAAATCGTTCCTCAAGTCCGACCAAGTCCATAGCCCTCGACACGATTTCTTGGGGTGGCTCTCTTGGGGTGGCTATGATGCCGGCCCCATGAAACTCGCAATCGCCCTGCTCGCGCTGGTCACGGGCGCAGCGCTCGCCCAGACTCCCGCTGAATCTCTCGTCCTGGTCCACGCTGGCCGCCTGCTGGATCGTCCCGGGCAGCCGCCGCGCGGTGCTTCCACCGTCATCGTGCGCAACGGCCGGATCGAAGCGATCCGCGACGGCTTCGCGGCGCCCGAGGGCTATCCCGGCGCAACCGTCGTCGATCTGCGCGAGCGCTACGTGCTGCCGGGCCTGATCGACTGTCACGTGCACCTCGAAAGCGACAGCGCCGGCCAGCAAGGCCTGCTCGAATCGCTGACGAACGGCGACGCATATTTCGCGTATCAGGCGCTCGCCAACGCCCGCAAGACGCTCGAAGCGGGCTTCACGACAGTGCGGAACCTCGGCGACGACCGCGGCGTCACACTCGCGCTGCGCGATGCCATCGCGACGGGCAAGGTGGCGGGGCCTCGCATTCTCGACGCAGGCACCGGCATCTCTTCCACCGCGGGTCATGGCGATCGCACGCTCAGCCTCGCGCCCGACATCGCCGAGCATGTCTCGCAAACGAACCTGTGCGACGGGCCGGAAACGTGCCGGCGCGCAGTGCGCGAGCAAGTGCGCCGCGGCGTCGATCTGATCAAGATCATGACGACCGGTGGCGTCAACAGCCGCATCGGCGCGGGCGTCGGCAAACAGATGTTCGACGATGAAGCGCAGGCACTGATCGAGACAGCGCATCTGTACGGCAAGAAAGTCGCGGTGCATGCGCACGGCGCCGACGGCATCAATCTCGCGCTGAAGTACGGCGCCGATTCGATCGAGCACGGCACACTGCTCGACGAAGAGGGCGTCAAGCTGTTCCTCAAGAGCGGCGCTTACTACGTGCCGACGCTGTCGACCGTGAACGGCTACCTGGAGCGGATAGCCAAGGATCCGAACGCGTATCCGCCGGACGTGCGCAAGAAGATCGACTGGCGCATCCAGATCACCGGCAAGGCGCTCGAGCTCGCCTATCCGCGGGGCGTGAAGATCGCGTTCGGGACCGACGCCGGCGTGTCGAAGCACGGCCGCAACGCCGACGAGTTCGAGCTGATGGTGAAACACGGCATGCCTGCAGCTGCGGCGCTCAAAGCGGCGACGCTCAATGCCGCGGACCTGCTCGGCGTCGCTGCCGAAGTCGGCTCGATCGAGCCCGGCAAGCGCGCCGACCTGATCGCAGTCGCCGGCGATCCGCTGAGCGACGTGACCGTGCTCAAGCGTGTGTCCTTCGTGATGAAGGACGGGGTCGTGCAGAAGCGGCTTTAGACATTCTTGCCATAAGGCGTCCCATGAAGACGATAGCAATTTCACTGGCGCTGCTCGCGGGCGGCGCAGTCGCCGCCGAGCCGGTCGTGCATGAAGGCGACTTTGTCGTGAAGGACTTTAGTTTTGCTTCCGGCGAGACATTGCCGGAGCTGCGGCTGCACTACCGGACGATCGGAACTCTGCAACTCGACGCGCGCGGCGTGGCGAACAACGCGGTGCTCATCATGCACGGGACCGGCGGCACCGGCGCGCAATTCCTGCGGCCCGAATTCTCCGGCGAATTGTTCCGCGCCGGCGGCGAGCTGGACAGTGCACGCTTCTTCATCATCCTTCCGGACGGCATCGGTCACGGCGAGTCGAGCAAGCCGAGCGACGGCTTGCGCGGGCGCTTCCCGCACTACGGTTACGAGGACATGATCGCCGCGCAGTATCGCCTCGTCACCGAGGGGCTCGGCGTCAAGCACCTGCGGCTGGTGATGGGTACGTCGATGGGCGGCATGCAATCGTGGCTATGGGGCGAGCGCTATCCGGATGCAATGGATGCGCTGATGCCGCTGGCGAGCCTGCCGACGCAGATTTCCGGCCGCAATCGCGCGTGGCGCCGGGTCGCGATCGATGCGATCCGCCTGGATCCGCAGTGGCGCGGCGGCGAGTACCGCGAGCAGCCGCAGGGGCTGCGCACAGCGGAGCAGATGTTATGGCTGGTAGCCAGCAATCCGGTTCTGCGTCAGCAGCAGATGCCGGACCTCGCACGCAGCGACGCAGTGTTCGACGCCGCCGTCGCGGACTCGCTGAGTCATGCCGATGCGAACGATCTGCTGTATCAACTCGAAAGCTCGCACGACTACGATCCCGGACCGGGCCTGGAGAAGATTCGCGCGCCGCTGGTCGCGATCAATTTCGCGGACGATCTGGTCAACCCGCCCGAGCTCGGGATCCTCGAGCGCGAGATCAAACGCGTGCCGCACGGCCGCGCCATCGTAATGCCGGTGACGCCGCTGTCGCGCGGTCATGGCACGCACACGGTCGCCGCCGTGTGGAAGAAGCATTTGGCGGAGCTGCTGAGTCGGGCTAAAGCCCGACCTACGCAGATCCCGTAGGGTCGGGTTTAGCCCGACCCCTTCAGATCCGGCGCAGGATCTGCTCGCCCATGGCCGCGTTGCGCGCGTTGCCGGCGAGGCCCGTGTCGAGCAGCATGACGCCGAACAGAACGGCCCAGCCGCGGGCGCGAATCCACAGCGAGGTCTCGCTCGTTCCGTACGCACGCATGGCTGCCTCGCGCGCTGCTTCATCGGGCAACAGCATCCACAAGCAGGCGAGATCGATGGCCGGATCGCCGCTGGTCATGTCGCCCCAATCGATCACTCCAGTCATCGTGCCGTCGAGCGTCAGGACGTTGCGGGGATGCAGATCGCCGTGGATCCACGTCGGGTGCACGCAATGCGGAGCCTCGAGCGACAGGCGCCACGCGTCGCGAATCCGGTCCGTAACCACATTCGTCGTGCGCGCGAGCCTTGCCATTCGCTCGGCGATCGCGGCGACACGGGTCGTCAGCGGCGAGGAGCGATCCTCGTTGCGGGGAGCATCGGCTGGCGCAGACACGTGCAGCGCCCGCAGAAATGCGGCGAGACGCTGCGCCTCGCCCGCGGCGACGGGCGAAGTCTCCGCAGTCGAGCCCGTCAGCCACGGCACGACGCTCCAGCGCCAGGGGAAACCGAAGGCCGGCTGACCGACGCGGATCGGCACTGGGATCTGCAGCGGCAGGCGGTCACTGAGAGTGATCAGCCAGCGCTGCTCGTTGACGATGAGGCGTGCCGCGGACGCCGAGCGCGGCAGCCGCACCGCGAACGATTCGCCGAGCCGGAACATGAAATTGTCGAAGCCGTGCTCGCAGGGCCGCAGCGGCAGCGTCGCGAGGTTCGGGTGCTGCTGAGCCAGCAGCACCTCGACCAGCTCCACGTCGACCTGGATCTCGCCAGGAGGACCCTCCATGACTGCCGTCAGCACGATCGTCTGCCGCTCACGATCCCGATGGGACGAAGTTCGCCGTGCTGATCAGATTCGGCTGCACCGTCACGTCTTGCGCGCCTACGAACGTCAGCGTGTCGTCCGCCGTGGCGTCGTCGTCACCGCACGTGAACGCGACGGTGTAGGAGCCAGGCGGCATGAAGGCGGCGCGATAGGAGAACGTAGTGCTGCCGTTCTGGACGGCAACGGCAGCGACCACCAGCGGATCCGCGTCCGCGCCGTTCGCCTCCTCGATGTCGTCCGGTGTGACGCCGGCACCTGAGAAGACGTAAACCTTCGGCAGGCATCCCTCGGTGACCAGCGCGCCGTCGACCTGGCCGGCAATCGCGCCGACATTGGCGTCCTCGACGATGCGCAGAGTCGGACGCATCAGGTAGCCCTGGGTGCACGCTGCGGCGGCGCCTTGCTGGCCCGGCGGCGCGTGGATCGACTGGCGCAGATCGAAGTCGATCGTCAGCGCGATGCTGCCGTCGGCAGGCAGCGTGAATCCGCGATTGAGCTTCAGGCCGGACTCTGCGCCGCTCGGTACCCGCAGCTCGCACTCTTCGCCGCCGGTTCGCACGATGAACGAGTCGCGCACGCCGGTTTGATTGTCGACGATGAGGCGGACCCATTCGTAATCGCCGGCGGGCAACGTGACGCCGTCCAGCAGCAACGCTGCGTGACCGCCCTGGTACTGCAACAGATCGAGCTGTCGCGGCGAGGGCGTGAGGTTCTGCACGACTTCCGCTGTCGCGCCGGCCCGCTTGAATGCGACGCCGCTGAACTGAATGACGACACTGCTGGCGTCGTCGACCGGAGCATCGGTTATACCAAGGCTGACTCGTCCGGTTTCAGTGCCGCCGCCGCCTCCGCCGCCGCATGCAGCAAGGCCGAGCGCCGCCGAGATCACTACCGCTGAGAGCGTAATGCGCATGCGCAGTCTCCTGTGTCCATCACCGGTCACACGGAGCTGTGCAGCAAAGGGTTCCAGCCGGAACCATTCGACCGCGGTGCTCGTGTTGGTTTCTAATCGAGCGCATGACGTGGCCGATGCGCAGGGCTTCACGCACCGCCGAGACGAGCGACGCCGTCGAATTCGAGCGGCTCCTGCGCGATCACGTGCCGGCGCTGTACCGCTCCGCCTATCGATGGACAGGCACCGTCGATCGCGCCGAAGACCTGGTGCAACAGCTGCTGGTACGCCTGTACCCGCGCCTCGCCGAGCTGCGCGAGCTCGACCAGCTGCGGCCCTGGGCGTTACGGGTGATGTACCGGATCTTCGTCGATCAGCTGCGGCGCGAGCGCAGCTCGCCGGTGCAGTTCGGCGCGGAACCGCTCGTAGACGATGAATCGCATGTCGACGACGAGGCCTGGCTCGATCCGGCGCCGGGGCCCGCCGAGCTCGCCGAGCAGCAGATCGTCCAGGAGAGCCTCCTGCGCGCCTGGGAGCGGCTCGGCGACGAGCATCGCGCAGTGTTGTCGATGCACGACATCGAGGATTACACCCTTCCGGAGCTGGCCCAGATTATGGAAGTTCCGCTCGGGACCCTGAAGTCGCGCCTGCATCGGGCGCGTGCCAGACTGCGGGAGCTGCTGGCCGCGGAACGAATGATTGCCGAAGACCGTGTATGACAGGGAAGGACCCACAGGACCCTGACGTGGCAGACGACGACTACCAGACCCTCAGACGAGCGCTGCGGCGGATGCCGACGCCCGAGCCACGTGCCGGTTTCGTCGAGCGCGCGCTGGCCCGGGCGGCAGCACAGCAGCGTGAGACGCAGGCGTTGCTCCCGGCTCGCCTGCGTCACTTTCTGTCGCGGTGGGAGACCTGGGCCGGCGCCGCGCTCGGCGCCGCTGCTGCCGCCGCAGTGGCGTTCTTTCTGGTGCGGCCCATCGATACCGCAGTCAACGAGCAGCCGCAGCTCGCCTTGACCATTCACGAAACCCGCAATGTCGACGTGCTGATCGATTCCGAGCGCGAGCTCAAAGGCGCGACGATCCGCATAGCCGCCAGCGGCAGCATCGCGCTGGACGGTTTCGACGACGCGCAGCACGCCGATTGGCAGACGGATCTCGACCGCGGCAGCAACCTGCTGTCCCTGCCAGTCGTAGCGCGCACCGCGGGGAAAGGCCAGCTGGTCGCGGTCATCGAGCACGGCGGTCGCACGCGGCGCGTCGCGGTCGAACTCACCGTGATCGATCCGGAAGCGTCGCGCTCATGAGCACCGTAAACACCGGCTTGTCAGGGCTGCGCCGGACGGTAATCATGCGGGCGGGCGTCGTATCCGCAGCGGTCCTGTTGCTGTGTCTATTCGCCGAGAGCGCGGCAGCACAGCAGGAGAAGCGCAACGATCTCGACGTGACGATGCAGATCATCGTGGATCCGGATGCCAAGCTGCCCGACGAAGTCGTTCGCCGAATCCCACTGCCTGCGCGCAAGTCCGCAGAAGATTCGCCCGCCGCCGCATCCGACAAATCGAATCCGAAGTCCGATCAATCCGGCAAGCAGGACACCGGCCGCGACCAGGAGCGCGACAACGCGGCCAACGAGCACGGCAAGGAAACCTCGGAGGCCGCCCAGGAGCGCGGGCGCGAGGCCCAGGACCAGCGCGAAGCCGCACGCCGCGCGGCCGCCGAAGACAGGAAGAAGCACGACGACGGACCGCCCGATAACCCTGGTCACCCGGATCATCCGGACCATCCGGATCAACCCGAGCATCCGGACCATCCTGATCACCCGGATCAACCCGAGCACCCGGACCATCCGGACCAGCCCGATCATCCGGATCAACCCGATCGGCCTGATCATCCGGATCACCCGGATCATCCTGAGCACCCCGAGCATCCGGACCACCCGGAGCATCCGGAGCCGAAGAGTCGCTGATCCGCTGCACGCCGCGATCGCGGTCGTGTTTTTCGCGTTCCTGGTGCCCCTGGCTGTTCGCGCAGCCAGCGCCGAAGCGACCCAGCATTTCGCGACGGGCAAGCAGGCCTTCGCCGCGCAGAACTACGCCGCCGCGCTCGATGCCTTCGAAGCCGCTGCGGCGGCCGGCATGACCGGTCCGGTCGTGCACTTCAACATCGGTGTGTGCGCGTATCGCGTCGGCCAGTGGTCGCGCGCCGCGGCCGCCTTTCGCGAGGCGGCGCAAGCGCCCGCCATGGCCGGGCTGGCGCACTACAACCTCGGGCTCGTCGCACTCGCCGAGAGCAACCCGCAGGAAGCGACCCGCTGGTTCACGCTCGCGCAGCGCGAAACCGGCGACGAGCGCTTGCGATCGCTCGCGACGGAACAGCTCGCACGCTTGCCGCAACCGGCTGAGCGCAACTGGTTCGCCTACGGCTCGTTCGGGGCGGGCTACGACGATAACGTCGCGCTGGTCTCCGGAGGCGACGTGCTGGGTGTGAGCGATACAGACGACGCGTTCGCCGAGCTACAGCTCGCTTTCACCGCGCCGCTCACGGGTCCCTGGCGCTTCGACGCGGGTCTCGTGTGGCTCGACTACCAGGACCTGGACAGCTTCGACCAGATGACCCTCAGCGCAGCCGGTCGCTATCGCGTGCCGCTTGCCGGCTGGCGCGGCGAAGCGGGAGTTCAGCTCGAATACTCGACGCTCGGCAGCGACGGCTTCGAGAACAAACAGGTTCTGATTCTGCAGGCGACTCGCCCGCTCACCGACGAATGGCGGCTGCGCGTGCGCTACCGCTTCAGCAATATCGACGGCCTCGACGGCTTCGGCGGCCTCGACGGAACACGACACGATCTGGGTGTCCGCGGCAGCTGGCATCGAGGCAGCTGGGACGTCGCGGTGGGTTATCGCTTCGACCACACCGACTATCAGGATGAATCGCTGTCGTACGCCCGGCACCAGGTCACCACGGACGCGACTTACGAGCTGGATGCCAACTGGACCTTCACCGCAGGCCTGTCGCTCGATCGCACCAGCTACGACGTCACGGAGAACGGCACCGAAAGCCGCAGCGAGATCGTGCTTGCCGCCAGCCGCGCTTTCGGCACGCAGTGGCGCGCCGTCGTGCGCTATGCCTATGCGGACAACGAGGCGGACCAGCCGGAGTTCGACTACGGCCGCAACCGAATCTCGGCGGGTGTCGAAGCAACCTGGTGAGCGGGTGAACCCGCGACGCATTTGACGCATTGGGGCGGGCGGTGCTTCCATGACCCGCAGGGGAGTCGCACATGCACTACCGCGCTGTTTTTCTGGCACTCGTCCTGGTCGGCCCGGCGCAAGCCTACACGCCGCCGCGAACCGCGGACGGCAAGCCGGATCTGCAGGGCGTGTGGGCGAACAACACAGCGACGCCGCTCGAACGCCCGGCAATGCTCCAGGGCCGCGCGCTGCTGACCGAGCAGGAAGTCGCTGCGCTCAAACAGCGCTACGCACAGATCTTCGCCGGCGACGGCGACGCGGCGTTCGGTGACGCCATCTTCGAAGCGGTGCTGCTCGACGTGCAGAAGTACAAGCCGACGACGTTCGACGTGCCGACCGGCAACTACAACGCGTTCTGGCTGGTCGAGCGCGACTTCGACGATCGCACCTCGCTGATCACGGATCCGTCGGACGGGCGCATGCCGCCGGTCGTGCCGGCGGCCGCGGGCCGCACGATGAAGGCGTATCCGACGCAGTCCGCGGAAGGTCCGGAGGCGCGCGGCCTCAGCGAGCGCTGCATCACGTTCGGCGTGCCCGACGTGCTCGCCGGCTACAACAGCTATTACCAGATCGTGCAGAGTCCCGACGCCGTCGTGCTGCACTCGGAAAAGATTCACGACGCACGCATCGTGCTGCTCGACGGCCGGCCGCACGCGCCGGCGGCCGTGCGCTCGTGGCTCGGCGACTCTCGCGGTCACTGGGACGGTGACACGCTCGTGGTCGAGACCACCAACTTGCGCAGCAGCTTCTTGATCGCATCCGACGCGCTGCGCCTGACGGAGCGCTTCACGCGCGTGGGGCCGAACACGCTGCAGTATCAGATCACGGTCGAGGACCCGCAGACCTGGACCCGGCCCTGGACACTGATGATTCCGCTGAGGCGCACCGATCAGCACCTGTACGAATACGCTTGCCACGAAGGCAACTTCGGCCTCGCGGGCATCCTCTCGGGCGCACGCGCTGAAGAGCGCGCCGCCGCCGCACACTGAGCCAAAAACATCGCAATGGAAGACTTGTTGAAAGACGTCGCGTCGCGCGCGACTCGCTATCTCACAGATGTAACGCAGCGCCGGGTGTTTCCCGCGCCTGCCGATCTGCAAGCGCTCGAAAGCCTGGCGATCCCGCTGCAGGAAGAGCCGCTCGCTCCCGCAGCCGTTCTCGCCGAGCTCGACACCCTGGGCTCGCCGGCGACTGTCGCGAGCACCGGCGGGCGCTATTTCGGTTTCGTCACGGGCGGTGCTCTGCCCGCGGCGCTCGCTGCGAACATGCTGGCGGGCGCGTGGGACCAGAACTGCGGCCTGGAGCTCGGCTCGCCGATCAACGCCCGTCTCGAGGAAATCTGTCGCGGCTGGCTGGTCGAGCTGCTCGGCCTGCCGGAGCAGATGGATGTCGGCTTCGTCACCGGTGCAACGATGGCGAACTTCACCGGGCTCGCGGCCGCGCGGCATGCGGTACTGCACGCACATGGCTGGGACGTCGAAGCGCAAGGACTGTTCGGCGCGCCACCGATCACGATCGTCGTCGGCGATGAAGTGCACGTCAGCCTGTTGAAAGGCCTCAGCATGCTCGGCCTCGGGCGCGAGCGCGTCGTGCGCGTCCCCGCCGATGGTCAGGGCCGGATGAACGCTGCAAAACTGCCGGTGATCGAAGGGCCGACGATCGTTTGCACGCAGGCGGGGAACGTGAATACCGGCGCTTTCGATCCGCTCGGCGAGGTTGCTGCGCGACTGCGCGGCACCGGTGCGTGGCTGCACGTCGACGGCGCTTTCGGTTTGTGGGCCGCGGCGGCGCCGGCCAAGCGCGCGCTGGGCGCAGGCATCGACCTGGCAGATTCGATCGCGACCGACGCGCACAAGTGGCTGAACGTTCCCTACGACAGCGGCCTCGTATTCGTGCGCGATCGGCGCGCGCTCAATGCGGCGATGTCGGCGAGTGCTGCCTATTACATCGCCGGCGAGACGCGCGATCCACACCTGTTCGTGCCGGAAATGTCGCGACGGGCGCGCGCAGTGGAAGTCTGGGCAGCGCTGCGCTCACTCGGACGGCGCGGACTGGCGGAAATGATCGAGCGCAACTGCAGCCACGCCGAGCAATTCGCCACCGAGCTGCGCGCAGCGGGCTACCATGTGCTGAACGACGTCGTGCTGAACCAGGTGCTGGTTTCGTTCGGCTCCGCGGACCGCACGCGACGCGTGATCGCCGCGATTCAGCAGGACGGCACGTGCTGGTGCGGCGGCACCTCGTGGCAGGGAACCATTGCGATGCGCATCAGCGTTTCCTCGTGGGCGACCAGCGATGCGGACATCGCGCAGAGCATTGCAGCGATTTTGCGCTGCGCGCGTGAGGTGCAGCGCGCCGAGACGGAGCGGGCATGATCGTAGAGACATTCAGCATCGACCGGCGCTTTCGCGGGCCGGCGCAATCGGGCAACGGCGGCTATGTTTGTGGGCGCATTGCGCGGCACGTTCCCGGCACGGCAATCGTGCGACTCGCGATCCCGCCGCCGCTCGAGACGCCGCTGCAGGTCGACGTGACCGACGGCGTGGTGCGGCTCATGTCGGGAACGACGCTGGTGGGCGAAGGCCGCGCCGCGGAGCTGGACGTCGTCGCCCCGTCGCCGCCGTCGTTCGAGGCAGCGAGCGAAGCCTCGAAGCACTACCCCGGCTTCGATCACCACACGTTTCCGAACTGCTTCGTCTGCGGCCCGCTGCGGCAGGCTGGCGATGGGTTGCGCATCTTCGCCGGCACAGTGGCAGGACGGGAGCTCGTCGCCGCGCCGTGGATCGTGCACGAATCGCTGGGCGCGCCGGCGGCGAATGAATTTCTATGGGCGGCTCTCGACTGCCCGAGCGGCTTCGCACTGTGGTCGCCGCGCGAAGGCACGACGGTCGTCCTCGGTCAGCTCACGGGCTCGATTCGCGGTCGCGTGCAGCCGGGAGAGAAGTGCGTCGCTGTGGGCTGGCCGCTGCACATCGAAGGACGCAAGCGCTTCGCTGGCTCCGCGGTGTACTCCGCATCGGGCGAGCTGATCGCGCTCGGACGCGCGACCTGGATCGAAGTGCCGGCGAGCGCGTTCCCGGAGGACGTCACACCTTCTGCAGCTTCCAGCGGCCGCGCTTGAACAGCACGGCGCTCCACAGCGCCAGCACCGAGAACGAGACCGGCACGGCGATGAACACGCCGTGCGCGCCGAGGCCGACCAGCTCGGCGAGAATCCACGCGAGCGGCACCTGCCCGAGCCAGAAGCAGAAAAAGTTCAGGCGCACCGGCGTCCACGTGTCGCCGGCGCCGTTGAACGCGGCTTCCAGGCACATGCCGGCCGCGTACAGCGGAAAGGCGAGGCTCACGATCCACAGTGCGCGCGCGCCGTAGGTAAGCGTCTCCGGATCGCTCGCGAACAGCCGCACCAGCGGATACGCAAAGATCACGAACGCAGCGCCGACGATGCCAAGCAGCATCACGTTGAAACGCGTGGCGATGCGAATCGCGGCCTCGGCCCGCTCCGGCCGTTGTGCGCCGAGGTTCTGTCCCACGAGCGTAGCGCCCGCGTTCGCCAGCCCCCAGGCCGGCATCAGTGCGAACACGACGATGCGGATCGCGATCGTATAGCCGGCGAGCGCGGCGCTGCCGAACGTCGACAGGATCTTGAACAGCCCGACCCAGCTCGTCGTGCTGATCAGCAGCTGCAGGATGCCGTTGCCCGAGGTCGTGACGATGGTCCTCAGCACATCGAGCGCCGGCCGGAAGTGGTGCCATCGCACGCGCACGCGGCAGTTGTGGCCCGTGAGATGCCACAGCTGATACAGCACGCCGATGCCGCGCCCGATGTTGGTGGCCACGGCCGCGCCGGTGACGCCCAGCTCCGGGAACGGCCCCCAGCCGAAGATGAAGCACGGGCCGAGCGCGATGTTGAACGCATTCGCCAGCCACAGCGTGCGCATCGCGAGCACGGCATCGCCGGCGCCGCGGAAGATCGCGTTGATCAGGAAGATCATGAACACGGTGATGTTGCCGCCGAGCATGATGCGCGCGTAGTCCGAGCCGAGCTCGACGATCGCCGGGCTCGCGCCCATCAGGCGCAGAATGTCCGGCGCGAACCAGCCGAGCAGTACGCCGACTCCCGCCGCCACCGTCGCACCGAGCATCACGATCTGCGCGGCGGAGCGCGCGGCGCGCTCGGGATCTTTCTCGCCGATGCGGCGTGCGACGATTGCCGTGCCCGCGAACGACATGCCGATGGCGACGGCGTAGACCAGGCTCATCACCGATTCGGTCAATCCGATGACCGCCACGGCGTCGCGCCCGAGACGCGACACCCAGAAAACGTCGACGACGGCGAACAGCGACTCCATGAGCATTTCCAGCACCATGGGCACGGCGAGCAGCAGGATCGCGCGGTTGAGCGTTTCCTGCGTGTAGTCGTGCTGTTCGCCTTTGAGCGCGTGCGCGACGTCGCTCCAGAACGACGTGCTGGCAGGCGGACGCTCGGCGGACTCTGACCCTGGGGCCGACGTTGGGGAAGACATTGAGGAGGTGCTGCCGCGGGCAGCGCTGCGACGAAAGTCGCGCATTCTATGCTAGCGGGGTTCCCCGCGAAATCGCTCCGCGAAAATAAATTTGCAGCGCACGTTGACGCGATTTCGTGGGGTGCTTTAGCGTTTGCCGGATATTCCACCTCGGAGCAAACGATGCGAACGGCACTGCTCGTTTCGATGACTGTGTCGATCATTGCGTTCGCCGGCGCCGCGCACGCAGGCTCGCTGAGCGCGGACGTGGCGCGCCAGGCACAGCATAATTGGCCTGAGTTTCTCGACCTGCTCGCGATCCCCAACGTTGCGGATCAGCCCGCGGACATTCAGCGGAATGCGGCCTTCCTCGAGCAGGCGTTCGCGAAGCGCGGCTTCAAGGTGCGCCGTCTGGAGAATCCCGCGCAGCGGCCGGCTGTGCTCGCCGAGCTCGCCACTGCTGGACCCAGGGCGCGCACGATTCTGTTGTACGCGCATTTCGACGGCCAGCCGGTGATTCCTGAGAACTGGTCGCAGCCGGATCCGTTTCGCCCCGTCGTGAAGAAGCGCGACGCGCAGGGCAAGTGGCAGGAGGTCGGGCGCCAGGCGCTGCAGGCGACCCCGCTCGATCCCGAGCTGCGGGTCTTCGCGCGCTCGGCGTCGGACGACAAGGCGCCAATCATGATGATTCTCACGGCGGTCGATCTGCTCCGCGCGCAGCAGAAGTCGCCGGCGATCAACATCAAGGTGCTGCTCGATCCCGAAGAGGAAATGAGCTCGCCGAGCCTTGCCGGCATGATCGAGCGCGAGCGCGCGGCATTCGCGGCCGACGCACTCGTGATTCTCGACGGGCCGCAGCACGACTCCGGCCGCTCGACGGTGGTGTTCGGCAATCGTGGCATCACGCAGGCGACGCTCACAGTCTTCGGCCCGCGCGCGCCGCTGCACAGCGGGCACTTCGGCAACTATGCGCCGAATCCGGCGCTGCGACTGGCACGCTTGCTCGCATCGATGAAGGACGACAACGGGCGCGTATTGGTGAAGGGCTACTACGACGGCATTTCGCTGTCGTCTGCGGAGCGCGCGAGCCTCGCCGCTGTCGGTGACGACGAAGCGGCGCTGCGCAAGCGAATCGGCATCGCGCGCGCCGAGAAAGTCGGCGAGAGCTACCAGGAAGCGCTCCAGTATCCGTCGTTGAACGTACGCGGCATGGCCGCCGCCGGCGTCGGCGCGAAAGCCGCGAACATCGTGCCGAGCGAGGCGGTCGCCGAGATCGACATCCGCACCACACCCACCACCGACGGACGCAGACTGTTCGAGCTGATCAAGCGCCACGTCGAGCAGCAGGGCTATCACCTGGTGGAGAAGGCGCCGACTGACGCAGAGCGCGCGACCTACGACAAGCTCGCGAGTTTCAGTCTCGGATCGGTGCAGGCCGCGTCGCGCACGCCGATGGACGCGGCGGTCGGCCAGTGGGCGTTCACCGCGATGCAAGCGCCGACCGCGCCGAATCCGGCCGCCGAGCCCGTGCGCATTCGCATGATGGGCGGCACCGTGCCGACCGACGTGCTCGTCGATGCGCTGCATCTGCCGTTCGTGCTGCTCCCTACGGTGAACGGCGACAACAACCAGCACGCGCAGGACGAAAACCTGCGCGTCGGCCATTTCCTCAGCGGCACGGAGATCGTCTACAGTCTGCTGACGACGCCATGAAACCCGTGGACGACATCCAGCGATTTCGCGCCAACCTCATCGACGAGCTCAACGGCGCCGCGCTCTACAACGCACTCGCCGCCGCCGAGCCCGACGCGAACCGGCGCGACATCTTCCTGCAGCTCGCCGAAGCGGAAGCGCGGCATGCGCGCTTCTGGCGCGACAAGCTGACCGCCGCAGGCGTGACGGACGTGCCGTTCTCGCCGACGCTGCGCACGCGCGTGCTGAGCGCCCTCGCGCGACGTTTCGGTCCACGCTTCGTGCTGCCGACGGTCGCGGCGGCCGAATTCAACGATCGCGGCAAGTACCTCAGCCAGCCGGATGCGCTGGAGCTCTCGGCGGAAGAGCGCGGTCACGCCGCCGTGGTCGAGGCGATCGCCGGCCCGACGCGGCGGGCCAGCACGCTGGGCGACGAGATCGGTCGTGCCGAGCCGTGGCATCGCAACGCTTCGGGCAACAACCTGCGCGCGGCCGTGCTCGGCGCGAACGACGGGCTCGTGTCGAACTTCTGCCTCGTGATGGGCGTCGCCGGCGCAGGCACACCGACGCGCACGATCCTGCTCACCGGCGTCGCCGGGCTCGTGGCCGGCGCATGCTCGATGGCGCTCGGCGAATGGCTCTCGGTCGCGAATGCCCGCGAGCTGGCGACGATGCAGCTGGCGAAGGAGCGCGAAGAGATCGAGCAGACGCCGGAAGCGGAACAGCACGAGCTCGCATTGATCCTGCAGGCGAAGGGCGTGTCGAAAGCGGAGGCGCAACGCGCAGCGGCGCAGATCATGCAGGACAAGGAGAGTGCGCTCGACACACTGGCGCGCGAGGAGCTCGGCATCGATCCGGCCGAGCTCGGCGGCAATCCGTGGACGGCAGCCGGCACGTCGTTCGTGCTGTTTGCCACGGGCGCGGTCTTTCCGATCCTGCCCTACTCGTGGAGTGGCGGCACGTCCGCGCTCGTCATGAGCGCGGGGGTCTGCGCACTGGTGCTCGCGGCGATCGGGCTGCTCACTTCGCTGTTCAACGGACGCAGCCCTAGTTACTCGGCACTCAGACAGGTTGCGTTCGGTTGCGCGGCCGCTGCCATGACTTTCGGCGTCGGCCGGCTGCTGGGCGTTTCGTTGGCGTAGATCCGCCGTGATCCCGCTGCGCGATGACAACCCTTCGAGCATCGCTCCAATCGTTACGATCGGCTTGATCGTCGCTTGCGCGCTGGTGTTCCTGTGGCAGCTCTCGTTCGGTGCGGAGGGCGGACAGCGGATCGTCTACGCGCTCGGTGCCATACCGGCCGTGCTGCTCGGCCAGCAGCAGTTGCCGCCGGAGCTGACGCTGATTCCGCCGTGGGCGAGCGCCTTCACGTCGATGTTCATGCACGGCGGCTGGATGCATCTCATCGGCAACATGCTGTATCTGTGGATCTTCGGCGACAACGTCGAAGACAGCATGGGGCACGTGCGCTTCGTGATCTTCTATCTGCTGTGCGGCGTCGCTGCCGTGCTCGCGCAGGCGCTGCCCGATCCGTCTTCGGTCGTGCCGATGGTCGGCGCGAGCGGTGCGATTTCCGGCGTGCTCGGCGCTTACCTGCTGCTCTATCCGCACGCGCGCGTGCTGGTGCTGATCCCCCTCGGCTTCATCCTGCAGACGATGCGCATCCCGGCGGGGCTCGTACTGGTGCTGTGGTTCGGACTGCAGTTGCTCAGCAACGTGATGGCACAGCCCGGTCAGGGCGGCGTCGCATTCCGCGCACACATCGGCGGCTTCGTCGCGGGGATGATCCTGATCCCGCTCTTCAAGCAGCGCCGGTTTCGCCTGCGGCTGCCGTGGAGCTGACCGGCGCCTTGCGGTGCCGCAGCGCCTTGGCCCACTCGCCGAGGCGGTACAGGTACGTATAGAGCACCGGCACGATCAGCAGCGTCAACACTGTCGACGTGATCACGCCGCCGATCACCGCACGCCCCATCGGAGCGAGCATCTCGCCGCCCTGCCCCACTCCGATCGCCATCGGCAGCATGCCGAAGATCATCGCCATCGTGGTCATCAGGATCGGGCGCAGGCGCACCTGGCCGGCCTCGCGGATCGCTTCGTGCAGGCTGCGGCCGTTGCGCAACGCCTGGTTCGTGAAGTCGACGAGCAGGATCGCGTTCTTGGTCACCAGGCCCATCAGCATGATGAAGCCGATGATCGAGAAGATGTTGAGCGTCGTGCCGGTGAACAGCAGCGCGAGCAGCACGCCGATCAACGACAGCGGCAGCGACACCATGATCGCGATCGGCTGCATGAAGCTGCCGAACTGCGAGGCCAGCACCAGGTAGATGAAGATCACCGCGAGACCGAGCGCCGCCATGGCCGCGCTGAACGTCTCGTTCATTTCCTGCTGGCCGCCGCTCAAGTCGAAGCGATAGCCCGGCGGCAGCTTCATGGCCTTGACGACGCGCTCCGCGTCGCTGCCGACGTCGCCCGACGGACGGCCCTGCGCGTTGGCGTAGATCGAGATGCGCCGCTGCAGGTTGAGGCGCTTGATCTGCTGCGGGCTGCCGGTTTCGACGAACTCCGCGACCTGGCGCAGTGGCACCAGGAGCGGCGAGCCGTTGGCGTCGAGACGGGTGCTCGCCACGTACAGATCGCCGAGGTCGGCCGCGATCTCGCGGCGATTCTTCGGCAGCTGCACGATCACGTCGTAGTCCTGTCCGTCCGGGCCGAGCCAGGTGCTGATCTGATCGCCGGCGATCAGCGGCCGCAATGCGTTGCCGATCGTCGCGGTCGTCAGGCCGAGATCGCTCGCCAGCTCGTTGTTGATGCGCACGGCCACCGTCGGATTCGCGCCCTTCTCGCTGCTCTCGAGGTCGGCGATGCCGGGGACCTGCGCGAGCCGCTTCATCAGCTCCTGCGACAGCTCGGTGAGCTTGCCGCTGTCGGGACCGAGCAGCGAGATCGCGACCGGGCGATTGTTCTGGTTGATCGAGACCGTCAGTCCCGCCATGCGCGTCAGGCGCTCGCGGATCATTTTCTCGAACTCGGACTGCGGCGGCCGCTTGCTCAGCGCGCGATCGGCGAGCACGACAGTGAGGCGGGCATAGTTCTTGCCTTCGTCGGTGCCGACGGTCGTGACGATCGCCTCGACGCCCTTGATCTCGCGGATGGCCGACTCGGCGTCGCGGATCTTGGCGTCGGTGTACTGCAGGCTCGAGCCGATCGGCGTGTTCAGCCGCATCGACACCATGCCTTCGTCCTGCTGCGGCACGAACTCGGTGCCGATCAGCGGCACGATCATGAAGCTGCCGAAGAACGTCAGCGCGGCCACGCCGAGCAGCACCGAGCGCGGGCTGAAGAAGCGCGCGTAGCGGCGGCCGCTCAAGACCCAGTTGAGCAGGCGGTCGTACACCGAGTGCGCACCTTCGACCACCCTCTCCACTCGCTCCATGACGCGGCCGAGCCATGGCAGGCGGCGGAAGCGGTTGCCGGGCGGATCCGCCCAGATCGAGGACAGCATCGGGTCGAGCGTGAAGCTGACGAACAGCGATACCAGCACCGCCACGGCGACGGTGATGCCGAACTGCAGGAAGAAGCGGCCGATGATGCCGCTCATGAACGCAACCGGGATGAATACCGCCAGGATCGCGAACGTCGTCGCCATCACGGCGACGCCGATTTCCTGCGTGCCCTGCAGCGCCGCCTCGCGATGGCTCTTGCCCATGTTCGAATGGCGCACGATGTTCTCGCGCACCACGATCGCGTCGTCGATCAGCAGGCCGATGCACAGCGACAGCGCCATCAGCGTCATGAAGTTCAGCGAGAAGCCGAAGAAGTGCAGCGCGATGAAGGTTGCGACCGCGGAGATCGGCAGCGTCAGGCCGGTGATCACGGTCGAGCGCCACGAGTGCAGGAACAGGAACACGATCAGGATCGTCAGCAGCGCGCCCTCGAAGATCGTTTCCTTGACGCGGCCCATCGAGCCTTCGATCCACTTTGCGTCCGACCACAGCGTGCGGATCTTCACGTCCGGCGGCAGACGGCCCTGCAGCTCGGCGATGGCTTCCTCGACGCCGGCGCCGACTTTGACGAGATTCGCCTGCTGCGCGCGAAAGACGGAGAGCGAAACCGAGCGCATACCGTCGACGCGGGCGATCGATTGCTCTTCCTGCTCGCCATCGACGATATCCGCGACCTGACCGAGGTACACGGGGGCACCGCCCTGGTTGGCGACGATGATGCGCTCGAAGCCGCGCGGATCCTTGATGCGGCCTTCGACGCGCACCAGCTGTTCACTCGCGGCGCGCGAGATGCTGCCGGCGGGCAAGTCCTGGTTCTCGGCGCGGATCGCCGCGATCACCTGGTCGACGCCGACGCGCAGCGCCTGCAGCTGCTCCGGCCGCAGGTACACCTGCACCTGGCGCTCCACCGAGCCGCCGACCTCGATGTGGCCGACGCCGGAGACGTTCTGCAGCCGCTTGACGATCTGCTGATCGACCAGCGTCGAGACTTCGCGCAGGCTGCGCGTGCCCGAGTACACGACGAGCTCGACCGCCGCGCCCTGCTGACTCTCGGCGCTGGCGCGCTCGATCTTCGGCTCGCGCACCTCGCGCGGCAGCGTCGAGCGGATCTGCGCGACCTTGTCGCGGATCTCCTGCGTCGCCGCGATCACGTCGGTTTCGAGACGGAATTCGATCTGGAAGAGTCCGACACCTTCACGTGCGGTCGCGTAGATGTTGCGCACGCCGTCGATCGAGTTGATGACGTTCTCGATCGGCTTGATGACCTCGTCCTCGATGGCCTCGGGCGATGCGCCCGGGTACTCCACCGTGATGAACGCCTCCGGCATGCTGATCTCGGGCATCTCCTCGACCGGCAGCAGGCGATAGGAAAACACGCCGAGCACGACCAGCGCGAGCATGATCATGGTCGCGAATACAGGCTGGTTGATGCTGGTCTTGGTGATCCACATGGGAAGTCAGCCGGTCAGCGGTTCGCGGTGAGGGCGGGCGCGGTGTCGCTGCGCACGATGACGCGCCGGCCCACCTGTTCGGCGGTTATCTCGGTAACGATGACGCGATCGCCGGCAGCGAGACCTTCGCGCACTTCGACGAAAGCGCTGCCCGGCATCGCGGTCCCGATCTTGATCGGCGTGCGCGCGATCTTGTCGTCGCGCAGCGTGTAGACGTACGCAGCGCCCGTCTCCTCACGCAGGGCCCGCTGCGGCACTGCCAGCACCGGCGCCATGTTGTCGAGCGTCAGCGCGCCCTGCGCGAACATGCCGCCTTTCAAGGCCTGCTTCGGATTTGCTACGGCGATGTAGATCGTGATCGCGCGCGAGCCGTCGGCGGTGACCGGGTTGATCCGCTGCACCTCGCCGTCGAACTCACGGGCGCCGAAGCCGCCGACCTTGAAGCGCGCGCGCTGGCCGATGCTCACCGCCGGAATGTCGGCCGCCGGCACGGCGGCTTCGAGCACCATCTGCCGCAGATCGACGAGCGTCACGATGTTCGAGTCCGGCGACACCTTCTCGCCCGGCTGCACGTGACGCTTGGCAATCGTGCCCGCGAACGGCGCGCGGACAACTGCATCTTCGAGACTGATCTTCGCCAGGCGCGCATCGGCTTCGGCGAGCTTCAGGCTGGCCACCATGCCGGCATAGGCGCTCTCGGTGGCCTCGTACGTGTTCTGCGAGATGTAGTGGCTCTCGAGCAGCGTGCGGTTCTTGTCGCGATTCAGCGTGGCGAGATCGAGGTCCGCCTTCGCGCGCTCGACCGCCGCGATCTGCCGATCGTATTGCGCCTGCAGGTTGCGCGTGTCGATGCGCGCGAGCACTTCGCCTTCGCGCACTTCCTGACCTTCGCGCAGCGGCACCAGCTCGACCTCGCCGCCGACCTTCGACTTCAGCGTCGCCTGCACGATCGGCGACATCGATCCGGATAACGGCAGCGAGCGTGACAGCGTCTGCAGGCCGACCGTCGCGACGTCCACGGCGGCCAGTTCGATCGGCTTGCTTTCAACGGCGGCTGCGACAGGCGCAGTCGCCGGCTCGCGCATGGCGACCCAGACGATGACGCCGATGACGACCGCGAGCAGCGCGGCGATCAGTGCCTTCATGCGCCAGCTGCGGGTCGGTACTTCCACCTCTGCTCCCGGAGCCGCATCGGTGCCGACCCGCGGAAAGGGCGTGACGCTCGCGAGGGCCGGAGCGCCGTCCTCCAGAGCTTCGGAACGAATGAAGTGCTTGCTTGCCGTTGTCATTGCCTGTCCCCGCGCGCGCCGGTCTGTGGGTCCGATCGACCGCCCGTCCAGAACACCGGCGCAGTCCTTAAGTTGCAGGCCGACGGCCCCGAGCCGGCGGCTCATGCGGGGGGTTGGACGCGGTATCGGTCCCAAAAGGTTGCAGCCGTTGCGGTCTGCGTGAGCACGCAGGTCGCCAAACAGGGAAAAGCTCACACTCAGCGTCACGAAGATCGTTTATCCTCGCGCCAGCACAACTCAAAGACGAACCGAACGGCGATGCCGAAGCACTCCTGGCGACGAGCCCTCCTGGCCCTGCTCCTGGCACCCTCCCTGGCTTTCGCTTCCCCCGCCGGTCCCGGGATCGCCCCCGAACCGGTCAAGCCGCTGCACCTCGGCAAGCTCGACGTCCGCTCCAGCTCGGTGCTGGTGCTGGATGCGGTGGATTCGTCAGTGCTGTATTCCAAGCAGGCGCAGCTCCCGGTGCCGATCGCCTCGATCACGAAGCTGATGACAGCGCTCGTGATCCTGGACGCCGGGCAACCACTGGAGGAGACGATCGAACTGACGACGACCGACCGCCGGCTGGAGCGCAGCTCGGCGTCGCGCCTGGCGATCGGCAGCCGGATCAGCCGTGGCGACCTGCTGCATCTGGCCCTCATGTCCTCGGAGAACCGCGCGGCGCACGCAGTGGCCCGGTCCTACCCGGGTGGCCTGCCCGCCTGCATCAAGGCCATGAACGCCAAGGCGCGCGCGCTCGGCATGAAGACCGCCCGCTTCACCGATCCGACGGGTCTTTCGAGCGGTAACGTTGCCAGCGCAGCCGACCTCGCGAAGCTCGTTGCGGCGGCCGCAGCGAATCCGACGATCCGGATGTATTCCACCAGCGCCAGCCACACGGTCGCGATCGGCCGGCACCTGCTCGAGTTTCGCAACACCAACAGCCTGGTATCGAAGGCCGACTGGGACATCCTGGTGCAGAAGACCGGCTACACCAGCGACGCGGGCCAGTGCCTGGTCATGAAGACTGTCGTTCGCGAGCGCCCGGTGCTGATCGTGCTGCTGAATTCCTTCGGCAAATACACCCGCGTCGCGGATGCACGCCGCATCCGCAAGTGGATGGAAGCCGCTCTGGAGCCGGGTCAGCTGGCGCAGGCCGCCCGCTGACCCGACTGTAGAGGCTACGGCGTCACGCTCACCGCGGCCGCCGCATCAACGAAGCCCGACCCGGAATCGAAGTCGAAGCCGGCGGGCAGCGGCGAGAACATCGAGTTGCCCGGCCCCGGCACGACCAGAACTTCGCGCTTGATGATGTCCTTGGCGGTGTTCTGCAGAATCCCGTAGATCTGCTGCGCACCCAGCCCGCCGTTCTTTTGCAGCATCAGCGCCGCGACGCCGGCCACGTGCGGTGCGGACGCGGACGTGCCGAAGAAGTTCGGCAGCTCGTCCGCCGCTCTATCCAGGCACGGCGTAATGAACGTGCTCGTCGGGCTGTTGCAACCGTCGCCGTCGTCGTCATCGAATGACGAATCGGCGAGGAAGAACGTCGTGTTGCCGCCGTCCACGCCCGTAACGCGCGGGTTGGGCCGGACCACCGGGGATGGGAGCGGCGCGCCGTACTTGTCGAGGTAGGTCGGGATGCCGCCCGCCGACGAGAAGTCGTTCAGGCACGCCGGCAGGCACGCACCCGGGGCGTCCTGCACCAGGGCCGAGAAATAAGCATCGAAGTTCGCGGTCAGGTACCACGAGCTGGCGCCGATCGAGGCCACGTTCGCGGCGTTGGCATGACCGTAGGCTGTCCCGCTCTGCGTGTCGTGGTCGATCACGTCGATCGTTCCCTGCTGCTCGAACATCACGTACTTGACGTGTGCCGGCGCCTGGCCGGCTACGCGCGCGATGCGGATGAAGAAATCGTTGCTCTTCGATTTCGGTCCGCCTACGAACAGCAGGGTGAGATCCACGGCGTCGCCGCCCACGTTGCGCGTGCCGGGGAGTTGGCAGGTGATGCCAGTGGACGTGCCCGGGGGACACCGCGGCACCAGCACGCCTTTGTCCGTGTAGAACAGCATGTCGAGATCGCCGGTCGCACCGCGCGGCGCGGCACCGTTCGGATCGGTGGCCTGCGCATACGCAGTGGAGGACAGGAACGGCTGGTCCCACTGCAGGCTGAAGACGATGAGAGCCTGTCCGCTTGCATCGGGCGTTACGTGAACTTTCTGCAGCGTGCTCGTGCCGGCGCCGGGGTCGAAATCCTGCACGGGCAGGACGAACGGCGCACCCTTGCCGTTGTTGTTACCGCCGCCGTTGATCCCGATCGTCGTTTCCCGATACTCGGACTCGTACGACTGGCGTGCCTGGTTGCCCGCTGAAGAGAAGTAGGCCGCGCCGCGCGCGACGGCCTGATCGGCCGCCTGGGCGATGATGCCGTCGGAGAACATGTTCTCGGCGAAATAGATGACGTCGTCGACGATCACGTCGGCGCCGGCTTCCTGCAGCTCGAGAATGCCGTCGGCGAAATCGACCAGACTGTTGAAGGCGGAGTGAAATTTCTGAGCTGCACCCGGCGCGACGTCGTGCACCAGCTGCACCATGCCGCGTCCTTCATCGCTGCCGGGGCAGGCGCCGTTGTCCAGCACTTCGACACCGGGCGGGACGTCCTGGGTCGCCTCGTCCTGCGCGGCAGTCGTCGTCGGCGCACCCGGAACGAACGGGGGCGGATTGCACCGATAACTGTCCGACAGCACTCCGACGGTGACGCCGGTGCCGTCGAGACCGGTGTTCGCGCGGACCGTGTTCGAACCCATTGCGGCATCACCCTGACTGACGACCGACCCCTGCGAGGCGACGCGCACCCGGGAGAGCGCTGGCATTGCAAACCGCAAGCTGGATAGCGCCGCCAACCGGCCGAGGGCGCTGACCGGGACGCGGGCGCTGACGAGCGGGCCGTGTGCCTTGACGTTCACCGCTCCGAGCTGCGTCAGGCTGCGTTGCAAGCTGACAGCGTCGTTCGCGTACAGATCGACGCCCACCATCCCGTCCTGCACCCGCATGGCCGGGTTGCGCGTACGGAAGGCGCGTTTGTTGGAGCTCGACTGATATTCGTCATGAACATTGGCAAGCCACGGCCCGAGCTTGGCAGTGACGCCGTTACTGCCGGCGGCGATCAGGTCCTCTTCGGCCGTCGCGGCCGAGGCTGCGCCGACGAAGATAAAGCCATTGAGCAGCGTCGCCGCGAGCGCGACGCCCAGATTGATTCGAAAATGCATAGAGAAATCCCCCCGATGGATTGCTTTGCCGCGCTTCAGCGCGTGGCAAGTGAGGGCCAAGCTAACGCGTCCGGGTTCTCGGATCGCAGTGCGGACAACCGCTTATGGGTTCTTGTCCACCACCGAAAGTTGGCGTCGATTGCGCCGGATCGCACCCGGTAGGCGTTCGGCCGACCGGGATCTCCATTGAATCGTGCAGGCGTTGCTGCATATACATCCAACGGTTCAGTCCGGTAGGCGCGATCCGGGCGCTTTTCGACTACAATCCGCGTCCCCCATGTCACGCCCACATCCTCAGGAATCAATGGTGAATCAACCCGAACTCGAGCTCCAATTGAAGGTCTGGAAGGAACTTGCCATCGGCAAACAGATGCTGATGCGCGCGGCGACGGATGCGCTGAAGCTGGATCCCAACTGCTCACAGGAAGAGCTCAAGTCAGCCCTCGAAAGCGTTCTGAAGAAGATCGCCAAGGCCGAAACCGAAGCCGCCGACGCCCGCGCCCAGGCAAAGACGACGATTACGGCGATGGAGAACAAAGTGGCCGCGAGCGAGCGGTCGCTGGCCACTGCCCAGGCAACCGTCGCGCAGCTGCAGAGCGCGCAGGAAAACGGCGCTAAGCAGATGGCGACCGAGCGTGCCGCCGCCGCGAAGGAGCTGCAGAAGGTCAAAGATCGCGTCGCCGAGCAGGAAAGGGCGCTGAAGGCGATCAACACCGCCCTCTCGGATACGCCCGAGAACGTCATCAAGAAGATGAACGTCCTCAAGAAGCAGAAGCAGGAAGAGGCCGATCTGCGCCGGGAGATCGAGTCCTCGCTCAACACGCTGCGGACCGAGAAGAAGCAGGCCGATACCAAGGTGGTCGCCGGCGAGAAGCTGGCAGCGCAGTATCGCGACCTGCACGCCATCACCGTGACGCTGCATGAGCGCACCAAGGCTGCCCTGCCGGATGCGAAGGATCTGCCGGCCGTGCCAGAGCTCGATGCCAAGCTGCTCGAGACCCTCGGCGTCACGATTGCCGACGAAGAGAAGACCGAGGCCAAGGCCGGGAACGGCGCGAAGCCGAAGGCCGAAGGCAAGTCGAAGAAGAAATAGTCCGTGCGATGCGCCCTCCGGGGAGGGCGCTATTGCCGCGCCACCGCCGCGGCGAGCAACCGACCGATCTCCGCGTGCGCCTGGTCCAGCGCGCTGACCGGCTGGCTCGACTCACTCATGTAAACAGCGGTGATCAGCGCTGAGCGGCCCGGCGGCCACGCGATCATCAGATTGTTCGCGGCGCCGTTGCGGCCGTTGCCCGTCTTGTCCCCGGGCCTCCAATCCGCCGGCACACCGGCGCGCAGCCGCTGCAGGCCGACGGTGGCCAGCTGCATCCACACGGTCAACAGCGCCCGCGATTGGGGCGCGAGCACTTCGCGTACCAGCACCTGCTCCATCGAATGCGCCATTGCCTCTGGCGTGGTCGTGTCGCGTGGGTCGCCCGGCAGGTTCGTGTTCAACTCCACCTCGGTGCGATCGAGCCGCGTCTGGCGATCGCCGAGCTCGCGCATGAATTGCGTCAGCCCGGCCGGACCGCCGAGCGGCTGGAGCAGGATGTTCGCGGCGGCGTTGTCGCTCACCGTCATCGCGGCCGCGCACAGATCGCGCACGCTCATCGATCCTTCGCCAACGTGCTGCGAGCTGATCGGCGCGTAAGGCACGATGTCTTCCTGGCGCACCGGCAGCCTGCCCTCGAGCGACAGCGCGCCTGCTTCGACGCGCTTCAGGATCGCCGCAGCCAGCATGAGCTTGAACGTCGAGCACATCGCGAAACGCTGTTGCGCATTGAATGCGAGCTCCAGCCGCGACTGCGTATCGAGCACGTAAGCACCGATGCGGCCACCGACACGCGACTGGATCGCAGCGACTCCTGTAGAGAAGTCACGTTGCCGCGACGTGAAGCTGCTCGCGCAGGCATTCGCTACGAATGCGGATGCGGCAGCCGTGAGCAAACTACGCCGCGAGAATCGCTGGGCCATCACGTTTTCCCCGGGGTTTTCAGCGCGAATCCTGTCCGGTGTGTCCGCCCGGTTCGCACGTCCGCCGGGCCCCGCGACGGTTCGCCGGTAACCGGCCGCAACTGGCCGGCAGGCTCTCGTGGGTTGCAACCTTTCCGAGGAGTATCGCATCTGAACTTACGAACACCGCAATAACGCGGATGAATGTTGAGAGAGAGTAAGGAGATCGCCATGACTGCCCTCAACCAGATGAGCCGGACCACGCAGCGCACTGTTTGCACCGTAGTGTCGGCTGTGATCGTCACCCTGTGGCTCAGCCTCGGGGCGTATGGAGCGGAGATGGTTGCCCATCCCGGTTACTCGGTCACGGTGACGCAGATCCAGTAAGTTTTCTCTCGCCCACTGCCGGCGTTGCAATTTGTAGCGCGCCGGCAGTCTTGGCCAGAAGCTGAAAGGTCGAGTCCCGCCCGAAACCCTCCGCTTCGTACCCTCGCGGTACGACCCCGAATCAAAGAAAGCAATTTTGCCAACGAGCGCCCTCGCGCGACTCGTGCGGGCGTTGCACACTCCGCGGATGCAGCGCTCGTTCGCACTCATTGCGATTGTTCTTGTCCATGTTCTGTTCCTGGCCGCCGGTATCGCCGGCGCCGATTCGTCCGTTACGACGCAACGGACCGTCACGAAGGTAGCCGAGGGCGTCTACGCCATCCGGCACGTGGACGCACCGGATACCAATCCGCAAGGTAATACCACTGTAATCATCGGCGAGCGCGCCGTCCTCGTCGTGGACTCAGGCTACCTGCCGTCGAGCGCTGCCGAGGACATCGCGCAGATCCGCCGCTGGACCGATCGCCCGATTCGCTACCTGCTCAATACGCATTGGCATCCGGATCACCAGCGCGGGAATTCCGTGTACGTCGATGCGTTTCCCGATGTGGCGATCGTTGCGCATCCGGAGACCGTGCGGCTGATGGCCTCGTACGATGCCGCGAACCGCGAGCGCTACCCGAAGCGACTGCAATCGATGAAAGAGACGCTCGCGCAGAAGCCCGACGCGGAGCTGCAGAAGACTGTCGAAGGTCGCAGTCGCGTGCTCGCCGAGCTCGAGCACTCGCGCCTACAGCTGCCCACGCTCACGTTCGAGGACGAGCTGACCGTCGATCTTGGCAACCGCGTCGTCCAGATCCGCCACAGCGGTATCGGCGATACGCGCGGTGATGCGTGGGCGTATCTGCCGAAGGAACAGATTCTCGTGGCCGGCGACGTCCTGGTCGCGCCCGTGCCATATTTCTTCGCAGGTTATCCCGAAGGCCTCGCGCGTACTCTGCGACGGCTATCAGAGCTCGACCTGAAAGCGATCGTGCCGGGCCACGGCGACGTCATGCACGACCAGACCTACCTGCGCTCGGTGCTGGAGATGATCGAAACGATCGTCAGCCAGGTGAATGCCGCCGTGGTGCGCATCGGCAGTCTGTCGGCGCGCCTCGAAGACGTCCGTCCGCAGATCGACGTCGCGGACTATCGCCGGCGTTTCGCCGGCGATGATCCGCACAATCAGGAGTACTTCGACGAGTCGATCGAGGCCCTGATCAAGGACGCGTTTTACCAGGCGCCGAAGTAGCCGCGCCCGGCAGCAGCGCCGTCGCCTGATCGAGCCGCTCGCAGTACTTCGCCAGCACGTCGGCAGTGAGCACCGCGAACTGGTTCGCCTGATCCCAGCGATTGTCCTCGATCGCTTCGCGCACGCCCGGCAACGTCTTGACGCCGTAACCCGTCAGCAGGCCCGGTGCATAGATGTAATGCCGATACCATTCGCGTCCCGGCAAGCCGCGCGAGTCGATCAACGTCGCTTCGAGACCGCGCAGCAGTGAGTTGATCTGCCCGGTCTGTGCCGCGCTCAGCTCGCTACCGCGCGCAACGAACGCTGCGTACGCATCGTCGTATGCCCTGGCGCTCTTCGTCACCCGTGCCACAGCGTTGTCGAGTGCAGCGAGGTTGAGATACGGCACTTCCGGATCGCGCTGTGGCGGGCCGACCCGACGCGTCGGATCCGCCGCGAGCTCGAACGCTTTCTTGTCGAGCAGCTTCGCCAGGTCTTCGGACTGCTTGCGCTTGGTGTCGGCCAGCTCGTGCAGCTCCTTCACGTAGCCGCCGATCGTCTCCGCAAAACCGCCGAACTCCATCGGCAATAGGCCCGCGTTCGCGATGCGCAGCACCAGCCGCCCGACCGTCTGCGCTTCGGCCACGCCGTACACGAAGCCGGGATCGCCGAACCGCACGTAGTGATCGAACGAGTCGTAGTTCGAGTGATACACGCCGTTCTGGTCAGCCTCGCCGCCGTAGCCGATGTCCAGCGTGGTCAGGCCGAGGTGCTGCAGGAACGGCGTGAAATCGGACCCGGAGCCGAGCGCGTCCAGCTGGAAGTCCTCGCTGGCCTGCGCTCTCTTCGCCGCGTCCTTGTCGGCGTCCGGCGCGCCCTTGCCATAGCCCTTGACCATGCTGAGCGCATCGAGACGTTCCTTCACGCTCACATTGGTCTGCGGATCCTTCACGTCCTTCGCGACTTCGTTCACCAGGCGCTGCAGCGAGTGACTGCCGCCGGCCGAGAGGAAGCCGCGCGCATTGCCGTCCGAATTGATGTAGACCACGGCCTTGCGCTGCAACTCCTCCGCGTGCCCTTCGGCCCATTCGGTCGAGCCCAGCAGTCCCGGCTCTTCGCCATCCCAGCTCGCGTACACCAGTGTGCGCTTCGGACGCCAACCGCTCTTGAGCAACGCGCCGATCGCTTTCGCCTCGGCCATCATCGCGACGTGACCGGACAGCGGATCGCCGGCACCGAACACCCAGCCGTCGCGATGGTTACCGCGCACGACCCACTCGTCGGCAGCAGCCGAGCCGGGAATCTTGGCGATCACGTCATACGCAGGCTTGGTGCTCCAGTCCGACTGGATCGACAGGTGCACGCTCGCCGGGCCCGGGCCGACGTGATACGTGATCGGCAGCGCGCCGCGCCACTCGGGCGGCGCAACCTGCCCGCCCAGCGCCGCCAGCAGCGGCTGCGCGTCGGCGTACGAAATCGGCATCACCGGAATCTTCAGGATCGTCTTGGCGTCCGCGAGCTTCAGCCGCTTCGCGCCTTTGGTGGCGCCGACATTCGGCGTCAGCGGATCGCCGGGCGCGACCGGCAGATCGAGCACCGAGCCGCGCTGCACGCCTTCCGGCGGCCGATAGCCGCCCTTCGGATATGAATCGCCAGCGAAGTAGCCGTCTTCATGCGGATCGGAATAGATCAGGCAGCCGACCGCGCCATGCTCCTGCGCCAGCTTCGGCTTCAGGCCGCGCCAGCCGGCGCCGTAACGCACGATGACGATCTTGCCCTTCACATCGATGTTGCGACGGGCAAGCTCCTTGTAGTCGTCCGGCATGCCGAAGTTCGCGTAGACGAGCGGCGCAGTCACGTCGCCGTCGCCGCCATACGCGTGATACGGCGGCAATCCATCCGTCTGCGTCGAAGTGCTGTCACCTTCGATCGGCGGCTCCTTGAGCGACGCGACGAAGTGTGTCGGTGCCACGAGCTCGAGACTGTGCTGCTTGAGCGTGGGATACAGCACATCGAACGTCTCGATCTGCGCATCCCAGCCCCAGGCGCGGAACTGCTGCTGCACGAACTCGGCGTTCGCTTTGTCCTGCGGCATGCCGACGTTGTTCGGCTTGGCGGACATCTGCTTCATCCAGGCCTGCAGGTCCGAGGCCTGCAGCTGCGCGTCGAATTTCTGCTCCAGTGCGCGCTGCGCGCCGGCGCCTGCCGACATGAATCCGATCGGCGCGGCAGCCGGTTGAACCGGCGATCCCCACGCCGCGCCACTGGCCAGCAGCGCGGACGCGAGCAACGTGCAGGATTTGCTGAGTGCGTGGTGCATGAAGAGGACCTCGGGCTGATGCGAAACGAGACCGCGCATTGTACGCGCGTTGCGCAGTGCAGTTGACGCGGACAGTCGCGAAGATTTATTGATATCGCATGCCCGCACCTTTCCATCTCGCGATCCCCGTCCACGACCTCGGCGCCGCGCGCGCCTTCTACGGGAGCATGTTCGGCTGTCCCGAAGGGCGCAGCTCGGAGGCATGGGTCGACTTCGACTTCTTCGGTCACCAGCTGGTCGCACATCTGGATCCGACGCGTCGCGCGCTCCACTTCAACGAAGTGGACGGCAAAGAAGTGCCGGTGCCGCATTTCGGCGTCGTGCTGGACTGGGACGACTGGCACGAGCTCGCGGCGCGGCTGCGCGACGCCGGCGCGCGCTTCGTCATTGAGCCTGGCATCCGCTTTCGTGGCGAGGTCGGCGAGCAGGCGACACTGTTCCTGTACGATCCGTCCGGCAACGCGCTGGAGTTCAAGGCTTTCAAGGACCCGGCGCGGCTGTTCGCGAAGTAGGCTCACGGGAGGGTCCATGTCGACGTCTCTGCCGCCGGTGCGACGCATCGTCACCGGCATCGACGCCAACGGCCGCTCGTACATCGCCGAAGACGGCGTCTCGCCCGCGATGATGACGATGCAGGGTCGCGAGGGTTACCGGAACAACAATATCTGGCGCACTGTCGGCAGCCCTGCGCCGGTCGACGCAGCGGACTGCGTGGTCGAGCATCGCGGTGTGCTGCCGCCGAAGGGCGGCACCGTCCTGCGCGTGATCGACATCCCGCCGGAAGACAAGGACCCGGAAGCACACAAGCGCGCGACCGAAGCCGTATTCAAGGCGATGTTCGCGGATGCGAAGCACGACTCCTCGCACGCGCGCCATCCCGGCATGCACGTCACGGACACGATCGACTACGCGATCGTATTGCATGGCGAGGTGATCGCGATCATGGACGAAGGCGAGACGGTCATGCGAGCCGGCGACATCCTGATCCAGCGCGGCACCCATCACGCCTGGGCGAATCGCTCCGGCGCGATCGCGCGCATCGCATTCATCCTGATCGACGGCCGGCGATAGTCAGGCCGCGAGCTCGAACTTGCCTTTTGTTCGCTGCACGCTGGGGCGCGCAGAAGCAGAGTCGAGCCACGCGCGCAAGCGCGGATGCGCTGCCAACGTGTCTTGCCCTTCCTGCGTCATCGCGAAGTACAACATGACCGGCAACGCGTGCAGGTCGGCCAGCGTGAGTTCATCGCCGGTGAAGCAACGGTTGCTGCCGAGGATCTCATCGAGCGCGCGGCAGCAGGTGCGGCACTTCGCGAGCGCTTCGGCAACCAGCTTTTCGTCGGGCACCACGCCTTCCTCCGGCGCGACGACGCGAGCCACGAAGACGCCCCAGATCATTGGCCAATAAGCATATGAATCGATGATGCCGATCACTTGGTTCATGCGCGCACGCGCGCGCGCCGCCTGCGGTTGCAGACGCGTACCAGCGAACGCCTCGTCGACGTAGCGCGTGATCGCGCCGGTTTCGTACAACGTGAACCCGTCGTGCGCGAACGCAGGGATGCGGCCGAACGGCTGTCGCGCGAGATGCCCGGCGGGCACGCCCTGCGGGCCGAAGATCTCGACTTCTTCGAACGTGTAGCGCACGCCCTTCTCTTCGAGCGCGAGCCGCGCGATCCGCGTATAGACGCTGCGGCTCAGGCCGTAGAGGACCGGATCGCTCACTTGCAGGTGACGGTCACGTCCGCGGCGTCGGCCTTCTCGATCGCGCCGCGCCCGTTGCTGACGGCGCAGACCTGGTTCGCAGGCTGCTTGCTGACCTGCAGATCGTAAGGCGTGCCGTCAGGCAACGACGCGGGCAGCAGGAACTTGCCGTTCGCGGCGATCTGCAGCTTCTCGCCGTTGCTCTGCAACTCGAGGCCCGGGCCTTGCAGGCCCGAAACCGAGCCGCCGACGCCGAAGCCGATGGTCGCGCAACGCACTGTGATGCTCGTGATGTTGCTGTCCGTCACGACACCGCTGCCATCGAACACGCGACAGATCTGCCGCGGGAAGAACGGCGGTGTCTCGATGGTCACGTTGTACGGACGGCCGCTGAGGACCGCTGTCGGGAACGTGAACGGCCCATCGGCAGTCGGCGAGATCTGATCGCTGCCGTTGTTCGCGAGCACCAGGCCCTGGCCCTCCAGTCCGCTGATGGTGCCGCCGATCGTGAATTCGCGCAGCACACAGGTGATGACGACGTTCGCGACGTCGCTATCCCCAACGACGCCGCTGCCGTTCTGCACGGAGCATGCCTGCGTCGGCGGCTGCGACTCGACCGTGACGTTGTACTGCGAGCCGCTGGGGATCCGCGTCGCGAACGTGAAGCCGCCGTCCGACTGCACGCCAACGTCATCGGTGTCGTTGTTCTGGAGCACGATGCTGCCACCCGTCAGGCCGCTGACCGTGCCGCTGATCGCGAAAGCATTCGTCGCGCAACTGATCCTGACCGTCCGCACGTCGCCTGCGACCGTGCCGGTGCCGTTAGCAACGGTGCACGTCTGCGACGGCCGGGTCGGCTGAGTTGCGATCGTGACTTCGAACGTGCTGCCGCTCCCGAGCGGCGTGGCGAACGTGAAACTGCCGTTCGATGCGATCTGCAGATCGTCGCCGCCGTTGTTGCGCAAGAGCAGGCCGCTGCCCGCGAGTCCCGAGACGCTGCCGCCGACGTTGAACGAGCCGGTGCTGCACGTGACGTTCACGCTCGTCACGTTCGTCGCCGGCGCAGTGCCGTTGGCATTCGCAACGGAGCAGGATTGCGCCGGCGCGGAGGGCTGCGCGAGGATCGTGATGTTGTACGGCGAGCCGGCGTCGACCGAAGTCTTGAAATTGAAGGACCCATTGGCGGCCACGGCGAGATCGTCGCCGCCGTTGTTCTGCAGCACCAGGCCGGTACCGGCCAGCCCCGCGACAGTACCGCCGATCGTGACCTTGCCGGGCTCCTGCTGCTGACCGCCGCCAGCCGGATCGCCCACGCTGCCGCGCCCGTTGGAACACGCGGCGAGCCCCAGCAGGCATAACGCGAGGCTCAACGCACGCAAATATCGGCACACCCAGATCATCTGTTCTCGTCTCAGTCGGCTTCTCGGGCCAACCTTCATACCGACGAGATGGGTAAATTGTTCCCTGTAGATCTGCTATAGGTGGCAGCCAGCGGGAGATTCAGGCCGACGCGCCTCGCAGCGTGTCATACACCGCGTCACGCAGTTCGACCGTGAGCCGGCCGATCATTCCCTCCAGGGCCGTGTTCGTGAGCAGCGCGCAGCTGACCTGCGCCGTGCGGTCGACAAACCACGAGTGGCCGTAGACGCCGCCCCATCTCCAGGTGCCGGGGCTCTGGGGTGTCTGGGCTTCTTGCGGATCGCGCAGGATGGCGCCGCCGTAGCCGAACCCGAAACCGGGCAGCGGGCCGGCGAGCCCACCGATCTGATCGCTCATCGCGGCGCGCGCGAGCTCGATCGGCAGAATCGGCGCGCCGCCTTTGCGCATGCATTCGATGAAGCGCAGCGTGTCGGGCGCGGAGCCGACCATGCCCCCGCCTCCGGAAGGATACGAACGCTCGTCGAAGGCGCGCGACGGCGAAAACACAATGCCGGCGCCAGTCGCCCACGGCACGACCTGCGGATCGGTCATGCGCGCCGGCGGCTTGCCATCGACATACGCCGCGGCCAGGCGAGCCGGATCGACGACCCGGAACGCCGTATCGCGCATCGACAGCGGACCGGTGACGAACTCTGCGACGATGGACTGCAGCGTCGTGCCGGCCGCGCGCTCCAGCACGGCGCCGAGCACGTCGATCGACAGCGAGTATTGCCATGCTGTGCCCGGCTTGCGCAGCAGCGGCACGCTCGCGAGACGCCGCAGGTTCTCGGCCAACGCCAGCCCCGGCTGATCGAGACCGTCCGAAACGTTCGCGCGGTGATACGGACCGTCGACCGGCTCCTGCAGAGCGTAGCCGAGCCCCGAAGTGTGCGTCAGCAGCTGATGCACGGTGATCGGCGCTGCCGTGCCGTCCGCGAGCCGCGGCTGAAACTCCGGCAGCCACTTGTCGATGCGATCCTGGAGCGACAATCGACCGCGCGCGACCAGCGCGAGCGCGGCCACTGAAACATAGGGCTTGGTGATCGATGCCAGGCGGAACAGCGTGTCGATGCGCATGGGCCGCTGCGTCTCGCGTTCGGCCTGGCCGACCGCGCGCTCGCAGACGAGCGAGCCGTCATGCGCTACCAGTAACACCGCGCCGACGATGCGTTGCTCCGTGAGCGCCGCGTCGAGAATGCCGTCGATCCGTGCGGTCAGTGCCGCCGAAAATTTCCGTGAGTCCATGGCGCCCAGTCTCGCATAGGTCAAAGTCCCGAAGTACGGGCCAGGGATCCTCCGCACTTTGCGCTACATGCGCGGCCGCCTAGAATCGGCTCATAACAACTACAGGGTGCAGGGAGTCATGCGTCACCTTCCCTTCCTGGTCGGTGCATTGTTCTGCGCTGCTGCCTTCGCGCAGACGCCCGCACCGGGCACCATTGCGCTCGAGCACTTCACGAAGTTCGACGAGTTCGGCGGCGTGAAGATCTCGCCCGACGGCGCGTTCCTCGCCGTGCTCACCGGCCGGTCCGGTCGCTCGAAGATCCTGTTCGTCGACCTTCAGAGCAAGAAGACGCTCGCCGGCATCGAGGTGCCGCAGGACTGCGAGATCGACGAGTACCACTGGGTTTCGCCGACGCGGATCATCTACATGCTCGCGCAGCGGCAGCGCGCGGATGTGGCGCCGACGCCGACCGGGGAGATCTTCGCGATCAATCGCGACGGCAGCTCGAGTCGCAAGATCTACGGCTACCGCGCCGAGGAAAGCTCGCTCGACACGCGCCTGGCGACGCGCAAGGCGAGCTTTGCGACGGCCGAATTGCTCAGCGACCTGAGGCAGGATCCCGACCACATCCTGATCGCGGAGTTTCCGTGGCGGCTGCTCGGCAACGTCTGGGAGGCCAACCCCGACGTCAAGCCGCTGATCTCGCGTCTCGAAGTCTACGGCGGCAAGAAACAACAGCTGGACATGGCGCCGCTGCGCGGTGCGAGCCTGTTGCTCGACCACGACGACAACGTGCGCTTCGCATTCGGCAATGACGAGCGCTCGAAGCTCGCGGTCAGCTGGAAACCGCAGCCGCGAAGCGACTGGACCGGCTTCGAGCTCGAAGGGTTCCTCGACGAGAGCGTGCAGCCGCTGCGCTTCAGCAGCGACGATCGCTCGGTATTCCTCACGGGCCGGCGCGCGGGCGAGAAGTTCGATGCGCTGTATCGCCTCGATCTGCAGACGCAGCAGATCGAGAAGGTCGCCGCGTTCGAAGATTCCGACGTCCGCAGCGTCGTCACGGACTTCGCGGATCGCGAGGTGATCGGCGTGCGCGGTTACGCGGACAAGCGGCTCGACTTCTGGCTGCGCAAGGACGATCCCGCCGCCAAAACGTACCAGGCGCTGCAACGCGCCTTCGGCAATCAGCGCGTGACGGTCACCAGCACCAGCGAGGACGGCCGGCTCGCAGTCGTGTTCGTCGATTCGGACGTCAATCCCGGCGACTACTATCTGTTCGAGACCGCGACGATGCACGCGGATTTCCTGCGCGCCGGACGCATCTGGATCGAGCCCAAGCAGATGCTGTCGAAGGAACCGATCACGCTGAAGGCGCGCGACGGCCTGCAGCTGCACGGCTACGTCACGCGCGCTGCGGGCGACGGTCCGCATCCGATGGTGGTGCTGCCGCACGGCGGGCCGCATGGCATCCGCGATCGTTGGGAGTTCGACCCGGAAGTGCAGCTGCTCGCTAATCGCGGCTACACCGTCCTGCAAGTGAACTTCCGCGGCAGCGGCGGCTATGGAGCCGATTTCGAAGGCGCCGGCTACGGCGAGTGGGGCGCCAAGATGCAGGACGACCTCACCGACGCGACGCGCTGGGCGATCGACCAGAAGCTCGCGCCGGCAGACCGGATCTGCATCTATGGAGCCAGCTACGGCGGCTTTGCGGCGCTGATGGGCGCCGCGCGCGAGCCGGACCTGTACCGATGTGCGATCGGCTACAGCGGCGTGTACGACCTCGAGCTGTTGCACGAATCCGGTGACCCGGACTTCCCCAACGACCTCGCTTACCTGGACCGCGTGCTCGGCACCGAAGTCGCGAAGCAGCGCACGCGATCACCTGCCTACAATGCTCAGAACATCAAGGCGCCGGTGCTGTTGATCCACGGCAGCGCCGACCGTACCGCAGAGTTCGAGCAGGCGAAACGGATGCGGGCGGCGCTCGAGAGCAATCACAAGAAAGTCGAGTGGCTGGCACTGCGCGGCGAAGGCCACGGCACTTACGACGAGCGCACTCGCCGCGAAGTCTACGAGCGGATCCTGCAGTTCCTCGACGCCAACCTCAGGACGCAGCCGGCAGCGGCGTCGCCGGAGCCTGCGCGCTCTGGAACTCCATGACGCCATCGTCGACGCGGCCGTAGCGCAGCATCATGATGTCGAAGGCGTAGTTCTGATGCAGCTTCCACGGCAGGCGCGTGCCCTGCTTCGGCAGTTTGTGCAACGAGCGCTGCACGTAGCCTGACGAGAAATCGATCCACGGCTCCTCCGCCAGCGACGGATCGACGTTGCGCGGCGTGCATTGCCGATAGCCGTGCTTGCTCATGTGATTGAGCAGGCGGCAGACGTATTCGCAGGTCAGGTCGCACTTCAGCGTCCACGACGCGTTCGTATAGCCGAACGACGACGCCATATTGGGCACGTCGCTGAACATCATCCCCTTGTAGTTGAGCGTCTTCGCGAGATCGACCTCGCGACCGTCGACGCTCAGCTGCATGCCGCCGAGCAGCTGCAGGTTGAGTCCGGTCGCGGTGACGATCAGGTCCGCCTCCAGCTCGCGGCCGGAAGCGAGCGCCAGGCCCTTCTCGGTGAACGTCGCGATCGTATCGGTGACCACGTCGACGCGGCCCGCCTTGATCGCCTCGAACAGGTCGCCGTTTGGCACGAGGCACAGGCGCTGATCCCACGGGTTGTAGCGCGGCGTGAAATGCGTGCCGATGTCGTAGTCGGGACCGAGCGCCTTGCGCACGCCGTTGAAGATCAGCTTCTTGATCATCTCGGGCCGGCGCCGGCTCAGCTGGAAGAACAGCATGCCGAGCAGCACGTTCTTCCAGCGCGTCAGCAGGTACGCGAGCTTCACCGGCAGCACGCGCCGCAAGCCGTTCGCAATCCGGTCCTCAGCGGGCAGCGAGATCACGTACGTCGGCGAGCGTTGCAGCATAGTGACGCGCGCGGCCGTCTTCGACATCTCCGGCACGATCGTCACCGCCGTCGCGCCGCTGCCGATCACGACGACGCGCTTGTTCGCGTAGTCGACATCCGCGGTCCACTTCTGCGGGTGCACGATGCGCCCGGCGAAGCGCTCGGTGCCCGCGAACTGCGGCGTGTAGCCTTCGTTGTAGCTGTAGTAGCCGCTGCACATGAACAGGAAGTTGCACGTGAAGCGCACCAGCTCCCGCTCCGGACCGCGCTCTGCTTCCACCGTCCAGCGTGCGTCCTGCGAGGACCACGAGGCGCGTTTCACCAGGTGCCGGAAACGGATGTGCCGCTCGATGCCGTAGGTGCGCGCCGTTTCCCTGAGGTAGTTGAGAATCGCCGGCCCGTCGGCGATCGCCTTCGGCAGCGTCCACGGCCGGAACGAGTAGCCGAGCGTATACATATCGGAATCCGAGCGGATGCCTGGATAGCGGAACAGGTCCCAGGTGCCGCCGATGTCTGCGCGCCCTTCGAGGATCGCGTAGCGCTTGCCCGGGCACTCCATCTGCAGGTGGCAGCCGGCGCCGATGCCGGAAATACCGGCACCGACGATCAGGACGTCAAAGTGTTCGAGTGACATGGAGAAAGGATACAGGTGACGAGGGTCACGAGGGTCACGAAAGTCACGAGGATGGCGCGGTATTCCTTGCCCTCGTGACCCTCGTGACCCCCGTCACTTTGCTTTTCTTTACTCCACCACCGGCAACTCAATTGCGCTTGCCGTGCCCGGTGCATGCCAGACCCGCTGCGTCGCCTTCACGTAATCCGCGGACTTCGCGAACATGATGTTCGGCACGAACGTCTGCGGATTGCGGTCGTACAGCGGGAACCAGCTGGACTGGATCTGCACCATGATGCGGTGGCCCGGCAGGAACGTGTGGCTCGCGTTCGGCAGGCGGATGCGGTACTGCAGCGCCTTGTTCGCGGCGATCGGCTGTGGCTTGGCGAAATCCGTGCGGTAGCGGCCGCGGAAAATGTCCGCCGACAGCATCTGCTGGTAGCCGCCCATCGCCGGCCGCTCCTGCACCTCGTCGGGCCATACGTCGATGATCTTCACGACCCAGTCGGAGTCCGTGCCGCTGGTCGAGGCGAACAGGTTCGCGATCGGCTCGCCCGCGAGCCGCACCGGCGCGCGCAGCGGCTCGGTCTGATAGACGAGCACGTCGGTGCGCGAGGCGGCGAAGCGCTGATCGTCGACCAGCCATTCGCCCCAGCCGGAATTCTCCATGCCCTGCGGCAGCGTCGGCCGCTCGCGATACGTCACCGGTTTCGCCGGATCGGAGACGTACTCGTCGTAGCGCTCCGCGCCGGTCGGCGCATCGAAGCTGAGACGACCGCCGGACTGCAGGTACAGCGAACGCGATTTCTTCGCGCAGCCGTCGCTGCAGGCCTGCGGCCAGTCATCGTACCTGTGCCACTCGTTGGCACCCGTCTCGTACACCAGCACGCGCGGCGTCGCGGGCCGCGGCGCGTCCTTCAGATAATGATCGAGGAAGGGCTGCATCTCGGTGCGACGGAACCAGCCGGCGGTATCGCCTTCGAACTGGATCGCGGCGATGCCACGGCCTTCGCGGCGGCCCTGGCCGTGGTTCCACGGCCCGAGCACGAGATGCAGCTTCTCGCCGCGCGGATCCTTGGACTTGAGGGCTCTGAACAGCGTGGGGCCGCCGTAGATGTCCTCCTGATCGAACAGGCCCGAGACGATCATCATCGGCACGGTCAGCGGCTCCTGCGCCAGCACCTTGTCGACTGCCTGCGCCTGCCACCACCAGTCGTAACTCGTATGCTCGGTGAGCGCGCGCCAGAAGCCGAGTTGATCGAGTCCGCGCGCCTTGGCGAGATCGCCGGCAGAACCCGCGCGCAGGAACGTGTCGTAGGCGTCGTACTCGCCGTACCACCACTTGTCGTCGCCTTTGCGCGTCGCCTCCTGGTCGTACGTGTATTCGAGCGACCCGAGCTGGCGGAACGCGCCGTTGTGAAACCAGTCGTCGCCCATCCAGCCGTCGACCATCGGCGCGAACGGCACGGCCGCTTTCAGCGCGGGATGCGGCCGCACGGTCGACATCACCGTCGTGTAGCCCTCGTAGGAGCCGCCGAGCGTGGCGACACGTCCGTTCGATTCCGGCACGTTCTTCACCAGCCAGTCGATGGTGTCGTAGCAGTCGGTCGCGTGATCCACCTGCGTCGGATTGGCGGGCCCGTGCAGCGCGCGCGTCATGACGTAATCGCCTTCCGAGCCGTATTTCCCGCGCACGTCCTGGAACACGATGATGTAGCCCGCCTCCACGGCCGTGTCGTCCATCTGCGGCACGGCGGCGATCAAGTGCGGGCTGTTGAAGCGCAACACGCGGTCGCCCGCGTCGTACGGCGTGCGATTCAGCAGCATCGGCGCGTTCTTCGCGCCCTTCGGGATCAGGATGAAGGTCTTGAGCTTGACGCCGTCGCGCATCGGAATCATTTCCTCGCGCTTGACGTAATCGAAGTCCACGTTCGTCGGCGTGAACTTCTCCGGCATCTCGCTCGGCAGGGACGTGACCTGGCTCTCGGCGTGCGCGCCGAGCACGAGGCCGCAGGAGAATGTCGCAACGATGCACACGTTGCACAACAGGGACTGCGCGTTCACGAAAGCTCCTGCAAAAATCGAAGGAGCGCAATCCTAACAGCCCGTGGTTGGCGAGTGGTGTGCGTCAGGCTTTAGCCTGACTCTGGTTACGCCACACACCTTCGCTCGCGAACTGGCGCCATGCCCACGGCAGCCAGCGCAGCAGCGCGAACGACAGCCACAAGGCCCACAGCAGCATCGCGAGTTTGTAGAACCAGATGGACACCGACAGCACCAAAGGCTGCGGAAGCTGCGGAGCTGTACGGTCCATGAACCAGGGCAACTGTGCCGGGAACGAGCCGTCGAGTACGCCCATGTCAGGCTCGCCGAGCAGGCCGTACGGGATCGCGCTGACCAGCACGCCGAGCGCCGCCAGCGAGAACAGCGCGAGCAGGAGCTGAGCCGCATTGAACTGCCAGCGCTTCTCGATGCGGATCTCGTGCCGCCGATCGAGCACGAACAACCAGGCGCCGAACACGATCAGCACCCACCAGGAGAAGGTGCTCAGCCCCAGTCCCAGCAGCAACCAGTCGCGCGTGCGCAGCGGCGTGCGCCGCACGCGGCCGAGCGCCAACGCGATCACCACGAACAACGCCAGCTCACCCCAGTAAAGAATCGCCGGCCCTACGCCCCTGCCCCACGCGAACAGGATCCAGCGATCATGGGGCAGCGTGAGGCTCGTTCGTACGTTGGTGCCCTCGACACCGAGATCGATCGCCGGCGAGCGGCTGACCAGGCCGATGCCGTCGTCGCGACTGAACTCCACCACGACCTGATGCTGTCCGGGCTGCAGCGTCAGCGGCAGTACGCCGGCCGCGGGACGCAGCGGCAGCGTCTGCCCGTCGGCGACGACGCGCTTCACCTGAGCGTCCTGCGGAATGTGCAGGTCGTGACGACCGCCGCGACTGCTGCGATAGGAAAAGTTCAGCGTCGTGTCCGCGACGCGCTCGCTGAAGCGGGTCGTGACATCGGCGGTGTCGACGGCGACCGTATCGCCCGTGCTCGCGGCCGGCCGCACGACCGTGAGGTCGAGTGTTTCTCCCGGTCGCGGCAGAAACTGATTGATCCACGACCCGCCGGCGTTCTCCGTCGGCAGAATCGCCGGCGTACCCGCGAACTCTGCGTGCCACGTCGGACTCACCACCACTTCCCATTGCTCGACCCAGGGCTGGTCGCCCGCCGCTGCGCTCCATTGCAAGCGATCGACTCGTTCGAGCGCGGACTCCCAGCTGACGCTGTCCTCACCGGAGGGCATCGAAACCAGCACGCCGGCATCGCGGACCTGCAGACCCGGCGTGAGCACGGATTCGCCCGGCAGCAGTGGCAGGCGCAAGGTGAACGCGCCTTCTTCCGGTGCGAGCCGCTCGACTGTGGTCGTCACCGTCCAATCGAGGCCCATGTATGCGCGCCGATGAATGCGCACGAAAGGCGCGAAGCGCTGCGATGGCGCCATTCGCTCCGGTCCGCCGGCAGTCGTGCGGCGCGTGAGCTGCAACGACGTGTTGAGCAGACGACCTTCGCTGATGCCCGCCGCGTCCCAGCCTTCCGCACGAACTGCGATCCGACGCGGGACCGTCGGAAATTCCAGCGCCAGCTCGTAGGCCTGCGCGATGCGCCCGGCGATGCTGATGCGATGAACGCCCGGCGCGACCGGTACTTCCAATTGTTCGCCGGCGCGCGCAACCGAGTCCGCGGCGCGATCGTCGATGGCGACGCGTTCGACGATCCATTGCGGTCCCGCTTGCGGGATGCCGAGCACGACGCTCGCCTGTGCGTGCACCTCCATCTGCACATCGAGCCGGTCGTCGCCGACGATGACGGTGGCCATCACTGCTTCGACGCAATTCGGCACGCACTTCGCCGGCTCACTGAGGCGCTTCTTCAATTCGCCAAGCACAGACGGATCGGGCGTCTGCGCCAGCGCGCGCGGCGCGACGGAGGAGGCAACCACCGCCAGGAGCAGACCGAGCGCAGCGGTCGAACGCCACGGCGGCAGACGCGAATTAGTCGGGAAGCCATATGCGAGCCTTACTGCTGCGAGCAGCAACGCCGCTGCCGCAAGCACCCCGACAATGCGCCACACCGACAGCATCCACGGCGGAACGATCGTCAGACGAACGGTCTGCGGCTCGTCGACTGGCCCGCTCCAGTGAAGCTGATACGTGAGGTATGACCAGTTCGGAATGCCCGGACCGGTTTGCAGCATCGCGTCAGGCGCGTAGCGATCGAGCCGCTTGGGCTGCATCGGCGCGGGGACGTTCGGGGAGGCCGGGGCGGCCGTGCCAGTGACGATGACTTCTTGCAGCGTCGCCTTGTCTGAGGCGAACGTCGCCGACCTCCGATCCGCCATCTCCATCGGGGCCTGGCGCATGCGCGCCACATCCATTGTGCCCGCCAAGCCAAAGACCGGCGAACCGAGCTCCACCGGCATCAGCTGCGGGTGCACCGCGAGCCGATACTGCTGCACGCCGAACGCGATCAACACGAAGGCGATCGCAACGATCGAGACGAACTGATATCTGCGCACCCATGTGCGCAACCGTCCTTCCGGCACGAAACGAAACAGCGCGAGCGCGACGAACAGGTTGATCCACAACCAGCCGGGTGCGCCCGACTCCTGGTGCGTCAGCAGAATGACAGCGGCTGCGAGGACGGCTCCGCCCCAGCCAAGCAAACGATGAGCGGCTGCGGCCGCCAGCATCAGCAGGAACAAGTCGAGGAGCCGCCACTGATTCAGCCACGCGCCGGGCGCATCGTCGGCGCCCCACGCTGCAAGCAGTCGATGTCCCGGCGGCAGATGCAGCGTAGTATCGACGTCGTCGAATCGTGCATCCCAACCTGTTGCGGAACGCGCGCCGTCGCGCGGCACGCGTGCCAGCGTAGTCAACATTACGTCGGCGTTGCGCGTTTCGACTCCCGTGCGACCTGCCGCGCCATCGGTGATTAGCAGCATTTCGTTTGCGCGCCGCGCATTGAGCAATCGATACGGCGCGAGCATGTCGAGGCGCCAGCCCTGCTGCATCGTGCCCGCAACGGTGTCGGCGGCAATGAAGTCCTGGTGATCGAAAGTCAGCCAGAGCTCACGTTTGAGCGTCAGGCGATGCGCGTCGGCGCTGCTGAGTCCGCGGCTGCGCTCGGCAATCGCGAGGTTCGCGCCGCGCTGCAGGCGAAACGCAGACATTCCGCGCCAGTCTTCCGGGACGCCGGCCTGAATCGGGTCGATCGGCGGCGCGCCTTCCAGCGCGGTGATCCGCAGCCGGTCATCGCTCCGATAGCTCCAGATTTCTTCCTGGGCCCACGCGCCTTCGCCTTGTGGAACCGCGATCGCTTCCGCCGAGGGCGTGGCGCGCGACACGATCGTCAGTTGATGCTCGCCCGACCGCACTTGCACGCGCAGCCGGCCGTCGGGCTCGAACCTCATCGGCAACTCGCCTTCGGTCGCCGTCGGCACGAAGCCTTGCGGCAGCACGCGCGCGAGAACTTCTTCGCGAGCGTCGCCGGAAACCTGAAGCTGCAGTCGCGTGATGAGGTTCAGCGGCACGCCATCCTCGAGCAAGCGATAGACCTGCACCTGCAATGCGCGCGGCACGGTGACCGTGCGTACTGCACCGAGCCACAGACGCCCGTCGCGCAGCTCCACCGGCGCGATCGCTCGCCCATCGATGCTGAGGTCGACCAGCGCCGTCGCCGCTGCAATCTGCAGCGATTCCGGACGCCGGACCCAGGTGAAGGTGCCGCTGATCGTGTGCTCGCCCGCACCGAGGCGAATCTGCGGCACGCCGTCGCGCTCGCTGGCCGGCGCCGGATAGCCGTCGACGCGCACGTTCTCGGGCCAATGCTCGGCGTCTCCAGGCAGCGCGATCCAGATATCCGAATAGATGCGCCAGCTCTGACGGAACTCGCCGCCATCCGCTGACACGGCAACACGCAGCCGTCCCGGCCAGGCGCAGATGAAGTCGTCTGCATCCTCGGCGGAGACCCCATTGCGTAGCGGGCAGCTGCGAAACTCCTCGCCGTACATCACCCAGGATTCCCAGGGCTTCAGGTCCGGCGGGATTGAAGCGGGTGCTGCGAAAACGACAGCCGGATAGCAGAGGACGATGGCAAGCAAGGCCAACGCTGAGCGGCGCATGCGAACTCCTGATTCTTCTTGCTATCAACGTTCAGGCACGCACGGCGGGTTGAGCCGTAGCTCTTCCGCCTCCAGACCGCTCGACGAGTCGCGACTTACTGCAGCGCTTTGCGCAGTGAGGCGTCGTCGTCGAACATGAGTAGTTCGACGACGGACAACGGCAAAGTTCCGTAGCTGAGCAGCTGATCGTGGAAAGCACCGAGGTGGAAGGCGTCGCCTTCCTTGTCCCGGTACCGTCCGAGCAGCCGCATGATCTGCCACTTGCCGGTGATGTATGAGATCTTCTGCGACGGGCTCGAAGCCGCGCCGGCCGCTTCGCCTTCGGCTGCCTCGCGATCGAGGCCGCCGCCCTCCATGAAATAGTTCACCGCCTGCTCGAAGCTCCAGCGACCCGTGTGCAGGTTCACGTCGACGCCGATGCGCGCCGCGCGATAGCGGCTGAGCCGCAGCACTTGTCCCTGCGCGGCTGAGTTCTCCGGATACAGACCCTCGCGCGTCAGCATCTCCTCGGTGTAGAGCGCCCAGCCTTCGGCGAACACCGAATCCCCGTGCTGCCGGCGGATCTCGCTCGCGACGTGATTGGCGATCGAGATCTGCAGGAAATGGCCGGGAATGCCTTCGTGCCCGAGGATCGGCCGTGGATCCTCGATCGCCGCGCGGATATAGAAGTTGCCGCTCTTCGGGTTGTAGGTCGGAATATAGAAGAAGCCGACCGGATCCTGGTCGTAGACGCCGGGCGGATTCATGAAGCCGCCCGGGCTCGTCGGCTTGAACGCTTCCGGCAACTGGCGGATCTTGAATGCGCCCATGTACGCCGGGATCGTCAGCAGCCGCTGCTGCTGCAGGAAGTCGATGATCTCCTGCTGCCGCGCTTCGTACGCGGCCAGGAATTCGTTCTGGTCCTTCGGCACATGTTGCGCGCGGGCCGGATCGGGCGACGCCAGCTTCGGATCCTTCAGCAGCGCTTCGAGCGCGCGATAGCGGCCGAGCTCGATCTCGCCGAGCGTTGCGACGTCGCGCGCATCGAACGGCAGCAGCAGCACCCGCTTCAGCAGATGGTTGTAGGTCGCCTCGCCCATCGGCGTCCAATCCGGCATGCGTGCCAGGCCCGCATCGAGCCAGTCGGCGTACTCGTGCAGCGCCTTCAGTGCGTTGTCGCGTGCCTTCACGAGGCGCTTGCGCTCGGCGGAAGACAGCTCGTCCGCCAGCGTCATCAGGCTCGACTGATAGAGATCGTCGCCGCCGCGCGCCGCCTGGATCGCGAGCTGCGCGTAGAGCTTCACTGGCCGAGTCAGGTTGGTGCGCGCGGTGCGCAGCAGGGCCGGCATCTTTTCGAGACGCGACGTCGCGGCCAGCGCTCGCGTGCGATGCGGGGCATAGTCCTTCTGCAGCAGCGTGAAGATGGCGGCTGCGTATTCGCTGACGTAGGTCTGCGGATCGGTGGCGGTCGCATCGAGCGTGCGGCCGAAGAAGTCGGCGCCTTCGAGCTGCGCCTGGAACAGGATCGCGTCGACGCGATCGTCGCGGCTCCAGCCTTGCGTCGACATGCCCTTCACTTGCGCGAGCAGCTCGCTGACGTGCGCGCGACGCGCGTTCAACTGCGCCGGCGAATAATCGGTGAGGCGGTCGTCGTAGCGATGATCGCCCTGGCCGCTCGTTTGCACGGGCAGCTCGGCATCGCGCCACTCGTAGTACTCGTGAGCGAGCTTGCGCAGCTCTGCGGGATTGGCGGTGGCATTGAATGACCACAGCGCTGCGACGGCAGTGACGAGCGGACCAACGATGCGACCAGCGATGCTCATAGGATTTACCTCGGGGCGCGATAGTACCCGACGGCGGTAACAATCGGCCGCACTCGTGCGTTGAAAGACGGAACAGCGAGGGGTCGATTAGATGAACAGGGTGCCGGGATTGCTTTTGGTGGTGGGTTCGCTGACGTTGGCCGCGTGCGGCGGCGGTCACGACGACAACGACATGCCCGCAGCCGCACCGGCGATGCCGCCGCCGCGCGGCTCGCTGATCGAAGCGCCGGTTCGCACCACCTCGCTGACTCCCGACACGATCGCCAGCGCCCTTACTTCCGCCGAGGGCGGTCAGCTGCTGCTGGACCTCATCGTCGCACCCAAGTGCGGCATCGACGTCTACCAGGTTCGCTACAACACGGTCGATCCGGCCGCAGCGGCGACCACCGCATCCGGCGCGATGATGATCCCGACCGGCACCGACCCGGCGTGCCAGGGTCCGCGGCCGATCGTCCTCTACGCACACGGCACGGCCGCGCAGCGCTCGCTGAACCTCGCCGACATTTCCAGCGAAGACAATCTCGAAGGACTGCTGGCGGCGACGATGTTCACGACGCAGGGCTACATCCTGATCGCGCCGAACTACACCGGCTACGATACGTCTGCCCTCACGTACAACCCGTATCTCAACGCGGACCAGGAAGCGAAGGACATGATCGATGCGCTCACGGCAGCACGCGGCGCGTTGCCTGCGAGCGTCACGGATTCCGGCAAGCTGTTCGTCACCGGTTACTCGCAGGGCGGTCACGTCGCGATGGCGACGCACAAGATGCTGCAGGAGACCGGCGCTGCGATCACGGCTTCCGCGCCGATGTCCGGGCCGTATGCCGTCGCTGCATTTGCCGATGCCGTGTTCTTCGGCCAGGTCACCCGCAACACGCCGCTGTTCCTGGTCTTCACCTCGACCGGATATCAGAAGGCATACGGCGACGTGTACGCGAGCCCGACCGATCTCTTCGAAGCGCGTTACGCGACCGGCATTGAGACGCTGTTGCCGAGCGCAGTTCCGCGCACACAGCTGTTCGCCCAGGGCTCGCTGCCGCGCGATCAGTTGTTCGACAGCACGCCGCCCGATCCGAGCTTCGCGTCGATCACGCCCGCGACCGCGCCGGCGAATCTCGCGCCGATCTTCGCGCAAGGCTTTGGCCCGGATCACCTGGTCACGAATGCTTTCCGCCTGGCGTATCTGCAGGATGCGCAGGCCAATCCCGATGGCAGCTTTCCAGCGGTGCTCGACAACCAGCCTGCGGCGAACCCCACGAACGGACTGCGTCGCGCCTTCAAGCGCAATGATCTGCGCACGTGGGTGCCGACGGCGCCGGTGTTCCTGTGCGGCGGCGCCGATGATCCGACTGTCATGTTCATGAACACGCAGCTCATCCAGGCCTACTGGACCGCGAACGGCGTCACCGCGCCCGTGACCATGCTCGACCTCGAGAGCAGCATCACGTCCGGCGATCCGGATGCTGCCCGCAAAGCTGGCTTCGCCGCCGCGAAAGCCGCGATCGAGGCCGACGGCGGCGATGCCGCGGTCGCGGAGGCTTATCACAGCACGCTGGTGCCGCCGTTCTGCCTCTCCGCCGTCAAATCATTCTTCGACGGCCTGTAGGTCGGGCTTCAGCCCGACTCTCATCCCATCCCGCACCCGCTTGCTGAGCGTGCCGCGTTGCCCCGGCTCCGCACGCTCATGCCACCGTTGCAGCATGCTTCGCGAAATCCGCAGCTCGCGAGCCAACAGCCGATCGAGACGAATGTCGCACGCGAACGGCACCTCGAAGTCGATGTAGATGCTTCCGCATACGTCCGCGAGCGGCGTGCGCGTGATCTGCACCCGCACATCGCTATCGACTCTGATGACATACGGCCGCAGCCGCGCGATATCGAATGCGTACTTCCACACCGTCGCGGGATCATGGCGTGCAAAAGCATCGAGCGCAGACGCGATCTCGCCGACTGGGCGACGCTCGAACAGCGGGAACTTCCACACGTCCTCGCAGCACGCGCAGCGATAGTTGAGCCAGACATCGAGCGACTTCTTCTGTGCGTTGACGCGGAAGCGCTCGCTGCACACGAATGCCCGCGCCGACGCGCACGATGCGCAATAACGCCACGCGCGTGGCAACTCGAGGGGACGAATACTCCAACGTTCGGACCGGAGGTCCATGACAGTGCTCCAGACAGGAAGCACTGCGCGGCAGGAATGAGGAGAGGCCCGGCGAACGAGGCAGACAGCAGACGCGTCGACACGAAGAAGTCAGGCAGAAGCCCGACCTGCAGCGCCAGATCTCAGTTGAGCCGACCGCGCCTTGCTTCGTGAGCCGTGCGCGGGTCCCTGACCCATGGGCACGACGACGCTCCGGTCACGTCGCGCTATGCGCTTTGCGCCGGAGAGGCTGAGGGGAACCGAGATCTGCTACTGCTGAGGCACAAACGACCCTGGGGAAGGGGTGCGGGGCGCGTAGTGTGCCATAGTTCGCGGCCATGTCCGAGACCGAAGCCTTCGATACATTGATCATTGGCGCGGGCGCCGCCGGCCTCGCCGCCGCAGCCGAGCTCAGCAAGCAACCGGGCACGGTGTGCGTGCTGGAAGCCCGCGATCGCCTCGGCGGCCGCATTTTCACGCGCCGCGAGCCCGGAGTGAGCCTGCCGATCGAGCTCGGCGCCGAGTTCATCCATGGATACGCTCCGGCCACGTTCGCCTGGCTCGCCAAATCCAACACCGCCGCCGTCGATGCGCGCGGCGGGCGCTGGGTGTTGGGCGATGGCGATCTGCAGCCGGGCGACAATCTGTTCGCGCAGATGAAACGCGGCCTGCGCAGCATTCCACGGCCGCGCAAGGATCTGCCGTTCAGCGAGTTCCTCGAGCGCATCCCGCCGCGCAAGCTCTCGCCAGCGGCGCGGCAACTCGCAAGACGCCTGGTCGAAGGGTTCGATGCCGCGGACGCCACGCGCGTCAGCACGTTCGCGACGCTCGATGAGTGGAGCGGCAACAGCGCCGCCGACGCGCCGACGTTCCGCCCGCTAGGCGGCTACGCGTCGCTGATCGATGGGCTGGTCAGCGGCCTCGACACTGACCGCGTCCGCATCCGGCTCAACACAGTCGTTCAGGGCATTCAGTGGCAGAAGGGCCGCGTCACGATCGACGCGATGCGACACGGGCAGCCCACAACCGTGCAGGCGCGACGCGCGATCGTCACGTTGCCGCTCGGCGTCCTGCAGCTGGCGGCGGGCGCTGTAGGAGCCGTGCGCCTCACACCCGATCCGCGCAAGCAGAGAGCACTTGCCCGTCTCGCGACCGGGCCGGTCATCAAGGTGGTGCTGCATTTCCGCGAGCCGTTCTGGGAACACGTCGACGCCGGCCGGTATCGCGACGCCGCGTTCTTTCATGCGCCTGGCGCTGCGTTCCCGACGTTCTGGTCGACGATGCCGCTGCGCGGCTCGTTGCTGAACGCGTGGACCGGCGGTCCGAACGCGGCGCGGCTCTCCGGCAAGAGCGAAGAGGAGCTCGCGCACCTGGCGATTGACAGCCTGCAGTCCGGCTTCGGCAAGAGAGTGCGGCTGCGACGACTGCTCGAGCTGGCGCAGCTGCACGACTGGCAGGCGGATCCTTTTGCGCGCGGTGCCTATAGCTATGTCGTTGCCGGCGGCGGATCAGCGCGCAAAGCGCTCGCAGCCTCGGTCGAAGGCACGTTGTTCTTCGCAGGCGAAGCGTCGGACACGGCGGGCGAATCCGGCACCGTCGCCGGAGCATTGCAGAGCGGGATGCGCGCTGCACGCCAGGTACTTCGCGACTGAGTCCGGGGCTATGGCCCCACGATCACGCAGCTGACGTCGATCGTCACGACGTTCGCTCCGCTCACCGTGCCGGCACCGTTCGTGACTGTGCATTCCTGTGCCGGCGCACTCGGTTGCGCAGCTACGAAAACGTTGTACGCCGCGCCGTTCGGCAGCGATCCCGGGAAGTTGAAGGGACCGTCCGCAGCGATCGAGACACTGTCGACGCCGTTGTTGCTCAACGACAGGCCGCTGCCGCTCAGCCCGTGCACGGTGCCGCCGATCGTGAACTCGGTCGTGACGCAGCTCACCGAGATATTCGTGACGTTCGCGCCGCCGACTGTGCCGGCGCCATTGGTAACGGTGCAGATCTGCGCCGGTCCGCTCGGCTGCGTCGCGACGGTGACATTGTACGGCGCGCCGCTCGGCACCGCAGCCGCGAACGTGAAGCCACCGTCCGCGCTGATCGACAGGTTGTCGACGCCGTTGTTCTGGAGCAGAAGGCCGTGGCCGGCGAGCCCGCCAACGCTGCCACCGATCGTAAAGTCGCTGGTGCTGCAGCTCACCGCGACGTTCGTAATGTCGCTGGTCGTGACTGTGCCGCTGCCATTGGTGATCGTGCACGCCTGCGTCGGATTGCTGGGCGCAGTGCGAACGGACACGTTGAAGGTCGAGCCGCTCGCCAGCCGGGTCGGGAACGTGAAGGTGCCGTTTGCGGGAATCGGCAGAGTGTCGCCGCCATTGCCCAGGGCCAGTCCGGCACCGAGCAGACCGTTCACGACGCCGCCGAGCGCGAACGTATCCGTCGCGCAATCGACGCGGACGTTGCTTACGTTGCCGCTGCCGACTGTGCCGCTGGGATTCGCGACGGTACAGGTCTGCGACGGATTCGTCGGCTGGGTGCGCACCGACACTGTATAGGCTGTACCGCTCGCCTGCTCCGTCTGGAATGTGAACCGGCCATTCGACGCGATCGCAAGAGCGTCGGCACCGTTCTTCTGCAGCACCAGCCCCGAGCCCTGCAGGCCGTTGACCGTACCGCCGATCGAGAAGTTGTTGGTCTTGCACGCCACGGCGATGTTGGCGACGTTTGCGCCGAGAACGACGCCGGCTCCGTTCGTGACGGTGCAGACCTGCGCCGGATTGCTGGGCTGCGTGCGCACGCTGACGACATACGGCGTCCCGCTCGGCATGGCGACGGGAAATGCGAACGCGCCGTTTGCCGGCACCTGCAGATCGTTGGCGCCATTGAGCTGCAACACCAGGCCCGAGCCCGCGAGCCCGGAAGTCGTGCCGCCGACGGTAAAGCGATCGGTCGCGCAGGCGATTGCGATGTTGGAAACGTTGGCGTTGGCCACGGTTCCCGAGGCGTTGGTGATGGTGCAACTCTGCGTCGGATTGGTTGGATGCGTCCTGACCGTGACGTTGTACATCGCGCCGGAAGCGAGCGGTGCGTTGAACTGAAACGGGCCGTTGCCGCTGATGGGCAGATCGTCGCCGCCATTGTTCTGCAGCACCAGACCCGACCCCACGAGCCCGGTGACCGTGCCGCCGAGCCCGAACGAACCGGTCGCACACGACACGGTGATGTTCGTGACGTCGCCCGAGCCGATCGTGCCGCTGCCGCTCGTGACCGTGCAGGACTGCGACGGCGCGGCAGGCTGGGTCTTCACGGTGACGTTGTAGGCCGCGCCGGAAGCCAGCGGCGTCGCGAAGCCAAAGGGCCCGTCCGCGCTGATCGGCAGATCGTCGCCGCCGTTGTTCTGCAGCACCAGTCCGGTGCCAATGAGGCCGTTGACGGCACCGCGCAACGCGAACACGCCGGTCGTGCAAGTCACGGCGATGCTGGTGACGTTCGCAGCCGCGATCGTGCCGGTGCCGTTGGCGACGGTGCAGGTTTGCGAAGGCATTGACGGTTGCGTCAGGACCGTGACGGTAAATGCAGCGGCGTCGGCAAGCTCGGTGGTGAAGGTGAAAATGCCGTCGTTCGCAACCGCGAGGTTGTCGCCGCCGTTCAGTTGCAGCACCAGACCGTTGCCGTCGAGACCGTCGATCGTGCCGCCGACGGTAAATCCTTCAGCGGCGCCGCCGCTCGGCGGCGGCTGCTCGGAATCCACGCTCCCTCTGCCGTTGGAGCACGCCGCGAGGGCCGCGAGACAGCACAGCAAGTAGAAATTGCGCACGTAGCGCAGATTGAACATCGCCCAGACTCCCGCGTGTGCTTTTCATCCTGCCCTGTGTCATATCATTTCGGAGCCGCGAATGTTCCCGCGGACGCTGCAGGAGCGCGCATGCGTCAGGTGAATTGGTACTTCGATTTCATCTCGCCTTACTCCTACTTCGGTCTGTATGAGCTCGAACGGCTGGGCAGCAGCGTCCGTGTCGAGCAGCGGCCGGTGTTGTTCGCGGGCATGCTCAATCACTGGGGCCAGCGCGGGCCGGCCGAGATTCCCGGCAAGCGCGTCTGGACCTATCGCTGGTGCACGTGGCACGCAGCGCAGCGCGGCATCCCGTTCAAGTTCCCGCGCGCGCATCCATTCAATCCGCTCGGCTACCTGCGGCTGGCAATCGCCGCGGACAGTGCGCCGGCCGCGATTCGCAAGATTTTCGAGCGCCTGTGGACGACGGGCGACGATCCGTCCGACCCGCGCGTTCTCGACGAGCTCGCGACGTCGCTCGGGATCTCGCGCGAACGGCTCAGCGAGCCGCGCGTGAAGGAGACGTTGCGGGCGAATACAGATGCGGCGATCGCGCAAGGCGTGTTCGGCGTTCCGACGCTGGTCGTCGACGGCGAGGCGTTCTGGGGCGCTGACGCAATGGACTTCGCCCGCGCGTACATCGCGGACGCAAGCGTGCTCGACAACGAAGAGATGAAGCGCGTGTCGACCCTGCCGGTCGGCGCCACCAGATAACTACGTGTCGGACCAGAGCGCGATCGGCGGGCTCTCTCTGTCGTCCGCGTGCAGTCGGTCACGCCCTGCCCGCTTCGCCGCCAGCAAGCGTCGGTCCGCACGCGCCAGCAGCGTGCCGGCGTCGAGCCCGTCGAGCGGCAACTCCGCGATGCCCGCGCTGCACGTGACGGTGAGCTCCTCGCCTTCCGCCGTGAGCATCGGGAATGCCGTCATCTGTGCGCGCAGCGTCTCCACTCTGACCGCCGCCGCCGCGCGGTTCGTCTGCGGAAACAGCACTACGAATTCTTCGCCGCCGTAGCGGGCGATCATGTCCGTGGCACGCATGCCGCGCGCCAGCCGCGCGGCGACCTCGACCAGCACGCGATCGCCAGCGGCATGACCGAACGTGTCGTTGATGCCCTTGAAGTGATCGAGATCGAGCACCGCGACCGAGAGCTCGTAGCCCATGCGCATGGCGCGACCGACTTCGAATTCCAGCGCGGCATCGAATTGCCCGCGATTGTAGACGCCGGTCAAGCGGTCGCGCGCCGCGAGATGCAGCAGTCGCTGGGCACGCCGCACGATGGCGTACGCGAGCATCACGGCAGCGAACAGGAGAATCAGTCGCGTGGTCTGATCGACGATGGAGTACTCGCCGAGACCTTGCGCGTAGACCGGATCGTCGAGGTCGTAGCGCAGTGCTGCGAACGCCCACAGCCCGGCGTATTGGGCGACCGCCAGCAGACCGACGCCGACACAGATGCGCTCGTCGTAGCGCAGGCTCGTGGCGATGATGGCGAGGAAGTAGATCTCGAACGTCACCTTCGAATTCAGCGCCACCAGCGGCGAGCCCACGAATACGAACGTGACGAGCGCTGTCGTCACGAGCGAGACATCGAGCGTGCTGGATGCGAAGCCGAGCCAGGGGCGCCAGAAGCGGCGGCGCAGCGCGAGCCAGATGCCGAGTGCCGCCAGCGCGGCGCAGAACGTCACCCAGAAGCCCCACACGAATACGGGGATCTGCGGATAGTTGATCAGTTTGTACGTCGGCGTGATCAGCAGCAGCGTCACGGCGAACAGCCGAACGCGCGCGACCAGCCACTCGCCTTCGACGCCGGCAGCGGCCAGTGCGGGATCGGGACGTTGCCAGAATTCGTCCACCGTGCGGCCCCGTTACTTTGGTTGGGCGGCATTGTTCGTTTGGCCGCGACTATGGACAAGCGCGCGGCTGCTTTCAATCTGCACGGATGGGTATGTCCGCAGCTGGCGACACAGCGCTCGCGCGTGATGCAGTGTCGGCAATGTTTACGGTCCCGCGTGCGCGCACTGCGCGTCGGGAGACATAAGCGCACCTTCGAACGTGCCCGAGCACGCCTGCGTATCGAAATTTATTCAGTATCAGAGCCAGCTAGCACTGCGCATTCCAGCGATGCGGTCTTTTCTGCACGTTGCGTGCGCGCTGCAACGTCTGCGTGCATTTCGGCAGTGCTTCGCCGCAGGGCGCATCTTGGCTTGGCACAAGGAGAATTGCTCGGCGCGCCGCTGCGACCCGCGCACTCGTTAAATCGCGCTGCAACTCAATCGCGACAACGACGCCGCCACCACGCGTTGCCGCTGCAACGGTCCGCTAGCTCGCCGCGGAACTTCGCCCTAGATCTTCCGTTAGTTGCTTAGCCTACACAGGCGGAGTATGACCAAGAGCAACTGCTGCTCTGGAGCGCGGTGATGAGACGGTGGATTGTGCTGGCGGCCCTGTTGTTTCCCCTGGTCGGCCTGGCCTGTGAAGGCAGCGATCGCCGCGAGTGCAAGAAGCAGTTCCGCGAGCTCGTTTCCTATCGTGCGCAGGCGATCGACACCGCGTTCGGCGATCTGTTCGGCGCGCTGCCCAGCGAGATCCAGATCAAGTTCGTCACCGCGAAAGATCCCGAGTACGTGCTGTTCGGCGGGCGCGAAGGCTACGACCTGAAGCACCGCACGATGATTTTTCCGCGGCGCGTGCTCGGCGCCAAAACGCCGAACCCGCTGCGCTGGGCCGCCTACTACTGGCCGTTCTATCAGAACGAACAGTACCGGCTGCAATTTCCGGTCGTCGAGGTGATCGACAACGTGCTGTGGAACGCGTTCCTGCAGGAAGCAGCGACGGCGCGCGGCATGCAGTGGCCGCACAAGGAATGTGCCGCGGTCGATGTGGGTCGACGGCTGCCGTGTGAAATGCTGGTGAAGGGCATCGCCGAGAACGTCAAGGCGCTGCGCGGCCCGCTGTTCAACGTGAATCGCGTCGACCAGATCTGGCCGGAGGATTTCGCCGCGTTCCGCAAGCGCGCGTGGCGCACGGATCAGGAATACCTCGACGTGCAGCGCTACGGCGGCATCATGCTGATCAAGCCGCTGATCGAAGAGTTCGGCGTGCCTCGCACGCTCGCGTACGTGGCCCAGACACCTTTCCGCGTCGAAGATAACAACCTGCACGCAGCAGCGCTGCAGTACCAGGAGCACGCACGCGAAGCACTGAACGCCGAGCTGCAATCAAGCTCGCCCACCGTGGCAAGCGTGCCGCTGCTCGACGATCCGCAGCTGCCGCAGCTCACGCGCGCATACACGTTCGTCGCACGCCCGGTGACGAAGCCGGTCGGCCGCGCGGAGTAGTTCTCGGCATTGCGCTTGAGTCGGGCTGAAGCCCGACCTACAGTCGCGCGGTGGATGCGAAAACGGCGCGAACACCGCGACTCGAGATTGTCGACATGCTGCGCGGCTTCGTCATCGCGCTGATGGTGCTCGACCACACTCGCGACTACTTCCACATCTCCGCTTACAACTTCGATCCCACCGATCCGGCGCGCACCCACCTCTGGTTGTACCTCACGCGCTGGGTCACTCACCTGTGCGCGCCAACCTTTGTATTCCTCGCGGGTGTGTCCATCTACCTGCAGGAAGTCAATGGCAAGAGCAAGCCGCAGCTCTCGCGCTTTCTGCTGACGCGCGGCGCGTGGCTGCTCGTGCTCGAGTTGACCGTCATCTCGTTCGGTTTCAACTTTGCCCTGCCATTCCTGTTCCTGCAGGTCATCTGGGCGATCGGCATGAGCATGATCCTGCTCGCCGGCCTGATCTGGCTGCCGCGCGCAGTGGCGGCAGCGATCGGTGTGCTCATCGTCGCCGGTCATCAGTTACTCGCACCGATCGACGCCGCGGATCTCGGCGCGCTCGCGCCGCTGTGGACGCTGGCGTTCGAAGTCGGGCGCACGCCGTTCGGGCCGGGCTTCATTGCCTACCCTTTGATCCCTTGGTTCGGCGTGATGTGCCTCGGCTATGGGCTCGGCGTTGTGTTCGCGCAGGAGCCGTCCCGTCGCAACCGATCGCTGCTGAGGATCGCGCTGGGCGCGATCGCGTTGTTCCTGGTCCTCCGGGCGATCAATGGTTACGGTGACCCGGCACCCTGGCACGCGTTTCCGGGCGTCGGCGCTACGCTGATGTCGTTCTTCAACGTGTCGAAGTATCCGCCCTCGCTGCTGTATGTGCTGATCACGCTCGGCGTGTCGTTGCTGTGCATGCTCGCCTTCCAGCGATTGCGAGGATTGCTGGCACGCGCGCTGCTGGCCTACGGCCGAACACCGCTCTTTACGTATGTGCTACATATATATGTGGTGCACGGATCGGCGCTGCTGGTCGCGATGCTCGCAGGGTACCCGGCGTCGTATGAAGCGAACTTCCTGGCGGATCCTTTCCGTCTGGTGAAGGCGGGCTGGGGCTTCAACCTGCTGGTGGTCTACGCAGCGTGGCTCGCGATCCTGATCGTGCTGTATCCGGCAGCGCGCTGGTTCGCAGAAGTGAAGCGCCGGCGCCGCGAGTGGTGGCTGAGTTATCTCTAGGTCGATGCAATGGCTCCGGTAGGATTGTCCGTAAAGGTCCTGGTAGTTGCGGCCTGGTTGTCGACCGTGCTGTACGTGCAACTGCGCGGACAGGTGCGCCACAAGCTGAAGCGGCTGGCCGCCGACCACGCCAACGTGCTGGCGCCTTACAACACGCTGATGTATCTGTTCTCGGCGGTGCGCGCGAAGCCGTACGCGGACGTCGCGCAGTTTCCCGAGTTGCAGCAGGTCTCGCAGCAGTGGCAGATGATCCGCGACGAAGCGCTCAAGCTGTTCGACGAGGGTTACATCCGCGCGGCAGCCAGCCACAACGACATCGGCTTCAATACCTTCTTCCGCACCGGCTGGAAGCGCTTCTATCTGAAGTGGTATGGCGACTTCCTGCCGTCGGCGGCGGCGCTGTGCCCGCGCACGACCGAGTTGCTGGCGCGCATTCCCTCGGTGAATGCGGCGATGTTCACGTTGCTGCCGCCGGGCAGCCGGCTCGGCGCCCATCGCGACCCGTTCGCGGGCTCGCTGCGCTATCACCTCGGCCTCGTGACCCCGAACTCGCCGGAGTGCTTCATCGTCGTCGACGGCGAGAAGTACTACTGGAAGGACGGCGAGGCGGTGATGTTCGACGAAACCTACATTCACACGGCGGAGAACCGCACGGACGTGACTCGCGTGATTCTGTTCTGTGACGTCGAGCGGCCGCTCTCCAACCGGTTCATGCGTGCCGTCAACCGCACCATCGGGCGCAGCATGATCAAGGCTGCCGCGACGCAGAACATGCCCGGCGAGCACGTCGGCGTGCTGAACCGCGTGTTCGAGTACGTCTACAAGGTCCGCATCGCCGGCACGCGCATCAAGGCCTGGAACCGGCCGGTCTACTACCTGCTCAAGTGGCTGCTGATCGCCGCAATCCTGTACGCTATCTTTGCGTAGCACGCGGCACTGCGACACGAAACCCGCCGCGCGGCCCGCGCGTTGAACTTTCGACCGACTTCAACCGGCGGAACTCTTCCGGCAGGAGGAGGCATATGAGCAGTAACGTGGCGCGCGAAGGGCAGTGGTACACGGACCACGCCCATCATGAATTCTTCCTCGTCATTGCCATCGACGAATCGGACGGGCTGATCGACGTCCGCGACCGCTACGGCGACATCGACGAATTCGATCTGGACGAGTGGGACGCGATGGACCTGGTGCTGTGCTCGGCGCCAGCCGATTGGCAGGATGAAGCCGACGACGACGAAGTCGAAGAGCAGCCCCCGGCCAGCTGAGCGCTCACCACTTGAGATCGTCGGCGACGACTCACCACTTCAGATCGTCGGGGACGACTCACCACTTCAGATCGTCGGGGACGACGAAATCTTTATACGGATCGTCTTCGGCCGGGGCGTCGCCCGCGGAATCCTGCAGGGAAATGACAGCGCGCGCGTCGTATGCGCGAATGCGCTCACCGATATCGCGCGGCACGACGTCGTGCCGGCCTTCGCAACGAACGATCACTAATTCGCCACCGATGATCCGCTCGCGCAACGCCGCGTCGACCGCCAGGCGCCGCACCTTGCCGCGGCTCACGAAATTGAAATAGTCGTCGCTTTCGACTTTCGGCAGGCGATGCTGTTCGATCAGCTGCTTGATTTGCGTCCAGCGCTCCTTGCGATCGGCCTCTTCCTTGCGTCGCTGCTCGAGCGCCTGAGCGCGCGCGGCCTTCGCTGTCTGGGCAGCCTGCGCCTCAGTGATGCGCTTCTGCTCCCGCGCTTTGCGTTCAGCCTGTTCCGCCGCCTGTTTCTTGCCGAACCCGGCCGCCAGCAGCTGCTCGCGCAACGACATGCTCATGAGTCGAATCTCAAACGGGGAATGGCGACGAACTATGGAATAGCGCTGCGGTGAGGTCAATCGGCCCAGCTCCAGCGCTGCGCCCAGCGCAGCTTATCGGTCTTTTCCAGCTGCTTGAGCGCGTACTCCGCCTGCTGCGCCTGGGCGCGGTCGGCGAACGGCTGGGCGCCGAGGATCCGCAGCGGCCGATTGGAGCGGGTGAACTTCGAGCCCTTACCGGCGGCGTGAACACGGAAGCGCGCCGGGACGTCGAGTGCGATGCCCGCGTACGTGCGACCGTCGGCGCAAGCGAGCAGGTACAGCCACCACACTTTCGCAACTTCGGTCACGTCATTGCCTTGCGAACAACTTCGCGAGATCCGCACCGTCGAGCGCGCGCCACTTGCCGATCTCCAACGCAGCGAGCGTCAATCCGCCGACCTGGCTGCGATGCAGCTCCAGGACGTGATTGCCGGCGGCCGCGAACATGCGGCGCACCTGATGATAGCGCCCTTCCGTCACCGTCAGCCGGGCCCGGCGGGGCTCCAGCACTTCCAGCACCGCCGGCGCGAGCGGCGCCCGCTCCGATTCGAGCATGAGCGTGCCACTCGCAAAGAGCGCACGTTCATCGCCACGCAAGTCGCGCGCCAGCGTCGCTTCGTAAACCTTCGGCAGATGCGAGCGCGGCGAAACGATCCGATGCAGCAATACGCCGTCGTCGGTCATCAGCAGCAGGCCGGTCGTATCGCGATCCAGCCTGCCGACGGTAGCAAGCGTCGGCGAGCGCAGTCGAAACCGCTGCGGCAGCAGGTCGTAGACGAGCGCGCCCGCGTCCTGCTTGGAGCACGTGTAACCGACCGGCTTGTGGAGCATCAGCGTCAGGCCCGGCAGCGGGTCGAGCGGCGCGCCATCGATTCGCACGCGTGCGGGCTCGACGACATCGTCCACTGACAACTCGTGCCCGTCGACGTCGCAGATGCGGCCCTCGCGAAACATCGCAGTGACCTCCTTGCGACTGCCGTAGCCGAGATTGGCGATCAGCTTGAGCAGCTTCACGCGCGTGGCGCCTTAGTGGCTTCGACGATCTTGTAGCCGTGTTGCTGGGTCACGATGCGCACTCGCTGGAACCCGGTGCCGAGCGCGGCTTCGTACGCCAGATGGCGATTGGCAACCAGCCACAGGCGGCCGCCCGGTTGCAGCGCTTGCGCTGCGGCCGCAATGAACCGCCGCCCGATGTCCGGACGATCGGCGCGGGCATGCGTGTGAAACGGCGGATTGCAGACGATCACGTCGTAGCGGTCGGTAAGGCCCGCGGTAACGTCGTGCCAGCAATAGCGAACCCTGGCGCGCGACTCGAACCCGGCGAGGTTGCGGCGAGCGAGATCGAGCGCCCGCTGCTCCGCTTCATACACGTCGAGCGCAACGATGCCGGCGCAGCGCTGCAGTAACTCGACGCTCAGATACCCGAATCCCGCGCCGAGATCGGCCGCGCTGCCGGTAAGGTCACGCGGCAAGTGCTCCACCAGCAATTGAGAAGCGATGTCGATCCGGTCCCAGGCGAACACTCCGGGGCGGCTGACGAACCGACCGTCGCCGATCGCCCGCACGGCATCCAGCTGCAGCCATTGATCCGCGAGTGCCGCATCCTGCGGACCATCCACGGGCCCGGTCCAGAAGGCCCGGCACTTGTGTTTCGTCAGAACCGTGAGCGGGCCCGCAATCCGCTCGAGGTCGGCTTCGCAGGAGCGCGCGCCCTCATTGTTGCTGACGCAAGCGAGCACTCGCCCGCCGGGACGCGTCGAACGAAGGGCACGAGCAAGGAGCGCCCTCGCTTCGTCGCGTTGCCGGGGCGGCAACACCATGACGAGTGGATAGGCCCGCGCATCGGCCTGTGTCGCCGCGTCGAGATCCTGCGTCAGCACCGGGACATTCGCGCGCTCCAGCGCGACGGCGTCGGGCCGGAAGGTCTGCTGGCAGATGAGACCGGGCCAGGTTCGCGCCTGGAGCGGCGCACCGGCGCGGGCGCGCATGAACAATACGCCGCCTTCCGGCCATGCGAGGTGGCCGGCGAGCAGCGGAAGGAAAAGGGTTTCGAGCGGATCGTCCCTGAAATCAGCGCACATCGCGCACTACGGAGGGCTGTTGCATCTCCGTAGTGTACTGCCCCGGTTCCCTCCCCCGCGTGCGGGGGAGAGTCCGGGGAGGCAAGGTCCGTTGCCTGGTGCTGCTGTTTATTGCTGCGGCGGTTGGGGCGGCGACTGCTGATCCGGAGGCGTCGTCTGGTCGGCCGGCGGCGGCGTAGTGCTGTCGCTCGGCGAGGCCGGTGGCGGCTGATCCGGAGGCGGCGTGGCGGGCGTCGCGGTCTGATCCGCGGGCGCGGGAGCCGGATTGTCCTGGGTGGCGTCATGCTTCGAGCACCCTGCCGCGAATAGCAGCGCGGCGGCGCAAAGGCTGATCAATGCACGCATGGGCGGTCCTCATTGGAAGGAAGAAGGGAAGTTGCAACTGTAGAAAAGCGGTACGGGGGCCAGAGTTCCGCCGCGACGCGCCATACGAATCCCACGCGCTGTGCGCGGACGCCATGTCGCTGCGTCTGGCGCGGCGGACTCGGGGGATTTCGTACATGGAACTTCTGCTCACCGTGCGAGTTTCGTGGACGCATTCCCAGTGCTGGGCGCCCAGCTCGAACTCTTCATCACATGAACGATCTCGGTCGCCTGCTGCGCACCGCCGCGCGCGTTTCGCGAACCCGCTATCCCGGGTTCATTTTCGGTTTGCCGTTGTCCCGTGGCGAGATCCCGGTCTTCACGTACCACGACGTCGAGACGCAGGTGTTCGCCCGCGACCTGGAGTTCCTGCGCAGCAACGGTTATCGGACGCTCTCGCTGGAGGAGTACCTCTCGGCACGCAACGGCGGCCGCCGGCCTGCCCGCGCAGTCCTGCTCACCTTCGACGACGCACGCAAGAGCTTCCTGACGGTCGCACTGCCGCTGCTGCGCACCTTCGAGGCGCGGGCCGTGCTGTTCGCACCGGCCTACTGGATGGCGACGCCGTCCCGGCCGGCAGACGACCTGTTCATGTCCTGGCCGGAAGTGCGCGCGTGTATCGAGTCCGGCCTGGTCGACGTCCAGTCGCATGCACACCGCCACGCGCTGGTCGCAACTTCGCCGCAGCTCGTCGACTTCGCACATCCGCAGGCGCTGGCGCGCTTCGACATCTATGACTGGCCGATGCGCGAGATCGACGGCGCCGAGGAGCTCGGCCGTCCGGCACCCGGCACGCCGATCTATCGCTCGATGCCGCTGCTGTCCGCCAGGCAACGCTACGTCGAGAACGGCGAGCTCACGCTCGCGTGTCGCGATTTCGTGCAGCGCCAGGGCGGCGACGAATTCTTCGAGCAGCCCGACTGGCGGCAACGGCTCGGCGACGAGCATCGTCGGCTCGGCGAGCGCATGCGCGGCAGGTTCATGGACGAGCAGGCCTTCCAGGCGCTGGTCGCCTCGGAATTCGAGCTGAGCCGCGAGCAGTTCCGCAAGCATCTCGCCTGCCCGCCGACCAGCATCGCGTATCCCTGGATGCTCGGCTCGCCGCTGTCGCTGGACCTCGCGAAGCGCCATGGCCTGCGCACCGCGTTCGGCGTGGCGCTCGACTATCGCGCCGAGCGCCGCCGCGCGAGCCTGCCGATCCCGGTATTCGGCCGGCTGAAGTGCGACTGGCTGCAATTCCTCCCCGGTCAGCAGCGCTCGAGCGTGCTCGCGGCGGTCGGCCGCAAGCTGTCCGGCATCGCCAAGCTCCAGCATCTCGCACATTGATCGTGGCGAATCCCGCGATGAGCAAGCGCACGATCGCTGTCATGGGGCGGCTCCTGGACCAGGACGACGGGCTCGGCGTCTATGGCCTGCAGCTGCTGCGCGAGCTGCTGCGGCTCGATCCGCACACCCGCTATCTGATCCTGCTCGACACGACCAAGTCGGAGCACCTGTTCCGCGAGTTCGGCAACGCCGAGATGCGGGTGCTGCCGGCGCGCAGCAAGCTGTACTGGGACCAGGTCGTCGTGCCGCGCGCGGCGCGCCGCTTCGACGCCGATCTGATCTTCAATCCGAAGTTCTCGATTCCGCTGGTCACGCGCCGGCCCTGCGTGTTCGTGCAGCAGGGCTCGGACTGGTACGTGAATCCGGGGAATTATCCGTGGTGGGACAACCTCTACATCCGCCTGATGCTGCCGATCTACAGTCTCAAGGCGACGCGCACGCTGGCGATTTCCCAGGCGACGCTCGACGACCTGTCGAAGTACACCTGCATCGATGTGCGCGACTCGGTCGTGAGCTACGCCGGCGTCGGTCAGAACTTCACTACCGAGCGCGACGAGGCAGCACTCGCACAGTTCCGCGATGAGTATCGGCTGCCGCCGCGCTTCATCCTGACCGTCGCCCGTGCGCTACACGTTGGACACAAGCACATGCCGCCTTACCCTGGCGGCAACAACGAGCGCCTGTTGCGCGGCTACCAGAAGTACCGGCGCGCGGGCGGCAAGCTGCCGCTGGTCGTCATCGGCAAGCGCATCGACCAATACCTGCGCGCCCGCGGTTTCACCGAAGAGGATCTCGCCGACGTCATGTTCCTGGGCTTCGTGCCCAATGCGCGCATTCATCTCGCGTACCAGCTCGCCGAGTGCTTCGTGCTGGCGACACTGTGCGAGAGCTTCGGCATCCCGATCGTCGAGGCGTTCGCGTGCGGCTGTCCGGCGATCGTGCCGTCGACCTGTGCGAGCCCGGAGATCGCCGGCGGCGCGGCGCGCCTGATCGATCCGCTGAACGAGGACGACATCGCGCATGCACTCACCGAAGTGAGCGCTTCTCCGCAGCTGCGCCAGCGGCTGCGCGAGCTCGGCCTCAAGCGCGTGCAGGCACTGACGTGGCGGGAAACCGCGCGCCGCACGCTGGCCGTGTTCAACGAAATCGTGCCGCTCGAAGCCTCGCCGCGCGCGGAGCCGGCGAGCGAGGCACGCCGCGTATGAAATTCTGGTTGCGCATTGGGCTCTCCACAGCGCTCGTCGTCCTGCTGTTCACCTACGTCGTGGATGGACACGAGGTCCTCAAGATCCTGGAGCACTTCGATCCGACCTACCTAGTGCTGGCGCTCGCGGTCGTCACGCTCGACCGCGTGCTCATGACATTCAAGTGGACGCTGCTGCTGCGCGCGCAGGGCTACAAACTTCCGCTGTTTCAAGGCGTGACGATCTACTGCACGTCGATGGTCTGGGGCCTGGCGCTGCCGACGACGGTCGGTGCGGACGCGATCCGCGCGGTCATGGTGACGAAGCGCGGCTTCAAAGGCACGGACGTGGTCACCTCGATCGTCATCGAGCGCATGATCGGCTTCGTGCTCGCGCTTGCGCTCGGACTCGTGAGCCTGGCGATCCTGCGCACCCTCGGCGTGCTCGACGCGCGCTTCGACCGTGCGCTGTATTTCGGCGTCGCCACGCTGATCGGCGTCACTGTTCTGCTGATTGCCGCGCTCGACGAGAGACTCGTCAACAAAGTCGTGGCGCGTCTGCCGGCTGGCGTGCGCGAGTCGAAGGTCATGCACTACCTGGAGCGCTTCGCCGCGGCCTATCGCTCGATCGGCAGCGCGCGCGGCACGATGGTCCAGTTTGGCGCACTGACGGTGCTCGAGCAGGTGTTTTCGATCTTGTTTCCGTGGGCAGTCGCCAAGGGCCTTGGAGTGCCGGTCGACCTGCTGCTGCTGCTCGGTGTGTTGCCGATCAGCACGCTGGTCTCGCGTCTGCCAATCTCGTTCGACGGTCTCGGCGTGTTCGAGGCAGTGTTCGTCGGGCTGCTGGTGCTCGCCGGCATCGACGCAGAAGCGGCGCTGGCGATTGCGATCAGCGGCCGCATCATCCAGCTGTTCGCGTTCCTGCCCTGGTGGTTCGTGTACGTCGCGCAGTCCGGCGGCGTGCGCCCCCCGCAGGCCTCGAAGGAACTGCCGAGCAGTCAGAGGGTGTCGGGCTGAAGCCCGACCTACGAGATCGCTGTAGGTCGGGCTTTAGCCCGACTCTTGCAGCTTTTCCACTGCCGCCAATAGCACGCACACCGCAACGACTTCCGCTGCCTGCGCCACTTCCGCGGGCTCCGGAAACGTCGGCGCGATGCGGATCGTGCTGTCCCGCGGGTCATTGCCGTGCGGATGGGTCGCGCCCGCGGGCGTGAGCTCGACGCCGGCTTGCTTCGCCAGCTTCACGACCTGCTTCGCGCAGCCCTCCAGCACGTCGAGGGTGATGAAGTAACCGCCGCGCGGATCGGTCCAGTGCGCGACGCCGGTGCCGGCGAGGTTGGCATCGAACGCGGCGCGGACCTGCGCGAACTTCGGCGCAATTATCGCGCGATGACGATCCATCAGCCGCTCGATCCCCGCCGCGTTCTGCAGCAGCCGCAGGTGACGCAGCTGGTTGACCTTGTCGCCGCCGATCGTGCGCTTCTCCATTCGCTTCAGGTACCACGCCACGTTGTCCTTCGAGCCGCCGAACAGGCCGAAGCCCGCACCCGCGAGCGTCACTTTCGAGGTCGAGCCGAAGATGAACGCGCGGTTGGGATTGCCGTGCCGCGCGCACGCCGCATCGAAGTTCGCGAGGCGGATGCGCTCCGGCGTCAGGTGGTGCACGACATAGGCGTTGTCCCAGAACACCCGGAAATCCGGCGCGGCGGTCGGCATGCGCGCCAGCCGTTCGACCGTTTCCTGCGAGTACACCGCGCCGGACGGATTGCTGTATTTCGGCACGCACCACATGCCTTTGATCTGCGGATCCGCCGCGGCGAGCTTTTCGACCGCATCCATGTCGGGACCGTCGTCCCGCAGCGGCACGGTGACCATCTCGATTCCGAATTCGTTGCAGATGGAGAAATGCCGGTCGTAGCCGGGCACGGCGCAGATGAAAGCGATGCGCGGCTCCTTCGACCACGGCCGCGCGCTGTCGCACGTACCTTTGAGCAGCGCGTAGACGACCGCGTCGTGCATGAGGCCGAGACTGGTGTTGCCGCCTATGACGATGCGGTCGGGCGTGAGGTCGTAGATCGGCGCGAGCAGCGCGCGCAATTCCGGCAGTCCCTGCAACTCGCCGTAGTTGCGGCAGTCGACGGCGCCGGCCATG
>Ga0209382_10000040_pt1 | contig 163441 bp, 157 predicted proteins | sample SoiMetdeltSBSDD5_FD_187599 | JGI IMG/M metagenome (GOLD analysis project Ga0209382, IMG submission 187599) | Bulk soil microbial communities from a Populus tree surrounding site in Tennessee, USA - Soil MetaG P. deltoides SBSDD5 (SPAdes) (version 2) | ecosystem: Environmental > Terrestrial >...
CGACAACGACATCCACACCAGCATATTGCGTCAGCTTGAAAAGGATATCGACGCCGTTCGCTTCGATGCGCCTGAAGGCAAGCTCGAATTGCCGGTAAAGCTGCGCGTGCATGATTCCATCTTCGTGCCACTTGCCAAGTGGTCGATGCTGCTCGCAGGCAACTACCGTTGCATCACGAAAGACGGCATGCGCACCGCGCAAGAGGCGGTGCATTCGAATATCGAGGAAGCGCGTTCGGTCTACAATTTCGTGTTCGACCTTTGCGTGAAGCTAGGAGCTTCGCCGAGCGACCTCGTGCCTTTCGAGAAATACGCCGCCGCGGCGCAAAGCCTGACGCGACCAGCGTCGGCGGCGCGCGCGCTGCAAAACGGTGCGCCGAACATCGAACGTGCCGACAAGCTGGTGCAGCTGATCGCAAAGCAGAAGGGCATGAGCCACCCGGTCATCGATCAGATCGTCGCGCTGGTCGATTCGCGACTCGAAGCCAATCGCAAGAAGGCAGCTGCGGCCTGAGGGCGAACACGCAGCCGTTGCAGAATCGGCGCCAGGCAATCGGTGAGTCCATGTGGAAAACTGCATGGCGGCGGCTGCATTCACGAGCCGCAGTACCGGATCGCGGACTGGAATTGTGACATTCGCGCAACAGCCAACGGCTTTCTCGCGCTAGCGGGCCAATTCGCCTAAAAAGGCGGCAGTTGCCCCCGTTTTTGGCTTGCCGCAGCGACGTGTCACAGGTCTAAATTTCCCAGTAACGCGTCAAAACGCGTCCAGATCGATCGCAGCCGGGGCGGTTGGCGGCTCTGTTCGCGAGATGACAGGCAAAGGGGATCGGCCGGAAACGTCAGGCCGGTCGAATAAAAGGGGCAGATTCAATGAAGAAAGTTGTGTTGTCGCTTTTGGCGGCACTCGCGGCCTCGGCCGCTTCACCTGCATACGCGGCTGACATGCCGGCGAAGGCTCCCAAGGTGGCTCCGGCTCCTCCGCCGAGCCCATGGGATATCGCTTTCGGCGCCGGGATCATGAATGACTACATCTTCCGCGGCATTACCCAATCCAACCATAAGCCATCGGTCGCGGCCTATTTCGAGCCGCGCCTTAACATTGCTCCGAACTGGCAGCTTTATGCCGGTATCGCCGGGGAGAGCATCTCCTTCCCGAACCGTGCAGCCGCCGAGATCGACTTCTACGGCGGCGTGCGGCCGACCTTCGGTCCGCTCGCTCTCGATTTTGGTGGTTGGTACTATTATTACCCGGGTGGTCAGTGCTTCAACGGCCTTGCATTCGGCGCCGACTGCTTCTTTAACAGCGGTGGACTTGGAGTCATTCCATCTACTTTCAATGGCTTCGGCGGCAACGTCATCAAGAAGGACCTGAGCTTCTGGGAAGTCTATGCCAAGGGCGTTTACACCGCCGGTGACTGGGCATTCGGCGTAAACTTCTACTACACGCCGTCCTTCCTGAGTTCCGGCGCGGAAGGCGAATATCTCTCCGGCACCATCAAGTTCACTGCGCCTGAGAAAATGGCGTTCGGTCCGTTCGGCTGGTACGTGTCGGGTGAATTTGGCCGTCAGTGGCTGGGCACCAGCGACCCGTTCTACGGCTTCGGCCCAACTCTAACTCCCACCGGCGTTCTTTCAGCCAACTTCGCGAACGGCATTAACTACAAGGACTACAACACGTGGAACGTCGGTCTCGGCTTTACGTGGAAGGTCTTCACCTTGGATCTGCGCTACTACGACACCGATCTCAACAAGGGTGACTGCAACGCGTTCACCAGCGATTTCACCGCCAGCGGCATCACCAATGTCACCACGATCAATCCGACCGGCCTTGGCTCGAATTGGTGTAGCGCGCGTTTCGTCGCCAAGCTCTCTGCCGATCTTACGCTCGGCAGCCTGAAGTAGTCTGAAGCCAAGTCTGTCCCTGAAGGGGCGGCGGCCGGATTGGTCGCCGCCCCTTTCCCTTGCCGGTTCTTTTGCGGGCCGGCACGTTCCCGGCTTACCCGGCGGGTGCGAGATTCGTCTCCAGCACGGTGTAGTGATCGCCTTCGCGGCTAAGCGCCAAGCGGCGCCGATGAAATGCTGTAAGCGTCGCCCGGTGTCCGATCGACACGATTGTGGCGCGGCTGAGCCTTCGCTCAAGCAGTTGGTAGAGCTGGGCCTCAGCGGGCTCGTCGAGTGAAGCAGTGGCCTCATCCAGAAACAGAAAGTCCGGCTCGTATAGAAGCGCGCGAGCCATGCCCAGCCGCTGCTGCTCGCCCAGCGACAGCATTCGATTCCAGTGCGCTTCTTCCTCGATGCGAGACGCAAGTGCGGGCAAACCGCATTCCTTGATCAACTCCGCAACGCGCCCGGCATCAAAGCTACCAGGTTCGGCAGGATAAGCGACCGCTGCTGCAAGCGGCGCAATCGGGAAGTAAGGCCGCTGCGGCAGGATCATCACGCGCGCATTCCTAGGCACGGTGATCGTGCCGCTGCCGAACGGCCAGACACCGGCCAGTGCGCGGAACAGGGTAGATTTGCCGGAACCGGATGGGCCGCTCACTAGTACGTGTTGGCCCAGTTTGATTGTAACGTCGTTGGCGTTGACTAGCGGCCTGCCGTTCGGCAGTCGCACCGCCAGATCCTTGAAGCTGACGACGTTTGCATCGCTCGGTGTCAGCGTAATAACCGGTGGCGTCGTTGCGACCGCTTCGGCTGCTGCGATATTTTCGTCGAAACCCGCGAGCCTTTCGACCACGGCACGCCATTCGGCAATGTTGCGATAGGCGGTGACAAAGAATGAAAGCGCGCCCTGCACGCTGCCAAAGGCCGAGGATGTCTGCATCAAGCCGCCGAGCTGGATGGAGCCGGCAAAATAGGCGGGGCTTACGACGATAAACGGGAAGACCGACGATACCTGGCCATACCCGGCGGTGAGGAACGTAAGCTTCTTCTGCCGCGACATGATCGCAAGCCAGTTTCCCACGATGTTGCCAAACCGCATCAGGAGCCGATTCCGCTCGGCGTGCTCGCCGTCCAGGAGCGCGATTTGTTCAGAGTTCTCGCGCACGCGCACGAGGTTGAACCGGAAATCGGCTTCGTAGCGCTGCTGCTGGAAATTAAGCGCCGTGAGCGCGCGACCAACCAAATGCGTGAGGATGGTTCCAATGACGGCATAAATGAGCGCCGCCCAAAACAAATAACCGGGGATCATCCAGGTGGTGCCGAAAATATGCAGAGGGGCCGTTCCGGACAAATTCCAGAGGATCACGGCAAACGACCCCAGCGTCACCACCGAACTGAGGAGACCCAGCCCGATCGGCAGAATTCCAACTCCCGTTGCACCGGAATCGATGAATTCCTTCACGTCCTCTGCAATGCGCTGATCCGGATTATCGGCAGCGTCGCCGCGCAACTGCATCCGATAATGATTTGCGCCGGCCAGCCACCGATCCAGGTATCTCTGGGTAAGCCACCGCCGCCAGCGGATCTGCAGCCATTGATTGAGATAGAGCTGATAAACTGCGAGCACAATGAAGATTGCCGCAAGGACGCAAAAGTAACCGAGTTGATAGACGAACTCGTCCCAGTTCTTGTCCTGCAGCGCGTTGTAAAAAGCGTTGTTCCACGAATTGAGAAGGACGTTGATCCCCACGATCGACAGCTCGATGGCGATCACCGCTGCCAGCAGGATTCGCCCCGCCCAACGATCCTCGGAAAAGAAATAGGGGCCGGCAATTCGCCACACGATGGCAAGCGTCGAGAATATGCCTCTCACGGGAGGTCTCCTGTCAGAATCGGATTGCAGGGAGGGTATGGCCAGCACCTTCTACTAGTGGCTAGTGCCGCGCAGGATTTGATCTATTTCCACGGATTCAGCCCATAAAAAGGGGTGTATCAAGGGCATCGCTCGGATGCATTTTGCATTGACGTACCCCGGTGCGCCCCAATATTGCTTCCGGTCGCCGCACCTCGTACGATCAAGCCACACGAGTTGCCAGATACACGCAAAAACCGGGTCGTGGAATAAGACCCGGCAATAAATGTTCACGGGTTAGTGATCCAAGGGAGGAAATCCGAAATGTCCAATAAAAAACCGTCTGGGGCTTCGACCCGACGCAAGTTCTTGAGCGGGGCGGCAGTGGCGAGCGCGGCGGTGGTCGCACCGACCGTCGTCAAGGCGCAAGGCCCTATCAACATGCGATGGCAGAGTACTTGGCCGTCGAAAGACATCTTCCACGAGTACGCGAACGACTTCGCCAAGAAGGTCAACGATATGACTGGCGGCGATCTGAAGATCGAGGTGCTGCCGGCTGGCGCAGTGGTGCCTGCCTTCCAGCTGCTCGATGCCGTTTCGAAGGGCGTGCTCGATGGCGGTCACGGCGTGCTCGTCTATCACTACGGCAAACAGCAGGCGCTCGCGTTGTGGGGCTCCGGCCCTGGCTACGGCATGGACGCCAATATGCTGCTGTCCTGGCACAAATACGGCGGCGGCAAGGAGCTTCTGCAAAAGCTCTACGCGTCGATCAACGCCAACGTCACTTCGTTCCCTTATGGCCCGATGTATACGCAGCCGCTCGGCTGGTACAAGAAGCCGATCACCAAGGTGGAAGACTTCCAGGGCCTCAAGTTCCGCACTGTCGGCATTTCGATTGATGTGTTCACCGGACTAGGCGCCGCGGTCAACGCGTTGCCTGGCGGCGAAATCGTCGCGGCGATGGATCGCGGTCTGCTCGAGGCGGCGGAATTCAACAACGCAACGTCCGACCGCATCCTCGGCTTCGCCGACGTTTCCAAGGTCTACATGCTGCAGAGCTATCACCAGAATGCCGAACAGTTCGAGATCACGTTCAACAAGACGAAGTTCGACGCACTTCCCGACAAACTGAAAGCGATCATCTCCAACGCTGTTGAAGCGGCATCGCAGGACATCATGTGGAAATCGATCGACCGCTACTCGAAGGACTACATCGAGCTGCAGACCAAGGACAACGTCAAGGTTTATAAGACTCCCGACGCAATCCTAAAGCGGCAGCTCGAAGTCTTCGACGATGTTGCCAGGAAGAAAGCTGCGGAGAACCCGCTGTTCAAGGAAATCGTCGAATCGCAGGTGGCCTTTGCCAAGCGGGCGGTCCAATGGGAACAGGATACGGTCGTCGATCGCAAGATGGCATTCCTCCATTACTTTGGTCCGAACGCCAAGAAGCCAACCTGACGGCGAACTGAACTGACAGGGCACCATTCCGCAGAAACGGGATGGTGCTTTGTTGTTCCAAAATATCCGCTGGGGAGCGGCAATAAATGAACGTTCAAAGCCTGCTTCACAAGATCGATGAGCTCAGCACCTGGGTCGGCAAGTTATTTGCCTGGCTGATCGTCGTTCTTATGGCCATCGTGTGCGTCGAAGTATTCAAACGCTACATTTTGAACGCCCCGACGGCCTGGATCTTCGACCTCGAAAACATGCTGTACGGCACGCTGTTCATGATGTGCGGTGCCTATACGCTCGCACAGAACGCGCACGTACGTGGCGATTTTCTTTACAGCTCGATGCGGCCGCGCATGCAGGCGAGCCTCGACCTCTTTCTGTACCTATTGTTTTTCATTCCCGGGATTGCAGCACTGATTTATTCGGGTTGGATCTTTTTCGGTGAATCCTGGAGGATCGACGAGCATTCGAACGTGACCGCAAACGGTCCGCCGATCTGGCAATTCAAGTTCGTCATTCCCCTTGCCGGCGCGATGGTGATGATTCAGGGACTGGCCGAAATCATACGCTGCGTCGTATGCCTGCGGACCGGGGAATGGCCAAGCCGACTCAAAGACGTGGCTGAAATCGACGTCGTCGAAGAACAGTTGGCGCATAGCGAATACGTCGACGAAGCGTCGCGCAAGATGGCGATCGAACGCGCTAAAAATATCGACGAAATTGCGCGCCAGCGCGGCATGGGTGGAGATCTGCAGAAATGAGCGATCCTGCCCTCGGCCTGCTGATGCTCTGCCTCATCGTGGTCGTGATCATGATGGGGTTCCCGACAGCCTTCACGCTGATGGGCCTCGGCATCGTGTTTGGATTTATGGCGTATTTCAAAAGCGGCCAGTTCTGGTGGGAAAATGGCGTTTTCGACCTGATGGTCCAGCGCACCTATGGCGCGATGACCAACGACGTCCTCATTTCCATCCCGCTGTTCGTCTTGATGGGCTATGTGATGGAACGCGGCGCGCTGGTCGACAAGATGTTTTACTCGATCCAGCTTGCTTTCCGCCGCGTGCCCGCCTCGCTCGCCGTCGCAACGCTGATCGTGTGCACGTTCTGGGGCATTGCTTCGGGTCTGGTGGGCGCGGTCGTGGTGCTGATGGGCGTCATCGCCTTCAACCCGATGCTGCGCGCCGGTTACGACGTCAAGCTCGCGTCCGGCGTCATTACGGCGGGCGGCACGCTTGGCATTCTCATTCCGCCGTCGGTTATGATCATCGTTTACGCGGCGGTGGCCGGCCAATCCGTCGTCAAGCTCTACGCGGCGGCGATGTTTCCCGGGTTCTTCCTGTCATTCCTTTATCTCGTCTATATCGTCGGCTGGGCGATGCTTAATCCCAAGATCGCGCCACCGCTGCCGGCAGAGCAGACGCGCGTGCCGGTGCCCGAGTGGATGCGGAAATTCCAGGCCGCGTATTCACAGAACATGTTTGTCGGGCTTGGCTCGGCCCTGTTTTCGCCGTCTCGCGCGCTGGCAATCCAGGCGGACAAGGGCCGCATCGATTATCTGACAATTCTCAAGAATTTTGGTTACTCGCTCGTCCCGTTTCTCATCGTCGGCGGCACGCTTGCGTTGACCTGGTGGTACGTGGTCATCCACCCGCAGCACGGTCCTGAAGCTGCGGTCGAGGGTGTGCAGCAGCTTGGAATGACCGGCCTGAAAAAAGAGGCGGTGGCCGCGGATTTTGGTCCGCCAACGGCATTCTATTGGTGGTTCGGCGCCATCGCGCTGGTCTGCCTGTTGTGGCAGGTCCGCTACTATTCGCGGCTCGATGCCGACCGGCTCGAAGTGATCAAGCTGCTCTCAACATCGATCATGCCGCTCGGCCTTCTCACGGTTGTGGTGCTGGGGGTGATCCTGTTCGGAATTACGACCGCGACCGAGTCCGCCGGCGTCGGCGCCGCGGGTGCGTTCCTGCTGGCGCTTCAGGCCAGAACGCTCGACTGGAAGCGCACCAAGGAAGCAGTCTTCCTCACCGCCAAGACGACCGCGATGGTGTGCTGGCTGTTCGTCGGTTCGGCGCTCTTCTCCGGCGTGTTTGCGATTCTCGGCGGTCAGGCCCTGGTCGAGCAGTGGGTTCTTTCACTCAACATGACGCCGGTGCAGTTCATGATCCTGTCCCAGGCGATCATTTTCATTCTTGGCTGGCCGTTGGAATGGACCGAGATCATCGTCATTTTCGTGCCGATTTTTCTGCCGCTGTTGAAGCACTTCAATATCGATCCGGTGCTGTGGGGAGTCCTCGTCTTCGTCAACTTGCAGGCGGCTTTCCTGTCGCCGCCGGTCGCAATGTCGGCGTTTTATCTCAAGGGCGTATCTCCTTCGCATGTCACGCTAAACCAGATCTTCGGCGGCATGATGCCGTACATGCTGATCGTCATCCTCTGCATGGTCATGATGTATTTCTGGCCGGGCATGACTCTCTGGCTTCCGAAGTACCTCTACGGCAACTGAGCGGGACTCGTTCGCTTTGGCCGACAAAGATTTATCGGCGCTGACCGCCGCCCAAGCCGCCGCTGAGATCGCCAGTGGCGCGATATCGTCAGAGGAAGTCATGCGGGCGTGCCTCGATCGCATTGGTGCGGTCGAGGGCACTGTCAAGGCATTCGCGCACCTCGATCGTGAACTCGCGCTGACGCAGGCTCGGGAAACCGACCAATGGCGCAGGAGCGGCCGTCCGATCGGGCCGCTGCATGGCGTCCCCGTCGCAGTCAAGGACATCATCGAGACCGCGGACTGGCCGACGGAATGCGGGTCGCCGTTACTCGCCGGCCGGAGGCCGCGTACCGACGCGACTGTGGTTGCGAAATTGCGCGCGGCTGGTGCCGTCATCGTCGGCAAGACGGTGACGACCGAGTTCGCCTATTTCAGCCCAGGCAAAACCCGAAACCCGCGCGATCCAGAGCGCACTCCCGGCGGTTCGTCCTCGGGCTCCGCGGCCGCGGTAGCAGCGGGAATGGTCCCCATCGCGCTTGGCTCGCAAACAAACGGCTCCATCATTCGCCCGGCGGCATTCTGCGGCGTCTTCGCCATGAAGCCCAGCCACGGCCTGGTCTCACGCGCCGGCGTGCTGCCTCTGTCGCGGACGCTCGATCATGTCGGGCCGTTCGCGCGCTCGATCGAGGACATCGCCCTGGCGCTCGACGCGATCGCCGGCTTCGACCCGGACGATCCAGATACACGGCCGCGCGGGGGTCGCAACTTTCTCGAGACCGCGAGGGAAAAATTCGGACTCGATCCCCGGTTGGCATTTGTGAAAACGCCGATGTGGGACAAGGCCGATGCCGATACGCGCGAAGCTTTTGAGGACCTTGCGAAAGAACTCGGCAATGCCTGTTTTAGCTACGATCTTCCGCAGCAATATGCGTCCGCCTGGAGCGCGCATCGGGCGATCATGGCTACCGAGATGGCGCATAATCTGGGCAAGCTGACTGATCCGGGCGGCGAAAAGGTGAGCAAGCAATTCCGCGATCTGATTGCGGAAGGGCGCAAGGTCGGCGCGACGGATTACCTCGCTGCCATTGCCCAGGGCCGCGCCATGCGGGAGGCAGTTGAGGAACTGTTCCAGCAGGAATGCACCGCAATCATCACGCCGGCTGCCCGCGGCGTTGCGCCGAAGGGCGAGGCGACCGGCGATCCTGTGTTTTGCACGCTATGGACTTTGCTCGGTTTCCCCGCCATCACGCTGCCACTTTTAACCGGCGAGGATGACATGCCGCTTGGCGTGCAATTAGTCGGCGCGCCTGGCGATGACGCCCGGCTGCTCCGCACGGCACAATGGCTGGTAACGACGCTCGTTGGGACGGAATGATTCGCCGTGTCGCTGGCGCACTCCTGGCGCTATCTTTTTTGATTGCCGGTGCGATCGCGGCCGGCGACGAGTTTCCATTCGATCAGGAGCTTTTGCTCGATTCTGCGCCAATGCGGCCGGGCAAGCGCATGCCGATTTTGGTCGTCGAGGCGAATGGGAGTGCAAATATCGATCTGTGGTGCAAAACCGTATCCGCGCGTATCGAAATTTCCGGCAGCGCCATAAAGATCGAGCCGGGTCCTTTGCCGGAAGGCTTGCCCGAGATGTTGAGCGCCGGACAATGCACGCCAGAGCGAATCAAGGCGGACGAAAAGCTGCTGGCCGATTTTGCGCAGGTAACTGCGTGGCAACGGGAAAACGGAGGCGTCGTGCTTTTAGGGGCCACCCCGTTGAAATTTCGCCCAAGCGATCACTAGCGAGAAGCCATGGCAGCCAAGCCGCGTATCGCGTTGATCGGTGGAGGGATCGGCGGACTGGTCGCCGCCATCGCATTGCGCGAGCGCGGGTTTGAGCCCGTCGTCTTCGAACAAGCAGGCGAACTGAAAGAAGTCGGCGCCGGGATTCAGATCACCCCCAACTCAACGAAGATCTTGCGTGCAATCGGACTCGAGGACGCTATCCGCCGGCACGGCTTTGAGCCCGGTTTCATGCTTACCCGCGACATGATGACCGGAGAGATTCTATTTCGCACTCAAGCCAAAGGCGCCATGGCCGAGCGGTTCGGCGCCGGCTGGTTTCAAATTCATCGTGCCGATCTTCTTGAAATTTTGGACGCCGCGCTGGATGGAGCCGACATCAGACTGAAAGCCCGCTGCGTCGGAGTCGAGCCGCTTGAAGATGGTGCGATCGTCGAGATCAGTGGCGGCCAACGCGAACGCTTCGATGTCGTGGTGGGATGCGACGGCATACTTTCGACGGTGCGAGCCATTCTTCATGGCGAGCAGAATGTGCGCTTTACCGGCAATATGTGCTGGCGTGCGTTGATTCCGGTCAACGCACTGCCTGAAAATCATCTCGAGCCCGTGATGAATTACTGGATGGGCCGGCGCGGCCATGTCGTTGCGTACTTTGTGCGCGGCGGCACGCTGGTCAACCTCGTGGCGGTAACAGAAACAGACAATTGGGTGGAAGAGTCCTGGTCGGTCGAGGGTCGACGCGAAGACGTGCTGTCGGGATTTCCGATGGCGCATCGTGACCTGCGCATTGTGCTTGAGCGTGTCGAGCGATGCTTTAAGTGGGGCCTGTTCGACCGGGATCCCTTGCCGCAGTGGGGGCGAGGGCGCGTGACGCTGCTCGGCGATGCCGCCCATCCGATGCTGCCGTTCTTGTCGCAAGGTGCTGCGTCGGCGATCGAGGACGGCTACGTGCTTGCGCGCGAGATCGCGCGTACGCCGCTCAATCCCGGTGCCGCGCTTGCCGCCTATGAAGCCGAGCGGCGGCAGCGCACGGCCAGAATCCAGCTTGCAGCGCGGGCGCAAGGCGAGATCTTCCATCTGCATTCGCCCTGGGCGCGCCTCAAGCGCGTCTTGCACCTCGACCGCTTCGAAAAACCAAGGGCGGATTTGCTCAGCAAGGATTGGATCTATAGCTACGACCCGATCGCGTCATGCCAATGAAAGAGGGCGCAGCTCCCGCTGCGCCCTTTGGTTTTGCGTCGAAGGGGTTTAGAAACCCATTCCGCCCATGCCGCCACCCATGCCGCCAGCGGGCATTGCGGGGGCAGGCTCCTTTGGCACTTCGGCGACCATGGCCTCCGTGGTCACCAGAAGACCCGCAACCGAAGCCGCATCCTGCAACGCCGTGCGGACGACCTTGGCGGGATCGACAATGCCGGCGTCGATCATGTCGACATATTTCTCCTCCTGCGCGTCGAAACCATAGGTTTCCGACTTGTCGTCCATGATCTTGCCGACGACGAGGGAGGCCTCCGCTCCGGCATTCTCTGCGATCTGACGGAGCGGTGATTCTAGCGCCTTGAGGACGATATTAATGCCGGCCTGGATATCCGGATTTTCGTCATGGATGCGGCCGACAGCCTTTTTGGCCCGCAGCAGCGTCACGCCGCCGCCGGGAACGATTCCTTCCTCGACTGCGGCGCGCGTCGCATTGAGCGCGTCTTCAACCCGATCCTTCTTTTCCTTCACCTCGACTTCGGTTGCTCCCCCGACACGGATTACCGCCACGCCGCCGGCGAGCTTGGCCAGCCGCTCCTGCAGCTTTTCCCTGTCGTAGTCAGAGGTTGTCTCCTCGATCTGCGCCTTGATCTGCTGCACCCGGGCTTCAATGTCGGCTTTTTTGCCGGCACCGTTCACGATGGTGGTCTTTTCCTTCTCGATGATCACTTTCTTGGCGCGGCCGAGCATCGCGGTCGTGACGTTCTCGAGCTTGATGCCAAGGTCTTCGGAAATTAGCTGACCGCCGGTGAGGATTGCGATGTCCTCGAGCATCGCCTTGCGGCGATCGCCGAATCCCGGGGCCTTCACCGCGGCCACCTTCAGGCCGCCACGCAGCTTGTTGACGACCAGCGTGGCAATCGCTTCGCCTTCGACATCCTCGGCGATGATCACCAGCGGCTTGCCTGACTGCACGACTGCTTCGAGCACCGGCAGCATCGATTGCAGACCGGAAAGCTTCTTCTCGTGCAGGAGAATATAGGCGTCTTCGAGCTCGGCCAGCATCTTTTCGGCATTCGTAATGAAATACGGGGAGATGTAACCACGGTCGAACTGCATCCCCTCGACGATCTCGACATCGGTTTCGAGAGCCTTGGCTTCCTCCACCGTAATGACGCCCTCGTTTCCGACCTTCTGCATCGCTTTCGCGATCATCTGGCCGATCTTGGCGTCGCCGTTGGAAGAAATGGTGCCGACCTGGGCGACTTCCGCTGACGAGCCGACCTTCTTGGCCCGCTTCTCAATGTCTTTGACGACGGCATTGACCGCAATGTCGATGCCACGCTTGAGATCCATCGGGTTCATGCCGGCGGCGACAGATTTGGCGCCTTCTTTCACGATTGCCTGAGCCAGCACGGTCGCGGTTGTGGTGCCGTCGCCGGCCAGATCGTTGGTCTTCTGCGCGACTTCGCGCACCATCTGGGCGCCCATGTTCTCGAACTTGTCCTCAAGCTCGATTTCCTTGGCGACCGTCACGCCGTCCTTGGTGATGCGCGGCGCGCCGTAGCTCTTGTCGAGCACGACATTGCGCCCCTTCGGCCCAAGGGTGACTTTCACTGCGTTGGCGAGAGTATCCACGCCACGCAGCATGCGCTCGCGCGCGTCGCCCGAAAATTTCACGTCTTTTGCAGCCATTTCAAATCACTCCGTTTGATTTTGATGCGATATCAGGTGATCACGCCCATGATGTCGGACTCCTTCATGATCAGGAGTTCCTCGCCGTCGAGCTTGACTTCGGTGCCCGACCACTTGCCGAACAGCACGCGATTGCCTGGCTTGACATCGATCGGGATCAGCTTGCCGCTCTCGTCGCGGCCGCCCGGACCGACGGCAATGACCTCGCCTTGTTGCGGCTTTTCCCTGGCGGTGTCAGGAATGATAATTCCGCCTTTGGTCTTCTCCTCGGCTTCGATGCGGCGCACGACGACGCGGTCGTGCAAGGGACGAAACTTGGTCTTGGCCATGGGCTTCCTCTCGGCGCTAGTGCGCGTTTCGTGAACGGAAAGTGTCGGTTTTTCAGTCCTTTAGCACTCATTCTCAAAGAGTGCCAACTGTTGACCGGAAATATTGTGTCTATGTCCGAGTGTCAAGTTGGAGGAAGCCAGATTCAAAGATAGTGGGCCCACCATCGCCCGCTTGCGCTGTCCGCCGTTGCCCTCCAAAGTCGCCGACGTGCGTTTGAAGGAGCCGGGATGAACCATCCAGATCGCCCTGCACTGAGGACGGCCATGATTCTTGTGCTGTCTGCAGTCGGAACTTCGGCCTGTACGACAGGGCCCCAACTCGACCAGCCGGCGGCACCGGCAGTGACTCAAGCCGGGCCACCCGCGTTCCCGCCGCAGGATATCGTTGGACGCTGGGGTCTCGCGGCCTATCACAAGGAAGAGGATCGGGCGCGAACCGAGGCAGCAGCCAGAGGCCAGTGTAAGCAGCCCTACGTGATCACGCTTGGTCCGAGCGGCGGGGTCATGATGCATCTCGCTGATCAGGCGACGCCGACCGAGCTGCGCCTGCGAAGCGTCAGCGGAAAAACTTACATTGGTCCGGCCGACGGCGACCCCGCCGGTGCGCAGGATCGCGAAGTGGTTCTATTCGATGGCCGCATATTGATCCTGCGCTGGATGGATTCCGAAATACAGGGCCGCTACGGCACCATGGTCTACGTCCGTTGCGGTACGGACGCGCCAGCGCGGACGGCCGCAAAACCCAAGCCGAGAACCGCGCCGCCGCCGCCAAGGTAGCGATCGGCCGTTGCTACACGTTGCTCGGCAATCCATGCTGTCACTCCGCGCGTTTGTGTAAGGTATTCGCCACCGCTCATCAACGATGCGCGGGGTCCGCATCCTGATGGGTATGGGTGGAATGGTCGGTTTGCGCGATATCCTCACCGGGCCGTGGCGAGCCGTGCCGGTGCTTGGCGTCACCCAAATAATTTCGTGGGGCACGATCTTTTACACGCCGGTCCTGATTGTGCCCCTGATCGCGGCTGATCGCGGCTGGTCGATCTCGTTCGCCATGGGCGGATTCTCGATAGGCCTTTTGGTCGCGGGACTGGTCGCCCCCTACGTCGGTCGCGCGATCGATAGATATGGCGGCCACGTCGTCATGACGATCGGCTCATTGATTGGTGCACTGGGACTTTTTCTGATCGTACAGGCTAAGGCTCCGTTCGCTTACTACGCGGTCTGGATGGTTCTTGGCGTGGCCATGGCGGCAAATTTGTACGATGCCGCCTTTGCAACGCTCGGCCGTATCTTCGGCCTCGGCGCGCGACGGCCGATCACGGCGCTCACGCTTGCCGGCGGCTTTGCCTCGACGGTGAGCTGGCCTGCCACCCATGTCCTCATCGAGCGTGTCGGTTGGTCAGGCACCTATCTTGTATATGCCGCGCTCCTTGCCGCTATAGCGGCGCCGCTTCATGCATTCGCTCTGCCGCGCGGTCGCCTCGAAAGTGACGTCGAGGTGCTGAACGGTCAGAAAGAGCCTGCGAAATTGCTACCGTCCCGCGGCTGGCCGTTTGTCCTCGTTGCTTCAGCATTTGCTTGCTATGCATTCGTTCCTTCGGGACTCTCAGCTCATCTGCTAGCAATATTTGCGCGTGCTGGTATCGACGCTGGAACAGTTGTCTGGATTGGCGCCTTGTTCGGTCCGGCGCAGGTCGGTGCCCGGCTCTTGGAGTTTGCGTTCGGGCGCAATCTGCATCCTCTCTGGGTCGTACGTTTCGCCCTCAGCACGCTTTTATGTGCCTTCATAATGCTGGCGTTCGCGGGCGTGTCGGCGGGAACGGCAGCCGCGTTCGCACTGATGTTTGGCGGGGCTAACGGACTTGTCACGATCACACGCGGTGCCGTGCCGCTGGCTTTGTTTGGCGCATCCGGATACGGGCGGCTGATAGGTCGGCTCGCCGGGCCGTTCCTGCTGATGCAATCAGCGGCGCCTTTAGTCATGGCTTTTGTGGTCGAGCACACGTCCGATGCGGCAGCGTTGACGCTTGCGGCCAGCTTCGCATCGGTTGCGCTGATCTGCTTCGTCGCGATCCGGCGGCCAAACTAGGCAAACATCACGTCGATGTCGCGCTGGCTGGCGTGGCCGCTTTCGCCGTCGAGCCTGGGCCCGTTGACAAGTCTTTCGCTGGACGTCTCGCCGTGTCTCATTGGCTGCTCGCCACTGCCGCCGTGACGGGCGATCATTGCCACAAGGCGGTCCTCGATCATCATCAAAACGGCGATCACTTTGCCGATGCGTTGCCCCGCGAGGTCCTGGAAATTGCACGCCTCGTAAATGCGGACCACGTGGTCCTGCACATCCTGCGCCAGGCCATGGTGGTAGTCATTGCTCAAGGCGGAGGCGAGAGCTCGCGCGCAGTCATCGATCGCTTCGGCCGATCCCAGAATTCTCTGGGTGGCCGCTTCCATGCCTTCGATGGCGGCGCCGAGGTCACCGGCGGCGCGGGTCATGCGCCGGTCCTTGTCGTCGTTGATGAGCACTGCAAGTTCGCGGACGTTGCGTTCAAGCGCAGATCTGATCGCGGCGAGCTCGCGCGTGATCGCCGGCTCGACCTCCGCCTGCTGATGAGATTCGCTGGCATCGTCGTGCTGGCTGCCCAGACGGGACGCGCGGCCGACTTCGACCATCTGCTCGATACGAAATAATTTGCGTTGCACGCCCTATGCCCTGCATTTCGGCGCCCGTTAATACCGGAACCGGCATTAACGCCGCGTTGCGCGCGCCCCTAAAAACCGATCGTTTACCATGAAGGATCGTGGTTTACGGCAATTTACCAATCGGTTGCGTCTTTGGCTTTTTACTCGAGAGCGTCGAGTGAAACGGCAAGGGTGAGTCTATGTGGCGTTCGGTCGTTCTTGGTAGTTTAGTACTGTCCGTGTCAAACATTGCGTCCGCGCAGTCCCTGTTTTCTGCGGCCGATCCGGACACCGGATCCGTCGTCGTTGCGGCAGCGCCAGAAGTGCAACCCAACCCGATAACCGGTTTCATAGAATTTCTGTTCGGCGACGCGCTGCGGCCGTCCCAGCGCGGATCGCAGCAGTGGTTTGGTGCCTCACCGCGGCAGGACACACGTGACGAACAGGAAGGGCGGCTCGCATATGCGAATGCGTCGCCGGACGATCCGCTGCCGGACGAGCTGCGAAGCGAGCACCGCATCGATTCGCGCCTTTTCCGCCAGGAGGTCAGCTATGCCGGGACAGAACCGCCCGGCACTGTCGTCATCGACACGCCGAACCACTACCTCTATCTGGTCCAACCCGAGGGCCGAGCAATCCGATATGGCATAGGCGTTGGCCGGCCAGGCTTCACCTGGTCGGGTAAGCATTCGATTTCGGGGAAAAGGGAATGGCCGGACTGGGTTCCTCCGGATGAGATGATCAAGCGCCAACCTTATCTTCCGCACTTTGTCGCGGGCGGCCCGAATAATCCGCTGGGTGCGCGCGCGCTTTACCTTGGTTCGACGCTTTACCGTATCCACGGCTCGAACGAGCCGTGGACGATCGGCAGAAACGTGTCCTCGGGCTGTATCCGCATGCGGAATGCGGACATCATCGATCTCTACGAGCGCGTGAAGGTCGGAACTAGAGTCGTGGTGCTCTAGAGCCTTTGCTCAGGCGCTGTCGCCGCCGCCGAAATCGCCGCCGAAATCGCCGTCCGAATCGTCGCTGAAATCATCCTCGAGATCAGACGAATCTGCGCTGTCATCGTTCCCGAGCAGGGAGGCACGCTCGGAGCTTCCGCGCGTCCCTACATCGTTGAGTCCGGCCTCGCGAGCGAGGTCGCTGCCGGCGGCCTTGTTGTCCCATGGCGAGCCTTCGGGAGGCACTCCGGCAAACGCGCTTGCGCCATGGCGGCCGAACATCGAACTGATCGAGTTCAAAAGCAGCGCGCCGCCAATCACTCCGGCGGCAGAGGCTGCGGCCGTACCCAAGAATGAGCCGCCCGGCGATGGACCAGCTGCAGTAAAAGTACCGCCGGTGTTCCAGCGCGGATCGGGATTTCCCGGCGCGCCTTGGCGCACGCTGGGCACAGATGTTGCGCGGCCAGTCATCGCCTGGCGCATGTTATCGAGAAATCCGCCAGAAGCCCCGGACGTGTCTTCACCGGTGAGCTCGCGGATGCGCGCATCGGCGCGCTTGAGCGCTTCGTCCTGCACAAGCACCGTCTGAACAAGCGGATAGATCGCGTGCGGCGCTCGCGCCAGCCCCTCTGAAATCGCACGCTCGGCTTCTGGGTCGCGAGGCGCGTTCTCCAGCCCGGCGAGCCGATCAAACAAGTCGTCAACCAACTGGCGTTCTTGCGGGGTCATATCATCCTCCCATGACCGTCGGCGGGGTTATTTAGGTGATGCGGCAGGCTTTACTAGAGGGGGCGCGCAAGAGCCACGCCATGGTCGGCCAACACTTTCATGAAAGTATCGGAACTGAAGTAGGCGAATTCCTGCTCCCGCAGCGCGGTGAGCGAATCGAGCCCTTTTAGCTCGGAATCGACGAAGCCCGGATGACACATGATGAGGCCGCCGTCCGGCAACCCGGAGAGAAAGCGCGGGAAAATCTTGGCGAAATTCGCCCTGGAACTGAAGCCATAAGTTCCTGCGAAAGCCGGATTGGTGGCAATTCCCAGCCTTTTTGCCTTCCGACGAAAGCCGATGCTCAGGATGTCTAGGGTAAGACCCTTGTGATCATGCAAGCGTCGGCCCTTTTTTGCGCGTCCGCACTGTCTCACCCATGCTTGCGGCGCTTCCTGCGCGACAACCCGCAAAAATGCGTCGCGTATCTGCGGAAACAGATGAACGTGCTGGTGCCCATCAAGGAAATCAGGCGGTCGCCCAAAGATGTCCGCAAACGCCCGCAGCTGGCTGCCGATCTCAGCCATCAGAAATTCCGACCGCAAACGGCGCGCGGTTGCGCCCCTCAGGAGGTCGTTGAGCGGCAAAAATTGTCCGTCGCGCAGAGGCGAAAAATTTGTGCTCAGCGGCTGGAACGGGGACGTCAGCGTCACGTGCAATCCAAGAACGACGCGCTTTTCCGCTGCGTTGAGTCGATCGAGTGCCGCTGCTTCGCCGCTGTTGAAATGAGGCGCCGCGACCATGACCGACGTAGCGTTGATGCGTCCGCCAATGATGAGTTCGCGGATGGCGGCATTGACCCCCGGAGAAATTCCGTAGTCATCGGCGCACAGCCAGATGCGGCGCGTGCGCATAGTCTGTCTTATTCGGCCGCGCGAGATGTCATCGGCCGGGGCTTGGCGGATTCACTCGCGCGCTTCACGCTGTGTTCGGCGACAAAATAGACCGGCCGGCCCTTGATTTCCGACAACAGCTTGCCGATGTATTCGCCCAACACGCCGATGAGAATGAGCTGCACGCCGCCAATGACCATCACGCTGACCACGAGCGACGGGTAGCCGGGGACATCCTTGCCGTACAAAAGCGTTTCCAGCACGATCCAGCTGCCGAAAAACAGCGCTGTCAGCGCCAGCAGGACCCCCAGGAGGCTGGCGACGCGCAGGGGCGCCACCGAAAATGATGTGAGGCCTTCAATGGACAGCCCGATCAGTGTCCATAGATTCCAGCTACTGCTGCCGTGCTCGCGCACAGCAGGTTCGTAGTCGACGCGAACCTGGCGAAAACCGATCCAGCTCGAAAGACCCTTGAAAAAGCGATTGCGCTCCGGCATCTGGCGCAGCGCGGCAGCCGCGCGTGCCGACAACAAGCGGAAATCGCCGGCGTCTTCCGGAATCTTGTGAAGTGCGCCCCAATTCAGGAGCGCGTAGAACGAGCGCACGCCCATCCGCCTGAGCCGGGATTCGTTCTCGCGATTAGCTTTGGCGGTGTAGACAACGTCATAGCCGTCATCGAGCCAGCGCGCGACGAGCGTATCGATCAGGTCAGGCGGATGCTGTCCATCGCCGTCCATGAACAACACGGCTCCGGGCCGGGCGTGGTCGAGGCCAGCGAGCAGCGCGGCTTCTTTGCCGAAATTTCGTGACAAAGTAATGACCTGGATGTCGAGCGGGATTGCGGGCAAAGATTTTGCGATGTCGGCCGTATCATCACTGCTGCCGTCATCCACGTACACGACTTCAACACCCAGGCCACGCTTGGATTGCAAGTAGCGCGCGACCTCGGCAATCCGCTCATGCAGGCCGGGCAGACCTTCTGCCTCATTGAACAAAGGCACCACGACCGACAAGGTCGGCGCGGATGGCGATGCTCGCGCGCGTGAGGCTGCTTTCGTCGGTTTGACTGCCATCTCTGTCCAGCCTGTCGGTCCGTTTCCGCGATCTATACCGCACCCGAACGACACTGTCGCGCCCGGCCTACCGGGATATGATTTGCCGTGCTAAGCGAAAGCCGACGATGATGCCGGCACCTCTCCAAACCGTACTAGACCGTCTCACGTTGGCCTGGCATGAGCGCGCCATTGCGCTCAAGGCGACCAGTTTTGCCCTCGTCGGCGTGCTCAATACGGCTGTCGATTTCTGCGTTTTCTGGACGACCGTCACGTACTTGCACTGGCCTCTCGTGCCGGCGAACGTGTTGGCGTGGATCGTGGCGGTCACGTTTTCCTACACGATGAATTCGTTCATCACTTTTGGACCGGAATCCGGTCGCGTTCTACGTTGGCGCGACTTTGCGAGTTTCGCCGCCTCGGGCATTGCCGGGATGATCTCGAGCACCGCGACACTGTTCGCGCTGTCCTATTTCATCCCCGTTCTGCTCGCGAAGTTGGCATCGATTCTGGTCAGCTTCGCGGTCAACTTCTCGCTGTCGCACTTTGTGGTGTTCCGCCCGCGCCAGCGGCGGGGAGATGCCCGATAGGGCCCGCGCAAGCCGGATCCGGACCATGCAGCACGACGAGAATCTGAAGGCCGATCGCCCCAGTTTTGTGACGCACCTCGAATGCGCGATGACCGGCGAGCGTCACGAGGCCGATCAGGTCCATAATTTGTCGCGCGCGGGAAAACCGCTGCTGGTGCGATACGACCTCAACGGGATTCGTAACGCGCTCAAAAAGGAAACGTTGGCTGAGCGTCCGTCCGATCTGTGGCGCTATCGCGAAATGCTGCCGGTCCGGCGGGCTGAGGACATTGTCAGCCTGGGTGAGATGATGACGCCTATCGTGCGGATGCCGCGCCTTTCCGCAAAGCTGGGCGGCGGCGAAATCCTGGTAAAGGACGAGGGTCGGCTGCCGACCGGCTCATTCAAGGCACGCGGCCTTGTCATGGCCGTCTCGATGGCGAAAGCGCTCGGCATCAAGCACATGGCGATGCCGACCAACGGCAACGCCGGCGCCGCGCTTGCAGCCTATGCATCGCGTGCCGGCATCAAGACCACAATTTTCTGCCCGGAGGACACCCCGGAAGTAAACGTGAGCGAGATCGCGCTGCAGGGCGCCACCGTCTATCGCGTGAATGGGCTGATCGATGATTGCGGCAAGATCGTCGGCGAGGGAAAGACGAGGGTCGGCTGGTTCGACACATCGACCTTGAAAGAGCCCTACCGGATCGAGGGCAAAAAAACCATGGGACTTGAGCTGGCCGAACAACTCGGCTGGCAGGTGCCTGACGCGATTTTCTATCCAACGGGCGGGGGCACCGGACTGATCGGCATGTGGAAGGCGTTTGCAGAACTGGAAGCCATCGGCTTTATCGGCAAGAAACGTCCGCGCATGATCGCGGTGCAGGCCGCCGGCTGCGCGCCAATGGTGAAGGCGTTCGAGGCCGGCGAGGAACACGCGCCGCGCTGGGAGAATGCACACACCATTGCCGCAGGCATCCGCGTCCCGCAGGCCATCGGCGACTTCCTCATTTTGCGCGCCGTGCGGGAAAGTGAAGGCTTCGCTATTGCCGTGTCGGACGGGGCAATCAGTGCCGCGCTCGACGAAATGGCACGCGAGGAGGGCTTCCTCTTGTGTCCCGAGGGCGCGGCAACGTACGCGGCCTACAAGCAGAGCCTGTCGGATGGACGTGTGAAGCGCACCGATCAGGTCGTCCTGTTCAACTGTGCCAGCGGCTTGAAATATCCGCTTCCGCCCGTGCGGCGCACGCTGGATCGGCACAAGCCGATTGATTTTGCATCCCTATAATCGGATGCTCCTGCCAGGCGTGCGCAGAAAACGCCGTTCTGGGAGGAAGCAATGAAAAAGCTGATTGCCGCGCTTGTCGCGGCGCTTGCGAGTATTGGGCTAGCTGGCGCGGATACTTATCCGTCGCGATCCATCACCATCATCGTGCCATTCTCCGCCGGTGGTCCGACCGACGCCCTCGCGCGCACCCTTGGCGATCGCATGCGGCAGACGCTCGGCCAGCCAATCGTGATCGAGAATGTCACCGGTGCAGGCGGCACAATCGGCGTCGGCCGCGCGGTGCAGGCGGCGCCTGACGGCTACACGCTTAGCATCGGGCACCTGGGAACACATGTCGTCAACGGCGCGATTTATCCTTTGACTTTCGATTTGGTGAAGGATTTCGAGCCGGTTGCAATGATCGCCAGCAATCCGATGATGATCGTGACCAAGAACGATGTGCCGGCAAAAAATCTGAAGGAGCTGATTGCCTGGCTTAAGACGAATGATGGCAAGGCGACGGCCGGCACAGCGGGTGTCGGTTCGGGCTCGCATTTTTCCGGCGTTTATTTCAGCCAGCTGATCGGGGCTAAATTCCAGTTCGTTCCGTATCGCGGCACCGGCCCGGCGCTGCTCGATCTCGTCTCGGGCCAGATCGATTTCATCGTCGACCAGGCTTCGAACTCCATGGCGCAGGTCAAGGCCGGCAGGATCCGTCCCTATGCAATTACGTCCGACAAGCGCCTCGCCGCCGCCCCGGAAATTCCGACCGTCGACGAAGCCGGTCTGCCCGGATTTCATGTCGAACTGTGGTCAGGAGTTTGGGCGCCGAAAGGAACGCCCAAGGACATCATCGGCAAGCTCAATGCCGCGATCGGAGATGCCTTGGTCGATCCGACCGTGCGCAAGCGGCTGGAGGAAACCGGGCTGGATATTCCGCCGCGTGAGAAACAGACACCGGAAGCGCTTGGCGCGCATCAGCAAGCCGAAGTGAAAAAATGGTGGCCGATGATCAAGGCGGCGCAGATCAAGGCTGAATAGCGCCAGCTATCGGGCAAGACCTGCTTCAAGCTTGGCGTAAAGCGGGTTGTCACGCGAGAAAACATAATCGAGATCAGCGACCGCGACAGCTTCCGCGCCGCTCTCACGCAGAAAACTTGTCAGCCCGTAAACCTGATCCGGCGGGCAATGCAGGATAAGCATGCCGGATGACGTGGGGCCGCCGAACGGCGTCTCGATCGTAAATTTTTGTTTGGCGTTCTCGACCAGCATGTCCGTGCCTGCCGCAAAGCGCGCGCGCACCTCCCGGAATGCTCGCGCGCGCGCCTGCGCCGCTACCCTGTCGAGGATTACGCGGGCGAGATCACGTTCGGTCTTGCCCCAGGCGGCCTTTCGCGCGGCAACCAGGTTTGCCTGCGATCGCAGGATGGTGCCGTCCTCAACGACTTTCAGTCCGTTGGCGGCAAGCGTTGCACCGCTCGTGGTGATGTCGACAATCATTTCTGCCGTACCGGCGGTGGGCGCACCTTCGGTCGCGCCTGAGCTCTCGACGATGCGATAGTCAATGACCCCGTGCGACGAGAAAAAGTCGCGCGTCAGGTTGATGTATTTGGTCGCCACCCGCATCTTGCGTTCGTGGTGGTGGCGGAAAGCGGTGGCGACATCATCGATATCGGCCATCGTGCGCACATCGATCCAGGCCTGCGGCACGGCAACAACGACGTTGGCGAAACCGAAGCCAAGTCCTTCGATGAATACCACGCGCTTGTCCGCGTCGGGGATCATCTCGCGAACGAGATCTTCGCCCGTGACGCCGAGATGGACACCTCCCACAGCAAGTTGGCTCGTTATTTCAGCCGCCGACAAATATGCCACTTCGACTCCGTCGAGACCCGCGATTGCCCCGCGATAGTCACGCGCGCCTCGAGGCTTCATGAGAGTCAGTCCGGCGCGCGCAAAGAACGCCTCGGCATTCTCCTGCAGGCGACCTTTGGCGGGAACGGCGACGATGAGGGGCGCGTTCATGACACGCCTCCATAAAGCGCCAGCCTTTCGATCCAGACGGCAAACCCGACCGCCGCAATGGGGTCGGGCGCGCCGAGCCGCGTGAGCAAGTCATCGTACCGGCCGCCCGCGACCAGCGGATCGCCGGTGCGTTTGGGATCGGTCAATTCGAAGACCAGGCCCGTGTAGTAGTCGAAGCCACGGCCAAACGCGGTGGAGAAGCGCACACGCTTTACATCGACGCCGCGCGCTTCCAGAAATCCGGTGCGGCTTTCGAAATGGTCGAGCGCGGGCGCAAGCGCCGGCGTCATTCTGGAATCGTGCGCGAGCGCGCGAAGATCTGCGGCGGCCTCGTCCGGATTGCCCTGAATAGCCAGAAAGCGCTCGATCAGCCCTCTTACTTCCTGGGGCAACTTGGCGCTGGCCCCGAGCGCCGATTGTTCGAGGAAACGTCCTGCAATTTCGCCGACCGAGCGCCCGCCGACCGCGTTGATGCCGGCAATCGACAACAGGTCCGTGATCAGCGCATGCGCACCGTTTGGATCGGAGCCGGCAAGAGCCGCGAGCACACCCTGATATTCGGGGCGGGCGTTGTTGCCGCCGAGCACGAGGCGATCGAGATCCTGCGCCAGATTGCTCTTGCGGTTGAAATCCTTGATCAGCCGCCGCTTCCACGCAGGCGGCAAATCGAGCCCGGCGATAAGACTTGCAAACAATGCAACATCGCCAATCTGGATATCGGGTGAAGCAAGGCCATAATGCGCGGTTGCTTCCAGGCCAAGCGAAAGCATCTCCGCGTCGGCTGCTGCCTTGTCGGAGCGCCCGAAGGACTCTATGCCCACTTGCAAAAATTCCGCCGGAGCGTCGGCGCGGTAGCGGAAAACCGGACCGAGATAACAATAGCCGGCTGCGTTTCCTGCTGAGCTGGAAGCGAGGTAATCGCGCGACACCGGAATCGTGAGATCAGGGCGCAAGCAGAACTCGCCACCATCCGGCGCGGTAGTCAGGTACATGCGGCGCCGGATGTCCTCCCCGGAGAGATCCAGAAAGGGTTCCGCCGGCTGCAGCATAGGGGGCGCAACACGGACGTAGCCGGCGCGCTCATAAGAGGCGACCAGCGTCTCCGCTCGCGCGTCGGGCTCTTTCCTCTGCGTTGCTACGCTTGCGTCCATTGTCGTCTCAAAAATAACGTCACATCCGCCGTTCGCGGGCCGGCCTTTAGCATGTCGGTCTTAAGGATTCGACGATGTTTGCGAGCGGGCCTTAACGGGGCACGCCGTCAAATATTTGTCGTCGTTAACAAATTTTACGCCCCGATGGTTGTCCTTCGTTCGGAGCGGGTTCGGGAACCACCCCTAAATTCCGTACGGGTAAGGGAATTTCAACAGAACCGGGCTTCACTGGGTCGTGGAGGGCCCATTGAAACGTGCAATCCCCCGCGCCGTTGTGGAGGCGTTTTACCATGCCTTGTCCATCCGCGACATGGATGCGCTTGCGCGCTTTCTTGACGACGACGTGGTGTGGACCATCAGCGGGCCCGTCGACATCCTTCCCTTCTGCGGCCAGCGCATCGGCAAGGACCTGGTGATGAAGCTGCTCGGGCGGGACAGCCCGACTTTGTTGTCCGGGCGCCGCTTCGTAGCAAAGACCATGCTGGTGGATGGGGATCGCGCCGCGGTGCTCGGCAGACTGACCGCAACCAAACGCGCGAGCGGCCAGGCGATCAGCTATCGTATCGCGCACTTTATCCGGTTCTGCGATGAAAAGGTCGTCGACTACGTATCGATCATCGATAGTTACGACGCGGTCGAGCAGATGCTCGGTTACAGCCTGGATGCCTATGACGGCTACCGGGTCGAAGGAAATATTGTCACCGTATAATCAAGCGCATTGAGCCAGAGGCAAGGGACTCGCCGCCGGCTAGGCTAGCTTATGCCTGGCGAGCAGTTTGCGCACAGCGTCGACGAGCTCCGATTCCGGGACCGCGAATTGCGCTTCCGCCTGTTTCTTCAGGTATTCCTCGCGGTCCTTCGTATCGGCCAGCCTGGCGCCAAGGATGAGGTCCTTGATCTGAACCTCGCCGCGCGCCTTTTCGTCGCCCCCCTGGATGACCGCGCACGGCGCGCGGCGTTTGTCGGCGTATTTGAGTTGAGTGCCCAGATTGTTCTTGGGATTGCCGAGATAGAGCTCGGCGCGAATGTTCACGTCACGCAAGGCGGATACCATGCGCTGATAATCGGCAATCCGGTCCCGGTCGAATACGGTCACCACAACAGGGCCGGGTGCAGGCTTTTCGCCGATCTTGCCGAGATGGGCGAGCGCGGCCTGCAGGCGCGAGACTCCGATTGAGAATCCGGTCGCGGGCACCGGCTCGCCGCGAAAGCGTGACACGAGGCCATCGTAGCGGCCACCGCCGCCGACCGAACCGAAGCGTACCGGCCGACCCTTCTCATCCTTGATCTCGAAGGTAAGCTCAACTTCGTAGACAGGGCCGGTGTAATACTCGAGGCCGCGCACGACGGTCTTATCAATGCGAACGCGGTCATCGTATCCGGCCGCTCGTACAAGCGCCGCAATTTCCGAAAGCTCTTGTTCACCCGAGCTCGTTGGCGCCGCTGTCCTTGGTGCGCCTCCCGTGATTGCTGCCACGATGCCTGCAATTTGTGAGTCCGTCAGCTCGGCTCCCTTTGTGAAGTCGCCGCTTTCATCCTTGCGACCTTTGCCCAGAAGCATTCTCACGCCTTCGATGCCGAGCCGATCCAGCTTATCGACAGCCCGCATTGTGGTGAGGCGTTTCTCCGCGGGAATTTCCAGGGCATCCATCGCCCCGTCCAAGATTTTGCGGTTGTTGACCTTGACGAGGTAGCTGCCGCGCGGAATCCCCAGCGCTTCCATCGTATCGGCCGCGAGCATGCACATCTCTGCATCGGCCGCCATGGACGCGGCGCCGACGGTGTCCGCATCGAACTGCATGAACTGGCGATATCGCCCGGGCCCAGGTTTCTCGTTGCGGAATACCCAACCATAACGATAGCTGCGGTACGGCATCGCGAGGTTCTGGAAATTTTCTGCCACGTAACGCGCGAGTGGTGCCGTGAGATCATACCGCAACGACAGCCACTGTTCGTCGTCGTCCTGGAACGAGAAAACACCCTCGTTGGGCCGATCCTGGTCAGGCAGGAACTTGCCCAGCGCATCGGTGTATTCGATGGCGGGCGTTTCCACCGGTTCAAAGCCGTAGCGCTCGAATACCAGGCGGATCGCTTCCACCATGTTGCGCGTAGCCTCGATTTCCGCGGGTCCGCGATCGGCGAGCCCGCGCGGAAGGCGCGCCTTGAGCTTGTCCGGCTTGTTCGGTTTATCGGCCATTGGCCGTTACATATCAGACGGTGACGCTACGGCAACGTTGTAAAAGTGCGAGACCGGGCTTGCCATCTACCTCGTAATGGGTAAGGGCTAGAAGGCATGGATGCCTGGCGTCCGAAGCCGGGCAAGTCGACCGCAGACGGTGCAGGTCATGACCCAAGCACAAGCAAAACTCGCAATTCCCAACGACCTCGAGCCTTATTGGATGCCGTTCACCGCCAACCGCGGTTTCAAGAGGCGGCCGCGGCTGATCGTTGGCGCAAAGGACATGCATTACATCGCCAGCGACGGGCGCAAGGTGATCGACGGTTCCGCGGGCCTATGGTGCACCAATGCAGGGCATAATCGCGAGCCGATCGTGACGGCAATCCAGCGCGAAGCCGCGACCCTCGACTACGCGCCGGCATTTCAGTTCAGCCATCCCAAGGCATTCGAGCTTGCGAGCCGCATTGCGGCGCTGGCGCCAGGCGATCTCGATCACGTGTTTTTCTGCAATTCAGGTTCGGAAGCGGTGGATACGGCGCTCAAGATCGCGCTTGCCTATCACAATGTCCGTGGCAATGCCTCGCGGGTGCGCTTGATCGGCCGCGAGCGCGGCTATCACGGCGTCGGTTTCGGCGGCATTGCCGTTGGTGGCATCGTCAACAACCGCAAGCAGTTTGGCGCGCTGTTTGCCGGCGTCGATCATCTGCAAACGACCTATAATCGCGAGAAGCAGGCCTTCAGCATCGGCGAGCCGGAATGGGGCGCCCATCTCGCCGATGATCTCGATCGCCTGGTGGCTTTGCACGATGCTTCGACGATTGCGGCAGTTATCGTTGAGCCGGTTGCTGCCTCGACGGGTGTTCTGCCTCCGCCCAAAGGCTATCTCGAGCGGTTGCGCGCGATTTGCGACAAGCACGGCATTTTGTTGATCTTTGACGAAGTCATCACCGGGTACGGACGGCTTGGCCATGCGTTTGCAGCCGAATGCTACGGCGTTATTCCCGACATGATCACCTTCGCCAAGGGAATCACCTCAGGTTCCGTGCCGATGGGCGGGGTGATCGTGCGTAAAGGAATCTACGACGCTTTCATGAAAGGGCCCGAGCACGTCATTGAGCTTTTTCACGGTTACACATATTCGGCGCATCCCTTGGCCTGTGCCGCCGGCCTGGCAACGCTCGATCTCTACCGCGAGGAGCGTCTGTTCGAGCGCGCGCGAAAGCTGCAGGAGGCCTGGGCCCGCGCAGCGATGGGCCTCAAGGGCTTGCCCAACGTGCTCGACATCCGGCCTGTGGGGCTAATGGTGGGCATCGATCTCGCCAGCAGACCAGATGCCGTCGGAAAGCGCGGCATGGATGCGCTTGAATTGGGTTTCTTCGAACATGATTTTGCCTTCCGCGCCGTCGGCGACACGCTGGCGCTCAGTCCGCCGCTGATCGTGAGCGAAAACCAGATTGGCGAGATATTCGATAAGCTCGCCCGCCTCATCAAGGCGGTCGCTTGACCGGTTCGGCCGTGGAATCCGGCTTCGGGTAAAGGATCGCCCATCCGATACGAACGGTTGGGTCGCCGATGATATCGCCGCGCAGGTAGCGCAGCTCGATTGGCGGCTGGATGACCGCGCCATCGGCGATGGGTTTGAATCCTGCCGGCATGGTGTGCAGGTCATGCTCCCAGAACACGACGACAGCGCCTTTCGCTTTTAAATCTTCAAGGTCGATCCACGGCGCGCGTTCGGGCTTGCCATCGATGAGAACGCGGGGTCGGTTCGGGGAATAGTGCGCAACATTGCCGCCATCCCACATGCGCCCGATCACATAGGGGATTGGCTCTCCTGTTGCCGCGCGATAGCGCCGCGATATCTCTCGGCCGAGATCTTTTCCGGGAAAAAACACGGCCCGATAACGATGATCGTAATACGGCAGCGCCGCGTAGCTCACGAAAAACCCGAGCGCGAAACATGCGAACACCACCGCCCACGTGGCGATAACGTGGAACAGTCGTCTGTCGTCGAGGGACGATCGCGCAACCAGCACCAGCCAGAGCCCGAGAAACAGCCAAAGCGGATAGCCCCACATTGGCACTGTGCCGCGGCCGCTTATGGCGGAGAGTGCAAGGATGCTCGCTGCAGGGCCCAAGGCGAGCAGCGTGATGATGCGCAGGTCAAAAGCATCGGCGCCCGCTTTGACAGGCGTGGCTTTGCGCTGGCGCGGATAAAAAAGCGGTAGGGCGATCAGCAGCGACGGTAGGAGGGCTGGAAACTGATAAAGCGCAGATTCAAGCGGATGCCAGAGATGATCGATCATTCCGCGCGGAGGGAGGGCCCGGTGTTCGGCATAGGCAAAGGACAGAAAGTCGTTCTGCACGAGCCAAACGATGTGAGGCGCCGTTGTGATCAGCGCTGCTACAGCCGCCACGTAAGGACCCGGGGTTGCAAGCGTCTTGCGAGCCTCGCGATCGAAAAACACGAACAATGCGAGGGGAGCAACCAACACGACCACGAAATATTTCGCCCAAAGAGCCACTCCAATCGCGACGCCGAGCAGCAGCCAATGGCCGAACCATCCGCCTCGCAGCGCGCGATGAAAGGCAAATCCAGCCAAAGCCCATAACGGCAACTGAATGACGTCATGATTGAACTTGGCGGACGTATAATTGAGATAGTGCAGCCCATCGACGATGAGCACTGCCACCAGGGCGCCGCGCTGGCCGGCAAGCGGTGTCGCGGTCAGCCAGACCAGCCATAATGCGGCCACCACGGTCAGCTGTGCCAGAAGGTAGTAAGCAAAATCGTGACCAACCGTGCGGTAGACAATTTCTACCAACCACCAAGGCAAGGGCGGCAGTTTGTCATGACCGAGCTGCCATTCGCGGCCGTAGGTCAGCGCCTCAATCAGGTCGAGTGGCAAATTGGGGTAAAGCAGCGTGGGGAGGACGGTCCACACCAAGGCGTGGAGCACCAGGATGGCGGCCAAAGCCTGCGCCGGGGATGCGGAGATCCGGGTCAACACGGCAAAAACATGGGGCGCCGGCGACATCGGCTTTGCGGTCCACATAAATATAAGTTCCTGCGAATAACGAGTGGTTTCACGCTACCATAGCAGTACTTCAGGTTGCGCGAAGCCACAGCCTTGTGGACATTGGTATCCAGCCAGGCGAATCAGCCGCCAACAGCGGCATTGCGCAGGCCACTTCGGTCGGCCCAGGATAAAATCGTATGCGTCGGATTAGTGCCATCTTCATTGCGGCCTGCGTCGTTCTTATCGCCGCCTCGATTGGAACGGTGCTCTATCTTGGCTTCAATGTTGATGCGAGCACCTCGGCAATTGTGGCGCTGGCCGCCCTGACAGGCATGGCGCTTTTCAACTCGGTCAGCAACCGTCTGCGCGACCGAACCGATCTTGGCGACCAGATCGCTGATTTGTCGCGGGGCACGGCGGATCTCGCTCGCCAGGTGGCGGAGATTGCCCGTCGTCTCAACGCGGTGGAAGTCAAATTGGCATCTCCGACGCAGCGTGCGCGAGCGGCCAACGACCCTCTAGCTGTCGAAATCGGCGAACTTGGCGGATTGGTGAGACAGGTCGCCGAAACCGTCGCCTCGCACGCGGCCGCGTTGCAAAAGCAGGGTGCACCGTCGAGTCGGCCCGCTCCTGCAGGTCAGACCAACGTGCGGCCGGTCGAAAGTGCGCTCACCGGCAGCGAGAGCGATGTGACTGCGGGGACCGCGCGATCCCGCGGTCTTTCGCGCGAGAGCATCGCGGACCTGATCTCCAAAGCCGTCGACGCGGACCGCGTTGACCTCTACCTGCAGCCCATTGTGACACTCCCGCAGCGCAAGGTGCGTTATTACGAGGCGCTGTCGCGCTTGCGTACGGAAGACGGCGAGGTCGTTCCGGCCATCGACTTCATTGATATCGCCGAAAGCATCGGCCTGATGCCGAAGCTCGACAATTTGGCGGTATTTCGCAGCGTGCAGGTCACTCGCCGCCTGCTTTTGAAAAGCCGCGACGTCGGCGTTTTCTGCAATCTCAGTGCCGCCACGCTGACGGATGGGCTGATGTTTCGGCAATTCCTCGATTTCATGGACGCAAACCGCGCCCTCGCGGCTTCATTGATGTTCGAATTCACGCAAGCGGCACATCGCAGCTTCGGACCGATCGAACATGAGAGCCTTGCAGCACTGGCTGAGCGCGGCTTCCGTTTTTCGATGGATCATGTCACCGACCTGCACATGGAACCAAGTGAGTTGGCAAACGGCTCGTTTCGTTTCCTGAAAGTGCCGGCAAGATTACTGCTTAACAAGGCTGCCGCCACGCACACCGATATCGACCCCGAGGATCTTGCCGATCTGCTAGCGCGCTCCGGCATCGATCTTATTGCCGAACGGATCGAAACAGAGACGACAGTCGTCGACCTTCTCGATTATGACGTTCGTTTCGGACAAGGCTTCCTGTTCTCTCCACCCAGACCGGTCCGGGCGGAAGCGCTGCAGGGCGGGGGCGAGACCGGAAAGTCGGATGTGAGCGAGAGTCCCGGCGCTCTGCTGGCCGCCAGCTGATCAGTTCGGTCCGCCCTTGAGCGCCACCTTGCCACTGCTCCCACACTTCTCGGCGCTTGCGCGCGAGTATGATGTGGTGCTTTCGGACGTCTGGGGCGTCATTCACAATGGCATTGCCGCACATCTGCACGCCTGCGACGCGCTCATGCGCATGCGGGCGCAAGGCGGTGTTGTGATATTGGTGACCAACGCACCGCGCCCGAACGAGGTGGTAGCGCGCCAGCTCGAGCGCTTGCATGTTCCACGACGGACGTATGACGCCATTGTTTCATCGGGCGACGTCACCCGCAGCGTGATCCAGCAGCGGCGCGGTCAATCGCTCTACCATCTTGGTCCTGAGCGCGACCGCTCGATATTCACCGGCCTCGACGTACGCTTCGCGCCTTTGGAAACAGCCGACTACGTCGTCTGTTCGGGTCTCGAGGATGACGAAACTGAAACCCCCGACGATTACCGCGCCCGGCTGGAATTCATGCTGTCCCGCAATCTGTTCATGGTGTGCGGCAATCCCGACATGGTCGTAGAACGGGGGTCAACGCTGGTCTATTGCGCTGGGGCCATCGCTGATCTGTACGCGCGGATGGGTGGCGAAGTCCTCTATGCCGGAAAACCTTATCCGCCGATCTACCACATGGCGTTGGCGAAGGCGGAAAGCGCAGCGGGCCGCAAGATCGCGCCCAGCCGGGTGCTGGCGATTGGCGATTCGGTCCGCACGGATCTCAAGGGCGCACGCACCGTGGGTATCGATTTCCTTTTCGTGACTTCAGGCATCCACGCCGAGGAGCTGGGCAGTCGCGAGGAGCCAGACGGCGCCGCTCTGCTGGCGACATTCGCCGCAGCCGGCGGCATGCCAAAGGCAGTCATGCGTGAATTGACGTGGTAGCGCTCAGGCCGCGGGCGCGGGAATTTGTTCTTGCCCGAATACAGCGTCGATCTTGGTCTTGAGCGTCTGCGCGTTGAAGGGCTTCACGATATAATTCGATACGCCTGCTTTTTTGGCCGCGATCACGTTCCCGGTTTTCGATTCCGCGGTGACCATGATGAAGGGAATTTCCGCCAGCGCAGGGTCGGCGCGCATCTCCTGCAACAGGGCAAAGCCTGTCATCGGCTCCATGTTCCAGTCGGAAATGACAAGGCCGTAGTCACGCCGGCGCAATTTGGCAAGGGCGGTCGATCCGTCGTTGGCGTCGTCAACTTGCTCGAAACCGAGCTGCTTGAGGAGATTATGCATGATGCGAATCATCGTGTTGTAGTCATCCACGACGAGTACAGGCTTGGTCAGATCGACGGCCATCGCGCATGCGCCCGCAACGGGCTCTCCCCCGAAGGTGCCGATAGATAACAACGGGCCTTGAATAACCCGTTAATTTGGAGGTTTGTTAACGGCGCGCTAACAGTAACGCCGCCGAAAGGTCGGCCCAATGAAAACATGTGCAGATTTCTGACTACGCTCTGCTTCAATCGATCGGAAAAGCGATGAACAAGCCCGGTGTGCCGACAAGACAGTTCCATGTTGTGCGCGGCGGTGCGAAGGGCATCGACGCCGGGCCGCTCGCCGGCGCCGTGGTGGCGATCGGTAATTTCGATGGCGTTCATCGCGGGCATCGCGCCGTGATAAAGGCCGCCCAAACGCGCGCGCGCGAACTCGGCCGTAAGGCCGCGGCCCTGACCTTCACCCCGCATCCAAGACTGTTCCTGCGGCCGCAAGACTCGCTGTTTCAGCTTTCCAGCGAGCACGACAAGCTGCGCCTTCTGGCGGGAGCGGGGCTCGATGGTGCTGTCGTGATGCGCTTCGATGCGGCGCTCGCCGCCACAGCAGCAGAGGATTTCATCAGTGAGATTCTCGTTGGCGCGCTCGGAATCGGCGCGGCTGCGATCGGCTTTGACTTTCACTTTGGCAAGAACCGCACTGGCTCACCGAAGTTTCTTGCCGAGGTGGGAGCGCGGCTCGGTTTTGCGGTCGACGTCGCCCCGCCGTTGGAGGATGAGGGCAGGCCGGTGTCATCCGGTGCCGTGCGGGCTGCGCTTGCAGCCGGCCGCGTCGTCGAGGCCACCGAGCTGTTGGGTGCGCCGTGGTTCGTGTCAGGCGAAGTCATTCATGGCGACAAGCGAGGCCGAGAGCTTGGATTTCCAACCGCCAACCTGAGGCTAAGCCCCTCCTGCGGTCTCAAGCACGGCATCTACGCAATACGGACAGACATTGGCGGCCAACGCCATGAGGGCGTGGCGAGTTTCGGCCGCCGACCGATGTTCGACGACGGAGCCCCTTTGCTGGAAGTGTTTCTGTTCGATTTCGACGGCGACCTTTATGGGAAGACGATCGATGTCGCGTTTATCGGGTGGATTCGGCATGAGCAGAAGTTCGAATCCATCGAGACACTCAAGGGGCACATGGCGGCGGATGTGGCCCAGGCCCGTGACGCGCTCAGGCGTGCCGGTGACGCGTTCCCCGTCCTGGGGGAGGTGTAGCGGTCGCTCGCCGGGGACGATATCCCGGCCTTTCCGCATTCGAATCGGCCTGCTAGGAAGCGCGTATGCCCAAGCCCGAGCGAGATTATTCGGAAACGCTGTTTCTGCCGCAGACTGACTTTCCCATGCGGGCCGGCTTGCCGCAGCGCGAGCCTGAGATCCTGGCGCGCTGGCAGAAAGATGACCTTTACACGCAGCTGCGCGCGGCGTCGAAAGGGCGCGAGAAGTTCATTCTCCACGACGGCCCGCCTTACGCGAACGGCAACATCCATATCGGCCATGCGCTGAACAAGATTCTCAAAGACGTGGTCACGCGTAGCCAGCAGATGCTGGGATTCGATTCCAACTACGTGCCGGGCTGGGACTGTCATGGCCTTCCGATCGAATGGAAGATCGAGGAGGAGAACTACCGCTCCAGGAACAAGCCGAAACCGAACCTGTCCGATCCCGCCGCTATGGTCGCATTCCGGCAGGAATGCCGCGCATACGCCGAACACTGGCTCAACGTGCAGCGAGAGGAGTTCATGCGCTTGGGGGTGGTGGGCGACTGGGCGCATCCCTACACGACGATGGACTTTTTCGCCGAGGCGCAGATCGCACGCGAACTGATGAAGTTTGCCGCCAACGGCACCCTGTATCGTGGCTCGAAGCCCGTGATGTGGAGCGTGGTGGAGAAGACCGCGCTGGCGGAAGCCGAGGTGGAGTACGAGGATTACACCAGCGATCAGGTATGGGTGAAGTTTCCAGTCGCGGATATTGCGCTCGAAGGCGACAGCAAAGACGACGTTGCCGTGGCTTTCGAGCTTGTTGGCAACGCATCCGTCGTGATTTGGACCACCACGCCCTGGACGCTGCCCGGCAACCGCGCCGTGAGCTATTCGCCCAAGATATCGTACGGCCTCTACAGGATTTTTGACGCGCCCGCTGACAACTGGGCGAAAAGCGGCGATCTTCTCATCCTCGCCGACAAACTGGCCGAAGCTGTTTTCAGACAGGCGCGCGTCACCGCTTTTGAAAAAGTGAAAGCCGTGGGGGCGGACGTGCTCGCCGGCATGATCTGCGATCATCCCTTGAAGGCCATGGGTTACGATTTTGCCGTGCCTTTGCTCGCCGGTGAGCATGTGACCGACGAAGACGGCACTGGTTTTGTGCATACGGCGCCGGGACATGGCCGCGACGACTTCGAAATCTGGACTACAAACCGTGCTGCCCTTGAAGCGCGAGGGATCAACCCGGCAATTCCTTACACGGTTGACGAGAACGGCGCGTTCACGGAAGCCGCGCCCGGGTTCACCGGCAGGCGCGTGATCAACGACAAGGGTGAGAAGGGCGACGCGAACGAAGCTGTGATCAAGGCACTGGTGGAAGCCGGTATGTTACTCGCACGGGGGCGCCTCAAGCACCAATATCCGCACAGCTGGCGTTCAAAGAAACCGATCATTTTCCGCAATACGCCACAGTGGTTCATCGCGATGGACAAGGACATCGCGAAGAAGGGGGACACGTTGCGCCACCGGGCGCTGTCTGCAATCAAGGTGACGCGCTGGGTCCCGCCGCAGGGCGAGAACCGCATCACCGGCATGATCGAGTCGCGTCCCGACTGGGTGATTTCGCGCCAGCGCGCCTGGGGCGTGCCGATCGCCGTCTTTGTCAAGGAGAAGCCGGACGGCTCGGTCGAGATCCTGCGGGATCCGGACGTCGACCTGCGCATCGTCGAGGCGTTCGAGCAGGAAGGCGCCGATGCCTGGTACAGGCCCGGCGCGCGCGAGCGTTTCTTGGGTAAGCTCGCGAACGATTCCTGGAAAAAGATCGACGATATTCTCGACGTCTGGTTCGACTCGGGCTCCACGCACGCGTTTGTGCTGGAGGACCCGCAGCACTTCCCGACGCTTGCCGGCATCAAGCGCAAGATGGATGGCGGCAGGGATACCGTGATGTACCTGGAAGGCAGCGACCAGCACCGCGGTTGGTTCCACTCCTCTTTGCTTGAAAGCTGCGGCACGCGAGGACGCGCACCCTATGACGTGGTGCTGACTCACGGCTTTGTGCTCGACGAGCAGGGCCGCAAGATGTCGAAGTCGCTTGGCAATGTCACCGCACCGCAGGACGTGATCAGGCAGTCCGGCGCCGACATCCTGCGCATGTGGGTATGCGCGTCGGACTATGCGGACGATCTCCGCATCGGGCCAGAGATCCTCAAGACTACGGTCGAAACCTACCGCAAGCTGCGCAACACCGTGCGCTGGATGCTTGGCAGCCTCGCACATTTCAACGAGGAGGATCGCATCAAGCGCGACAAGATGCCGGAGCTCGAGCGCTTGATGCTGCACCGGCTTTTCGAGCTCGATGGCCTGGTGCGCAAGGCGTACGCCGAATTCGACTACAAGCGCATCTTTGCCGCGCTGTCGAGCTTCATGACGTCGGATCTGTCGGCGTTTTACTTCGACATTCGCAAGGACACGCTCTATTGCGATCCGTATACCTCGGTGAAGCGAAAAGCCTGCCTGACGGTGCTCGATAGCCTGTTTCGCTGCACGGTCACGTGGCTGGCACCGATGCTTTGCTTCAGTGCGGAAGAAGCCTGGTCCTCGCGTTACGGCGATGCCGCGAAGTCCGTTCACCTGGAACTCTTCCCCGAGGTGCCGGCGGCGTGGCGTGACGACAGATTGGCTGAAAAGTGGCGCAAGATCCGAACCGTGCGTCGCGTTGTCACTGGCGCGCTGGAAGTCGAGCGCGCCCAGAAACGCATCGGTTCTTCGCTCGAGGCCCACCCGATCGTGCACATCTCGAATCCCGAATTGTACGAAGCGGTGGTCGATTGCGATCTCGCTGAAGTGAGCATCACGTCGGCTGCGACTCTTGTGCAGGGTGAAGGGCCGGCCAGCGCGTTTCGGCTGCCCGACGTTGCGGGCGTAGCGGTCGTTCCTAACCTGGCGGAAGGCAGAAAATGCGCACGCTCGTGGAAAATCCTCACCAACATTGGCGAAGATCCCGAGTATCCGGATGTCTCGCCGCGCGATGCTCAGGCGCTGCGAGAATGGAAAACCATGCGCAAGGCGGCGGAATAAGATATCGGCAAAGTCATACCGATCTTTCGTCATCACCGGGCTTGTCCCGGTGATCTCTCCTAATTCGGCCAAGGGCACAGCTGCAAAAAAATTTGCTGGTGTAAAATGAAAGCTTATCTCACCGGTCCACAAACAGGCTTCGGCTTTGCCGTAGCTGCGATCGTCTGTGCGGTTGATCAGGCCAGTAAACTCTACCTTCTGTTTGTCTTCGATCTTGCCGCCAATGGCCCGATCCGGCTGGGCCCGTTCATTGATATTATTCTCGCGCGCAACACCGGGATCAGCTACGGGCTTTTCCAAACCCAGGGGCCACTCGGTCAGTGGATTCTACTTGCGTTCAAGGCGGTCGCTGTCGCGCTGCTCTGGATCTGGCTGGCGCACGCGAAAGACCGACTCACGGCCCTTTCTCTCGGTCTGATTGTAGGTGGGGCGGTGGGCAATGCCATCGATCGATTGGCCTATGGTTGGGTCGCTGATTTCGTCCTTTTTCACATTTCCACGGCGGATTGGCACTTCAATTGGTATGTTTTTAACGTCGCCGATGTGGCCATCGTTGCCGGGGTTATTGGCCTGTTGTATGAATCCCTGCGAGGGGACTACGCCGCAAAAGCGCCCTGATCCGCCGCAAGAGTCGCGACAATTCAAAGGTTCCATGTCCGGTTTGGGATGAGCACGATGCGTCTGACGAGCGTCTTTGGCGCGAGCGCCGTTTTTGGCTTGGCATTCGGTGCCGCTGCGCTGCTTTTCTCGGCTCCCGCGCGGGCGGCCGACGATGAGGATTCGATCGACAAGAAGGTCATGCGCGGCATCATGGAGGGGCTTGGCCTGAGGCGGGACGGCGAGGCAATGATTAACTACAGGGAACGTTCACCGCTGGTGATTCCGCCCAACCGTGAACTGCCCCCGCCCGAACGCAGCGATGCTGTCACCGCGAACAATCCGGCTTGGCCGAAAGATCCGGACGTGGAGCGTCGCAGGGCCCAGGCGGCCACAGAAAGGAACCGCAATGTCAGCGACGAGCGTGAGCGCGAACAGAATCCGCTGCGGCCCGATCAGTTGACCCCCGGCGGGCGGCCGAAGAAAAAGCAGGCGAGCAAGGACGACGGCTACGAGTCGCCGCCGACAGGTTTCGGCAGCCAATTGCCGCCATCCGAGCTGGGGTTCAAGGGCTTTGGTTCTATTTTTGGTGGCAATAAGGAAGAGATGGCGAAATTCACCCGAGAGCCAACGCGCGAATCGTTGACCGATCCGCCGCCGGGCTATCAAACGCCGTCGCCGGATCAACCTTATGGGCTCGGCAAGGCGGCACCTCCGAAGCCGACGGACTATTACTCGACTCATGTCGAGCCGACTAAATAACCGTGTCGGCTGTTATTTTAGCTTTCTCATACGGCGGGCGGCGTAACCCGATCTCGTGCTGCGGCGCGAATCGCAACTGATTCAGGTCCACATCGTGCTTGCCAGAACAACTCTGACGCTCATTGCGCTTGCCGGCTCCTTGGCATCATCCTCGCTTGCCGCGCAGCAGCGCGGTCCCGAAATCGCCGACTTCACCCTGGCGAACGGATTGGAGCTTGTCGTCATCCCCGATCATCGCGCACCCGTGGTGACGCACATGATCTGGTACAAAGTTGGCGCGGCGGATGAGACGCCAGGCAAGTCCGGACTGGCGCATTTCCTCGAACACCTCATGTTCAAGGGCACTGCCAAGAACCCCGCCGGAAAATTCTCGCAGGTGGTCGCGCGCATCGGCGGGCAGGAGAATGCTTTCACATCGCAGGACTACACCGGGTACTTCCAGCGCGTGCCAAGCGAACAGCTGAAGACTGTCATGGAATTCGAAGCAGACCGGATGACCGGCTTGCAGCTTACCGATGACGTGGTTTTACCCGAACGCAATGTCATTCTTGAGGAACAGAACCAGCGCGTTGGAAACAATCCTCGCGCTCGCCTGACCGAGCAAATCGAGGCCGCGCTCTATCTCAATCATCCGTATGGAAAACCGGTGATCGGCTGGCGGCACGAAATGGAAGAGCTGTCGCGTGACGACGCGATCGGATTTTACCGCCGCTTCTACGGGCCCAACAATGCCGTTGTGGTCATCGCCGGCGACGTGAGCACGGCACAGGCACGGGCGCTCGCGGAAGAGACGTATGGCAAGATAGCCCGTCACGCTGCGATGCCGCCGCGGAAGCGTGCTCAAGAGCCGCCGCCCGAGGCTGCGCGCACAGTCACGCTGGCCGATGCACGTGTCGAGATACCCAGCCTGCAGCGCGAGTATCTGGTGCCGTCTTTCGCAACAGGAAAGCGCGGGGAGTCCGTAGCCCTCGAAGTGCTCGCGCACGTTCTTGGCAGCGGTTCGAACAGCCGGCTCTACCGGACTCTTGTCGTCGACAAGCAAGTCGCAGTCGCAGCCGGCGCGTGGTACGACGCCAGCATGCTGGATCTGTCGAGGTTCGCCGTCAGCGGATCGCCACGCCCGGGGGTTACGCTTCCTCAACTCGAAGCCGAAATTGATGCAGTCATCGCCCAGGCCATAGAGAAGGGCGTATCGGAAGAAGAACTGGAGCGCACCAAGACCCGGCTCATCGCCGACGCGATCTATGCCCAGGACAACCAGGCCACCATGGCTCGCTGGTACGGCACCGCATTGACCACGGGCGCATCCGTGAATGACGTGCGTAACTGGCCTGATCGCGTCCGCGCCGTCACTGCCGATCAGGTGCGTGACGCCGCCCGGCAATGGCTGGACAAGCGGCGTTCGGTCACGGGCTACCTGATCAAGGATACGAGCCCGCAGGCGGAGAAGCGGTCATGATCCGGTTGATTGCGCTCATCGTCTGCATCGCCGCGTCCTTGACCGCGGGCGTCGTAACAAGTTCTGCAATGACGATCGAAAAAATCGTCAGCCCCTCCGGCATCGAAGCCTGGCTGGTGCAGGAAAAGGCGGTTCCCCTCGTCACGCTCAATTACGCCTTTCACGGTGGCGCCAGTCAGGACGAAGCCGACAAGGCTGGGACCGCGAATCTCGCCGCTGACCTTCTCGATGAAGGTGCCGGCGATCTCGACAGCAAGGCCTATCACGACCGCCTGGAGAAAAAGGCTATCGAGCTCAGCTTCCAGGTTGGACGCGATTACATCCATGGGACGCTCCGTTCGCTCAATGAGCATCGCGAGGAGGCATTCGACATGCTGGGCTTGGCGCTGGCGAGCCCGCGTTTCGATGCCGATGCGATCGAGCGGGTGCGGGGACAGCTTCTGGCCACGTTGCGGCGCGATACAACCAATCCCAACGATCTTGCCAGCCGCCGATGGTGGCAGACGGCATTTCCCGATCATCCTTATGGGCGCGAAAGCAAGGGCACTCTCGAGACGGTGCCCGGTATCGCCGCGCAGGATCTGCGCGACTATGTGCGTCGCGTTTTCGCGCGGAACGAGCTCAAAGTCTCGATTGTCGGCGATATTGACGCCAAAACGGCCGGCATGCTGATCGATCGCGCATTCTCCCGGCTGCCCGCGAAGAACGATCTCAAGCCGATAGCGAATGCCACGCCAAGTGGGCTTGGCCGACGCATTGTGATCAATCTCGACGTGCCGCAAGCCGTGGTCACCTTCGGCGGAGAGGGTATTGCGCGACAGGATCCCGAGTTCATGGCCGCCTACGTTGTGAACCACATTTTGGGCGGTGGCAGCTTTTCATCGCGTCTCTACAAAGAAGTGCGCGAAAAACGCGGTCTGGCTTATGGTGTTTCGGATAGCCTGGTCTGGTTCAAGCGCGCTGCTGTGATGGTCGGTGGCACCGCGACCCAGGCCGATCGCACCGCCGATGCCCTCGCGGTGATCGAGCAGGAAATCAAGCGCATGGCCGACGAAGGCCCGACACCCGATGAGCTTGCCGCTGCCAAGTCATTCCTCAAGGGCTCTTATGCCCTGTCGCTCGACACCTCGGGCAAGATTGCGGCGCAGCTCACACAGATCCAGATCGACGAACTCGGCATGGACTACATCCAGCGTCGATCCGCCCTGATCGACGCGGTGACCATCGAGGATGCCAAGCGAGTGGCCAAGCGGTTGTACGGGAAGGGACTGCTGGTGACGATTGCCGGCAGGCCGAAGGGCCTGACGTCGAGCGGAACTACGGAATAGCAATTGCGTTGGTTTCTGCCGTTGCGCCTCCCGCGCGATTCTAGGCAAATACCAGTATGAACATCGCCCAATCGATCGAGAGTGCGCGTGAAGAGCACATCGGATCGCGCGGCATCAATGCGCGGGCACTCGATGCTGCACTGGTACGGGCTGAGGGCGCGCTCGATTGGCTGCGCGCCCGCCACGCCGACCGTAGCTTGCCGCTGCTGCGCTTGCCGGAAACCCGCAGTGATCTCGAGAACATCCGAGATACCGCGCGCCAGCTTGCGGACCGGGCAACCGACATCGTCATCCTGGGGACGGGAGGCTCTAGCCTGGGTGGGCAGACCTTGGCACAGCTTGCCGGATACGCTGTAGCGGGCATTGGTGCACTAGGCGTGCCACCCCAATTGCACTTCATCGATAACCTGGATCCAGACACTTTTGCAAAGCTGCTCGCGAGACTTCCGCACGCGACCAGCCGTTTCGTCGCAATTTCCAAGTCGGGCGGCACGGCCGAGACCTTGATGCAAACCATCGCTATCTTGTCGGCGCTCAGGGACGCGGGACTGCAGACGCGCATTCCCGACATCTTCCTCGGCATCACCGAACCCGCCATCCCCGGCAAGGCAAACGGCTTGCGTGATCTGCTTGGCAAGTATCGCGTTCCCATACTCGATCACGATCCCGGCGTCGGTGGTCGCTACTCCGCCCTCACCAATGTCGGACTGCTGCCGGCAGCGATGCTTGGCCTCGACGTTGCAGCGGTACGCGCGGGAGCCGGCTTGGCGCTTGGTCCGATTCTGGCCAAAAAGCCTGCGCCACACGTTCCGGCGGCAATCGGTGCGGCGCTGTCGGTTGCCCTCGCCCAGGATAAGGGCAGGTCGATCAGCGTCATGATGGCCTATTGCGACCGCTTGCAACGATTCACGCATTGGTACGTGCAACTCTGGGCCGAAAGCCTTGGCAAAAATGGCAAGGGGACCACACCTGTTGCGGCGCTGGGGCCGGTCGATCAGCACAGCCAGCTGCAACTGTTCATCGGCGGGCCGCGCGACAAGCAGTTCACCGTCATCACTGTCGATAGCGCAAATCAGGGGCCTCGGATCGACGGCGAGCTAGCAAAGCTTGCAGGCGAGCCTGGCTTCGGCGGCAAGACCATTGGCGACCTGGTCGCTGCGGAAGGGCGGGCCACAGCCGAAACGCTGGCCGGAAATGGCTGTCCGGTCCGCACGTTTCACCTCGGCCGACTCGATGAGGAAGCTCTCGGCGAATTGATGATGCATTTCATGCTGGAGACGATTATCGCGGCCCATCTGCTTGGCGTCGACCCGTTCGATCAGCCGGCGGTGGAAGAGGGCAAAGTGCTTGCGAAGAAATATCTGATGGGTTCTTAAGATCACGCATTGTCATGGCCGGGCGTCATGATTCGCATCACCGATTCCATCTCCATAGATGAATCCGAGCTTGCGGAGTCTTTCGTTCGCGCATCCGGGCCGGGTGGCCAGAACGTCAACAAAGTGTCGTCGGCGGTCCAGCTTCGTTTCGATGCGCGCCATTCGCCTTCATTGTCCAACGATGTCGCCGTGCGCCTGATGCGCATTGCAGGCAAGCGCCTGACGAAGGACGGCGTCATAGTGATTGTCGCGCAACAGCATCGGACCCAGGAACGCAACCGCGAGGATGCGCGCAACCGGTTATTTGAAATGATCCGGCAGGCGGCAGTCAGACCGACGCCGCGGCGTCCGACGAAAGTGCCGAAGGCCGAGCGCCGCCAAAGGCTGGAGGCCAAAAAGCATCGCTCGACCATCAAGAACCTGCGGCGCTCCAAGCCGGGCTGGGACTAGCAGCAGGGATAGCGGGGGCAGCTTCGACTGCAACCTCGCGGTTCTCGCTCCATGCCGCTAAATTCCGGCCGATTCGATCAGGTCCGCCACATGCCCGTTCGCCAACTGTCCGAAGCCGTCGTCAACCGCATCGCGGCTGGTGAGGTCGTCGAGCGGCCGGCTAGCGTCGTGAAGGAGCTGGTCGAGAATGCGCTAGACGCCGGCGCGCGCCGGATCGATGTGCTCACGGACGGCGGCGGGCGGCGGCTTATCCGTGTCACCGATGATGGCGAGGGCATGACCCGTGCCGATCTCGAACTCGCCGTCGAGCGCCACGCAACGTCGAAGCTCGCGAGCGACGATCTCCTTTCGATCCGCACATTAGGGTTTCGCGGCGAGGCGTTGCCTTCGATCGGCGCGGCGGCCCGGCTTACCATCACCACACGCCATGTAAGCGGGCTCCACGCCTGGGGCATTACCGTCGACGCCGGCAAAAAGTCGCCTGTAAAGCCCGCAGCACTTGGACAAGGGACAGCCGTGGAGGTCCGCGACCTGTTCTATGCCACGCCGGCACGGCTGAAGTTTCTCAAGGCCGATCGCAGCGAGGCTGAGGCGGTGCGCGAGGTGATGCGCCGGTTGGCCATGAGCCGGCCTGATGTCTCTTTCACGCTTGCGGGCGAAGAGCGCGCGCCGGTGACATGGCGCGCCGAAGGCGACCGGCTCGAACGACTCGCCGACATCCTTGGGCCCGATTTTCGCGCCAATGCAATCGCCATCGAGGCCGAGCGCAACGCAGTGCGCGTGACCGGTTTTGCCGGACTGCCGACGCTCTCCCGGGCCAATTCGCTAGGGCAATACCTGCTCGTAAACGGACGGCCGGTGCGCGACAAGCTGTTGTTCGGGGCGGTGCGGGCAGCCTATGCGGATTATCTGCCGCGCGACCGACATCCCCTGCTTGTGTTGTTCGTCACCCTCGACCCGCGCGAAGTGGACGTGAACGTGCATCCCGCCAAGACCGAGGTGCGGTTTCGCGATGCCGGTTTCGTGCGCGGGTTGATTGTGCGCGCACTTAAGGAAGCGCTGATGCGAGACGGCCAACGCGCGGCGACGACTGGTGGCAATGCAACCATCGCAACTTTTCGACCAGCTGCGATACCTCGACGGGATGGTTATGACTGGCGACGCTCTCCGGCTCGCCCCGCTACTTTTGCTCCTAGGGCTACCGGGCCCGCCGTCGGTTTTGCCGAAAATCCGCAACATGTATTCGATGTCGGCGAGCCCGCGGCGGACGCCGGTGTCGCGACGTTCGAACCGGCCGCGGATCAGATTGAGCGGCCGCTGGGCGCGGCGCGCGCGCAAGTTCACGAAACCTACATCGTTGCACAGACCCGCGATGGTCTCGTCATCGTCGACCAGCACGCCGCGCATGAGCGCATTGTCTACGAGCGCATGAAGGCGGCAATCGAGAAATCCGGCGTCGCTCGTCAGATCCTGCTCATTCCCGAGATCGTCGAACTCGACGAGGCCGATGTTGCCCGGCTCGCCGGCCGGACCGAAGAATTGTCGCGGTTTGGTCTGGTGATTGAGTCATTCGGCCCCGGCGCGGTTGCCGTTCGCGAGACGCCATCCATGTTGGGAGAAGTTGATGTAAGGGGCCTGATGAGCGATTTGGCGGACCACATGGCAGAGTGGGATGACTCATTGCCGTTGGAACGGCGCCTCATGCACGTGGCAGCAACCATGGCTTGCTACGGCTCGGTTCGTGCCGGTCGGCGGCTGAAGCCAGAAGAAATGAATGCACTTCTGCGCGAGATGGAATCGGTGCCCAATTCCGGCCAATGCAATCACGGCCGACCGACTTATGTGGAGCTCAAACTTACCGACATCGAGCGCTTGTTCGGGCGGCGGTAGTTGTTGGCAGCGCCTAGCTCGTGCGCAAAAACACGAATTCGGTGTCGTCGTATTTGCGGCGTTCCAATCCCACGAAACCCTCGGGCGTCGTGAATCCTGCATCGGCAGCTTCTTCGACTACGATAAGCGCCTCCGGTTTAAGCCATCCGCCCTCGCGTGCCGCGACAAGCGCTTTTTCCGCAAAGCCCTTGCCGTAAGGCGGGTCGAGAAAAACGAGCGAGAACGGCTCGAGCGGATGAGCGAGCCCTAATTTGGTTGCGTCGCGCCTGAAAATCCGCGTTACCCCGCCGAGACCGAGCGACTCGATGTTGTCGCGCAACAGCGCGCGTGCCTCCACGCCCTCATCGACAAAGAGCGTATAAGCGGCGCCACGGGAAATGGCCTCGATACCAAGCGCCCCGGTACCGGCAAACAGATCAAGCACGCGCGCGCCGGTGACCGGGTCGCCGTAGGAATGCGTGAGAATGTTAAACAGCGCCTCTCGCAGCCGGTCACTCGTCGGCCGCACGGCGTCCGATTTCGGTCCCCGCAGCGGGCGCGAGCGGAGCTTGCCTCCGACGACACGCATTATTTTGGCCTCGATGGACGCGGGCCGCCCGAGCGGTCGCGTCGTTGGCCCTTCTTGTTGAATCGCCTGCCCGTGGGGTTTGGTCCGTGGTTTTGACGGCCAGGCTGCGCATGGAAGGGAAGTCGGGTCGGCCGCTCCACTGTCGTTTGCCGCGGCGATCGTGCTCGATCACGCGCTTCGGGCTGGCGCATGGCAGGCTCTTCGGCGTGCAAAGGCGCTTCAAAATCGGCGCCGGAAGCCGAGACGATCTGCTCGCCCAGCTTTGCGCGCAACTCTGCAGTTTCGACTTCCTTCACCGCGCCATCCTCAAGCTCGCCCAGATCGAACGGCCCAAATGCGACGCGGATCAGCCGATTTACCCTCAAGCTGAGATTTTCAAGAACCTTGCGCACTTCGCGGTTCTTGCCCTCGCGAATGCCGACAGTGAGCCAGATGTTTGCGCCTTGCTCGCGATCGAGAGTCGCTTCGATGGGCCCATAGCGGATGCCATCGACGGATACTCCCTCGCGAAGCTTGTCGAGTGTTTCCTGCCGGACGCGCCCGAGGGCGCGCACGCGGTAACGGCGCAACCAACCGGTCGCCGGCAATTCCAGCACGCGCGCCAGTCCACCGTCGTTGGTGAGCAGCAGCAGGCCCTCGGTATTGATGTCGAGCCTGCCGACACTGATCACGCGCGGCAGACCTTTAGGAAGCGCGCCGAAAATTGTATCGCGGCCTTGCGGATCCGAGTGGGTCGTCACCAGGCCGCGAGGCTTGTGGTAGAGGAAAAGCCGCGTGCGCTCATGCGCGCGCAAAGGCGCGCCATCGACCGAAATGCGATCGGACGGGCTGACATTCAGTGCCGGAGACGCAATTACGGCGCCATTGACGGACACACGACCCGCCGCGATCCAGGCTTCTGCCTCGCGACGTGAGGCAAGGCCCGCACGCGCAATCACCTTGGCGATGCGTTCGCCGGTCACCGCATGTTTGTCTGTTTTTTCTGCCATCGAAGGTCTAGGTGACGGCCGGGCTTGTTCCGGCCATCGACGTCTTTTATGTCGCTTCGTGTATAAAGACGTGGATGCCCGGCACAAGGCCGGGCACGACAGCATCGCCGCCCATGCCTTCTTTCATGCAGATCGCGCTTGAAGAAGCCCGTGCCTCAGGGGCGCGGGGCGAGGTGCCTGTTGGCTGTGCCATCGTGCGGAATGGCAGCGTGATTGCGCGGGCCGGTAACCGCGTCATTGCCGACCGCGACCCAACTGCGCATGCCGAGCTCATCGCCATTAGGGCCGCGGCGGCCGCGATCGGAAGCGAGCGACTGACGGACTGCGATCTGTATGTCTCTCTGGAGCCATGCGCCATGTGCGCGACGGCAATGTCGTTTGCGCGAATTCGCAGACTTTACTTCGGCGCCGCCGATCCCAAAGGTGGAGCCGTCGAGCACGGCGTTCGTTTCTTCGCCGCGCCGACATGCCATCACCGCCCCGAGGTCTATGGCGGCATCAACGAAAGCGACAGCGTGACGCTGTTGAAAAATTTCTTTCAGGCCCGACGATAGCCTTCAAAAACTGGGCTTATGCCGTCTTGTCCACGAATTTGCCCATGCCGGGCGGCGGAGGAGCCTGCTTTGAGACCGGCGGGGTGGCGGCCTCGCTTTCAAAGACTTGCTGTCGCGGCTTCGGTGGGCTTTCGACCTTAGGCATGATGCCAATTTAGCCGCTCGAGTCTCAATTATGTGCGTCGGCGCGGCGACAAATCCGGCTTTCCTCGGAAAGGATTTGTTGATGCTGCCGAAGCAGATCAGGCCTGTTGGGCGAAGTCCCAGGCCTTGTCGGCGAGCGGGCGGATCATTTCGGCTTTTGCCGGAGCGAATTCGCTGGTCGCCGTACCATCGCGAACGCGGCCTATGATGCCCTGCAGAATGGCGGCGATGCGAAAAAAATTATAGGAGAGGTAGACGGGCAGGTGAGGGCGAGGGTCGAGTCCGATGCGCGCGACGTAACTGTCGACATAGTCGCTCATCGAGGGAATGCCGAGCGCATTCAGGTCTTGACCGACGAGCGTCGCCGTCCCCGCTGCGCTCTCGGAATGGGGCATATGCCAGGCCATCAGGTGGTAGGTGAAATCCGCCAGCGGATCGCCGAGCGTCGACAATTCCCAATCGAGCACGGCGAGGACCTTCGCCGCATCGCGCGCGACGATCAGATTGTCGAGCCGGTAATCGCCATGCACGAGCCGCACCGGACCGCCCTGGGGAATGTGCTTGGGCAGCCAGTCGATCAAGCGCTCCATGGCATCGATCTTTTCGGTCTCCGAGGAGCGATATTGTTTCGACCATCGCTCAACCTGCCGCGCGACATAGTTTTCGCCCCTGCCGAAATCGCCAAGACCGATCTTCGCGGGATCGAGTGCATGGAGGCGAGCGATCGTCGCATTCATCGAATCGTAGACTGCCGCGCGCTCGGCTGGATTGGAGCCCGGCATTTGCGGTTCCCAGAACACGTGCCCGTCGACGTAATCCATCACGTAAAAGGGCGTTCCGGCGACGCTCTCGTCGGAGCAATAGGTGAGAGGTTCCGCGACGGGAAAGGCTTGCGCATGCAGCGTTCGAATAACGCGATATTCGCGGTCCACCGCATGAGCTGACGGAAGGAGCTTGCCCGGGGGCTTGCGGCGCAGGACGTAGGCCCGCGCCGGCGTCTCGAGCAAATATGTTGGGTTCGACTGCCCGCCCTTGAACTGCCTGATTGCGAGTGGGCCGGCGAAACCCACGATATGTGTGGCCAGATAGCCTTCAAGCCGCGCTGCATCCAGACGCAGCGCCGGCGCGGCGTCCTTGGTGCCCGAAAAAGCCTGCTGTCGGTCGATCGACATCATCGGCTGGAATCATTTTCGCGCTTCGAACGAGATCGGCGTATCTGCGTAGATCTTATACTGCTGTGACCTGGGCTTCGCCTTGTCGTCATCGTTCACATATTGAATTGAGCTTTTGCCCTGGAGTTCGCGCGGCAGGATCATCACGCGAATAAAGCGGCTTGGCTTGTCGGTTGCGGCTTGTGCGAACACCGCGTCCGGACCGGATTCATACCACGCGCCTCCAGGGCCGAACGACGTCGACCGGCCGTGGGTATCGATGCGTATGCCACCTTCGATCAGGCATCGTATTCCGGGACCCTGATGGCGATGCAGATAGGCGCAGCCGCCAGGCGGGAAAGCGACGCTATCGCCGCGCATCAAAAGATCACCCTTTGGCATCGTCTCCAGAAACGCACTTAATTTTTCACGCGTAATCATGCCCGGCTCGTTGGCGGTGACGGTGCCCTGATCGCCGCGCGCGAGTTCCCACCGCCAGCACGTGACGCCGGCTGCACCCGGCTTGACTCCGTGCACGACAAAAATAAAGCGCGGGGTGGGTGGCAGCCGGAATTCGGATTTGTTGGCGTTCGAGAGGACATCTTCGTAAAGCCGCAACACGGGATGCATTATCGATCTCCTGCCCTCCAATTCGCGAACAGCGCTGTATTCTCGCCACCAGCGGAATGATGCTTCGTCGCAAAATCTCTCGTGAATGAAGTCTACTTCTCCCGCTCAATGGCGCGCCAGCCAATGTCGCGGCGGCAAAAGCCGTCAGGCCAATTGATGCGATCGATGGCCGCATAGACGCGGGCTTGCGCCTCGCGAACGGTCTTGCCGCGCGCAGAGACATTGAGCACGCGCCCGCCATTGGCGACAATCCGGCTGCCATCGGCCTTCGTGCCGGCATGAAAAATTTCCACGTCCTCGATCTGCGCGGCCGCGTCGAGCCCCTCAATGGTTGAGCCTTTATTGTAGTTGCCCGGATAGCCTTTCGCTGCCATGACCACCGTCAGCGCGGCGTCGGGATACCAGCGCAAATCAAAATTCTTTAGCTGTCCGTCGCACGCTGCAAGAAGCGCGGGCACCAGGTCGGACATCAGACGCAGCATCAGGACCTGGCATTCCGGGTCTCCAAAACGCACGTTGTATTCGATGAGCTTCGGACCATCCTTGGTGATCATCAATCCGGCAAACAGAACGCCTTTGTACGGCGCGCCGGCGCGTTTAAGGGCCCGCACAGTGGGATGGATGATTTCGTCCATCACGCGACGATTCGCATCCTCGGTCATGATCGGTGCAGGCGAATAGGCGCCCATGCCGCCCGTGTTCGGACCCCTGTCGCCGTCGCCGACGCGCTTGTGGTCTTGCGCCGACGCAAGCTGGATAGCGGTCTTCCCGTCACTGAGCGCGAAAAACGAGGCTTCCTCGCCGACGAGACATTCCTCGATCACGAGCTCCCAGGCAGGAGCACCGAGGCCGCCGCCAAACATCATGTCGATGGCCGCTTCGGCTTCCGCGATCGTCTCCGCGACAACGACGCCTTTTCCGGCGGCAAGCCCATCGGCCTTCACAACGATGGGAGCGCCTTTTTTGCGGACGTAATCCTTCGCCGCGCTCGCGCCTTTGAAGCGTTCGTAAGCGGCGGTCGGAATGTTGTTCGCCTTGCACAGATCCTTGGTGAAGCCCTTCGAGCCTTCCAGTCGCGCCGCCCATTTGGTCGGACCGAACGCCTTGATCCCGGCGGCTTCCAGATCGTCGACGATGCCCGCACACAACGGCACTTCCGGCCCGATCACGACCAGATCGATTTTTCTGTCCTTGGCGAATGCGATCACCGCTTTGTGGTCCGCGGGGTCGATCGCCACGCACTCAGCCACGCGTGCGATGCCCGCGTTGCCCGGCGCACAGTAAAGTTTGTCGGTCAGTGGGCTGGCGGCGATTTTCCAGGCCAATGCGTGCTCACGTCCGCCGGAACCGATAATGAGGATGTTCATGAGCCTCGCGGCCGGTCTTTAGTGGATGATTGCAGTTTGGTGTAGCATGGCACGTTGTGCCCGCAAGAGATTCGACCCCTATGGCAGAGCCTGCGCTCGATAACGTTGTGGAATGGACCGTCTCGGAGCTTTCGGCGGCGCTCAGGCGCACCGTCGAGGATGCCTACGGCTATGTGCGAGTTCGTGGGGAAATTTCCGGCTTCAAGGGTCCGCATTCGTCGGGCCATGCCTATTTCTCTCTCAAGGACGAGGACGCCTGCGTCGAGGCTGTGATCTGGAGAACCACCTATGGCCGGATGCGCGTCAAGCCCGAGGAAGGACTTGAAGTTGTCGTCACGGGCAGGTTGACGACATTTCCGGCACGTTCGAAGTACCAAATCGTCATCGACAGCCTGCAGCCCGCCGGTGTCGGCGCGCTGATGAAGCTTCTGGAAGAACGCAAGAGGAAGCTTGCCGCCGAAGGATTGTTCGATGACGCGCGCAAGCAGCTTTTGCCGTTCCTGCCCGAAGTGATCGGGGTCGTCACGTCGCCAACCGGCGCGGTCATCCGCGATATTCTGCATCGTCTTGAGGACCGGTTTCCGCGCCGGGTGCTGGTCTGGCCCGTGCGGGTGCAGGGCGAAACCGCGTCGGCCGAGATTGCCAATGCCATTCGCAGGTTCAACGATTTTCCTCCGAATGGGTCGTTGCCGCGGCCCGATCTGATCATCGTCGCGCGTGGGGGCGGCTCCCTCGAAGATTTGTGGCCATTCAACGAAGAGATCGTCGTAAGGGCGGCAGCGGCGAGCATGATCCCGCTTATCTCAGCCGTCGGTCACGAGACCGATGTTACTCTGATCGATTTTGCCGCTGATCGGCGTGCGCCGACGCCTACCGCCGCCGCAGAAATTGCAGTTCCGGTGCGCGCCGAACTGATGATTTCACTTGCCGATCTTGGCGCGCGCAAGCTTGCCTGCTGGCGGCGCAACATCGATCGACATCGGAAGGAGCTTCGCCTGCTCACGCGGGCGTTGCCGGCGCTCGATGAACTGTTGGCGATTCCACGCCAGCGGCTGGATGCCTGCGCCGGTCGGCTGCCGCGGGCGCTGCGTGCGAATGCCCAAATTCACCACACGCACTTGACGCGCGCAGCGTCACGCCTGTCGCCGCGCCTGTTGTCGCATCGCATTGAACGCTGCAAGGAACAGACAGCTGGTTTAAGCGGCCGGGGGCGACGTGCCTTGCGGATTATCCTCGATCGTCGCGTTCAGCGTCTGCGAAGCGCCGGGCAATTGCTGGCGGCTTATTCCTATCGTGGCGTTCTCGCCCGTGGGTTCGCGCTTGTCCGCGATGAAGAGGGGCATCCGCTACGCTCGTCAACCGCCGTTGGCGCCGGCATGCGGCTCGACATCGAATTTTCCGATGGCCGTGTAGGTGCGACTGCGGACGGTGAACGTGTCTTGCCGTCCGCGAAAAGCAAGTCACGCGGTCGCGGCGGCGGCGAGGGCCCTGCTGGGCAAGGCAATCTGTTCGGCGCCTGAGCAGAAATTCGAGGGTTTCGCTGACGCAGGCGAACGATTATGTTTGGCAGGACAAACCCCGTTTGAATCGGAGGCTCTGTTGCTTAACCGCTATGACCGTCCGTCGCCGATGAATGGCGAAGCAGAGGTAAAATACCTCGATGGCGATTTCCGCGTCGTGCGGCCGGGGGCCTTCGTGCGCTGCGCAGTGACCGGGGTGCCGATCCCGCTTGAAGAGCTGAAATACTGGAGCGTCGATCTGCAGGAAGCTTATGCTACCCCCGAGGCGGTCCTGCAACGCCATCGGGGAACGCTCGCTGCCAATAAGGGAGCTGACTAGTGCCTGAAGTTTGACGTCACAAGCCGCCGCAATTCATCGGCTTGTTCAACCACCAGCGTTACGCCCAGTGGGTGCGCTCGTAGGGCGAGAGCCCCGAGCAAGGGGTCACCGGCCATTCGTGCGCGGTCCTTTTCGGTGGTGAGAAGGGCAAGACCGCTGTGTTCGGCCTGCATGATGAGATCCGCCGCTTCCTCCGCCGTAAAGCGATGGTGATCGGCAAACGCGCGACGCTGCGCGACCTCGATGCCCGCCTCGACAGCGGTGGCAAAGAACTTTTCGGGATCGCCGATGCCTGCAAACGCCAGGACGCGACGTCCCTTCAGAGACTCGACGGTGGCTGGATCGGGGACGAGGCGCCCGTGAAAGACGGGAAGGCCGCGTGAGCGACATTGCTCAGTCACATTCTCGGCATTGTTGCCGTCTCCAACCACCAGCAAGCCATCGGTTTGCGCGAGCTGTGCCGCTAACGGGGCGCGCAGCGGTCCTGCCGGGAACACTAGCCCGTTGCCGATGCCGCGTCGTGCATCGACCACCGCGAGCGTGAAGTCCTTCATCAAGGAGGGATTTTGCAATCCATCATCCATGACTATGAGTTCAGCGCCTTGCTCGCGCGCCAGGGCTGCACCAGCCACCCGGTCTCGCGCCACGATGACCGGCGCGACGTGTGCGATCAGCAGCGCCTCATCGCCAACCTGAGCTGCCTTGTCCTGGTGAACATCCACAAGCTTGGCACCTGCGACATCGCCGCCATAACCTCGGCTGAGACAAAATGCCCGCGTGCCGGCGCTCGCGAACAGTCCTGCCAGCATCATCACCGTAGGCGTCTTTCCGGCGCCGCCGAGCGTGAAATTGCCTACGCATATGACAGGGACGCCGGCCCGGATTCCAGTCGCCGACATGCGCCTCTCTGCAATGGAGCCGTAGATGCGTCCCAGCGGACCGAGCATGCCTGCAGTGAAGCCCGCCTTGCGCCACCAGAATGCCGGCTCACGCATGGTGGATCCGTTGCCGCAACTGGAGTTGCATGAGATACGGATCAAGCGATGCCAATGTGCGGTCCAGCGCACCACCCAAGTTGCGCACCACGATGGCGGCCGCATTGGCCATGCGCGCGCAGGCATCAGGATCGGCGAGCCCGGCAGCGAGATGTGCCGTCAGGCGATCGACGCTTTCGACCGTTTCTGCGCCACGCGCAGTGTCAAGCGCCTTGTAGATCTCGCCGAAATTCCAGACATGCGGGCCATGCAAGATTGCGGCGCTCAACTTGGCAGCCTCGACCGGGTTTTGGCCGCCGTGTTTGACCAGTGAGCCGCCAATGAACACGGCGGACGCCAGCCGATAAACGAGACCGAGTTCTCCCATCGTGTCGACGACGTAAATCTGCGTCGTGGGTTTGGGCAGTTCCCCTCGCGAGCGCAGGCTTGTGGCGAGACCTGCGGCGGTCGCAATGCCGGCGATGTCCGGGCCACGGTCGGGATGACGCGGCGCGATCAGGGTCAACAAATCGGAAAAATTCTTGGCCAGGCGGAGATGAGCCTCGATGATCGCTTCGTCTTCGCCGGGATGTGTGGAAGTGGCTGCAATGACGCGCCGCCCGTTCACCGCGTTTTGCAGTGTCTGTAGCGCTGCGGGGTCGGCCGGCGGCGGCGGCACGTCGAGCTTGAGGTTGCCTGTGGTCACCACGTTCGCTGCGCCCAATTCGCTCAGCCGCGCTGCGTCCGAGGCCGTTCCGGCCAGACAAAGATCGAGACGCCGGAGCAGACTGGCAATGGAATTCGGTGCGCGCTGCCAACGCTTGAACGAATGTTCGGAGAGGCGGCCATTGACCAGAATCATCGGGATTCCCCGCGCCGACGCTTCCACCATCATGTTCGGCCAAAGTTCGGATTCGACGAACAATGCGAGATCCGGCTGCCAATGGTTGAGAAAACGACGCACGAACCGGGAAATATCAAGTGGAACGAATTGGTGAATCACCCCGCGCTGCAGGCGCTGCTCGGCCAGGCCGCCCGATGTGACAGTGCCTGTAGTGACCAGCATGCCCATCCCGCGGGCGCGGATTCGATCGATCAAAGGCAAAACACTCGCAAGCTCACCGACGCTCGCGCCATGCAACCAGACAAGAGGGCCTTCGGGACGCGCAATGCGACTTTCACCACGGCGCTCAGGCAGGCGCTGCCTGTGTTCCTTGCCGCGCTTGAGTCGTCGGGCCAGGAGAATAGGAGTGAACGGTCCTGCCGCTGCGGACAACAGCCGATACATCCGCAAACCGGTTGGCAATTTGCCGCTCAAGGTCCGCTTCTCCTTGTCTGGTCGGCGATCTCGTAAGCGCGTCTTGTCGCTCGATTGAGCTCGCTTTCCACCCGCTGGCGTGCCGTCTCCAGCGCGTCACGGTCAGCATCCGGCGGTACAAAAATGGGATCGCTCGCGACCACTCCCATTCGGGCAAATGGGAGGTTAATCGTTGTGCGATCCCAATTGTCGAGCTCGACGCGCCGGCTTGAAGCCATCGCCACCGCATAGATCGGCCGCCCGGAATGTTGTGCCAGCTTCACCACACCAAGCCCCGCGCGGCGTGCGACCTTTGGTACATCGGCGGTCATTGCGACATTGTAGCCGTCTTTGAGGGCCTCAAGCATCTCCGTGAAGGCCACGGCACCGCCCTTGTGGTGAAAACCGCCATCGTGGGCGCCGGAGCCCCGAATAGTCTCGACATTCAGCCGCTCGGCAGCACGCGCATTGATCTCGCCGTCGCGATGACGGGAGATGAGCACCTTGGCGCGATGGCGTGCGTCGTCCGGTTTTTTGATGAAGGGCGCCATGAAATGCTGGCCATGCCACATCGCGAGAATGACCGGAATCTCCACCTGTTCGTAGATATCCGCAGGTTCCACCGTGATCCGGCTCGTCCGCCAGACCAGCCGCAGATACGAGGCTGCCACCATGCCGACAGTCTCATGAAAGGCGGGTGAAGTGACGATTTTACGCCTGAAGGATCGCATCATCGTTCAGCGTACGGGCTGGCTCGTGGCTTCCGGATCGAGCAGGCGATGCAGATGCACGATGAAGTAACGCATGTGGGCATTGTCGACGGTCTGCTGTGCCTTCGCCTTCCATGCAACATAGGCAGTGGCATAATTCGGGAACACGCCGACAATATCGATTCTGTCTAGATCTTTAAACTCGCTCCCACCAAGCTCGGCGAGCTCCCCGCCGAGCACGAGATGCAGCAATTGTTTTTTTGGCAAGTCTGCTGACACGGAGGGATCCCTGGTTAATGCCCCGGCGGCGAACGGATAATCTGATTGCCGAGCCTACGCGAATTCGATTTCGCGGTCGCGCACGAGCTCGATTATGGCGGCGTGACGGGCGCGGCCGGCGGCCACCAGCGCGCCATGCGCCGCTCGCGGCTCATTGTACTTCGCCTCCTGACCGGCGAAGTCGGTGAGCGCGCCGCCGGCTTCGTGCACCAAAAGATCGGCCGCTGCAAGATCCCAATCGTGACTGCCGCCGGAGGCCAAAGCCGCATCAAATGACCCCTGCGCAACCCGCGCAATCCGCAGTGCAAGAGAATGCACCTTGGGCTGCGGCACTATCGCGGGTGAAATTCTCAACAGCCGATCGACGTAGCTTTTGGGTCCCGCCAGTTTGGCCCCCGCAAGGGTCTCGCTAGGAGATACATGGATCGGCATACCGTTGAGCGTTGCACCTGCGCCGTGCACGGCGAGAAACATTTCGTCAGTGACCGGCGCGTAGAGGGCCGCTATCCGCGGTCGGCCGTGTTCCGCAAGCGCGACCGAAATGGTCCAGTCAGCGCGACCTGAAATATAGGCCCGGGTTCCATCGATCGGATCGACGATCCAGACCAGCGGCGCGACACGGTCGGGCAGATGATCGTGCGACTCCTCCGAGAGCCATGCGGCAGCATGAACGAGCTTTGAAAGATGTCCGTGAAGGAAATCGTTGACTACGATGTCACCTTCGGTCACCGGCGAGCCTTCGGTGCCTTTGGTCCATCGCCTAAAGGGCTGGCGCGCCGTTGCACGCGCGAGCTCCCCGGCGTCGCGCACTATCGCCTCAAGCGGCGCACTTAACGCGAGGACATCATTGACCGGCAACGGTCAAGCCCTCCACGCGCAATGTCGGAGCGTTTGTTGCGTAACGAAATTCAAGATCATTGGCCGGAGTGAGTGTGCGGAACATGTCGAGCAGATTGCCCGCAATGGTGACTCCGCTCACGGCGTACGTGCGCTTGCCATTTTCAATCCAGAATCCCGAAGCGCCGCGACTGTAGTCGCCGGTTATCATGTTCGCCCCCACGCCGATGAGATCGGTGACATAAAATCCATCGTTGATGTCCGCTATCAGCGCATCCGGAGCCAAGTGGCCCGGCTCCAAATGTATATTGCTTGGTCCTGGAGTCGTCACAGATGAACCGCCTCGCTGGGCATTTCCGGTCGTGACGAGTCCGAGTTCCCGAGCGGTCGCGCTGTCGAGTAGCCATGAGCGAAGCACGCCGTCGTCGACAACAGCCAGCCGCTTGCAGGCGACGCCTTCGCCGTCGAAGGGGTGAGAACGGAGACCACGCCTGCGCAACGGATCATCGACAATACGGATGCCGTCCGCGAACAACTTGGCGCCCATCCTGTCACGGAGAAAACTGGTCTTCCGCGCAACCGAAGCGCCATTCGCCGCGCTAGCCAGATGCGAAACCAGCGAGCCGGCCGAACGCGCATCGAACACGACCGGCACCTTGCGAGTCGAAACCTTGCGTGGATCAAGCCGCGCGACTGCTCGAGTACCGGCGCGGCGACCGATTTTTTCGGGACTTTCAAGATCGGTCGCGTGACGGACGGAAGAATAATCGTAGTCGCGCTCCATGCCGGTGCCCTCGCCGGCGATCGCGGTCATCGAAAGCCCATGGTTCGATCCAATATAGGCGCCGCGGAAACCGTGACTGGTTACCAGCACCATCCCGCCGATGCCGGCCGAAGCAGACGCTCCGCCCGATTTGCTGACGCCCTTGACGGCGAGAGCCGCTTCCTCGGCGGCTCGCGCTTGCGCTTCGAGGTCGGTCACGGTCGGCAGGTCGGGATCGATCAGATCGAGGTCCGGAAAGTCGTGCGCCAGCAGATGACTGTCTGCGAGACCGGCGAACTTGTCCTCGGGAATTGCGTGGGCCATGGCAACGGCTCGTTCCGCCAAGGCGGCTGCGTTGCCACCCGATATGTCATTGGTTGAGACCGTTGCTTGCCGGCGGCCGACGAGCACGCGCAGGCTTATGTCGTCACCTTCCGAGCTTTCCGATTCCTCGACCCGCCCGTCTCGCACTTCAATAGCGAGCGACATTGTCCGCAAAGCCACCGCATCCGCGGCATCCGCTCCGGCAGCAAGAGCGGCCTTAACCAGGCGTTCCGCCCGGTCGGTGAGGGGGGAGAGATCCAGCAGTGAAGCAACAGGAGCAAGCATTGATGGGCTTTCAGATGGGTTCGATCGCGAGCGGTTCAATCGCCGAAACAGACAATTTGGACGGTGACGGCAACACCTCGTCAATCATGCTTTGCAACGACACGTCAATCATCCGTTGCGAAGCCACCGCCGCTACTTTCGGTTAACCCAGAACATTAAGCGGATTCGGACGTGTTTCCGCCAAGATTGTCGCGCGACCCGGCACAAAAGTCGGGCGCGGGAGAGTTTCGAGGCGTCAAATGCGAAGTGGCGGATGCGCCGGGTCGGGCCGCGCCTTGCGGCTCGACCCGTTTGGCTTGCCCGTGCGGTTCTCCGCAACCGATACCACTGCGGACGGACGACTGCGCGATGTGGAACTTCATCGTGAACGCGTGGTACTTCGGCGTTCAGTGCGCGGTATGCGCATGGCGCTCAATATGCCCATTGCCGCCTTTGACGGCATCTCGTTGTCACTGTTGCCCCGTGAAGGCGGCGCGGCGGACATGCTGGCGGTCATGCTCAAGCACAGCGATCCCTCGCTGACGCTGCCGTTGTTCCTGACGTCGCAACCGTACGAAGCCCTGGCCGAATGGCGGGCCTGGAGCGAGGTGCTCGGGATGCCCCGCGTGCTCGCGAAAGAGCGTTCGGCTTCAGTCTCGATTGCGCATCTCGGGCAACTGCATATAGAACGGCCACGCCCGCGACGTCGCCGCCGGAGCGCACTGAAGGCACGCCGGCCATCTATTCTTCTTCGGCGAGGGTTTGGCAGGATTACCGAAGCGACGCCAGTCTATCGTGGCGAACGCGAAATCATCGCCCGAAACTAGCCTTTGCACCGCTGCAGCTTCAAGGCGCCGCCTTCCATAACCAGTTCGATATGGTCGGGATCCACTTTCCGCAAAATGTAAGACGTGTGGCCGGCACTGATCGGTCCCGTGGTGAATTCGTCGACAATGCGATAGCTCGACGGACCTTCCGCGGTGACCGAGCGATTGCGGTAGCTGGGCACGCCGCCGTTGCTGTCGGTGCGCTGGTTTCCGACGAAATCGATGACCCGTTTACCGACGCAGTCGATCGCGCCTTTTTCAGAATTTGTGCTTTGGCCCCACCGGCCCTGGACTGGATAGGTCTGTGCCAGTGCCGGCGCAGCAAGAACACCGAGGAGTAATGCAGCCGTTACGATGCGCATGGGAGAAGAGTCGCATCAGCGGCGGCAAAAATAAAGCTCGGCGGCCGCAGATGCTTAACGGCGATTCCCCGTTAAACTGTCGCCATTAACTCTCATTCCGCTCCGTAACCGCCTGCCGTTGGGGTTTGAATGATGATGGCCTCGTCCTTATCGATGACGGTGGCGTCAGAACCCTGCAGGCGTTCCATACGCCCATCCCCGCGCCGCACCCAATTTTCGCCGACTTGCCCAGCCTCCCCGCCTGCGAGCCCAAATGGCCTGACGCGCCGGTGGCCGGACAAAATCGTGCACTCCATCTTTTCGAGAAAGCGGATGGTGCGGCGGATGCCGTTGCCGGCATGCCATTTACCCCGGCCGCCGGAGCCCGGGCGGATATGGAAGTCCTCGAGCACGACGGGATATCGGAATTCAAGGACTTCAGGGTCGGTCAGTCGGGTGTTGGTCATGTGCGTGTGCACCGCATCGGTGCCATTGAATTCCGGACCTGCCGGCGAACCGGAGCAGATCGTCTCGTAATATTGGTAGCGCGCGTTGCCAAAGTTGAGGTTGTTCATGGTGCCCTGCGCCGCGGCCAACGCTCCGAGCGCGCCGAAAAGACAATTGGTCACCGCCTGCGAGGTCTCCACGTTCCCGGCCACGACGGCGGCGGGAAATTCCGGCGATAGCATCGAGCGTTTGGGAATCACGATATTGATCGGCCGCAAACAGCCCGCATTCATCGGTATCTCGTCGTCGACCATGACACGAAAAACGTACAGGACCGCCGCGCGGGTCACGGGCTCCGGCGCATTGAAATTGGTTGGCTGTTGCGCACTCGTGCCGGTGAAGTCGACAGTTGCCTCGCGCCGCTTCTTATCGACTGTAATCTTCACCTTGATCTTCGTTCCCTGGTCCATCTCATAGGTGAATTCGGAATCGTGCAGACGATCGATCACGCGCCGAACACTTTCGGCGGCATTGTCTTGCACATGCTGCATATACGCTTTCACAACCGGCAACGTGAATTGTAGAACCATCTTGCGCAATTCGGCGACGCCTTTTTCGTTGGCGGCGATCTGCGCCTTGATGTCGTTGATATTCTGCACCGGGTTGCGCGCCGGGTATTTGGCTCCCGTCAACGCCGCCATCAGCTCTCTTTCCCGGAAGCGGCCCCGGTCGACCAGTTTGAAATTATCGAACAACACGCCTTCCTGTTCGATCGTGGTCGCGTTAGGCGACATCGAGCCGGGCGAAATGCCGCCGACATCCGCGTGGTGCCCGCGGGACGCGACCCAGAACAGAATGGTTTTATGTCGGTCGTCGAATACGGGCGTGCAAACGGTGATGTCCGGGAGATGGGTGCCGCCGTTGTAAGGTGCGTTGATGGCGTAGACATCGCCTGGACGGATACGGCCTGCGTTTTCACGAATGATGGTTTCGACCGCGCGGTCCATGGAGCCAAGGTGCACCGGCATGTGCGGCGCATTGGCGACCAGCGTGCCGTCGTGCGCGAATACCGCGCATGAGAAATCGAGCCGCTCCTTGATGTTTACCGAATAGGCCGTGTTCTGCAGCGAGACGCCCATCTGCTCGGCGATCGACATGAAGAGGTTATTGAAGACTTCCAGCATCACCGGGTCGGCGTGAGTGCCGATCGCGTGCACACGCTTGAGCTTCGTGGCGCGAGTTAGCAAAAGATGATTTTTTGCAGTCAATTCGGCCTGCCAGCCGGGTTCGACCACGATGGTCTGGTGGGGCTCGATGATGATAGCCGCACCTTTGACGCGCGATCCGGGGTTGAGCTGATCGCGGGTGTATACATTCGCCTTGTGCCACTTTCCGGCAGAGAAAAATTGCGTACGCAGCGCTGGCTTCGGCAAGATCCGACGCGCGCGGCTCATCGCCTTTTCAGTAAATTTTGCACCGCCGCCGACCGCTTCAACCGATACGGCCTCGACGACCAACTCCTTCGTGCGGTCGACGAAACCGAATCGTGCCCGGTGGGCCTTTTCGAATGACCGCTTCATCGCAGCGTCGCTGCCGGCCGGCACGACAAGCGCCGTGTCGGTGCCCGCGTAGCGTATATGCCCGCGCACGAATATCCTGATCTTGCCCGTAGGCACGCCCTGACCGGCGACTTCGGCTTTTGTCGTTTTGCCGAGTGACTTGCCGATGCGCGCAATCATCTGCAGCGCCTTTTTGCCGAAGGGCAGTTCGATCGCCTGTTCGCGCGTGGCGCGGATGTCCGCCAGACCCATGCCATATGCCGACAACAGCGACGAGAACGGATGCATGAGCACGCGGGTCATGCCGAGCGCATCGGCGACCAGGCAGGCGTGCTGGCCGCCAGCGCCGCCAAAGCAATTGAGCGCATAGCGCGTGACGTCATATCCGCGCTGCACGGAGATCTTCTTGATGGCGTTCGCCATGTTTTCCACGGCGATCGTGATGAATCCGTCGGCAACCTCTTCGGCCGTACGGCCGCCGACCTGCTGCGCCAGCTCAGCGAATGCACTTCGCACGGCTTGCGCGTCGAGCGGGAGATTCTGCTCAGGGCCGAAGATCTTCGGGAAGTAATCCGGGATCAGCTTGCCGACCATCACATTCGCGTCGGTGACAGCCAACGGGCCTCCGCGTCGGTAACATTTCGGTCCGGGATTGGCGCCGGCAGAATCGGGTCCGACACGAAAGCGTGCTCCATCGAAATGCAGGACCGAGCCACCGCCTGCTGCAACGGTGTGAATGAGCATCATCGGGGCGCGCATCCGAACGCCGGCAACTTCGGTTTCGAACGCGCGTTCGTACTCACCCTCGAAATGGGACACATCGGTCGATGTGCCGCCCATATCGAAGCCGATCAGGTGATTGAAACCGGCTTGCCGTCCAGTCTCCGCCATTCCAACGACTCCGCCCGCAGGCCCGGAGAGAATTGCGTCTTTGCCCTGGAACAGACTGGCGGCCGTCAGCCCGCCGGACGACATCATGAACATCAGACGCGCTGCAGAGCGTCTTGTGTCGAGATCCTTGTCGACCTGGGCCACGTAACGGCGAAGGATCGGCGACAAATAGGCATCCACGACCGTGGTGTCGCCTCGGCCGACCAACTTGATCAGCGGGGAGACCTCATGGCTCACCGAAACTTGCGCGAAACCCATTTCGCGCGCGAGCGCGGCCACGCGTTTCTCGTGCTCGGGAAAGCGATAAGCGTGCATGAACACGATTGCCACGGCCTTGACGCCGGTCCATTTCGCGCCTTCGAGATCGGCTCGGAGGGCGTCGAGGTCCGGTTCCTGCCCCACGGTGCCGTCCGCGCGCACGCGCTCATCCACCTCGATGACGCGCTCGTAAAGCATGTCGGGCTTGATAATCTGACGCGCGAAAATCTTTGGACGTGCCTGGTACCCGATCTTGAGAGCGTCACGGTAACCCTTCGTGATAAGCAGGAGCGTACGTTCACCCTTCCGTTCGAGAAGGGCGTTGGTTGCGACTGTGGTGCCCATCTTCACCGCGCCAACGCGACCCGGCGGAATTTCTTCGCCGGACTCCAGCCCAAGCAAATCGCGAATGCCTTGCACCGCAGCATCGGCGTAGGCTTCTGGATTCTCCGACAGGAGCTTGTGTGCCACCAGCATGCCGTCGGGGCGCCGCCCGACTACGTCGGTGAAGGTGCCGCCCCGATCGATCCAGAAGTCCCAGAGACGTGGTGAAGATTGTTTTGGCATGAGCTTGGCGGCAAGAAAGCAACACTATGTCCGGCCTGTCGGGGTCAAAACAAGCCTGCTAGGCTCAGTCGGGGAAAAAAATTGGTGACCTGGATGAAAGTGCTGTGCGCATTTGCGGTTGTGTCGTTGGCCGCCGCCTCGCCCTCGCCGGCGGACGAAATCAAAGTACTCAGCGGCAACGGTCCGAAGGCGGCGGTGCGCCAGCTTTGCGCGCAGTTTGAAAAAGCGACCGGGAATACGATTGATCTTCGCTTCGGTGTTAACGTCGATGTCAAGAAAAAGATCGAAGCCGGTGAGCGTTTCGATGTGGTGATCGGAAATCCCCCGATTATCGATGCACTGATAAAGGAGGGTGCAGTTATCGGGCCACGGGCCGATATCGGCCGTTCCGGCCTCGGCGTGGCGGTGCGTGCAGGCGAGGCGAAACCGGACATTGCCACAGTCGACTTGTTCAAACGTGCGCTGCTCGCAGCGAAGGCGGTCGCTTACCCCGGCAGAGGAGCCAGCGGCATATATTTTGTCAGCCTTCTCGATCGTCTGGGGATCAAGGGGGAGATGCAAGGCAAGCTCAAGCCGATGGAGGCAGAGGACACGGTCGAGGTCGTCGCGCGCGGCGAAGCCGACATGGTCGTTGTGGTCGCGACACGCATATCCGACGTCCCTGGTGTCGAGTTTGTTGGACCGATCCCTGAAGAACTGCAGACGAAGATCGGATTCGCCGCCGGCCTGGCAACGTCGGCAAAAGAATCCGAGCCAGCCAAGGCTCTGATCCGTTTTCTGACCGCGCCTGCTGCAGCAGTGACGCTGCGAGCCAAGGGGGTCGATCCAATTTGACGCGCCTGTCCTAAGGCGGACCTGCGCAACCCCAAAGACTATTGCCTGCAAACCAAGCCCCGCGTCATCATGCGCCAGGGGGGGATCGCGCATGGTACGCATTTTTCTGGACAGGCTGTATCTCTTCGCCGGCTATGCCGCGGGCGGTTTCCTGCTGGCAATCTTTGTCTTGATGATGCTGCTATCGGCCGGCCGTCCCGTGGGGCTGAATATTCCCGCCGGGGACGATCTTGTCTCCTGGTGCATGGTGGCGACGTCATTTCTGGGATTGGCGCATACGTTTCGTCACGGCGAGATGATCCGGGTCGGACTTCTGATCGATCGGTTGGAAGGTCGCACCCGCCATTTTGTCGAAATTGCCGCGCTGCTGATCGGCGGGTTCTTCATTGCTTTCTTTGCATATTACGCCACGCTGCTCACATACGATTCCTGGCGCTTTCACGACATGGCTCAGGGCGTATTGCCTGTGCCGCTGTGGATTCCGCAGCTCGGATACAGTGGCGGCCTATTGATTCTGCTGGTCGCCTTTATCGACGAACTCATCCACGTGGTGCGCGGCAATCCACCAAGATACGAAAAGCCGAAGCCGAAGACGGCCGAAGAGGTCGTCGAGCAGGCTATTCAGAGCGGTGTTTGAGATGGCTGAACTGGTCGGCATCTCCGCACTGTTGCTTGTTTTTCTGACGGTCCTGCTCGCGGGCGGAGTATGGATCGCCATGGCTTTGATGGCGACCGGCTATGTCGGCATGCAATTCATTGGCGGCGGCATCCCATCCGGCCCCGTTCTTGCGACGACAATCTGGGGCAACAGCAACTCGTGGACATTGGCGGCGCTGCCACTTTTCATCTGGATGGGTGAAATCCTGTTCCGCACCAAGTTGTCGGAAGAGATGTTTCGTGGCTTGGCACCGTGGCTCAACAGAATCCCGGGACGTCTGATGCACGTGAATGTGCTGGCGTGCGGCATTTTTGGCTCCGTGTCCGGCTCCTCGGCTGCCACCTGCGCGACCGTCGCCAAAATCGCCTTGCCGGAACTGAAAAAGCGCGGCTACGACGAGATGGTTTCCCTCGGCTCGCTTGCCGGGGCCGGCACATTGGGAATTCTGATTCCGCCGTCGATCACCATGGTGGTCTATGCCGTCGCCGCCAATGTTTCCATCATCCAGATCTTCCTTGCCGGCTTTCTGCCGGGATTTCTGGTGATGGCGCTTTACTCGGGCTACATCGCCGGCTGGTCGCTTGCCCATCCGGAAAAAACGCCGCCTCCGGAACCGCCGATGACGTTTCGCGAGAAGCTGCACGAGTCCAGGCAACTTATTCCGTTGGCTTTGCTCATCCTCCTTGTCTTTCTTTCGTTGCTGCTGGGCTGGGCGACCGCAACCGAGTGCGCGGCGTGGGGCGTGATGGGATCGCTGGCCATTGCCTGGTGGCACAATGCGCTGACCTGGGAATCCTTCTGGGCCAGCGTCATGGGAACGGTTCGCGTCAACTGCATGATCATGCTGATCCTGGCGGGCGCGTCCTACATGTCAACGTCGATGGCGTACACGGGCATTCCGGCGGCGCTGGCGAGCTGGGTCGACAGCTTCCATCTGAGCCCCTACGCGCTGATTGCCGCGCTCACGGTGATGTACATCGTGCTCGGCACTGCCCTTGACGGTATTTCAATGATCGTGCTCACCACGGCGATTGTGGTTCCCATGATCAAGCAGGCCGGCTTCGACCTCGTCTGGTTCGGCATATTTGTCGTCCTTGTGGTGGAAATGGCGGAGGTGTCGCCCCCCGTGGGTTTCAATCTGTTCGTGCTTCAAACAATGAGCGGAAAGGATTCGAACACCGTGGCGCGGGCGTCGTTGCCATTTTTCTTCCTGCTTGTTGTGGCGGTAGCGATTATCACGGCGTTTCCTGATATCGTAATGGTGCTACCGCGCTTGGCTTTTCCTGGGTAACTCGTGACAAAGAGGCGTTCCATGATCGTGCTCAGAAGTTTCGTTCTTGTTGCAGCCACAGTCGCCGTGATGGTATCGCAACCGGCTTCAGCCCAGACCAAATGGAATTTACCGGCCGCGTATCCGCTGGATAATCCGCACAGTGAAAACCTTGCGCTGTTTGCCAAAGATGTAGCCGCTGCAACCGACAACAAGTTACAGATCACCGTTCATGCCGGCGCTTCGCTTTTCAAAGCGCCGGAAATAAAGCGTGCGGTGCAGACAGGACAGGCGCAGATCGGCGAAGTGCTGCTCTCCTTGCACGAGAATGAAGATCCCATTTACGGCATCGATGTCATTCCGTTCCTTGCCACCAGCTATCCGGAATCGATGAAGCTGTGGCAGTCCTCGAAAGCCGCGATCGAGAAGAAGCTCGCATCGCAAGGTCTGATGCTGTTGTTTGCCGTCCCCTGGGCGCCCCAGGGCATCTATGCGAAAAAGGATCTGAGCTCCGTCGACGACATGAAGGGACTGAAGTGGCGCGCATACAATGTCGGCACCGCGCGTATCGGAGAGCTGGTTGGCGCGCAGGTTGTGACCGTGCAGGCGGCCGAACTGCCGCAAGCTCTTGCAACAGGTGTCGTGAATTCCTTCATTACCTCGGCGGCGACCGGCTACGACAGCAAAGCCTGGGAGTCGATGACGCATTTCTACGACACGCAGGCATGGATCCCGAAGAACGTGACTTTCGTGAACAAAGCGGCATTCGATGCGCTCGATAAGCCGACGCAGGCGGCGTTGCTTAAGGCTGCGGCCGCAGCCGAAACGCGGGGCTGGACGATGTGGCAGGACAAGTCCGGCTGGTATCTCGAGCAACTTAAATCGCACGGCATGAAGGTGCAGCCGCCGGGCGACACGCTGAAATCGGGCCTGAAGAAAGTCGGCGACCAACTCACTGCCGACTGGTTGAAGAAGGCCGGTGCCGACGGCGAAGCGGTCATCGCAGCGTACAAGAAGTAGGCTTGCTCGAAGGGGCGTTCGATGAAAAGGGCGATCAATGTCCTTGTTTCGGCTTGCGCCCTCGTGAGCCTGCTGGGTGCTGCCTCCGCTCAAACGCAATGGGATTTGCCGACCAACTATGGGGCAAGTGCCTTTCACACCCGCAACATCGTCCAGTTTGCGGCGGACGTGGAAAAGGCGACGGGTGGCTCGCTGAAGATCATCGTCCATCCCGGCGGCGAAATGATCAAGCACGCCGAGATCAAGCGAGCAGTCAGCGATGGGAAAGCTGCGGCAGGCGAGGTCCTGATATCGCTCGCCGCCGGCGAAGCGCCTGTCTATGGCGTCGATTCGATCCCATTCCTTGCCACCGGATATGACGGCGCGCGCAAGCTGTATGAAGCGCAAAGGCCTTACCTGGAAAGACAGCTTGCGAAAGAAGGTTTGGTGCTTTTGTTTTCGGTTCCCTGGCCGCCCCAGGGCGTCTATGCGAAACGTGAAATTCAATCGATTGGAGATCTGCAGGGACTGAAATTCCGCACTTACAACGCAATGACCAAGCGGATTGCGGAACTGGCAGGCGCGCAGCCTACGCAAATTGAAGTCCCCGATCTTCCCGCAGCCTTCGCATTGGGCCGGGTCGATATCATGATCACCTCGGCATCAAGCGGCGTGCAGTCGAAAGCCGAACAATATCTGACGCACTACGTCGACACGCAGGCCTGGGTGCCGCGCAACATGGTGTTTGCCAACAAGGCCGCGATTGACCGACTCTCCGTTGCAGAAAAAAAGGCGCTGACAGAAGCGGCAAGCGCGGCAGAAGACCGTGGCTGGAAGCTGTCGATCGAGGAAATGACGGTAAAAACCAAGGCGCTCAAGGACGCTGGAATCATGGTGCTTTCACCAAGTCCGGAACTTCAGGCCGGCCTGGCGAAGATTGGCGGCGTGATCGCGAATGAGTGGGCAACGGCCGCGGGCGCAGACGGCGAAGCGATGCTCGCCGCATACAGGAAGTGACGAACCAATTCGCTCGGGCTGCGCGTGCCCGTTCAAAAGCACAAAAAGATATTTGCGGATTCTAAAAAGTTTATCGTGCGTGTGGCAAAGAAGAAGCGCCGCCGCTGTCACATCCATGTCGCTTAAAACCAAATCGATCCATTAATTGTCGCTTACGGCATACTTTCACGCACTGTCCGCCGCTTTTTCTAGACTGATGCTTTGGCCACCGTCTATATGCGCGGCGGCAACATCAACACTGCAAAAAAAATTGAGAGGAAAGTTCGATGCAACGGATATTGATTCTGTTGTGGCTTGGCTTGGGGTTGACCGGAACTGCTGGCGCGCAGGAATTTCCGTCCAGACCGGTGATCATCGTCGTGCCCTTCTCGGCCGGCGGTCCTGCTGATATCGTTGCGCGTACTCTCGCGCAGAGCATGAGTAAAGTTCTCGATCAGCAATTCATCGTCGACAACACCGTCGGCGCAGGCAGCACCCTCGGCGCGGCGAAAGTCGCGGGCTCGCCCCCCGACGGATATTCAATTTTACTGACGCACATCAGTCATGTCGCCAACGTCGCGTTCTATCAGAATTTGCGCTACGACCCGGTGAAGGATTTTGAGCCAATCGGGCTGGTTGCCGAGTCGCCGATGGCATTCGTCGCGCGCAAGGATTTTCCTGCAAGGGATTTCAAGGAATTCGTCGCTCACCTGAAAGCCAACAAAGAGAAGATGACATACGGATTTGCCGGGATCGGCTCGGCATCGCATCTGTGCAGCTTGCTTTTCTTTCATGCCATCGACACGACCGTGAACGGCGCGCCCTACAAAGGCACCGCACCTGCTCTCAACGACTTGATGGGCGGCCATCTTGATTTCATGTGCGACCAGACCCTCAACATTCTGCAGCCGTCGATGAGCGGATTGATAAAGGCTTATGCCGCTACGACGCCCCAGCGGCTTGGGGTGGCGCCCGATCTGCCGACGATTGCCGAGTCCGGGCTGCCGGATTTTCAGATGGTTGTCTGGTACGCGATGTATGCGCCGAAGGGGACGCCGGCGGCTGTGGTCGAGAAGCTTTCCGCGGCACTGCAAAAGTCGCTGGATGATCCGGACGTGAAAGATCGGCTGGCGCGATCTGGCGCCGAGACGGTCGCGCCGGAGCGTGCGCGCCCCGACGTGCTGCGCGCCTATCTCAAATCCGAAATCGACAAGTGGGTGCCGATCATCAAGAAAGCGGGCGTGCAGGCCCAGTAAATTGGCGGGGGCCCGGCAGTTTTCCCGCCGAGCCCCCTTACGACGTATCAGCCGGCCTGTAAGCCGGGTTCTGTATGGCCCGCGGCACGAGCCGCGGACGTAACGGCCATTCCTCTTGCACGCCGGTTGCCCGGCGCTTCAAGCAACCTACCCGAACGGCTGATCCGGACTGATCTGGGATTGCTCCCGCGCCGTTCCTATTCGGTCTTGCTCCCGGTGGGGTTTGCCGTGCCGCTTCCGTTGCCGGAAGCGCGGTGCGCTCTTACCGCACCGTTTCACCCTTGCCGCGGCTAGAACGCAACGCGCCGAGGCGGTCTGCTCTCTGTTGCACTGTCCCTGGGGTTTTATCCCCGCCGGACGTTATCCGGCACCGTTTGCCCGTGGAGCCCGGACTTTCCTCCCCGGCCGCCTTTCGGCATTGGCGCGGAGCGGCCGTCCGGCCGACTGACGAGACTAGGAATGGGGATGCCAGTGCGACCCGTCAAGCCTCCCTCGCTGGCAGGCTTAAGAAACCTGCACCAACTACGATGCAGGAGGCTAGCCAATCGGTGCTGGACGCGTCTCAATCAGCGCGCGCAGCGTCAGGAGAGTGGAAGCATCGGCAATTCCGTCAACGCGCGCCTGCCGAAAATGCCGCTGAAATGCGGTAACCACCTTGCCCGTGGCATCGTCATAGTGGCCCGTATCTGCAATTCCGTAGCCGTAGGAGCGCAGGCTGCGTTGCATCCGGATCACCGCTTCCCCGCGGTCGCCAGGTCGCAGGCTGGTTCCCTCGAGGTCGAGCGGGGCCGCACGCACCCAGTGTCCAACTCCGGATTCACTCAGAAGACCCCATGGAAATTTCTCGCCGGGGTCCTCCTTTCGCCCGGGGGCCACATCCGAATGGGCGAGAATGCGATCGGCAGCGAAATGGCCTCGCCGTGTGATGATTGATTTACAGACGGAAATGACCGCCGCGATCTGCCGCAACGGAAAATCGGGATAGTCGAACTCATGGCCAGGGTTCACGATTTCGATACCGATCGAACGGGAGTTGATGTCGGTTTCCCCGGCCCACACAGAGTCCCCTGCATGCCATGCGCGCCTTTCCTCCGGCACGCATTGAACGATGCGGCCGTTTTCGAACACGACGTAATGGGCCGAGACTTTGCTTTCAGCAGTCGTAAGACGTTGCAGCGCTGATTCACCGGTCTTCATCCCAGTGTAGTGCAACAGGATCATGTCCGGCGGACCGCCCTGGCGCTCGTCAAAATTCGGTGACGGCACGACGTCGGCGACAATGAAGGAATCCGGCGAAAAGGCGGGCATGGGCCGGATAGAACCGGTGGGCAAGGGTGATGTGCAAGGGCATCATTCGCTGCCACGTGAAAAAAGCAAGGCTTGTCCACATGCATTGACGCGGCCCGGCGTTACCGCCGTGCCGCGTCATATCGAGTTCTTGCTCTGGGCCTGGACTAGCGGCTGGTCGAGGGCGAACTACCCGACGGCTTCATGCCGCCCGGCCCACCACCGCCTGCGCCCGTGGTCGTTGGACGCGGCGGCTCATAGCGAGCGAAGTTCTGGGCATCTTTGAGCTGATCCTTCGTCGCAGAGAGCTTGAGTTTGGCCACAGCACCATTCTGGCCAGGAATGACGTCGAAAGAATTCGGTGCCAGCGCGACTTCCTTCGCGCCAACGCCCAGGAATCCGCCAACACCGATGATGATGGCTTCGACTTTTCCGCTCTTGTCAAACAGGATGTCGCTGACGTCGCCTATTTTCTCATTGTCAGAGCCGACAACGTCGGTGCCCTTGAACTTGCTGGCAAGCCACTGATCCGGCTTCTGCGAGGATACGAAGTTCAATTTTCCCGAGCTCTCCGGCTTCGCGGCTGGCGCGCTGGGCGATTCTGTCTTTGCCGCCGGAGCGTCGCCGGACGAACTCGGCGGACTGGATGTTTGCGCAAACGCGGCCGTCGCGACGGCTGCGCTCAACGCAGTCGTCAACATCAATCTCTTAAGCATTTAAGCCTCCTCTCGATCGCAAATGAGTCCGCAACGTCAACGCGTGGCCATGATCGACGTTCCCAAGTGACAGAACAGTGGCGGAATTTGAAAATTGGAACCGAACTAGGCGCGCTGCGCCGCAACACGTTCAGCAGCGGCGTCCACTTCTTCGCGCGGCCGGCGCACGACAGTCACCGTGCAAGGCGCCTCCGCTACAACGCGGGCGGACACGCTGCCAAGATAGCGGCGCACGATCGAGCTTCCGCGCGCTCCGATCACGATGTGATCGACGCGATTATGCCGGGCGTAATCAATAAGCTGGCCCGCAGGATCGGTTGATTCCAGCACGTGATAGGTGATGCGCTCAGGCGCTATCGGAATTGAGCGCGCCCAGTGCTTGAGTTCGATGAGACGACCGAGGTGCGGGTTGCGACCCTGGGCATCCTCGAGATCGTCAAGCGAAAGACGCGCGATCTTCAGCACGTTCACGCAAGCAAGCCGCGAGTTCGATTCAGTCGCCAGGATTCGTCGCACTGCAATGGCCAGTGACTGGTTCAGCCCATCATTCCCGGGTTCAAGATCAATCGCTGCCACGACTATTGGCGCGTTGGCGAGGTGACTGGTCAGAGCAGGGCGCGCGCGTTCGGGCTGGCGATTGACGCGGAGCCAACGCCAAAAGACGGTGAAAATGCCGTCGTGTCGCATCCGGGCAGCGCGCGTGGTGAGGGGCACCTGATCCGGATGCTGAAGATCAAAGGCGAGCTGGGCCGCCGTGGCATAACGTGCCGCCGGATCGGTTTCCAGGCACCGCAGGATGATTTCCTGTAGCCATGGGGGCACGGCGGCATTCCGAGCCCGCGGCGGAACCGGATCCCGCCACAGCCGCCGGCGCCAGTTATTCACTCCCTCGGGGTCGCCAAACGGGCGCCCGCCGGTCGCAAGAAAATACAGAATGACTCCAAGCGAGAACAGATCGCTGCGGGGGTCGTTGCGCTGACCAAGGACCTGCTCTGGCGAAATGTAGGCGCCGGTTCCGACCGGTCCTTCGGCTTCCTCTTGCACCAGGTCAGGCAGTTGGTCGTGCCGCGAGAGGCCGAAATCGATCAGCACCGCGTCTTCACCACGCAGGGTTACGTTGCTCGGCTTGAGATCGAGATGGATCACGTGCTGGCGGTGGATGTCGTGCAGCGCAAAGGCAATCTTTGCGCCAATAGCTGCAACTTCGTTCGGTATCAGCGGCACGCGGGCGAGGAGCGACTTCACCGACGCGCCTGCGATGAATTCCATCACGATGTAGGGGCGCTCGAAATCACCGGCGGCGATAAAAGTTGGAATGTGAGGCCCGGTGAGACGCGGCAGGATCATCTGCTCGACCTCGTAGCCTATGATCGTGAGAGGATCTTCGCCGGGCCGCAGCAGCGGGATTTTCATGACCATCGGCGGGCCACTTCCGTCGCGTGTTACGCGCCAGAAGCTGGCCATTCCGCCAGACTCGAGCGGCTCGACGAGTCGAAATCCGTCGATTATTTGTCCGGCCTGGAGATCGCGACGGTTCACACCTCAGGCTCCCTCGATCAATCGGTCGCTCAAGATCGCCGGCAATCCGGCTTCGCGCACCTTTCGAGCGGCCGTTTCGTTGTCGTAAGGGACACGGACATAGGTCAGAGCGTTTCGCTCTGTGTCGAGCGCCCCGTAGCAAGCGGTGGGATTGAAATCGCGCGGCTGCCCGACCGAGCCGAGCACGGCAAGCCAGCGTCGATTTGTCAGTAAGGGGATTTCCACGGCCTGCACGGGCTGAAAGCCCGCAATCTTCCCCGTCGAAGACAGGTGGAATAGTTCGGGCACGTGCACATGACCACAGAAAGTGGCGTGCGCTTGCGTCGCCATGAAACTGCGCGAGGCTGACGGCACGTCGGTAATATATTCCCAGTGCGTGGGGGCGTGAGCACTCGCATGGACGAACAGCCGGCCGTTGTCGTTGAAGGTCAGCGGTAGTTGGGCGAGGAATTCCCGCTGGGTGCTGTCGAGGCGAGGTCGTGTCCATTCAATCGCTTCGGCGGCGATCGAATTCATGCCGCCCGGACCGCTGCCGATTGCAGCATCATGGTTGCCAAGCAACGCCACGGCGCCAGCCTCGACCTCGCGCATCACGGTGTCGACGACGTAGCCCGGATCGGCGCCATATCCGACGTAATCGCCGAGAAAGACGAAGCGGCTGATCCCGGTACGCCGGGCATGATCGAGGGTCGCCTCGAGCGCTTCCCGGTTCGCATGAATGTCGCTGAGCAATCCAATCCACATAAGTTGCAACGCCTGGCGAAGGCCGGAATCCGGCAACGTTTCTTTAAGTTTAACCGCCGTTAATGGCGGTGATCTGCCGCGACACTGCACTTCGGGAGGATTGGGCCCAGGTTTCTTGACGGCCACATAATCCCATGATATCCCACGATTTCCCAATTCGGGACAGTTTGACCAGCAGCGTGGCTGTTAGGGCGGGCTCGCGGGCGGTGCCGGGCGAGCGCCCGAGCAGCGTCCCCGGTTGCGTTCGGCAGGTGTGGAGTAGGGGGCATGGACCGCTTCGTGGCGAATTTCACGTTGCGGCTGGACTCCAAGGGGCGAGTCTCGATCCCTGGCCCGTTTCGGTCAGTACTCACGCGCGATGGTCTCGAGGGTCTCTATTGCTATCCGGCGCTCGATCGCCCCGCGATCGATGCCGGCGGAAATGCGCTGATGGCGGAGATCGAAGCCCTGATCGGACGCTACGCGCCGTTTTCGGATCAGCGCGAGCAGTTTGCGTTGGCGCTGTATGGCACGAGCGAAACGCTGAAGATCGACGGCGAGGGGCGCGTCGTGTTGAGCGAGAACCTGAAGCGGCATGCGGGAATTACCGAAACGGTGGCGTTTGTCGGTCTCGGCAACAAGTTTCAGATCTGGGAGCCTGGACGTTTCAAGAGCGAGCTCGCGGAGGCCACCCAAAAGGTGCGCGCGCTCAAAGAAGAGCTGGGGTCCCAGGTAGCGGCGCGCGACGCGCTCGGAGCACGGGAATGACGGCGGGCGGCGGCGGCTCGGCTGTCGCTGGCGGACCGGCCCTCCACATTCCCGTGCTCGGCGCTTCCGTGATCGAGTTTCTCCAGCCGCGCGACGGGGGCGCCTACATTGATGCCACGTTTGGCGCCGGCGGCTACACCCGCGCAATCCTGGCGGCTGCCGACTGCAAGGTCATCGGCATCGATCGCGATCAAGCCGCCATTGCACTGGGTGCTGATGTCGTCGAGCAGTTCGGAGGCCGTCTGACGCTCATTGAGGACCGGTTCTCCAATCTCGATGCGGTGGCACGCGAGGCGGGATTCGACGCTGCCGATGGTGTGGTACTCGACCTGGGCGTGTCTTCCATGCAGCTCGACTCTGCCGAGCGCGGTTTCTCTTTCCGGCTGGACGGACCGCTCGACATGCGCATGGGCGGGGAGGGCCCAAGTGCGGCTGATGTTGTAAATTCTGCCAGTGAGCGAGCCTTGGCCGACATTATCTTTTTGCTCGGCGAAGAGCGGCATTCCCGTTCCGTTGCGCGCGCGATCGTCAGAGCGCGCGCCGACGCGCCGATCGAGACGACGCGCAGGCTTGCAGAAACCGTCGCGTCGGTTGTGCGCTCACGTGCGGACGAAATCCACCCGGCGACGCGCACCTTTCAGGCGCTGCGCATCTACGTGAACGACGAACTCGGCGAACTCGTTAAGGGATTGCAGGCCGCGGAGCGAATTCTTAAAAAAGGCGGGCGGCTTGTGGCTGTCTCCTTCCACTCGCTGGAAGATCGTATCGTCAAGACGTTTCTCGCCGACCGGAGTCAGGTTCGCGCCGGCTCGCGGCACGCGCCCGAACTCAGCCGCCCGTCGCCGACGTTCCGAACCCTGGCCAAGCGGCCGATCGCCGCCGACGATGATGAGATAGCGCACAATCCGCGCGCCCGCTCGGCGAAGTTGCGCCCCGCCGAACGCACCGAAGCTCCGGCGCGCGTCGGCGTGCCCCCGGGACTGGTTCCCGCGTTGCCGTCTCTGGCCGACGTTCTGAGGGGGCGCTAACTCATGCGCCTTTTGAACATGTTGGTCATAGGCGCGCTCATCCTGGCGGCCTCCTTCGTGTACAAGATCAAGTTCGATTCCACGCTTCAGGCCGAACGCGTTGCCAAGTTGCGAGGCGAGTTGCGCCGTGAGCGCAGCGCTATCGCGACATTGCGCGCCGAATGGGCACGACTTGATACTCCGGGCCGGATCCAGGGCCTGGCCGACAGGCATCTCGGCTTACAGCCGATCAAATCAACGCAGTTCGACAAGTTCGATCGCTTGCCCGACCGTCCGCCCACGCTCACCCCAACTCCTGGCAGTGATCCGATTGGGGCCATGCTCTCGCCGATTCCCGACGCGACAGGCGGCGTGTCGCCAAGGCGGTGATATCCATGCAGGGATCGGGCAAGCAAATCGAAAGCCGCTGGCATCGGGCGCTGCGATCAGTGCTCTATGGCCATAACGTCGACCGCAATGTGAAGGCGAAGGCGCGGCTCGGGCTGGCTGTCGTTGCCTTCGCGGCTATCTTTTCGGTGATTGCAGTACGACTAGTGATGTTCGCGACGGTCAATGACGGACATGGCGGCCGGCGAAGCATCACGCAGGACGCGGTGGCCACCGCGCGACCAGACATCGTCGATTGCAATGGAGAAATACTCGCAACGGACGTAAAGACTCCGTCGCTCTTTGCCGAACCGCGCAAAATTATTGATGTTGACGAGGCAGTCGAATTGCTGACTGCCGTGCTGCCCGATCTGGATGCCAACGAAGTTCGGGAACGTCTGTCGTCCAAGCGGGGCTTCGTCTGGCTAAAACGGGAGATTACGCCAAGCCAGCAGGTCGAAATCCATCGGCTCGGCATTCCCGGCGTGGGCTTCCTGACGGAGAACAAGCGCGTCTATCCGAGCGGGCCGGTGATCTCACACGAAATCGGCCACGTGAACATCGACAACCAGGGTATCGCTGGAATCGAAAAGTGGTTGGACGGACAGGGTCTGGCCGCGTTGCACATGGCGGGCCTCGCCACCGACCAGCTCCAGCGGCCGGTCAAGCTTGCCGTCGACTTGCGCGTTCAATATGCGCTGAGGGACGAGCTGCTGATTGCGCGCGAAAAGTATAAAGCAAAGGCTGCGGCAGGTGTGCTTGCCGACGTGAATACCGGCGAGATCACGGCGATGGTCTCGCAGCCCGATTTCGACCCCAACAATCCGCGCGAAGCCAATGATCCGAACCGTCTTAACCGGTTGACGACCGGCGTCTACGAAATGGGTTCGACCTTCAAAGCGCTGACAGTTGCAATGGCACTCGATAGCGGTCGCGTGTCGCTATCGTCTTCCTTCGACGCGCGTCTGCCGCTGCGTTACGGCAAATTCGAAATCAACGACTTTCACGCGCAAAGGCGCGTGCTGTCCGTACCGGAGATCTTTACTTATTCCTCCAACATCGGCACGGCCCGCATGGCGCTCTCGCTCGGCGTCGACTATCATATGGCGTTTCTCAAGAAGCTCGGTCAGCTCGATCGCTTGCGCACCGAATTGCCGGAAAGCGCCGAGCCGCTCGTTCCCAAACGCTGGGCCGAGCTCAATACTGTGACCATTGCATTCGGGCACGGGCTTTCGGTTGCACCCCTCCAGGCGGTGATGGGAATTTCAGCACTGGTCAATGGCGGCAGCCTGATCCCGCCGACTTTTCTCAAGCGCGACCAGGCCGTGGCCGAAAAGCTCGCCAAACGCGTCATCAAGACCGAAACGTCGGACAGGATGCGTTACCTGATGCGCCTCAATGTGGAAAAGGGCACGGCGACGCGGGCCAATGTCCCGGGCTATTATGTAGGAGGAAAAACCGGCACTTCGGAAAAGGTGGTCGGCGGCCGCTATTCCAAGACCAAAGTCTTGACCAGTTTCACTGCCATATTGCCGGCCGACAAGCCGCGCTATTTGTTGTTGATCATGCTTGACGAACCGCAGGGTCTGCCTGAGACCCATGGCTTCAGCACCTCCGGCTGGAACGCTGTGCCTGTTGGCGCTCGCGTGATCGAGAGAATCGCGCCGCTGCTGGGGATCCCGCCGCGGTTTGATCTGCCAAAGGCCGATCAAATGTTGCTGGTGAGCGCGAAGGAAACGCGGTGAAGCTGCGCGATCTCCTGCCCGAGGCGGCGACCGACGCGCGGCTGAGTGCAATCGAGGTCGCAGGCGTCACTTCCGACAGCCGCAAGGTCAAATCAGGCTTCTTGTTTGTCGCTATCGCGGGCGCCAAGGCGGATGGCGCACAATTCGCAAAACAGGCAGCCGCGGCCGGCGCGGTCGTGGTCGCGGCCGAGCAACGGCCTGACGCTTTGCCGGATGCCGCTGCATTTGTCCCTGTGAAGAACGCGCGGCGGGCCCTCGCGCTCGCCGCGGCGAGATTTTTGCCGCGGCAGCCAAAAACCATCGCGGCGGTGACCGGTACCAGCGGGAAGACATCGGTTGCCGCATTCACCCGGCAGATATGGAGCGCGATTGGTTACCGCGCGGCGAGCATCGGCACCATCGGCGTCGTTTCGCCGAAAGGCGAACAGTATGGTTCCTTGACAACACCGGATCCGGCGGAACTGCACCGGACGCTTGATCAACTGGCAAACGAGGGCGTCACGCATCTGGCAATCGAAGCCTCCTCGCATGGGCTCGATCAGCACCGGCTCGATGGCGTGCGCATCGCGGCCGGTGCGTTTACAAATCTGTCGCGCGACCATCTGGACTATCATCCGACGATCGAGGCTTACCTGCAGGCCAAGCTTCGACTTTTTGAAGACTTGATTGTCCCGGACGGAACGGCAGTGATCGGCGTCGACGACTGCTACGCGGGTCAGGTTATCGAAGCGGCAAAGATGCGCGGCCTGAAGATCTTCACCGTCGGCGAAACCGGCTCAGACATAAAGTTTGCCGGCAGGTCAATTGATGGCTTCGCCCAAATCATCACCGTTCAACATGCCGGACGCGCATATAAGGTGAAATTGCCGCTCGTTGGCGCTTTTCAGGTACAGAATGCCGGAATTGCCGCAGGCCTCGCGATAGCGACCGGTGCCGAGCCGGGCCCTGTTTTTTCGGCACTGGAAAAGCTGGCCGGCGCAAAAGGCAGACTGGAAATTACGGGGACTCACAACGGCGCGCCTATCTTTATCGACTACGCGCACAAGCCGGATGCGTTGAAGAAGGCTCTGGAAAGTCTGCGCCCCTATGCACACGGAAAGCTTGTCGTGGTGTTCGGCGCGGGCGGCGACCGCGACAAGGGAAAGCGTCCGATCATGGGTCGGATCGCCGCCGAAAACGCCGACCTGGTCATCGTGACGGATGACAATCCGCGTACCGAAAATCCCGGGGCGATCCGGGCTGCTATTCTTGCAGGCGCAAAAGGCGCAACGGAAATCGGCGATCGTGCCGAGGCGATTCGGACCGCCGTCGCGGGGCTCACCACTGGTGACGTCCTGCTGATCGCGGGAAAAGGTCACGAGCCGGGACAGATCATCGGCGATCGCATTTTGCCTTTTTCGGATCATGAGGCGGTAGCAGTGGCTTTGCAGGGCAAAGTGGCATGAGCGCGCTGTGGACTCTTGATGACATAAGCACCGCGATGCGTGCCGAACGTGTCGGTGCTTTGCCGGCCGAGTTGTCAGGCATTTCCATCGACAGCCGTACGCTGGCCAAGGGCGATGCCTTCTTCGCCGTTCAGGGAGAAAATCGCGACGGCCACGATTTCGTCGAGAATGCGCTGAAGGCGGGGGCCGGTCTCGCGGTGGTTGCGCGTGGCCAGCAGGCGCCTTTCGGCAACGCACCATTGTTGGTGGTCCCGGATGTGCTCGAAGGGTTGCGCGATCTTGCGCGTGCCGCGCGTGCACGAATGAATGCGAAAGTCATCGCCGTGACCGGCTCGGTCGGGAAGACGGGAACCAAGGACGCCTTGCGGTTGGCGCTATCGGCCGACGGCGAGACTCATTCCTCCATCGCGTCTTACAACAACCACTGGGGCGTGCCGCTATCGCTTGTGCGCTGTCCGGCCGGCGCGAAATACGCCGTGTTCGAGATCGGCATGAACCACGCGGGCGAGATCACGCCGCTGACCACCCTCGTCCGTCCCTACGTGGCAATTATTACCAGCATTGAACCGGTGCACCTCGAATATTTCGGCTCGCTGGAAAAGATCGCGGATGCAAAGGCTGAAATCTTCGCGGGCGTCGAGCCCGGCGGGGCCGTCATACTCAATCGGGACAACTCCCAGTTTGACCGGCTCGCAGCCTCTGCCAGAGCGACGCATATCGAGCGCATCGTATCTTTCGGTGCGCACGAGCAAGCAGACGCCCGGTTGCTACGCGTTTCGCCGCAAGCCGATTCCTCGACCGTCGAAGCGCGCATATTGGGACAGGTCGTTACCTACAAGCTGGGCGCGCCGGGGCGGCATCTGGCGCTCAACTCGCTCGCTGTCCTTGCCGCCGTCCATCTTGTCGGAGCCGACCTCGCACTGGCTGCGCTTGCCCTCAAGAACCTCAAGCCTGCCAGTGGGCGGGGCGCGCGCATTATCCTTACGGTTCCGGGCGGCAACGCGCTGTTGATCGATGAAAGCTACAATGCCAATCCTGCATCGATGCGGGCGGCCATCGTTCTGCTTGGTCAGGCGACGATCGGCGCGCGGGGCCGCCGCATTGCCGTGCTTGGCGACATGCTCGAGCTGGGTTCTGCGGGTGCCGGATTGCACCGTGCGCTCGTTGAGGCAATCGAGGAGGCGGGGATAGACCTCGTCTTTTGTTCCGGACCCTTGATGCACGCGTTGTGGGAGGCTCTTCCCTCGCGCGTCCGAGGCGGCTATGCCGGGACGGCGGCGGAGCTGGAAGCCGAAGTGCTGGAAGCAATCCGGGCCGGCGACGCAATCATGGTGAAAGGCTCGCTTGGCTCGAAAATGGGCCCGATCGTCAAGGCGTTGGAACGGCAATTTCCGCGGCGGGCTGCACTCGATCAGGCCCCTGCGCAGGGGTGATATTCAGGGTTTGACCCAATGTTCTACTGGCTGACCGAGCTCTCCGACAAAATCTCGTTCTTTAACGTCTTTCGATACATCACGTTTCGCACCGGCGGCGCGATCGTGACTGCGCTGGTATTCGTATTTTTGTTCGGGGGGCCGATCATTGATTTGCTGCGGATCAAGCAAGGCAAAGGGCAACCCATTCGCCGCGACGGCCCACAATCGCATCTGGTGACCAAGATCGGGACGCCGACCATGGGCGGTCTGATGATCTTGTCGGGCTTGCTGGTTTCAACCTTGTTGTGGGCGAATCCCAAGAGTCCTTACGTCTGGGTCGTCCTCGGGGTGACGCTCTCGTTCGGAATGATCGGGATGTATGACGACTATCTGAAAATCACCAAGCAAAGCCACGCAGGTTTAACCGGGCACACGCGACTGATCATCGAGACGGTGATCGCGGTGGCGGCCTGTACGGTGCTGGCGCAGCTGGGCCGCGGTCAGATCGCAACATCGCTCGTCTTCCCTTTCTTCAAGGAGCTCGTTTTCAATCTTGGATGGGCTTTCGTGTTGCTGGGCGCTTTCGTGATCGTCGCCGCAGGCAACGCCGTCAACCTCACCGACGGTCTCGATGGCCTTGCCATCGTTCCGGTGATGATCGCGGCGGCCACGTTCGGCCTGATATCTTACCTGGCAGGCAATGCCGTGTTCGCCGAATATCTTCAGATACATTACGTGGCCGGCACCGGCGAGCTGGCCGTGTTGTGCGGGGCGGTGATTGGCGCAAGCCTTGGCTTTCTCTGGTTCAATGCGCCGCCGGCTTCGATCTTCATGGGCGATACCGGCTCGCTCGCGCTGGGTGGGCTGTTGGGTGCAGTCGCTGTCGCGATCAAACACGAAATCGTGCTTGCGATTGTCGGTGGCCTGTTCGTGCTGGAAGCGGTTTCGGTGATCGTCCAGGTCGTGTCGTTCAAACTCACCGGCAAGCGCGTGTTCAAGATGGCACCCATCCACCACCACTATGAGCAGCTTGGCTGGACCGAGCCGCAGATCGTGATCCGTTTCTGGATTGTTGCCGTGGTGTTGGCGCTGGCCGGCCTTGCGACGTTGAAGTTGAGATGATTGGGAGGCTGTCGGCTTCCCAAAGCGGGACTCATAATCCCGGGCGATCGAGAGGCAGCGCGGTCGTTTCGCTCGGCCGGGTCAACAGAATCACTTCATGATTCCCATCACCACCTTCGTCGGAAGAAAGGTCGCGGTCTTCGGCCTCGGCAGTTCGGGCCTGCTCGCAGCGCGCGCGTTGAAAGAGGGTGGGGCTGACATCGTCGTTTTCGATGACGACGGGAGGAAAACTGCCGAAGCGCAGGCGGCAGGCCTGAATGCACAAGACCTTCACGACATCGAATGGGACCAAATATCCGCGCTGCTACTGACGCCTGGCGTCTCACTGACCCATCCCGAGCCGCATTGGACTGTGCCGCTTGCCCGCAAGGCGAACGTCGAGGTGATTGGCGACATGGAATTGTTCTGCCGGGAGCGGGCCAGGTCCGGACGGGATTGCCCGCTGATCGCGATCACCGGCACGAATGGCAAATCGACCACGACCGCGCTCACGGCGCACTTGCTCAAGAGCGCGGGACGCGATGCCCAGATGGGCGGCAATATCGGCGTGCCGGTGCTTGCGCTCGAGTCATTCCAGCCCGGTCGCGCATACGTGTTGGAAGTGTCCTCTTATCAAATCGATTTGGCGCCTTCCCTCAACCCGACCATCGGTGTTCTGCTTAATGTCTCGGAAGATCATATTGACCGGCACGGCAGCATCGAGAATTACGCCGCTATCAAGGAGCGGGTGTCCGCAAACATCGAGCAAGGCGGCACGGCCGTGATCGACGTCGATGACGTCTACACGCGCGCAGCGGCCGATCGCATCGAACGGACCGGCAAAAAGATCGTGCGCGTATCGGTCGCATCGACTCTGACGGATGGTTATTTTGCAGAAGGCGGCCATATCCTTCGCGCCGCTGGCGGCAAGAGTCAGCCCGTGGCGAACCTCGCCGGGATCGGTTCGCTCCGAGGCGTGCATAATGCGCAGAATGCCGCCTGCGCGGTCGCGGCATGCATCGCGCTGGGTATCGATCTACCAGCAATTCAAAAAGGACTCGGGAGTTTTCCAGGCCTTGCGCACCGCATGCAGCAGGTCGGACACAAGGGCAACGTGCTGTTCGTCAACGATTCGAAAGCGACGAATGCGGACTCCGCTGCCAAGGCGCTGGCGAGTTTTCACGATATCTTCTGGATCGCAGGGGGTAAGCCGAAAACTGGCGGAATCAACAGCCTGGCCGAGTTCTTCCCGCGCATCCGCAAGGCCTACCTGATTGGGGAAGCGGCGAATGAATTCGCGCGGACGTTGGAAGGCAAAGTGCCCTACGAGGTGGATGGCGTTTTATCAGCGGCAATCAACGCGGCAACCCGCGATGCCGCAGCGTCCGGGTTGAAAAAACCGGTTGTCCTGCTCTCGCCGGCCTGCGCCTCGTTCGACCAGTACCCAAACTTCGAAATCCGCGGCCAAGCTTTCATCGATGCCGTGATGGCGATTTCGGGAGTGACTGCGATATGACCGAATACTCGCCTGCTCGCGAGGTGATCCGCTTACCGGACAGTCACACCGACTTCCTTTTCTCGATGGATAGGGGCGCACTTGCACTTGGCCTTGCGCTGGTGACCTTGCTCTCGTTCATCCTGATCCGGATGTTCTTACGGACCAGGCGCGGGGGCGGCCACGACCGTTAATGCTTCCTAAACCGCGACGCGGCAGCTTGGAGCGACGGGGAATTGGATGCTCTCGCGCGCGCAACGCACGCCCATCGGCGAATGGTGGTGGACAGTCGACCGGCTCACGCTCGCCGCTATCGGCGCGCTGATGCTCGCGGGCGTGGTGCTTTCCCTCGCTGCAAGTCCACCCGTTGCCGCCCGGCTGGGGCTTGACCCGTTCTTTTTCGTCAACCGACACATTCTCTATCTGCTGCCTGCCATCGCGGTCATGCTGACGGTATCTTTCCTCAATCCGCATCAGATCCGTCGGCTATCGTTGATCGTGTTTGTCCTAAGTCTGATCTTGGTGGCGGCAACGCCCCATTTCGGACCCGAGATCAAGGGGGCGCGGCGTTGGCTGGTACTGCTCGGGGTCAACATACAACCCTCGGAATTCCTCAAGCCCGCCTTTGTCATCATTGTTGCGTGGCTGTTCGGCGAATCCGCCCGGCGACCAGACATGCCCGCAAACACATTCTCCCTTGTATTGTTGCTCGCGGTCATCGCGCTTTTGGTTCTACAGCCCGACTTCGGCCAAACGATGCTGATCGCCGTCGTATGGAGCGCGCTGTTCTTCATGGCCGGCATGCGGCTCGTCTGGGTGGCCGGGATCACGGGGCTGGCCGGTATTGGACTCCTGAGCGCCTACTACACGGTGCCGCACGTGGCTCGCCGAATTCAGCGCTTCCTCGATCCGGGTTCGGGCGACACTTTCAACATCGACATTGCCACTGAAAGCTTCGTGCGCGGCGGCTGGTTCGGCAAAGGGCCAGGCGAGGGCACCGTCAAGCGCATTCTTCCGGAGAGCCATACCGACTTTGTGTTTGCGGTCGCGGCTGAGGAATTCGGTGTCGCTCTCTGTCTCTCGCTGGTTGCGATTTTCGCATTCATTGTCATCCGCATGCTGATCCGTGCCATGCGCAACGACGATCCGTTTGCCCGTTTCGGTGCGGCCGGCCTGACGATCCTTTTTGCCACCCAATCAACCATCAATATGGCGGTGAACTTGCATCTTATGCCGGCGAAGGGCATGACATTGCCGTTTATTTCGTATGGCGGGTCGTCAATGATTTCTCTCGCATATGCAATGGGCATGCTGCTGGCGTTGACGCGCGAGCAGCCACGCGCCGAGATGATTTCGCCCAATCTGTCGGTGGCCGGGAGCCGGGTCTGATGGCTGCGAGCGGCGCGCCGCTCGTGTTGCTTGCGGCCGGCGGGACCGGAGGTCACCTGTTTCCGGCCGAGGCTCTGGCAACAGCGCTCGCAAAGCGAGGAGTTACGGTCGAGCTTGCCACCGACCATCGCGCCGCGCATTTCGAATTTCCTGCCAAGGCCGTTCATCTGATCCCCAGCGCGACTGTGCGCGGGCGCGATCCGATATCGCTTGCACGCACAGCAACCTTGCTGGCGCTCGGCACCGCCAAAGCCTGGTCATTACTCGGCGGTATGAGGCCCAACATTGTCGTCGGTTTTGGCGGATATCCGACGGTGCCGCCAATTCTCGCCGCAAGCTTGCGCGGCATACCGACGGTCTTGCACGAGCAGAATGGCGTCATGGGGCGTGCCAACAGGTTCTTGGCTCCTCGTGTTACCGCGATTGCCACAGGATTCCCCAAGCTCAAAAATCTCAATCCGCATTGGCAAAGCAAAACTACTTTCACGGGCAACCCTTTGCGACCGCAAGTGCTCGCCGCCGCGCAATCGCCCTATGCCGCGTCAAACGAACGTGTGCGTCTGCTCGTCTTTGGCGGCAGCCAGGGCGCGCACGTGATGGCCGAAATAGTCCCTCCGGCAATCGGACGCTTGAGTCCCGATCTGCGGACACGACTGTCGATTGTTCAGCAGACTCGTGCCGAAGACCTCGAGGCTGTTCGTTCCACCTATTCCAGCCTCGGCGTGGCGGCCGAGCTTGCTCCGTTCTTTTCCGACTTGCCTGCGCGCATGGCGGCGGCACACGTGGTCATTTCACGTTCCGGGGCCTCCACTGTCGCGGAGCTGTCCGCCATCGGACGACCGGCGATTCTGGTGCCTTTGCCCCACGCCCTGGATCAGGACCAGTTTGCGAACGCCGGAATCCTGCAGGATGCCGGCGGCGCTATCCGCATCGAGCAGCGCGATTTCACCCCTGAGAGATTGGGGACGGAGATCACGGCGCTTGTGCAGGATCCGTCCCGGCTTTCGCGTATGGCGCAGGCGGCCCAAGGGGCGGGCACAGCCGACGCAGCTGAGCGGCTGGCCGAACTTATCTTGAAAGTCGCGGAAAAATAATCATTAACCACTGCCGGCCTTGTTTCGGCCTTGCGCCTCCTGCAAGACGTGACGGCGCGCGCAGGCGCGCATCGAAGGGCTAAGGGCGACCCATGAAACTGCCGCGCGACATCGGTCCGGTGCATTTCGTAGGCATCGGCGGCATTGGCATGAGCGGCATTGCCGAGGTGCTGGCCAATCTCGGATATACCGTGTCCGGTTCGGACGTTGCCGACAGCGCCAACGTGAAACGCCTCCGCGACAAGGGTGTCAAAGTCGCCATCGGACACAAGGCCGAAAATATCAACGGCGCCGACGTCGTGGTCGTCTCTTCTGCAATCAAACGTGACAATCCCGAGCTCGTAGCTGCCCGCGCCAAGCGTCTGCCAGTCGTGCGGCGCGCCGAGATGCTGGCGGAACTGATGCGGTTGAAAAGCTGTGTGGCGATAGCCGGCACCCATGGCAAAACAACCACGACTTCGCTTGTTGCGTCCCTGCTCGATGCTGGCGGTCTCGACCCAACGGTGATAAACGGCGGCATCATCAATGCGTACGGCACCAATGCAAGGCTGGGCGCCGGCGATTGGATGGTTGTCGAGGCCGATGAATCCGACGGCACGTTTCTGAAGCTGCCCGCGGACATAGCCATTGTCACCAACATCGATCCGGAGCATCTCGATCATTTCCGTACTTTCGATGCCGTGCAGGACGCATTCCGCGCCTTCGTCGAGAACGTGCCCTTCTATGGCTTCGCGGTCATGTGCACCGATCATCCGGTCGTTCAAACATTGGTCGGCAAGCTGGAGGATCGACGCATTCTCACCTACGGAGAGAACCCTCAGGCCGACGTTCGACTCGCCGACCTTGATCACCTCAACGGCCAGTCGCGTTTTTCTGTTCTGTTCAGCGATCGCGGCGGGAAGGTCTCGCACACGATTGACGAGCTTACCCTGCCGATGCCTGGTCGGCACAACGCGCTCAATGCGACCGCGGCCGTTGCCGTTGCGCACGCACTTGGAATCAAGAGCGAGGCGATCCGTAATGCGCTTGCCAATTTTGGCGGAGTTAAGCGACGATTTACGCGCGTCAGCGAATGGAACGGAGCGACAATTATCGACGATTACGCCCATCATCCTGTCGAGGTCGCGGCTGTGCTCCGCGCCGCTCGCGAGAGCACCAAAGGACAGGTGATCGCGGTGATGCAGCCCCATCGCTACACAAGGCTGCATGACCTTTTCGAACAGTTCTGCACCTGCTTCAATGATGCAGACGCGGTGATCATCGCGCCGGTTTATCCCGCCGGCGAGCAACCGATCCCCGGGGTTGACAGAGATGCCCTGGTCACCGGTTTGCGCGCGCGCGGTCACAAGCAGGCAATGGCGCTGGAAGGAGCCGAGAGTCTGGCGCCGCTGATCAAGCGGATGGCGAAGCCAGGCGACTATGTCGTCTGCCTGGGCGCGGGTTCGATCACCCAATGGGCCTACGCGCTTCCCACGGAATTGAAGGCGCTATGAGTTTCCCCGACCTTGTGCCAGAGCTCAAAGCCCGCATGCCCGAATTACGCGGACGCCTGCTGGCCAATCAGCCGCTTGGTGAATTCACCTGGTTTCGGGTAGGCGGTCCGGCGCAGGCCTTCTTCATGCCGGAAGACGAGAACGATCTGGCGTATTTCTTGCGCAATTTATCAACGGAAATGCCGGTCACTGTCATTGGAGCAGGCTCAAATTTGATTGTGCGAGATGGTGGCGTTCCGGGAGTAGTCATTCGGCTTGGTCGCGGCTTCAATGATGTAAGGATTGAAGAGCATCGCGTTACTGCAGGAACGGCGATGCTCGATGTCATGGTGGCGCGTGCGGCTCAGGCGGCGGGCCTGGCCGGCCTCGCGTTTCTAAGCGGCATTCCTGGAACTATCGGCGGCGCCTTGCGCATGAACGGCGGCGCTTACGGCGGGGAAACGAAAGACGTTCTGCTTGAAACGCGCGGCATTGACCGTCAAGGCAATCTGCGCACGTTCAGCAATAGCGAGATGGGTTTTTCGTACCGGCACTGCAGCGCGCCCGACGATGTGATTTTCACAGCCGCAGTCCTGCAGGGGCGTACGGGTGAACCAGAGCAAATTGCCGGTGAGATGGCCACAATCAAGAAAAAGCGCGAGGCGACCCAGCCGCGCAACCGCACCGGCGGCTCCACTTTCAAGAACCCTCCAGGCCATAGCGCATGGAAGCTTGTCGATGAGGCCGGTTGCCGCGGGCTCACCATCGGTGGTGCGCAGGTCTCCGAGCTTCACAGCAATTTCCTGATCAACCTTGGCAGCGCCAGCGCGGCCGACATCGAGACTTTGGGCGAAACGGTCCGCGAGAAAGTAAAAGCGAATTCCGGCATCGATCTGGAATGGGAGATCAAGCGCGTTGGAGTGAAACGCTGAGACAATGAAGCACGTCGCGGTCTTGATGGGGGGCTGGTCGGCTGAGCGCGAGGTGTCCTTGCGCTCGGGCAAAGCCTGCGCCGACGCGCTCGGGCGCGCGGGTTATCGGGTCAGCCGGGTTGACGTCAATCGTGACATCGCCGCGACGTTGAGCGCGCTCAAACCCGACGCCGCACTTAACGTCCTGCACGGTCGCCCGGGCGAAGACGGCACGTTGCAGGGCATGCTCGAGGTTCTCGGCATTCCGTACACGCATTCGGGCGTTCTGGCGTCCGCGCTTGCGATCCAGAAGGAAGTTGCCAAGACGGTGCTCAAGACTGCCGGCGTTCCTGTACCGGGAGGTCGGGTCGCGCTGCGCAAGGAAGTGGCGAAGCATCACTTGCTGCCGCCCCCTTACGTGATTAAGCCGGTGGCCGAAGGCTCCAGCGTCGGCGTGTTCATCGTACGCGAGGATCACACGCACCCACCGCAGGAACTGACGCGTAGCGATTGGCCCTTCGGGGACCGGATTCTTGTCGAGCCATATATTCCCGGCAAGGAGCTCACGTGTGCGGTCATGGGCGAGCAGGCCCTCGGCGTCATTGAAATCGTGCCGACCGTTAAGTTTTACGACTACGAAGCAAAGTACGCGCCCGGCGGCTCCAGGCATCTGCTGCCCGCTCCGATTGCCCCGGCCGTCTATAAGGAAGTCCAACGTCTGGCATTGGCCGCGCACCGGGCGCTCGGCTGTCGCGGCGTGACTCGCTCGGACTTCCGTTATGATGACAGTCTTGACGGAGCAACGGGTCTCTTCTGCCTCGAGGTCAATACCCAACCCGGCATGACCGAAACCTCCCTGGTGCCCGAAATGGCACAGTATGCCGGCATCGGTTTTGATGAGTTAGTGCGTTGGATGGTGGAGGACGCCTCGCTCGACCGCTGAGGCACGCCGCACCCTACCAAATTGCGCCCCCGGCGCCTGCCACCCCCTCAACTTTTACTGATCGTTTACCAATAGGCTTGAAGACTAGGCGATGGCGGCGCGCCGCGCGTTTGGCTGCCGATAAAGTCGTGCGCGCGGATTTCACCGCTTCCGGCGGCTTCAGGGACGGGGATACCTCATCTGAAGCGAATACCGAAGCATGATCATCATCATGATTCGGGAAGGGTTTGCGGCCCCCGGGCGGGCCCAACAAGTAAGCAGGTTGCGATGGAAGGTCGAGTGCGCCTCGCTCAATCGCTGAAACGACGCTCATCGTTCGTTTTGTGGCCGCGGTTGAATGACTGGCGCGCGATGCGTATCGCGCGCCGATGGGGTCATGCGCTGGTCAGCCTGGACGTCCCGCGCGGACTTGGTTCGTCGGCCACCGCGCTGCTGCTGCTTGGAAGTGTCAGCTATGGCGTCATCAGAGGCCAACACGGGCCCCAGATTATCGAGAATGTCCACAGCATCTGCGACACGGCCGCCAACAGACTCGGATTCCGCATTTCGGAAATCGCGCTTGCCGGTGAACGCGAGCTCGGGCGCGACGAAATTCTGGTCCTTGCTGGAATCACCGACCGCTCCTCGCTGCTGTTTCTCGATGCCGCGCGCACGCGCGCACGCCTCATGACGAATCCGTGGATTGCGGATGCCACTGTCCTGAAGCTTTATCCGGATCGCCTGCGAATCGAGATCAAGGAGCGCAAACCATTTGCGCTGTGGCAAAAAGACGGCCGCGTGAGCTTGATTGCCGCCGATGGCATTGTGCTTGAAACGGCGGTGCCGCCGCGTTTCTCGGCTCTGCCGCTTGTCGTCGGCAAGGGTGCCGAGCATGGCGCCCAGGATTTTCTTGCGCTCATCGCGCGATATCCCGTCATCGCGCGCTTGACCGAAGCCTCGGTGCTGGTCGCCGAGAGGCGTTGGAATCTGCGCCTCAAGGATGGCATGGAGATCATGCTGCCTGAAAACGATACCGAGCAGGCTCTGCGCATCCTTGTTGAGCTCGACCGCAATAGGAAAATTCTGTCCCGAGATATTGTTGCCGTCGACCTGAGGCTGCCCGATCGCGTCAGTGTGCGCCAGTCAGATACGGCAGCAGCCGCACGCGATCAGGCGCTCAAGGATGCGGAAAAAATAAAGAAGAGCAAAGCCGGCAAGGGAGGCGAAGCATGACCGTGCTGCGCTTCGGCCTCACCCCGAAGATGAAACCGGTTTCGCCAAAGCGCGCGGCTGTGGTCGCGTGTCTTGATATCGGGACCAGCAAGGTCGTCTGTCTGATCGCGCGGCTCGAGCCTCACGCCCCGCAAGACGCTCTGCGCCGGCGTAGCCACGGCGTGCGTCTGTTGGCTTTTGCTCACACCGCGGCGAGTGGAATGAAGGCCGGATCGGTGATCGATCTGGTCGAGGCCGAGCAAATGGTCCGCCAGGCAATCGACATTGCCGAGAGCACGGCCGGGGTGGAACTGGAATCTGTTGTTGTATCGATGTCCGGCGGCCGCCTCGGCAGCGAGCGATTCATCGCCAATATTGATCTGGCGGGGCGCGCGGTAACCGAAGCCGATAACGGCCGCGTCCTCGCTGCCGCAAGCCGACATTCCGTGCGGGACGGGCGCGCCGTGCTGCACTCTCTGCCAATCGGATACACCGTCGATGCCGCCGCTGGAATTCGCGAGCCGCGCGGCATGCTCGGCCATCGTCTCGGGGTGGACATGCATATGGTCACCGCAGACGTGGCAACCGTGAGAAATCTGATGCTTACGGTTGAACGAACGCATCTTTCTGTGGAAGCCGTGGTGGCATCCCCGTACGTGGCCGGCCTCGCCGCGCTTGCCGATGACGAGGCTGACCTTGGGGTGGCGGCCGTGGATATGGGCGCCGGGACCACAAGTTTGGCGGTGTTTTCGGCCGGTCAATTCGTTCACGCCGACGGGTTCGCCCTCGGGGGTCAGCACGTCACCATGGATGTTGCGCGCGGGCTCAATGCCGGCATTGCCGACGCTGAGCGAATCAAAGCGATTTATGGCAGTGTTTTAGCGGGGGGATCGGATGAACGGGACATGATCACGGTACCACCGGTGGAAGGTGAGGAGCGCGAGCCCCCTCAATTTGTCTCGCGAGCATCGCTTGTGCGCATCATCAAGCCCCGGGTCGAGGAAATCCTCGAGATGGTGCGTGATCGGTTGGCTGCGTCCCCCTTCGCGGCAGAGCCACGCGGCCGCATCGTGCTGACGGGCGGTGCGAGCCAGCTCAACGGACTCGCTGATCTCGCCGCGCGCATCTTGCGGCGTCCCGTAAGAATAGGTCGTCCCCTGGGCGTGGCTGGTTTGCCCGAAGCGGCTAAAGGGCCGGCCTTTGCGGTGGCGGCAGGCCTGCTTGTCTACCCACAGGCAGCGCATCTCGAACACTTCGAACCGCGGCGTACGCGGCAATTGATGACAGGAACGGGCGGTTACATGGCACGGGTCGGACGATGGCTGCGCGAAAGCTTCTGACCCTTCAACGAAACCACGAATCGGCCGGTGGCGGAACGGCCCATTTCGGCGGCGTGCAAATGCGTGATCGGCGCCTTCGGCGCGACGCAAGGCCTGCTGCCCGTGCATTCAAGAGGCAAACATGACGATCAACCTGACGATTCCGGACATCCGGGAAATGAAACCTCGCATTACCGTGTTCGGCGTCGGCGGCGCCGGCGGTAACGCGGTCAACAACATGATCACGGCGGGACTGCAGGGCGTCGACTTTGTCGTCGCCAACACCGACGCGCAAGCGCTCACCATGTCGAAAGCCGAGCGCATCATTCAGATGGGTGCGCAGGTCACCGAAGGCCTCGGCGCGGGTTCGCAGCCGGAAGTAGGGCGCGCCGCGGCTGAGGAGGTGATCGATGAAATTCGCGATCACTTGACCGGAGCGCACATGGTGTTCGTCACCGCCGGCATGGGCGGCGGCACCGGAACGGGCGCCGCTCCGATCGTCGCCAAGGTGGCGCGAGAGCTCGGTATTCTCACGGTCGGTGTGATCACCAAGCCTTTTCATTTCGAAGGTCAGCGGCGGATGCGCTTTGCCGAAACCGGCATCATCGAGTTGCAGAAGGTGGTCGACACCCTGTTGATCATCCCAAATCAGAACCTCTTCCGGGTCGCTAACGAAAAGACCACCTTTGCAGATGCCTTCGCCATGGCCGACCAGGTCCTGTATTCAGGCGTTGCCTGCATTACCGACCTGATGGTCAAGGAAGGCCTGATCAATCTCGATTTTGCCGATGTGCGCGCCGTCATGCGCGAGATGGGCAAGGCGATGATGGGTACCGGCGAAGCGTCGGGAGAGAAACGCGCGCTGACCGCCGCCGAAGCGGCGATATCCAACCCGCTGATCGACGACGCCTCGATGAAGGGCGCCAGGGGGCTGCTGATCTCGATCACCGGCGGCAAGGATCTCACGTTGTACGAGGTCGACGAAGCGGCCACTCGCATTCGCGAGGAAGTCGATCAGGATGCCAACATCATCGTGGGAGCGACCTTCGATGAAAGCCTCGAAGGCATTATCCGAGTCTCGGTTGTCGCCACCGGAATCGATAGTCCCGCGCCGGCCACTCGTCAGACCGGACCGGCGGAAAGCGCACTCAAGGAACTCGCAGGCAAGATGCGCAGTGACAGCCGTCGAATCGCTGACCGCATTGAACGCGCGCCGGTGCATGCACCGCCTTCGCTCGAGTCGGCCGCCCACGCCGCGGTCGCTGCGGCGATTCTCCCGACGGCGATCGAGGACGTCTCAATTCGACCGATGCCGGTGAAGCCTTCGCTCTTCGAGCCGACGCAAGCCGAATCGCATGCTCCCGAGCCTCAGATGCCGGCTACGTACATTCCGCCGGCCCCGGAACGCTACGCCCGCGCGCCGCGTATGCCGCGCATCGACGAACTGCCTTTGCCGGCCCAGAACGAAATTCGCGCGCAACGTGGCGAACTTGGCGATGATCACCCGGAGAAGCGCCGGATGACGCTCATGCAGAGGCTTGCTTCAGTCGGCATTGGCCGGCGGGCGGAAGCCGAGCCGCCAACGCCGCCTCCCGCGCCCCGGCCGGCGCGGCCCATGCCGCAGTTTGAGCGTCCAGCGCAACGTCCAACAGCACGGCAGCCGGAAGGCCGGCCGGCCGAGCCTGTCTCCGAATATGCCCGCAGGGCGGCTCCCCAGGGTCTGGATGCCCATGGCCGCACGGCACCTGTGCATAATTCGGCCGAGGAGGATCAACTCGACATCCCGGCTTTCCTCCGGCGCCAGGCAAATTGACGGCCGCCTTTGCAACACTGGCCCCGCTTCCCGGTCGAGGAGCGGGGCCATTGGATTCCTTGTAATATTCTGAAAAGACTTGTGTTTTTTAGTTTGTGACTGTGCCGTCTGCATAGACAGATGCTCCCGGCGGTAGGCTCCAGCGGGGCAATTGTGGAGATCAGCCGCCATCGCTGCGGGAATTGCGGCAAAAAAAGAGTAACAGTCGGTAAGAAAGCGTGAGTTGGAGAAGCTCTGAGTCGGGCCTAAGTTTCAGGTGCGAAAGGGACATTCGCGCTAATGGGGATTGCCGCCCGGGCTATCGGGGCGGTTTGGGACTAACGGCAGAAATGTGGCCCACCAGGGGCCTCGGGGATGGGGCCGCGCGGCAATTGAAAAGCCGGGCGGAAGTCGGGGTAGATGAAGGGCGCCAAGCAAACAACGCTACGCCACCAGGTCGCCGTTTCGGGCATCGGCGTCCATTCTGGGCTTCCCGTTACCCTTACCCTGCATCCTGCCGGCGACGACAGCGGAATCATTTTCCAGCGCATTGCACGTCAAGGCTCTATCGAGCGCGAGATTCGCGCCGACGTGCGCGCGGTCACAGCGACAGAGTTCGCGACAGTTCTTGGTGATGCCAGGGGGCCGCTATGCTCAACCGCCGAGCACCTGCTAGCGGCCTTGCGAGGACTTTACGTCGATAACGTCGTTATCGAAATCGACGGACCCGAAGTCCCCATCATGGACGGCAGTGCTGCCGCTTTTGTCGATGCCATTGACCAGGCGGGGCTTACCGCACGCGCGCTACCGCGGCGCTATATCGAAGTGCTCAAGCCGATCACCGTAGCCAAGGATGGCGCCTACGGCGAATTGCGGCCTTATCAGCACGGCTTCCGGGTCGAAGCAGAGATCGACTTCGACCACCCCTTGATTGGCCAGCAGGCGCTTTCGCTGGACATCGAGCCCGATACATTCCGCCGCGAAATCGCGCGTGCCCGCACCTTCGGCTTTATGCGCGACGTGGCCAAGCTCTGGAGTGCCGGCTACGCTCTGGGTGCCTCGTTTGAGAATACCCTGGTCGTCAGCGAGGACCGGGTGCTCAATCCCGAGGGCTTGCGGTTTGCGGACGAGTTCGTCCGCCACAAGATCCTCGACGCCATCGGCGATCTGGCGCTCGCCGGCCAACCGCTCCTCGCCGCTTACAAGACCATTCGCGGTGGGCACAGGCTGAACCATGCCGTTCTGTCTGCCTTGATGGCCGATCCAAAGGCCTGGCGGGTCGTCGAGGCGGCCTCGGAGCCTGTGCGGCGCACGCGTGGCCACGCCCACGTCGTTACCGGCCTGGTAGCGCCGGCTTACAGGCCCGAAGTGGCCTGAACCCTAGCAATTTCGCCTAAACTGTCGCCTTAATCCGGGCCGATTGTCGGCTTAGTCGCATGGCGAGATTGGCCATTTTCGGATAAACCGGCGCGCATTGCCTGTGTCGGGACGGATCTTTGCGAAGCTTTGGGGAATCGAACGTCGCGTGAATGAGTTTGTGCTCAGGATTCTAATGGTCAGGACGTTGCGCAAGCCTGCCGCGGCCGCGACTGCGCCGGCAGATCCGGGACGCCGGACTGGTATTGCGCGCACGCTGGCGGTCATCGCGCTCGCTGTCAGTCTGGGCGCGTGCAGCAGCTTCGATTTTTTCGCCAAAAAAGATGAGGCCCCCGATGCGCCGGCCGATCGGCTTTACAACGAGGGGCTCTACCTTCTGAATGCCAAGAAGGATCCAAAGCAGGCGGTCAAGAAGTTCGAAGAAGTCGACCGCCAGCACCCGTACTCCGAGTGGGCACGCAAGTCCCTCATCATGACATCGTATGCGTACTATCAGGCGGGCGAGTACGACGACTGTGTCAATGCGGCGAAACGCTATATCACGCTGCATCCCGGTGGGGCGGATGCCGCGTACGCGCAGTATCTGATCGGTTCGTCCTATTTCGATGAAATTCCGGACATTACTCGCGATCAGGCGCGCACCGAAAAAGCGCTTGGCGCGCTTGACGAAGTCGTCCGTAAATATCCTGGCAGCGAATATGCCGTCAGCGCCAAGCAGAAGATAGAAATCGCCCGCGATCAGCTGGCCGGCAAGGAAATGGAGATCGCCCGCTATTACCTGAAAAAGAAGGATTACACCGGCGCCATCAACCGCTTCAAAGTGGTCGTCACCAAATACCAGACGACGCGTCACGTCGAGGAAGCGCTGATGCGGCTGACCGAATCCTATATGGCACTCGGCATAGTCGACGAGGCCCAGACGGCGGCCGCCGTCCTTGGGCACAATTTCCCTGACAGTTCCTGGTACAAGCACGCTTACGCGCTGGTGAAGACCGGCGGCGTCGAGCCAAAGGAAAATCAGGGTTCCTGGATCAGCAAGGCCTTCAAAGGCATCGGGTTGGGCTAGCCGGCTCGCGCGAGATTTACCCACATCGTCTTGGCCGGGCTTGTCCCGGCCACCGTCGTCTTTGAATATGCGGAATCGCGGGAGTGCTCCGGCCCCAGGTGGCGCGTGATCACCCCAGAACAGTGAGGCCATGCTCTCCCGACTTTCGATCCGCGACATCGTTCTGATCGACCGGCTCGACATCGACTTTGCGGACGAGCTTGCCGTGCTTACCGGCGAGACCGGTGCGGGCAAGTCGATCCTGCTCGATGCCTTTGCTTTGGCCTTGGGCGGGCGCGGGGATCAGTCGCTGGTGCGGCAAGGTGCGGAGCAAGGTCAGGTTACTGCGGCGTTCGAGGTTGCCCGCGATCATCCGGCGCGGGCCGTTCTCGAAGCCGACGCAATCTCAGTCGAAGACGAACTGATCCTCCGTCGCGTGCAGTTCGCCGACGGACGCACCCGTGCTTTCATCAACGACCAGCCAGTGAGCGTCCAAGTTCTTAAGCAGGTCGGCAATTCGCTCGTCGAGATCCACGGCCAGCACGATGAGCGGGCCTTGATCGACGCCGGAACGCATCGCCGCCTGCTCGACGCTTTCGGCGGGCTCGAGGGCCAGGCGGCAAAGGTCGAGGCTTTATGGACGGCGCGGCAGGATGCGCAGGCTGCAGCCGAAGCTCATAAATCCGAGGTCGAGCGAGCCAAGCGCGAGAGCGACTGGCTGCGTCACGCGGTCGATGAGCTCAACAAGCTCTCGCCGCAAGCTGGCGAAGAAACCGCGCTTGCCGAGCGGCGCACCACCATGATGCAGGGTGAGAAAGTCGCGGAGGACTTGCGCCATGCTCACGAGGTTATCGCCGGTGTGAATTCCAGCGTGCCCGCGCTTTCGGGCGTGATCCGGAAACTCGAGCGACGCGCGGCGCAGGCGCCCGGCCTGATCGAGCCGACAGTGAAAGCGCTCGATGCAGCCTTGACCGCGCTCGATGAAACGCGGTCCCAGCTTGAAGCGTCCCTGCGGGCTGCCGATTTCGATCCTGCCGAACTCGAGCGTATCGAGGAACGACTGTTCGCGCTTCGTGCGGCGGGACGGAAATACAATGTGCCGGTCGACGATCTTTCTGCACTGGCCCGTCAATATAGCGACGACATCGCGCTCATCGACGCCGGCGAAGAAAAGCTCAAGGCGCTGGAGGCAGCCGCTGCACAAGCCGAGGCCGCCTACCGCTCTGCGGCCCAGGCATTGTCGCAGGCTCGCAGCAAGGCGGGCGCAGCCCTCGACAAGGCCGTCAACGGCGAACTCAAGCCGCTCAAGCTGGAGCGGGCGAAATTTTCCACCCGGATTGACAGCGACCAGGCTAACGCCGGACCGCACGGGATCGACCGGGCGGAATTTTGGGTGCAGACCAATCCCGGCACGCGGCCGGGACCATTGATGAAGGTTGCGTCCGGCGGCGAGCTGGCTCGGTTTCTGCTCGCCTTGAAGGTGGCGCTGGCCGACCGCGGCTCGGCGCCCACGCTCGTGTTCGACGAGATCGACACCGGCGTGGGCGGTGCCGTGGCGGATGCGATCGGCATGCGTCTCGCCAAATTAGCCCGCGGTGTTCAGGTGCTCGCTGTCACTCACGCGCCCCAGGTGGCGGCTCGCGCCGGCCGACATTATCTCATCACCAAGGATGCAATGGAGAAAGGCAAGCGGGTTGCAACCCGTGTCACCGAGCTGGCATCTGAGCGGCGTCGCGAGGAGATCGCCCGCATGCTGGCCGGAGCCGAGATCACCAACGAAGCGCGTGCCGCAGCCGAACGGCTGATGAAGGCCGCGAGTTGACACCTTTAAGTCTTCCGGCGCGCCCCGGAATGACTGCGAATAATAATATGCCCGCCAAACACGCAACCAGTGTCTCAGTGGCTGACCTCACCGAAGCGCAGGCGAAGGCCGAGCTGAAGCGGCTCGCGGTTGAAATCGCGGCGCACGACAAGCGTTATTATCAGCAGGATGCGCCGACCGTAACGGACGCGGAATACGACGCCTTGCGCCGACGCAATGCCGCGATTGAGGAGCGCTTTCCGAAACTGATCCGTGCGGACTCGCCGTCGCAACGCGTCGGCGCGGCGCCGACCGGAAAATTCAAGAAAGTGCGCCACGCGGTGCCGATGCTGTCCCTCGACAATGCCTTTAGCGATGAAGACGTTATCGATTTCGTCGCCCGCATTCGCCGCTTTCTGAGACTCGGCAACGATGAGAAGATTGCATTCAGCGCGGAGCCGAAGATTGACGGTCTCTCGATGTCCCTGCGCTATGAAGACGGCGAACTTGTTACTGCTGCGACGCGCGGCGACGGCGCCGAGGGCGAGGATGTCACCGCCAATATCCGAACGCTTGAGGACGTGCCGAAAAGGCTCAAGGGGCGCGACGTCCCGCAGGTCTGCGAGGTGCGTGGCGAAGTCTATATGACCAAACACGCTTTCCTTGCGCTTAATGAGCGGCAGAAGGCGGCAGGGGGGCAGATATTTGCGAATCCGCGGAATTCTGCCGCAGGCTCCCTGCGGCAGAAGGATCCCGCCATTACCGCGTCCCGGCCTCTCGGATTTTTTGCCTATTCCTGGGCCGAAATGAGCAAAATGCCGGCCGACACGCAGTCCGGCATGATCAAGTGGTTCGAGTCCTGCGGCTTCAAGACCAATCCGCTCGCCCGACTCTGCCGCTCCACCGAGGAGCTGATGGCCTTCCATCACAAGATCGAGGAAAGTCGTTCCGAACTCGACTACGACATCGACGGCGTCGTCTACAAGGTCGACCGCATCGACTGGCAGGAACGGCTCGGCTTCGTATCGCGCGTGCCGCGCTGGGGCATCGCTCATAAGTTTCCTGCAGAGCGCGCGATTACCGTTCTCAAAGGAATTGAGATTCAGGTTGGCCGCACCGGCGCGTTCACGCCGGTGGGCAAGCTGGAGCCGGTCAGCGTCGGCGGCGTGATCGTGCAAAACGTCACGCTGCACAACGAGGATTACATCAAGGGCGTCGGTGGTGGGGGCGAGCAACTGCGCGGCGGCCGCGATCTCCGCATCGGCGATACGGTCGTGGTGCAGCGGGCAGGGGACGTGATCCCGCAGATTGTCGATGTCGTCGCCGACAAGCCGCGCGGAAAAGAGAAGTACCAGTTTCCGATTAGGTGCCCGTGCCCGCTTAAAACGAAAGTGACGCGTGAGGAAACCGCGACCGGCGAGGAGGGTGCCCGCGCTCGCTGCACCGGCGAATTGGCCTGCCCGTATCAGAAGATTCAGCATCTGATGCTGTTCGTGTCACGACGTGCCTTCGATATCGAAGGCCTGGGCGAGAAACAGATCGAACTGTTCTTCGACAAAGAATGGGTCAAGGAACCGGCCGACATCTTCACATTGGAAAAGAAGCACAGGAGCGACCTGCTCGAGCAGGAGGGCTTCGGCGAAACCTCGGTGCGCAACCTGTTCAACGCAATCGAGGCGCGGCGCGAGATCGCGCTCGATCGGTTCATTTATGCGCTCGGCATCCGTCACGTCGGGGAGACAACGGCGCTTGCGCTCGCGCGGGGCCACGGGTCATGGAAAGCCTTCCATGATGCCGCCCTTAAGATCGCCAAGGACGATGCGGACGCGGCCGCCGAAATGGACGCGCTTGATCAGATCGGGGATACGGTCATAGAGGCGGTGAAGTCGTATTTCGGTGAAAGCCATAACCGAGGCGTTGTCGAGCGGCTGACCAAGCAAATTACCATCCTCGATGCAGAAAAGCCGAAGATGAACACCGCGGTCGCCGGCAAGACGGTGGTGTTCACGGGTGCGCTGGAGAAAATGACGCGCGAGGAAGCCAAGGCCCAGGCCGAGCGTCTTGGCGCCAAAACAGCAGGCTCAGTCTCCAGGAAAACGGATTATGTGGTTGCCGGACCCGGCGCTGGTTCCAAGCTGGCGGACGCCAAGAAGCTCGGCGTAACGGTGCTGACCGAGGATGAGTGGCTGAAGCTGATCGGCGTCTGACTCGTTTTCGCTGATTAGGTTAGCGGTCCCCGCTTGCGCGGGGACGAACGGAACGGATCGCTCCGTCCCACAGTCAGGCCCGCGCTTGTCGCGGGCAACCACGCCTTTTCAACATTGCAACGTTGAAGACATGGATGGCCGGGACAAGCCCGGCCATGACGGCTGGGTCTCGGCTTGCGCTGGACGAACGGAACGAATCGCTCCGTCCCACAGTCATGCCCGCGCTTGTCGCGGGCATCCACGTCTTTTCAATATTGCAACGTTGAAGACATGGATGGCCTGGAAGGCCCGGCCATGACGGCTGGGTCTCGGCTTGCGCGGGGACGAACGGAACGGATCGCTCCGTCCCACAGTCATGCCCGCGCTTGTCGCGGGCATCCACGCCTTTTCAACATTGCAACTTGAAGACATGGATGGCCGGGACAAGCCCGGCCATGACGGCTGGGTCTCGGCTTGCGCGGAGCGAACGTTGCGATCCAGCGCCAACTACAACGGTTTCGTCGCCTTCTCGAGCCATTTACGCGTCGACACATCGACCAGTGGGCCGAGCACCTCGTGCACGCGCTCATGATAGCTGTCGACCCAGGCGCGTTCCTTGCGGCTGAGCATGCGTCCGTCGATCAATCGGCGGTCGATCGGAGCCAGTGTCAATGTCTCGAAGGTGTTGAGGGGCTTTTCAGCGCCAATGGGTTCCGGCGCAGCGATCACCAGCACGAGATTCTCGATGCGAATGCCGTAGGCGGCCGTTTTGTAGTAGCCGGGCTCGTTCGACAGGATCATGCCGCGTTGCAGAGGCACAGTGCCGACCTTCGATATGCGTGCCGGGCCCTCATGGACCGACAGATAGCTGCCGACACCGTGGCCCGTCCCATGATCGAAATCGAGGCCGGCGTGCCACAGCGCCGTTCGCGCCAGCGGATCGAGCTGGGCGCCGGTCGTGTTCTCAGGAAACACCGCGGTCGCGATGGCGATGTGGCCTTTGAGTACGCGCGTGAAACGGTCGCGCATTTCCTCACTCGGCTCGCCGACGACGATCGTTCGCGTGATGTCGGTCGTCCCGTCTTCATATTGCGCGCCGGAATCGATCAGGAAGAGCTCGTTCATTCCGATGCGCCGGTTTGACGCACGCGTAACGCGATAGTGCACGATGGCCCCGTTCGGGCCCGCGCCGGCGATTGTGGGAAAGGAGATGTCCTTAAGGGCGCCCGTGTCGCGGCGGAAGCTTTCGAGTGCAGCGACCGCATCGATTTCAGTCAGCTTGCCGGACGGCGCGTCCTTGTCGAGCCACGCCAGAAATTGCACCATCGCCACGCCATCGCGCTTGTGGGCGGTGCGGCTGCCGAGGATCTCGGCGTGGTTCTTGGTGGCCTTCAAAGATGCGATCGGGTCTGGCCCGCGCTGCGGCCTGCCGCCGTGGTCGGTGATCAGGCGCGTCAATGCCTCGGAGGCGGTCGCCTGGTCGAGCCTGATGGTCTTCTGCTTGAGCTTGTCAAGATCGCGGGCGAGATCATCCGGTCCGCGGACGTCGGTGAATTCCTCCAGCGCGTGACGAACATTGTTGCTGAGCTTGGCCGTCTCGACGTAGATCGAGGGCCTGCCTTCTAGCGGCACCACTGCAAAGGCGAGTGCAAGGGGCGTGTGCGTGACATCCGCGCCCCGGATATTGAACGCCCATGCGACATTCTGCGGATCTGATACGAGAAGAGCGTCGGCTCGCAGCTTTTTCAGCTCGGCCCGAACGCGCCTGAGCTTGTCGGGCGCAGCTTCGCCGGCGAGCCTGATCTCGCGCAATGTCACCGGGCCGACAGGTGGAGCGGGCCGGTCTCGCCAAAGGGCGTCAATCGGGTTGCTATCGATCGCAACCAGTTCCGCTCCCGCGGCCGTGCAAGCCCTTTTCAGCTTTTCCGCCTGATCGCTGGTGTGCAGCCAGGGATCGTAAGCAACCTTTGCATTCGGTTTCAGGTTTTCCTCGAGCCATTGCTCCGGCGGGCGCACGACCAGGTGCTCGATGGAGAAAACATTGCCGTCGACCTGGCTGTTTGCCTGCACCGTGTAGCGCCCGTCGACGAACAACGCCGCGTGGTCGGTCAGAATCACGGCGGTCCCGGCCGAACCGGTGAAACCGGTAAGCCAGGCGAGGCGCTCTTCGCTTGCAGGCAGATATTCGTTCTGCTGGCGGTCGGCGCGCGGCACGACGAACCCGTCGAGGCCGCGGCGTTTCAGTTCGACACGCAGTTCGGCGACGCGGGCGGCGCTCTGTGCGCGCTCGCTTGAATCACTGAACGTCTGAAAGCGGGCCTCAAACATCGGAGCGACTCTACCGTGCTGCGCGTTCCGGGCAATGCAGGCATGCACGAACCGGCGAAAGCGAAGCGCAGAAGCATACGCGCCAAGTTAGTGAAAATTCTTGCTCCGCCGCTCGCAAATTGGCCAACAAAACCGGCGCCTGGTTCAAGATATGTGCAGCGCACCTATCGGACATGCTCATGGTTAAGATTTCCGTAAGTGATCGATCGATTCATGCCGGTTTTACGGGGCAACTATGCAAGGCCGCACATACTGGCGAGGGAGTCGAGGGTTATATTGCAGTGCAATAGGTCGAAGTGATGTTACGGCGTTGCCGTGCTTCGATGACGAGAAGGAGATGCAAAATGGTTGCCGTCACTTATGGAGTTACCCGCCTACCCACTGCCAAAGCTGCCGAGCGCGCCAAAGCCGCTGCGCCGCGCAAAAGCGTTTTCGTCCGTTTCATGGATGCGCTCGTCGCCTCGCGCATGAAGCAAGTCCATCGCGAGATTACAAAGCATGCGCATCTGTTTCCGTACACGCTCGATGAGCGCGGCAATCGCCTGATCAACGGCGTCGAAAAGCTGCCGTTCAGCGGCTGATCGCAGCCGCTTCGCCAGCGAAGCCGCCCCGGTGTCCCCGGCCGGGGCGGCTTCGTTTTGCGCGCGCCGGCCGGCGCATGACCAGCGTAACCCACCCCTGAAGCGTGATCCGCCGTTCAAGTCTCAGCCCCTGGGCGCGGTAGATGGCAAGGACGGCATTGGCATGACCGGGCAGCAGACCCGACAGCACCATGCGCCCGCCGGGCGCGGCGAGCCCGCGCAGCGGCACGGCCAGCCTTGTGAGCGGCGTCATCAGGATATTGGCAAGAACGAGATCGTATGGCGCGCGTGCTCTGATAACCTGCGCGCGGGCTCCGGCGGCGCGCACGAACGTGATCATGGATGCGGCGTGGTTGAGTTGTGCATTGGCTCGGCCAGACCGGACCGCGACCGGATCGATATCGCCCGCGATGGCGTGGGTGCGCCACAAGCGGGCCGCTGCGATTGCCAGCACGCCAGACCCGGCGCCGACATCGAGCACGCGCCGTGCCTTCCGCCTCTTTGCCAGATCGCCGAGCACGAGCAGGCAGCCCAGCGTCGTGCCGTGATGACCCGTGCCGAAGGCGAGGGCGGCCTCGATTTGAATGCCGATGTCGTTGGCTCTTACCCCGCCGCGCGCGTGCGCGCCATGAACGACGAAGCGGCCGGCGCGGACTGGTTTGAGCCCGGCGAGGCTTTGCGCTACCCAGTCGCTGTCGGCGAGGGGCTCGATCCTGAGCGCATCAGCCGCTGCCTCGCCCACCGCCAGCTTGACCAACTCGCGTAACCCGGTCTCGTCGGGAACGCCGCGGAAATGAATCGCCACGTGCCAGCGTCCATCGTCACCCTCGAACGCAGCGCAAGCCGTAGCCTCGGCATCGAGGCTTTCGCCGAGATAAGCGGCAAGCCGGCGGGCGGTTGGTTCCTCGCAGGCGAGGCGGGCGACAGTCGTGGGTACCTTCATGCGGCGCAAGTTTGCCCTTCGCATCCGCGCGTGCAATGGCTATCTAGGCGCTGTGACTATCGAAAGACCCCATTCCGCCGAGATGGAAGCGCTTGCTCTGGCCCGCCGCAGCGGCTGGCCAGAAGACTTGCGCGTGCTCCTCGCGCGCTATCCGCGCGAGGAGTGGGACTCTCACGCCAACCTCGGCGACATGGCCCGCTTCTGGCTGTCGCGCCACACCATGTTTCGCGAGTTGTCGGGATCAATCGGGCACATCACGGCGCAATTCCGCGCCGGACACCTTCCGGCTGGCGAATTTGCTCGCCAGTTCGTGCCGCGCCTGCAGTTCATGCTCGACCAGCTGAACGTGCATCATCAGATCGAGGACCTGCATTACTTCCCGATCTTTCGGGAGGCAGACGCCCGCCTGACCCGCGGATTCGAGGTGCTGGAAGGCGATCATCACCACATCCACTCCGACATGGCGCGTACGGCGGAAACGGCCAATGCATTGCTGCAGGCCCTGCAAGGAGATCCCGACGCTGCGTCGCTGCGGTGACGACTATGCAGATGCGAGCGGATTGCTACTAAAGGGATTGGTGCGGCATCTCGACGACGAGGAGGATCTGATCGTGCCGCTGATCCTCGAGCGCGGGGAGGACGCGCTCGGCGTGGCGCACGGATAGTTTGTTATTCGGATATGTATTTTCGTCCCGGAATGACGAAGAAGTAGCCTAGCTTCTAATGCCGCTTGAAGTACTGGATTTCGCGCTCGTGCTTGAGCGCGGCGCGCCTGTTGGCGAAAGTGCCGAGATTGCGGCGCTTGCCGGTGCGCGGATTTTTCTTGCGCGAATAGAGGCGGAATCTGCCATCAGCGAGCTTGCGGATCATCGCTGATCCTCCGTCACCAGCCGAAGGGAAAGAAGCCGCCGCCTCCGTAGTAGCGGCGTTGCTCATAGTAAGGCTGCGCGCGGTAATAGTATGAATCGTCGTACCAGCCGCGCTGGCGGCCACGCTGGGACGCCATGTCGTCATCGTCGAACATGCGCGTATAACTATCGCGATGGTCACGGCGCGCGATCGCGTCGTCGGCAGGTTCGGTGTTCGGGATCTGGCCGACGAGCCGCACGTGCGTATTGAATACGCCTTCCTGCTTGACCAAAGCGAACAGCGTTGCGGCATTCTGGGTGGAGAGCCGCACGCAGCCGTGCGAGGCCGGCCGGCCAAGGTTGCGTGTTTCGTAGGTGCCATGGATGGCGTGGCCGATCTGGGAGAAGAAAATCGAGTGCGGCATTGGCGCATCGTCCCACTCGCGCGAGAAGTGGTCCTTCTCCATGCGGAAGGGCTGGAAGTCGCCTCCCGGCGTGTCGTAGCCCGACCGGCCGGTCGACACCGGCCACACGTAACGATCCTCGCCATTGACGGTGACGGTCATTTTCTGAGCGGACTTGTCGATAATGATCATGACGTTGGAGCGTGCTGGAGAGGCGACCGCGAGCACGGCGAAAGCCGCGATGACGGATAGTGCAAGACGGTGGAGGCGCATGGGACCACTCCAGCCCGACCCCTTGATGTTCAGCCTAGCATGACCGCGGTCGACGGATAGGCGGTCACGCAATATTCATGACGGCGAGGGCACAAGAGTATCGTCGGTTCGGTACAACCGACGGCTGGTCCGCCGCGCCCCGGCACGGCGAGTCCGGCTGAGTTTATTTGCCCGGATTCAATTCACCAACCGCGCTTCAGGAAATTTCCACTTGCCGTTCAGAATGTCGTCCCGCGGACGATAGAGCCGCACCATGTAGTTCCAGTCCTTCACGGTGGGCAGGCAATTCGGGATCTTCCCGTCGCATCCACCGAACTGGATTGAAACTGAGCCGTCGGCGCTTTTCTTCGCCGTGATGCTGTTGAATGAGTAGGCATCGTACGGGTTTTTCCTGAAGTGGCCTGTGGCGTCGTAGACACTGACGGACCAGTAGGCGTCGACGGGGACCTTGGCCGGAACGGTGAGCTTGTAAATCGCGGCGCCGTCGTTCTTGACCGGCGTGACGTTGAGGTAGATCGCATCCTTTTCGGGGTTGCCGCCCCATGCCGACGCGGTGGCGATCAGGTGCCGGACTGCATCGACCTGTGTTCTCGATCCAAACGCTTTTTGCAGGTCAGGCAGCGTCGTGTTCAACGCCAGCAGCAGATCGCGCACTTTCTTGTGACTCACCGGATCCCAGTTGGTGACCTCGAAGCGCCCGGGGTCCCTCTGCTTCACGATCACCGCGTCCTGCAAAGCATGTGCCTGTTTCATATCCTGTGCATCGGCAGGATTGACCAGGATGCGCAGCGCCACAAACAGGTAGCGCGTGCCGACCTCGGACCTTGTATAAGTGTAGTTCCCCCCGCCGTAGCCGACCTCGAAGACGTAATGGTTCTCGTTAATCGCGGTGATCGACATGAAGCGCTTTCCCGGCTTGGGCAAGGTGATCTTGACCGGCCCGGCATCGAGGTCGAACACGGCCTCCGAATAAAGCGTGTCACGGTTTGGCCGAACGCCGGTGCCTTCCAGCGGCAACTCGCGGAGATGGACGAACTTGCCGAGCGCCCCGCGCTTGACGAACTGGGCGAAGTACATGTCGGTCTCGGCGCGGTTAAAATTGTCGGCCGTGACTGTCACGGCTTTGCCAGGCGGCGATTGCGCCTGCGAAGCGCCGATCACGCCGCACGCCAGGAAGATGCCGGCGAGGATCGTTTTATTCATTTTTCTTCCTCCGCCGTATCACGTCTTCGGTCGATTTCTTCAGGCCGTGGATGAATTTTTCCGTCTGCGTTTCGCTGATGCGCACCAGCGGTGGCGGGTAGTACGTGCCGTCGGACACATCCTTCGACGGCCCGTAGAAGCGATAGGTCAGGTTGTATTTTTTTCCCGTTGGCGTGGGTATCCAGTTCGATTCCGGAAAACCGTCGGGTTGTTTCGGCCCAAAGGCCAGCGTGAGCGAGCCATCATCGTTGAGTTTTAGCGCTGATTGCTTGTTGAGCAGGTAGCGTTTCAGCGGATTGGGAATGACCTTGTAGTCGACGCCGTCCACCGCAATGACCGACCAGAAGTAGCGCGTCTTCGAGGGCGGCAGCGCGTCCGTCGGATAGGTCTGCGTGTAGGTCTGGCCGCCGTCGAGTCCCTGGCTGGCGAAGTACACGACTTCCTTGCTGTTGTTGGCCCATATGCCGGCGTAATTCGCGACGCTCCGCATCACGTAATCGGTACGGTAGTTGCCGACGAGGCGCGGACGAGTCCAACCGTTCGCCGCCTTGCCCATTTTCTGAATCTCGCCCTGGAAGGCGGGGATCGCATATTTGCGGATCACCTCGTCAATGCGCGTGCGCTGCGCCGGATCGGCCGCCGCCTTGGCGACCGCGTGCGTCTTGTCCCGCACGTCGATCATGCCGACATTGAGATCGGCCTCGCTGGCGAGAATCTCCTCGGTCTTATCGAAGCCCTCGACGCCCGGCAGCTTGCTGTTGGGAAAGTCCGGCTTCACCACCGCGGGCTCGATCATCGGGGCGCCCGTGGCCTTCATCACGACCTTTTTTTGCAGCGTGCCGGCGTCGGTCGGATTGGCGCCAAGTTCGATCCGCATGAGGATGCGCGATTTCCTGCTGGGAAGATCGACCCGCTGTGTGCCTTTTGGCAGCGTGATCCCTTTCGCGCCTTTCAGGCAAAAAGCGAACTTTCCGAACGGGTGCTTCGGATAGTTGCGCTCATTGATGTTAGCGGTGACTTCGCCCCAGCCGTTGAGCGCTTGCACGGTGTAATAGCGGCCTTTGATCTCCGGCAGCTCGATCAGCGTGCAGCTCTTCTCGTCCACCGCGACCCATGCCTCGCTGTAGACCACGTCGAGGTTCGGGTTTGCCCAATCCACCCCGCCGGGTTCACGATGGACGATCTGGTTCCATTTCATGCCGTCCTTGAAGTCGAGGTTCTCCTGCCGCAGCACCAGCCAGCGGCCGAGCATGTATTGGTAGGCCTCAACGATATCGCGGTCAGTGACGCGCACGGGCTGGGCGTGAACCTCCGCGGTCGCAGACGCCGCCGCGATCAACGTGCAAAGCGCGAATTTGGCTTTCATCCCGCGTCCCCCTCAGTTCCCCCTGACGAGTCCGCGTAGTTTATCCGCTGTGGTCAGGAAAGTTACAGGCCAATATTTGCCGGGAACCGGGAAGGCAAGCCGGCCCGTCATTGCTGCACCGGTCAGGCCAAACTGGCTGACCGATCCGGCGTTCATTGATTCTATCCATCCATCGGCTGAGGACCGTGATAGCCCTCGGCGATAATGATGTCGGCCACGGCACTGCCCTGGCGAATTTCAATCGCTTTCGCATACTCGGGTGATCGGTAGCATTGGAGGGCGGTTGCGTAGTCCTTGAACTCGATCACCACGATTCGTGATCGTCCTTTGCCTTCAACAACCTCCGACTTGCCGCCGCGAACGACAAAGCGGGCTCCGTATTTGCGCAAAGCGCTTCGGGTTTCAGCAACGTACATCTTGTGGCTTTCGGGGTTGCTGATATCAACCGATACAATCCAATAGCCTTTTACCATCGCGTGCCCATTTCAATTCGCATTGTGGCCCATTTGCTACATCCCGGCGCTCGAAGCCATGTTAATGATTCGTTAACTGATTTTCCTGACAATCTTAACGAAGTCGGAGAAGCATCATGCTGCAAACCGACATTGCGATACTCGAACAGCGACAAAGGGCCCTCGAGAAAGAAATCGGCGAGGCTCTCTCCTATGCGCCTGTCGACGATCCCATGATCGCCTACCTCAAATCTCGAATTTTGTACGTCAAGGAAGAAATCAGCCGTCTTCGTTACGAAGCTTTTGTTTGGTCTCATTGAGTCAATCAGCTGTTGCGCGCGCCGGGACAGCTCTGGCCACAACCTCACTTGTGACCCTTTCAATCCGCAAGCGCCTGTTCAGGGCGGCCAGAAAATTTTTCATGTGTCCTCCGATCGAACTTACGCCTCAAAACGGATTGACGTAGTTCACGATCGCGATCTGCCGCAGGATCACCTTCCGGATGATGTGGCTCGGCTTGATGTGCGGCGTGTAAATTGCCCCATCACCGGCGGTGCCAGCCGGCAGGCTGGCGGCAAGCTTGTCGTCATCAAGCTTGACGCGAACGACGAATGGCGCCGCCGTAACCTGTTTCCAGTTGTGACAGCAGTTCCCGTGGCGAGGACTTGGCCGGCGGACGTCGCCTCCAGCACGGACACGACTTTGCCCGTGAACACCTGGCCGGGGTAAAACTTGAGTGTGACTTCGACCCCCTGGCCCGGCGCGATGTACCGCGTGTAGATCTGCTGGATTTCGACGCCGATCACCGTCTCGGATGTGTCGATGAAAGCCATCACGGGAGACAGTGGCAGGTTTGCGACGCGGGCGCCCTTCATCAGCCCGACATTGGTGACGTAGCCGTCGGCCGGCGCGAGCTGGACTGTCTTCTCGAGGTTCCACTTGGCGCCTTCGAGCTGCCCCTTCAGCTTGTCCACGTCCGCCTGCCGCTGCTGGACGTCGAACGCGCGTCCTGCGTCGCTGAGCTGAAGCTGCGTCATCTGCGCAAGCCGCAGCTCTTCGAACTTGAGCTGCGCGGCAATCGTATCGACCTGGGCTTGGTAGGGCGTCGGATCGATCTTGAACAAGACGTTGCCGGCCTTGAGCGGCTTGTTCGGGCTCACAGGGACATCCGTCACTTCGCCGGCGACGTCGGGCACGATCGCCACCGAATTGCGGACCACCATCGCGGGACCTTGCGGCGCGCCCCAGCCCATCGGAATAAACAGGCCGAACATCAGGAACAGAAGGACAAGGAGAGGGGAGACCTTCCAGAACAGGTTGAAAGGAACGATCTTGAACTTCACGAGGAAGAAGAGAAGCACCAGGTAAACGTTGAAGAGGGCGACGATCATCGCGGCGCCTCCACCTTGCGCGCCGCGGGAATGTCGACATAGGCCCAGATCAGTGCGATCGGCCACAGCGCAAAGCCGAAGATCAACGTGACCCATCCCGCTATGGTGACGGCTTGCGCCGAGGGGTGTCCGCGGCTTTGGCAATGTGTCCGGGTAGCGAGCCCGCAATGAAGAAGATCGCAATCGCGCTCGCGACCAGGATAAGAAGCACGATCCAGGCGAAAGCATCGATCATGAAGGCAGTTCCTCCCTGTTGAACGTCGCGACATTCAGGGCGGGACCGCATTCACGTCAGCCGCCCGCGGGCGTGCAATCGCTGGCGGAAGACGCCGGCTTATTTTTCCGTGTCGACGACTTTCCTCCAGGTATGGTCCGGATTGAACGAAGTCATGCGCGAACCGATCCGCTCGGTCCGTGGACCGAGATCCTTTTCGTAGATGTCGCCGTCATTGTTGATGATGAAGGTCATGATGCCGGAGTTGCCATACTCGGCGGGAAAGGCGACGAGGCCGAAGCCGCCGATCATGTTGCCGCGCACGACGTAGTCCACTGCGCCGCCCGGCGCATTCTGGCCCTGGCTGGTCAGGATCCTGAAGTAGTAGCCGTGATAAGGCTCACCGGAGCCGACGCGATAGCCCCGCTGGGTCGCGGCAGCGACCGCTTCACCGAGCGGACTATCCGGGTCGCTGCCTGACGTCGGCCAGTACAGGCCGTCCTTCTTGCCCGGCGAGCTGACGATCTTCTGCGCGTAGACAGCCTGGCCATTCTTGTCCTTGAACATGTCGGCGTATTCGTTCTGTGCGTCCCAATAGGCGAGAGCAGCCTTGATTGCGCCGAGTTCGTTGCGGCCGATGCGGCGCGCAAGGATCTCCTCGCGGCCTGCGGCGGTGTCAAAGCTCCATTGGCCGTCGCGCTGCGCGAGCGGTATCGGGAACGGCCAGTCGTTCTGGCCGATCACCAGAATCGAGGGCTTGCCGCTCTCCGACACGATCCGATGTTGCGCATCATAGGAAGTGAGAAATTCCTTCTTGATGTTTTCATCTTCCACCGGGTCGCCGGAGGATACGAGCTCCTGCGAACCTGGCCCGAGTATCGATACGACTGTCCTGCGGTCGCCGCTTCTCGCCGCGGCGACGAGCGCTTCGACAGCAGCGTCGGGTGTGTTGAATTTTTGCTGGGCGTGAGCCAGGGATGACAGGACGAGCGCAAGCACCGTCGTCCCGGTCAACAGAGCGAGCTTGCTCAGGAAACGAACGTGCTGTGATTTCGATTTCATCATGGCGTCACCTCTCAGTGCGAGCCTGAGGCGCGCGTTGGCACCCGGGCACCCGACGCGATCCATCGGTCGTAAGTCTGAAATTGCAGACCAAGCCTGTCGTAGTTGACACGCAGGTAACCGTCGCGGCCGCGCGTGACCGCATCCGGTCTGATGATCTGCACTTCCTGCGCCATCACACCGACATAGGCCTTGTCGCTGCCGTTGTAGCTGAAGCGATAGTATCCGAGACCATTGTTGAAATGGCCGAGAAGCATGATGTCGTGCTTGAGCGCGATGTCCGAGCGCCGTCCGCCGCCACCGCCGCGTCCGCCGCCGCCACCGCGACCACCACCACCACCACCCATGCGCGGCCCGCCGCCGCCACCGCCCATGCGTGGGCCGCCGCCGCCACCACGTCCGCCGAGGCTTGCGTGGCCGCGCGAAGCCTGAGCCATGGCATTGCGGCCGGCGCCACTACCAGCAAAGGCATTGCGACCGCCACCGCCGCCGCCCGGACGTGCGCCGCCTCCACGCTGGGCTGCCTTCTGCCCCGAGCCTCGCGAACCTACATCCCTCTTTTGCCCGCCGCCCTTCGCGCCAGGGCGATCACCGCCTTTGGCTCCAGCGCGATCGCCGCCTTTGGCTCCAGCGCGATCGCCGCCGCCGGGGCGATTGCCAGCACCGGGCCTGTCGCCGCCACCGGGACGATTGCCGGCGCCCGGCCGATCGCCGCCGCCGGGACGTCCATCGCCGCCAGGGCGGAGCGCCTGCTTGCCATCGTGGCCGCGGAAATCCATGCGGTTGTTCGCACCGCCGCGGATGTTGTTGCCCTTGTTGAATTTGTTGGCGACGTCCTTGTTGTTGTAGCGGACGCCGTGGCGATGATCGACGTTGTGATTCCAGTTGTTGCCGCTGTTGTTGATGTTGACCGGTCGATTGACGTTGATGTTGTTGCCGCCCCAGTTCACGCCGCCGCCCCAGTAATTTCCACCGGATGCCCAGCGTCCAACCGCATAACCCGCGCCGAATGCCAAGCCGGTGGCAAGCAGAGCGCCGCCACCCGGCCAATAGCTAGCTCCCCAATAGTAGGGCGGATAGGCCGGAGAGGGCCACGCGCCATAGACCACCGCGGGATCGTAATAGGGCACATAGACGGTTTGCGGATCCGTCGGCTCGATGACGATGTACTGCTTGCCGCCCTCGCTTTTCTTCGTAACCTTCTGCTGTTTCGTTGTCTGGAGCTTGTTGTTTGCATCCGCCTTGGCGCGCAAGCGCTGAACGGAGTCCATTACGTCGGTCTGTTGCGCGAGCACTGCGTCGCCGAGCTTTTGCGTCCAGTCGAGCTTGTCGCTCATCATCTTCAACACGTCCGGCGTTGCGGTGAGCGACTTGATGCTTTCGTCCCAACCCTGCTTGTCGACTTCCGCCTTCAGCGCGTCGCCCTTGAGGTTCTTGTTCTGCTCCACCCAACGGGCTGCCTGCACGACCTCGAGCGGGTAGGTCGACGCCATCAAGACTTCGGCCAGCAGCGTGTCCGGGTATAGCGCGATCGGCGAGACCAGCGCATCGATCTGTTCGGGCTTGAGCGGCTGATCGCCAGATGTGCTTGCCGGCGCTGCCGCCGTTTGGGTCTGCGCGCTTGCTCCCTGTGCGACGACAAGAAACAGCGTCAATGCCAGTAATTGTGCGAAAAATTTTGACATGGCCACTCCCTCGGTTCGCCCCGTCACGGACGCGAGTTGACTGGTCTCAAGCCTAGATAAAGCGATAGGGCTGATCGAGTTGGACAGAGGTCCAATATCCACCGGGGGGAACTATGGATTCGGAAAGATTGTTTTCCAGTCCGCCTTCATGTCGACCACGGTCCAGCCGCGCTTTCTGGCTCCGTCCAGCGCCTTGTCGAGCCTGCCGATGCGCGAATTGCGGTCATAGGCATATTCGCGCTCGGCATCGGTGTAGTGCACGAAGGCAAGCTGGAAATAGAACGGCTGTTCGCACCACAGCGTGCCGTCGTTGTCAAACGTTGCAATGCGCAATTCGGGCGGTACGAAGTCCGGCGAGCCCTGCGCCGTCACGCGCGCGACAAAATCCGTGATCGATTTCTTGCCGCGCCGTCGTTCCAGGAGGGAAGGGGATCCGAGGCCTGTGCGAAGGCGCTGCCTGCAAGGCTAATTGCAAGCAGCGCCGCCGGCAGCGCGCGCGGCTAAAGAAATTCCAAGGCATCAAGACGCTTGGGGCGCCGTCGTGCTGGTGGCGCGAACATCCTGGGCGTGTGGACTGAGCGGCGGGCTATGAGCGCCATTGCGCCTGAAATGATCCAGCACGAACACACGGATCGCGGACGACAGGTTACGCCTGTTCGGGCCGTGGTCGATAGTCCCGACCAGCGCGGATACCGTCACTCCCTCGCGCCCCGCAATCTCGCGCAATCCCTCCCAGAACTCGTCCTCCAGTGACACGCTCGATTTGTGCCCGTTGCGTATGATGGAGCGCTTGATGACTGGTGAGTTATGTGCGCGGTGACCGGGATCGCGAGCCTCGGAAACCGGCGCCACGGATGGAATAATCGACTTTGACATTTCACCACACCTCATTTTCCCTCCAAGCATTAAACGCCGCGCAGGTGTGATGATCGAGTTGGACCATGGGCCAACGTCGCCGGGGCCTAGTCGGATTTCATTAATATTTTTCGTGCCTTAGCGAGTTCGCCGCGCGCCTCACCCGTTACTGACGGAAATTTGAGGTTGAGATCGTCCAATGCCTCAACCACCTCGGCAGCGACCACAAGGCGGGTGAACCACTTGTTGTCCGCGGGCACAACAAACCATGGCGCCTCCGGCCTGCTGGTGTTCCGGATCATGTCCTCGTAGGCGGCCATGTAGTCGTCCCAGAGTTTTCGCTCCTCGACGTCGCCCATGGCGAATTTCCAGTTCTTGGCCGGGTTGTCGATCCGTTCGAGAAATCGCCGTTTCTGCTCTTCTTTCGAAACATGCAAAAAGAATTTCAGGATCACTGTGCCGTTGCGGGCAAGATAGCGCTCGAATGCGCGAATATCCTTGAATCGCTCCTTCCAGATGTCCTTGGTGACGAGCTTTGCGGGCATCTTTTCTTTCGCGAGGAGCCCCGGATGAACGCGCACCACCAGGACCTCTTCATAGTATGAGCGGTTGAAGATCCCGATCTTGCCACGCTCCGGAAGGCGCCGGTTCGTTCGCCACATGAAGTCGTGATCGAGCTCCTCCTGGCTCGGCTGCTTGAACGAATGCACCTCGCAGCCTTGCGGATTCACGCCCTTCATGACGTGCTCGATCACGCTGTCCTTGCCGGCCGCATCCATCGCCTGAAAAATCAGCAGCATCGCCCAGCGATCTTGTGCATAGAGCCTCTCCTGTAGATCGGACAGGCGCTCGACCCCTTCGGCGAGCAGGTCCTTGGCTTCCTTCTTTTCGATGTCGAGCTTGCCCGTATCGGCCGAGTCCCATTCGTCGATGCGGAATTTGTCGGGGTCATCGACCCGATACTTTTTTGCGAACTTGGCAAGGCTCATGCGGGGCCTCTTGCGTGGGTCATCGGGCGACGGGGCGTCGCAGCGGATTGACCTGCGGGCGCGACATTACAGGATTAAGGCTGTCCGGGAGTATCTTTTGGCGAGCCTGAGCAGGCGCTGACCGCAGCAGCCGACGACGGACGAGACTGACTCTTTTCAGGAGACGGCATGGCGACCAGTCGGGCGCTCCCCCTGTTTGTGGCGCAAACAGAGCAGTCTGTATGCTTGCTATTTCGCGATCCAGTTCGGGATCTGCCGCAGCCTGCTTCAAGGCATCGAGATTGCCCCGCGGTGCCAGCGGCTCGAACCGCTGCAGCCAGTTCAGCAAAGCGAAATAGACCTTTGCCGGATCGCGATCGTGGCCGGCAGCCTTCAGTTGCGCGAACCAACAAGCCTCTGAATTGAGATAGGCGCTGCGCCTTTGCGCCGCGGACTGCCGGACGGTGCGCACGGCCAATGGCGCAAGCCACGGCAGTGCACCCAGAGCGAACAAGGCCATGGCCGAAATCAGCCATCGAGTCACCGATCTAGAATTGAGGTCGGTGCGAACTACTTGCTCCCAACTCTTTCAAAGCTTCGCTGCAGATTTTCGACCATCTGATCGATGCTAAAGCTCGAAGGCCGCTGGCTCGGCGGATATTCTTTGAAGCTTTCGAGGAACTTGGCCACGACAGCTGGTGCTGCGATAAATACTCCTGCGCCGTCCGTCATCAGCCAGTCATAGTATGTGTTCGACGTGACATCGGCCCGTTCGTAAGGGTCGGAGCGCAAGTTGAATAATTTCGGGACACGCAACGGCGTGAATGGTTCGGCCCATATCCGTAGCGTGCCTGTCGCTCTCTGCTCCTCGAATACGACTTCCAGTTCTCATAGCGCACAGCGACAACATCGCCGTCATCGTTGAAGTAGATAAACTCTTTGCGCGCACTGGCAGGCTGCTGTGCCGTCAGATATGGAAGCTGGTTGTAGCCGTCGAGATGGACTTTGAAGGTCTTGCTGCCCGCCTGATGGCCCTTGAGCAGCTTCTCCTTGATGTCCGGATCGCCAGCGGCTGCCATCAGCGTCGGCAGCCAGTCGAGTCCGCTGATCATCTCATTTGATACCGAGCCGGGCTGAATCCGCCCCGGCCAGCGGATCATGCAGGGTACACGGAACGCGCCTTCCCAGTTGGTGTTCTTCTCGCTGCGGAACGGCGTTGTGCCGGCATCCGGCCAGGAATTCTGGTGCGGGCCATTGTCGGTCGTGTAGATCAGGATGGTGTTGTTGGCGATCCCGAGATCGTCCACCGCCTTGAGCACCTGTCCGATCGTCGCGTCATGTTCGATCATCCCGTCGGCATACTCGGTTCTCGAATTCAGCCCGGGCTTGTCGCGATGTGTATCCCGCACATGGGTGCGGAAGTGCATGCGGGTCGAGTTGAACCAGCAGAAAAATGGCCGGTTCGCCCGGGCTTGTCTTTGCATGAAGTCGATCGCGGCGGCCGATGTTTCGTCGTCAATAGTCTCCATGCGCTTCTTTGTGAGCGGACCGGTATCTTCGATCTTGCCGTCGGCAAAAGTCCGAAGTACCCCGCGCGGCCCAAATCTTTTGCGGAATTCCGGATCCTGCGGATAGAAGCGGTTCTCCGGGTCTTCTTCGGCGTTGAGATGATAGAGATTGCCGAAAAACTCATCGAAGCCATGATTGGTCGGCAGATACTCGTCCTTGTCGCCAAGGTGGTTCTTGCCGAACTGACCGGTAGCGTATCCGAGCGGCTTGAGCAATTCGGCGAGCGTTGCGTCACGCGCCTGCAAGCCCACGGTTGCGCCGGGAATACCCACTTTCGAGAGCCCGGTGCGCAGCGTGCATTGACCGGTGATGAACGTCGAGCGGCCGGCGGTGCAGCTCTGTTCGGCATAGTAGTCGGTGAACATCATGCCCTCGCGGGCGATACGGTCGATATTCGGCGTCTTGTAGCCCATCAGTCCGAACGAATAGGCGCTGATGTTGGTCTGGCCGATATCGTCGCCGAAGATCACGAGGATGTTCGGGCGCTGGCCCGCCGGCGCGGGTGCCGGCTGCTGTGCCTGCGCCTGCGCCGGACGTTGTTGCGCTTGCGCGCTCGCGCCGAGCGCCGAGGCTGCTGCAAGGGTCGTGCCTCCGAGCAGGATATTTCTTCGGTCGACACTGGCCTTCCGGTCTCGATCATCCTTCACGTTCATTGTTTCCCTCCTGGGACAGACATTGAATGGATGCGGCGAGTGCGCGCACGCAAAGTTCTAGTGATCGACTCATTTGCCTCCGACCGTTGCCGATGCCTCGACGGGCTTGACGGATGGCGGATTCCAAACTCCGGTCAACGCCTCCGACTTCGGTGCATAAAGACGCATCGTAAGGTTGAACGGACCTTTCGGCGCTGGCAGCCAATTGCTCTCGCGATCACCGCCCGGATTTTCGTACTGGATGTAAAGGGTCAGTGAGCCGTCGGCGTCGCGCTTGAAGGGCATCCAGCTGCTGACTGCAAAGCGGTTGACCGGATTTGCAACCTGGAAGCCTTCAGGATCGTAGAGCGTCACCGACCAGAACGCCTCCACCGGCGGCGCGTCTTCTTTGGTGAAACGAATGACATATTTGTTCGTACCATCGAGTGGCTTTCCGTTTTCGTCGCCGAGGTTGAGTGGATAGATCGCATCCTCGGGCAAATTTGCGCCCAGTCCCAACTGCGCGACCATGGCGCGTTTCAGGTAGTAGTTGCCGTAGACGCCCATCGTATCTGTGTTCATCGACCAGCCGTTCACGACCCGCGCCAGCGTCGGCTTTTTCCATTCCATCAGCTTCTGGGCTTGCGCCGGGGCATCATCGATCGCCTTCCTGACGGAGGGATCAAGCCTGGCAGTGTCGAAGCTTTTCCCGGCCTCCAAACCGATCCGCTTCAGGCGCGCGATGATCGGCTCATCGGTGATGTGCGGTGGGTTAACCTTGAGCAGTTCTGCCGCGTAGGCGAAAAATTTCTCGCCCGTCATCGTGTCAACCTGTTCCTTCGGCGGAGTCTTGACGTCGACGGATGGGTCAATGGTTTGTTTTATGGCGACCGGCGGCTTTCCCCAGCCGGACAGCGGCGTGATCTTGAAGCCTTTCTGGATGGCATGAACGGCTTCGTAGTCGGCTGGACCATCGGTCTTGGTGCGGCCGATGATCCACACATGCGGTGTCGGTGCATTGATGCGCGTGAAGCCGCTCGGCACTTTTCCGTTCCAGCCAGGCGGCGTCAGCAGGAAATTGGCAGCCTTGGTTCCCGTGGTGCGCCAGCCCGGAGAGGCAAATACATCGGTCCACATGTCGAGCATGGGGATGAGGTAGTAGCGGCCGCCCGTGTCGGGCACCGAAATGACCATGGGCTCGCGCGTGAGATCTACCCATCCGCTCGAATAGAGCGTGTCGAAATTGGGCCGCACGACCGCCCTCATGTCCGCCGTCGGGAAGGCAGGAATGTTGTCAAAGGTGTTCGCCGGTCCGCCCATCCCGCTGCCGGCCTTGATGTTGGTGAGCTGCTTGCGCGTGAGGTCCATCGTCACAAGCGGATAGAAGTAGAGGTAGGCATCGGTGGCGATATCGCGCGCTTCCGCCGCGCTGATGGCCGGCGCTTGTGCAGTGGCGTGCGGCGCGGCGACCACAGACGCAAGAAAAGCCAGCAAGATAAGGGTTGCGGCTCGTTTCATGAGACACTCCTTTCACGGACGACGCATCGAAATCCGACGTGGCTCGTCGACGTATCGACGGGCTGCGCGTGACGGGCGGCGGGGCGATAACGTCGGCAATAGTTCGGCGCGCAGAGATGCGAACCGCCTTTCAAGACTTTGCGGGGAATTTTGATGTTGGGTTGACACGTATCGTAGCTGTCGGCTTCGGATCCGCCGCGCGGATTTTCTGGAATGCAGCACGCCTTTGGCGCATCGGTCTGATGTTTCGGCGAGTACCAGTCGCCGGTCCATTCCCATACGTTGCCGATCATGTCGTAAAGGCCGTAGCCGTTGGGCGGAAATGCAGTCACCGGAGACGTGCGTTCATGACCGCCCGGATTTCGTTTCTGCTGCGGAAATTCACCCTGCCACGTGTTCGCCATCTGGCGGTCGCCAGGCATGAACTCATTGCCCCAGGCAAACTCGGCATCCTCGAGTCCGCCGCGCGCGGCTAATTCCCATTCGGCTTCTGTCGGCAAATCCCTTCCGGTCCAGCGCGCATATGCCAGCGCATCAGAATAGGCAACGTGCACGACCGGATGATCGTCCAGTCCCTTGATATTGGTCCTCGGCCCGTATGGGCGACGCCAGTTTGCGTCTTTCAGAAAAGTCCACCATTGGCTCCAGTCGCGCAGATCGACCGGACGGTTCGGCGGCATAAAGACCAGCGACCCCGCGAACAACATGTGCGGGAGGGCGCCGGGGTAATCTTTCGGATCAGGCGGAATCTCCGCAATCGTCACGTGACGGGTCGCGTTGACGAATTCCTTGAACTGGCGATTGGTAATCGGCGTGCGGTCGATCCAGAAGTCGCCGACGGTCACTCGATGCACCGGCGCTTCTTCCGGATAATGCCTGTCGGACCCCATGCGGAACGTGCCGCCGGAAATCCGGACCATGCCTTCGGTATTGGAAGTGCCAGGGCTGGAGTTGTCGCGACGGCGCAGGTCGACCTCTGATTCAAACTCTACGTAAGCTCCCATGCCGGCAAGCTTTGCGCCAGGCCAGCAGGAGGTCGAGTTGGACCGTAGTCCAATTTACGCGGGCAAAAACAAGAACCCCGTCCAACGCGCGAGGCGACTGGGGACGGGGAGGAGGGGGATGTCGCCTCGCGCGTGTCCATGAGGCTGGCAAACCACAATGGATCTCTGGAGCCTGTCAGTCTGGACCGCCGCGCCCCTTCTGTCGATTGGACCGTGGTCCAATGTGGTAACATGACGGTTACATTACGTCCGCCTAAACGTATGTCCGCGCCGCGTTTTTCAAGCATTTTCGATGACTTCGATTGGCGCTAATCTCGGGCGCATAAAATTAATGTGATCGGGTGCCGGCCGATGAATGTCCTCGCTCCTGACGCTGCGCTTGAAGGCCGCCAGAGCGCGGCGCCGGGCGAAGACCGGGCGAAGACATTCCGCAATGCTCTGATCGTGGCGGTCGCGTATTATGTCGGCGCCGAAATTGCATTTCTCATCGGCACGCTCACGGACAAGATTTTCGCCCCGTTCTGGCCGCCGAACGTCGTTCTGTTCTGCGCGCTGCTGTTGAGCCCCCCGCGACAATGGTGGATCTATATTCTTGCGGCGTTTCCCGCGCATGTTCTGGCCGAGTTGCAAGTTGGAATGCCGGCGACGCAGTTGCTTGTCGCCTTTGCGACGAACTGCTCTGTAGCCGTGATCAATGCGTTGCTTCTACAGCGTTTGCAATTCGATCCTCCCTGGTTCGGAAGCATCCGCAAGGCGACAACCTATGTCTTCATCACAGCTTTTGTCAGTCCCGCACTTTGCGCTTTTGGCGGTGCGTTTGTGCAAATTCTCGGCGGCGGGTCAATCGAGAATTACGGCGTGTACTGGGCGCGCTGGTACGCATCCAATGCGTTGGGCAGCCTCACGCTCTCACCGATTGCGCTCATATGCATCGAACGGATGGGCTCTTTTTCGTTCACTCCAACGCTTCGTCGCGTCGAGGCCATATTGGTCGCGGCAGTTCTTGCGGTTACGTGCTTGTTCGCGTTCAAAGAAGACACCTCGATCGCGAGCGGCTATGTCCCAGCGCTTTTGTATCTGCCTTTGCCAATTATCGTCTGGGCTGCCGTTCGCTTCGGCGCCGCCGGCGCGAGTGGCGTGATCATGGTGATCAGCCTCGCGCTGATCTGGCGCACCCTGAACGGTCATAACCTTTTTGATGTCGGGAATGCAGAAGCGAATGTCTTCGCCATGCAGCTGTTCCTCATCGGCCTGTCCTGTCCGGTCCTTCTGCTGGGCGCTGCCATCGAAGAAACGCGTCGCGCCGAAACGGTCACGCGCGAACGCGAAGAGCGGATCTCGTTCGCTGCCGCACACTCGAGCGTGGGTCTCTGGCAATATGACCTTGCAGCGGGCAGCTTTTGGGCGACCGACTATTGCCGCACATTGTTCGGCTTGCCTTCCGGTGTCCCCCTGGATCTCGACAGATTGCTGAATCGTATTCATCCCAACGATTTTCCGATGGCGCATGCAGCGTTCCAATCGGCTATCGCGCGCCCGACGCCGTTGGAAATCGAATTTCGCGTGCAGGGAAGGGACCGTGGCTATCACTGGGTTTCCGCCCGCGCCCAGCCGATTTTCGGCGACGATGGCAACCCCACCGCAATGACCGGGGCATTTGCCGACGCGACGTCGCGCAAGATGGCGGAAGCCGAAGCCGACATGCAGCGGCATGAGATCGCTCATTTGATGCGTGTTTCGATGCTGGGAGAATTATCGGGTGGTCTCGCGCACGAATTGACCCAGCCACTGACGGCAATTTTGTCAAACGCTCAGGCTGGAAAAATACTGCTGGCGGGCGACGAAAAGAATTTGGTGGAAATCGGCAACATCTTTGATGACATCATCACTGAAGACAACCGCGCCGGGGAAGTCATTCATCGGCTTCGCGGTCTGATGAAAAAGGGAGAGATCAAATACGAAGTTGTCGACCTGAACGAGCTGATCGCATCAACTCTTCGGCTACTTCACAGTGAACTGATAGGTCGTCGGATCGCGATCAAGGACGAAAAGGCCGCCGATTTGCCGCCGGCGCACGGCGATCCCATACAGTTGCAGCAAGTCCTGCTCAATCTTTTCGTGAACGCGATGGATGCCATGGATGGTGTCGCACCGTCCCGGCGCATCATTACAGTCAGCACCAGGGTGACAGAGGAGGGCGGGATCGACGTTCGTATTTCAGACTGCGGTATGGGGTTGCCGAAGTCGCACGAACAGAGTGTTTTTCAGCCGTTTTTCACGACAAAGAAGCGTGGACTCGGCCTGGGCCTTCCCATTTGTGCTTCGATAATGAAGCTCCATGGCGGAACACTCTCGCTTCAAAACAATGTGAGTGAAGGCGCCACGGCTATATTTCGGCTGCCCCCACCGGGACCGTGAGCTAAGATTTTGGCGGTGAGGGTGGCGTCATGCGTGAAGCGGGCTTTACCACGTTTCTTGTGGACGATGATCCCGCGGTCCTTCGATCGATCACGCGCCTTTTGAATGCAGCCGGCTACAAGACGAAATCATTTTCGTCTCCGCAGGAATTTCTGTCGTCGCATGATCCCGCCGTCCCCGGCTGCGCAATAATCGATCTTGTCATGTCCGAACTTGATGGCCTGCATCTGCAGCAGGCTTTGATCGAGACCGGTTCGGATCGTCCCATAATCTTTTTGACAGGCCGAGGCGATATTTCGACCAGCGTAAAAGCCATGAAGGCGGGCGCGGTCGATTTCCTCACCAAACCGGTCCAGCGCGAAGCGCTTTTCTCCGCGGTGAAGCGCGCGGCGAATGTGGATGCTGCGTTGCGTCAGAGACGCAATGAATCGAAATCGATCGGGGACCGCATTTCCACCCTGACGCATCGCGAACGGGAAGTACTCGAGTACGTCATCGCCGGCCGGCTCAATAAGCAGATCGCCGCTAGCCTCGGTACTGTGGAAAAGACGGTCAAAGTCCACCGCGGGCGCATGATGGCAAAGCTTGGCGTTCGAACGGTTGCCGACCTGGTCCGGCTGGCTGAAAAAGTCGGAATTGCGCCTGCCCACTCCATGGTGGGATAGCCGACACACTACGTTGGGAAACCGACGATGTAGGCCCTTAGGGCAACTCGACGGGCTCATCCGTTTGCCGGACACTTTCGGCAATATGCCAAGAACCCCCATACGGGTTGCAATCGTCGACGACGAGCCAGCGGTGCGCACCGCCTTGGCTCGCCTGCTTGAGGCGTCATCGTTTGAGACAGCGACCTATGGTTCGGCACGGGAATTCATCGACTCCATGCGCCGCGGTTTGCCCGAGTGTCTCATCGTCGATGTGCATATGCCGGAGTTCAGCGGGCTCGATCTGCAGCGGTACCTCAACCGCATCGACCAGAAGATTCCGACAATCGTGATTACGGCATTCGACGACGCGGGCATTCGCGAGCGAAGCGCGGCGTCGGGAGCGAAGGCCTTCCTCACCAAGCCGCTGCATGGCCCAACGCTGATCGATGCCATCATGAACGCGATGGATTCCCGGGAAGACGGCGCCGACATTTTGAAGAAGAACGGGACCGATCGATAAGGCGGGGCACAAGCCGCGCCAATTCTTGTTGGACCACGGTCCAATTTTCACGGCACACCGGCTGATCCTAGAAAATTATCCTGCCGACTGAGCGGAACTCTTCGAGAATTGCGGAGTTTCGTTGCTCGCGGAACCCGGCATACAGCTGTTTTTCGTAAAGACGCGTGCGGATGCTTTCGATCGCACTGCAACATATGGAGGTAATAATGAAACGTATTTTCGTTGCTCTCCTGATTACCTCTTTTTCGATCGGCGCCGCGATGGCGCAGTCGTGCGCCAGCAAGGCCGTCAGCAAGGAAGGCAAGCCGCTTGCAGGCGCGGCCAAGACGAGCTTCATCAAAAAGTGCAAGGAGGATGCGTGCGAGTCGAAAGCCGTCAGCAAGGACGGCAAGCCGCTCTCGGGAGCGGCAAAAACCAGCTTCATGAAAAAGTGCGAACGAGCGGCGTAGTCGCTGCCCGTCAAGCCAGGAGTTAAAACATGCGAACCATTGTTGCGATCAGCTGCGCCGTTATCGGCGCGTCAATTCTGTCTTTTCCGGCTCTTGCGCAGCAAAAGACAGTCAAGGCCTGCGAGACAGAATGGCGGGCCAACAAGGATGCGAACCAGGCCCAGGGAATAACCCTGAAAGCCTACGTCACTCAGTGCCGCGCGGGGGCAAGCGCCACGCAGCCCTCACAGCCGGCGACGACAACGGCAGCAGCGCCGGCGACGACGGGGCAAAAAACGGTCCAGGCATGCCGCAATGAATGGCGTGCCAACAAGGCAGACAATCAGGCCAAGGGAATTACGGAGAAGGCCTATGTGACGCAGTGCCGTGCGGGCGGAACGGTCGCACAGCCAGCGCCGACTCCCATGGCTCCGCCGCCTGCCCAGACAAGAACAACGACGCCGACGACGCCTCCATCCGGTCCCGCGGCGACGACCGGGTCCAGACCGGCGACAACGACGCCGACTGGTGCGAACCAATATCAGACCGAGGCACAGGCCAAATTCCGCTGCGGCGCAGGCACTGTTGTTTGGGCTAACACGGATTCAAAGATCTATCACTTCTCGGGCAACAAGACGTACGGCAAGACCAAAACCGGCGCATATATGTGCGAGCAAGATGCCACGAGCCAGGGAATGCGGGCGGCCAAGAACGAGAAACATCCCTGAACGGTCTTTGCATCGAGTTGCAATGAATGGCCGGGTTTAACCCGGCCATTCGCTTTTAGGACGTGAGCGGGCTGGAGCCGGGTCTCTTTCGGGCCAAACAATCAGGGGTAAACCCTTTTTCTGGGCCGGCATCGTCCCCACATGCCTGCCAGGATCTGGAGGATATCGCTGAAATGTCTGAGCCGCTCATCGTCGTCATTCCCCACCGCCTCGGCAAGGATGAGGCCTTGCGGCGCATCAAGGACGGGCTTGGTCGCGCCAAGACCGAGTTCGCCTGGTTATTGTCGCTTGAGGAAGAGGTTTGGACTGGCGACCGGTTGACCTTCCGAGCCGCCGCACTCGGGCAACGCGCGTCCGGCACGATCGATGTATATGAGGCGGGCGTACGCCTTGAGGTTACGCTGCCATGGCTGCTTGCGCGTTTCGCCCACGCCGCGCAGCGCGTGATCGGCCAGCGCGGTCACCTGATGCTGGAGAAAAAGTAGAGCGCTTTCCGTTTCGGTTCTGATGCCGATCAGCCCGAATTTGCTGTTAGTATGAGGCAAAAGATCGGGGGCGCTCATGACGGTAGATCGGATTTTCCTTGCATACATGGTGTTGATTGGCGCCTTGACCGGTCTAGCTCTTGTTCTGGCGCCGCAGCTCCAGAATTCTGTCATCAAGCCGTATTTCTGGATTCTGATCGCCGTCGGCTTGTTCGATGGCGGAAATTATCTGCTTGGCCGCACAGCCGCCGGACAGATGGTGACGATGAGCGCGCGTCTGGCCGGCTTCGTGATCGGGGTTGTGATGATGGTGGCGATCCCGACCATCACCGGGACGCCGGTCAAATTCTTTTAGAAGCACCGAGTCTGGGAATTCTAGTTTCCCAGCTCGAGCACCCAATAGCGCTTGCCGTTGGCGCCGACCGCCGAGGCGATGCCATAACTGGTGACATCCCGCCGCAACATGTTGGCGCGATGCCGTCCCGATCTGGCCCACATGCGGGTGACACAATCTTCGGTCGCGCAACCGTACGCGACATTCTCGGCCGCCGCGCCGGAGGTCAGCGATACGCGCTGGCGGAAACCCGCATGGTCGAGCCGTTGCCGCGCGGCAAGGCTTTGCGCGTGACTGTAGGCAGCGCCGGTCAGCGCTCCGCTGACTGACAGCGCGGGCTTGCCATGCTGGGCACGGAATGAATTGAGATCGAGCGAGAGGGCGGGCGTTGTGGAAAGAGCGCAGGCAACAGCCAACGTTGCAAGAGTCGATGGCCTCGCTCGCATCATCAATAAAATGTGTAACTGCGTCGGCTCGTCGGCGGCTTCCACCAGCACGCATAGGAAATGTAATCGCCGTACATCCGATGAATGCTCGTGATGACCGCGTATTTATTGAATCGGCCGCAATTGCCCTGGGCGACGTCGAGCGCGGCGTGCTCCGCTTCCGGCGACCACGGGATAATGCCGCCGACGTCATTGCCCTTGTGACCATAAACGCCGACGCATGAGGCGAGCGTCAAGCCGAGCACGGCCACCAGCACCGGTTGCCTTTTCATAGTTTCCCTCCAGCCCCTGTCCATCAGCCCGCCAATTACGCTTTATGCTAAAAGTTTGCGGCGGAATACGCTAGCCCTGTCAAATTCGGGTGGGAATTGGGGGAAAAGTTCTGCCATGAAAGGCATTGGGCGCGTCGGGCGGATTTTGGCTGACAACAAGGTCCTGGTACTTGGGTGCATAGCCTGTTTTGCTTTGCCGGCGCTTGCGGAATCCGATCCGAACGCGTGCCGGGGCATCGACTTCGACATGAAACGACCCCTCGTCGCCTCGCGAATATCGGTGCGCTCGCATATGAATTTCGTGAAGGGTTCGGATGATGACGCCGCCTGTCCCGCGGACAAAGATGCGTGCCGCAAAAAAGCGTACCTCGTTCCCGGGGACGTAGTTTTGACGGGCCGGGCGCAAGGCGCCTTCACCTGTGCCTCGTATCAATCCTTGCATACGCGAAAACAGAACTGGACGGTCGGTTGGCTGCCGACCGCATCCCTGACTCCACTGCAACCAATGGGCTCGCCGAAGGCCGCTGACTGGATCGGCACATGGTCTCATCCGGGTGGCACGATCTCAATCAAGCGCGGCGATGGAGGGAAGCTCAGCATCGAGGGCGAGCACACTTACCCCGCGGCACAAAATGTTCACACCGGAGTGCTCGGCGCAACCGTGGTTCCTGCGCAAGGAATGATCGCTTTTGCCGAGGACGGCAGCGTTCCTTTCGAGCAGGCTGAAGAGGGACAATGCCTGGTGCGCATGCAGCGCGTTGGCGCGTTGCTGCTGGTGGAAGACAACATGCAGTGCGGCGGTTCCATGGTCACCTTCACGGGTCTTTATCGCCGCGACTGAACGGACAGGACTATCCTGAGAATTCTTGCAAGTAATTTGTGATTCCACGACAGGGCTTTGGTTGCATCTGCCAAGCGGGGAACTGGCGCCCTTCAAAAGCCTCCAATTCTTAATTTTTTCACATGCATTCCCGAATTCGGTCTCGATTCAAATGCATCTAGCGCGCGGACGGTGAGGGGAACTCACATCTTTTACACTCAATATTTGCGACGATGCGTGCCTGCGCGTGCGTCCGCATTTCGAGAGGACGACATGCGCCACTTGCCTCTGTTGGTTTGTCTTTGCTCGCTCACGATTTTCGGCAGCGACGCGGTGCGCGGCGAGGAGACAAGAGACCACGTTCCAGCGGCGACCGCGCCTGCCGAGAGCTCCACGAATGGCACGGAACAATCCGATCCGCCGCCGGCGGCTGCGAAGCCGGTCGTGCAACGCTCCAGGCGTGAAGTCTGCGACACACTCGTGCAGTCGGCGCAGTCGAACGCGTTGCCGATTCCCTTCTTCATCCGTCTGTTGTTCCAGGAAAGCGGTTTCAGGCCCGACGTGGTGAGCCACGCCGGCGCGCAGGGAATCGCGCAATTCATGCCGGAGACGGCCGCATCCGTTGGCCTCGACAATCCTTTCGATCCTCTGCAGGCCATCGCTGCCTCGGCACGGTTGTTGCGCAATCTTGTGACAAAGTTCGGGAACCTCGGTTTGGCCGCCGCCGCGTACAATGCCGGCCCGCGCCGCATCCACGATTGGCTGGCCAGGAAGAGCAAATTGCCGCAGGAGACGCAGCATTACGTGAAGACCATTACCGGGCGTCCGGCAGAAACATGGAAGGGCAGGAAGCCACCGAATACCGAACAGACCCTGGCGACGCACGTTCCATGCCGTGACGACGCAGGTGTTGATGCCGCAAACACGCCGCCAAGCGCGCCGCAGATTGGGGCTCGGTCACGCCTTCTGGCGCGCTCCAGCGTGAAGAATGCCTTTAGGACTACAGTGGCTCGAGCATCAGCCAAGTGGGCCAGGATGTTGTTGGCCCGCGCCGCAAAGCGCGACAAAGGTGGAAAAGGTGCTGTCCAACTGGCGGCGGCCAGCAAAAAGAGCCGGCACAAAGCGCAGTCATCATAAAGGTTGCCGGCCGCCTTCGGGCCTGGGTTCCCTTAGGTTAGGACCCACCAGTGCCCTTTTTGATGCAATTTCTGCTACAAGACCGACGCGTCATGGTCAGTTCGCGTCGGGTGTCTGATGGCTCCGTCCCCGCGTCCCACCGATCTGTTGTCGGATCTGCCCGAGCAGCTGTCGTCCGGGCTGCTCGCAAACGCGAAGCCGGTCAAACTGGCCGCCAACGAAATCCTTTTTCTGGCTGGCGACCCCGGGGACGGCTGCTTCCGTCTCAATGAAGGCTTGCTGAAAGTCAGCATGGGATCGCCCACCGGCGCCGAACGGATCCTCGCGATACTCGGTCCTGGTTCGATCGTCGGCGACATGGCGATGATCGACGGCCGCCCACGGTCGGCTTCGGTTTCGGCGCTGCGCGATTGCAAACTGAGTTTCGTCAGCCGTTCCGCATTTGAAGCGGTGGCGGAGAAAAACCCCGAAATCTACAAGCACCTTCTCAGCCTGCTCGCGGCCCGTTTGCGAGACACCGATCAGGTGGTGGCGGCCGGAACATTTCTGCCGGTCAAAGGACGCGTCGCGCGCGCGCTGCTCGACTTGGCCAAGGCCTTTGGCAATGAGCTCGGGGGCGGCCGCGTCGTCATTAGGCAGAAACTGAGTCAGAGCGACGTAGCCGCAATGGCCGGCATTGCACGCGAAAATGTCAGCCGCATCCTGAACGAATGGATGCGTTTGAAATTGGTCACCCGGCTATCCGGTTACTATTGCATCGAGAGCAAGGCGCGACTCGAAAAGGAGCTGAAGCTTTAGTGTTCGGGGGCAAGGCTGATGTCGGATGACGTCGTGGGTTTCGGCTTTCTCGCCGAATCGGACATCTCGGTGTGGTGCCTGAAAGCGGGTGAGACGATCTTTAAAGAGGGAGAAACGGCGAAGGAGCTTTATGTCATCAAGAGCGGACAAGTCGAGATACGGCTTGGCAATCGCTTGCTCGCCACCCTCGAAGCCAACGACATTTTCGGCGAAATGGCGCTGTTCGATTCGGCGCCCCGCAGCGCGACGGCCGTCGCCAAGACCGATGTGGCATTGGTCCCCGTCTCGAAAAAGGATTTTGTGGCTTTGGTAAGCCGGGCCCCTACTTTCGCACTGGATATCATGAGCATGCTGGCGCGGCGGCTGCGCGAAGCCAATAAGGCGATATAAATCAAGCAGCTTGCGCCCCAAAAGCGGCATTTCCGAAAAGCGCATTTATGTGACGGGGGTCACATCGCCCTGGATCCCAGCGTCCTAACGTTGTGAGCGTAGGGAGCTGAGGTTGCTCCCGCTTCATTCAGGGCACGCTATGCGCAAGACCATCATCCTCGCCATCGCTACCGCCTTTCTCGCGGGAGTGTCGGTGGTCACCGGTTTGGCCCGGAGCGCTCATGGCCCCGTGAACGACGTGACTTCGACCCGTCCGATGGTTAACCCCCTTACCATCGGCACCCTGGCGGCCAAGGTTTTCCCCGCAACCTGACCGCCGTTCGGCCTGCCCCCGTCCCGGGGCAGGCCCAGATTTCAACCTCCTAACTTCAAGCGGCCCGAACGGGCCGCTTTTTTCTTGGCAAAACTTGCAGGTGAATTAGCTAACGGGGCAGGTGCCCATTGTGATGCGGGTCACAGCGGCCACTCGGGCGCTCTTCTAATTACACCGTTGGCTGGCAGCGAAAATGTGCCGGCAGCAAAGGGAAAAATCCCGGGCATGATAAAGGGAGCTCCGTCATGATCCGTACCGCGATTATTTCCGTTACGGCGTCGATTGTCCTGATCGGAGCATGGACTATCAATCTGGTCAGCTATCATCCGACCAACGATCTGAATCCGCTGGCTCCGTTAAACGCTCCCGTTGACTGGAAGTAGACGCTGAGTCGTGTCGTTTATGCGTGGGGGCCAACGAGGACGCCCCTCAGGGACGCTGGTAACTGCATCGTTGCAATAGCCGGACTGCGGTCCGTATTATCGACGCGCGCGAATATTTGACGTCGCGCCATGGGTTTCATTTTGCCATTCAATGACGGTTCAGCGTGACGGTACAGGCCCCCGGGATCGGTGACGTCGGCGCAAGGGCGCGCACCAGTTTGACGACATGGCTGCGCGGCATCGGCGTGCGCCAGGTGCGCATCGCCACTGGCCTCGTCATGTTCGCCTACATTTTCTCGCATTTTTTCAATCATGCGCTCGGCAATATTTCCTACGACGCGATGGAAACGTGGCTGAAATACCATATCGCATGGTGGCGGTTTCCGCTCATCAACGACACGCTCTACATATCAGCCATTGTCCATTTTTCGCTGGGTCTATGGGCTGTCTATCAGCGCCGGCATTTTCGTTACTCGGCCGCGGAGATCACGCAACTCGTTCTTGGTCTCACCATTCCGCTCTGGCTCGCCAGTCATCTCGGTGCTGAACGTCTCACCGGCCTTCTGTTCGGAACTCCGCCATTCAATTATGCGACCGCCCTGTTCGCATACTGGGTTGCAGCGCCCTATAACATTGCCGTGCAATTCATTTCGCTGACGGTCGCGTGGATCCACGCCTGCATCGGTCTCTATTTCTGGCTGCGGTTGAAATCGTTTTTCGACTGGGCAGCCCCGATTCTTCTTGCCATCGCGATTCTCATGCCGCCGCTCGCCATGATCGGCGCGCATCACGCCGGCCGCGAAGTGGCCGAGCTTTCCGACGACCCAGAATGGCGCAAGGACCATTTGCAGCGAGTTACAGCCGACCAGGCGCGACTGATCACGGAGATCAGTCTCTTTTACTTCCCGATCGCATATGGCGCCGCAATCGCGCTGGTCTTCGTGGCGCGCGGCGTGCGCACGTTGCGCGAGCGCCAGAGCGGCATGATCACAATTACGTACCCGAACCGGCAGGTGCGCGTGCCAAAGGGCTTGAGCGTCCTCGAGACCAGCCTGCGCTTCAAAATTCCGCACGCCAGCGTTTGCGGCGGCCGCGCGCGCTGTTCGACGTGCCGGATCCGAGTTCTGAGCGACCGCAGCAAGCTGCCGCGTCCTTCGGGACGCGAGGCTTTCGTGCTGGAGGCCATCGGCGTTTCAGCAAACCCGTCGATCCGTCTCGCCTGCCAGCTTCGGCCGGTGTCGGATGTGGCGGTGATTCCGATTCTGCCGGCGAGCATGAATGCCGAACTGCTGCGCAAAGGCAGTCGCATGAACATCGGCAAGGAACGCTATATCGTCAGCATGTTCGTGGACATGCGCGGGTCGACCAAGCTGGCCGAAGCGCGGTTGCCATTCGACGTTGTCTTTCTCATCAACCGCTTTCTCGCCGCGTGCTCGCAGGCGGCGCTTGACGCGGGCGGCAAGCCGAACCAGTTCCTCGGGGACGGCATCCTTGCCTTGTTTGGAATCGATGTCGATCCGAAAACTGCGTGTCGGCAGGCGGTCCGCGCGGCCGCGAACGTCGCGACCAATATCGAATACATGAACCGCCAGCTCGCGTCCGATCTGCCGGAGCCGATCCAGTATGGCATCGGCATCCAAGGAGGAGAGGTCATTATCGGCGATATCGGCTTTCAGGATCACAGCGTGTTCACGGCGCTTGGTGATCCGGTCAACGTGGCTGCGAGGCTGCAGGACTTGACGAAGACTCTGGACTGCAAGGCCATCATTTCTGAACAGGTGTTTGCAACCGCTGGAATTCGGGCCGACACGCTCGCCCGCACCGAAGTTGCCATCCGCGGCCGCGAGGAGCCGCTGGTCGTGCGTGTCGCGGCCGATCCGAGCGTGCTCACGGGCTTGCTTGACACCGGCGTCCAGGAACCGGGAAAAGCTGGCGCGACCGCCTAGGATCCCCAAACCTGCAAGCTGCGTCGATTGCGCCGTCCGAACCGGCACAAGGCTTGCTTCTCAAGTCAGTCTGGCGGGGGAAAAGCATGGACGCGCGTACAAACATGGTTGCTGGTTCGGCAGGGCAAACTGGCGAAATTCTCCAACCGCCATTGCTGCATTTTCTGGAGCGCTGCCACGCCGAAATCGCAGCCGACCACAGCGGTGCCGTCGCCGACTACATTCCAGAGCTCACGAAGGCCAATCCGGCCGATTTCGGCATCAGTATCGCAACCACCGACGGCTATGTTTACGAGGTCGGCGATAGCAATGTTCCCTTTACCATACAGTCCATCTCAAAGGCCTTCGTATTCGCGTTGGCCCTCGAGACGATCGGCGCCGAGAAAGTCGAAAGCCTGATCGGGGTCGAGCCGAGCGGGGACGTCTTCAATTCGATCCGGCTGCGCGCGGATAATCGTCCCTTCAATCCGATGGTCAATGCCGGAGCCATCACCTGCTCGGGGCTGATTTACGACGCCCAAGGAAAAGACGCATTCGGCTCCGTGCTCACAATGCTGAGCCGCTTTGCCGGCCGGAAGCTGGGGGTGGATGAGGCGGTGTTCGCCTCGGAGCGCGCAACCGGCGATCGCAATCGCGCGATTGCTTATCTTTTACGCAATCATGGCGTCATAAAAGGCGATGTCGATGCCATTCTGGCCGTCTATTTCGGCCAGTGTTCGGTCCTGGTGACCGCGCGCGACATTGCCGTGATGGCAGCAACGCTTGCCAATCGTGGCCGTAACCCGCTCAGCGGTGAGCAGGTTGTCAGTGCCTACGCCGTCGCCCGGACATTGTCCGTGATGACGAGCTCGGGGATGTACGATTACGCGGGCGAATGGATTTACAGGGTCGGTATACCGGCGAAGAGCGGAGTGGGCGGCGGGATTATTGCCGCGCTGCCGTCGCAGCTTGGGCTTGGCACGTACTCGCCCCGTCTCGACAAGCACGGTAACAGCGTGCGTGGACTGAAAGTCTGCGAAGCGCTGTCAGCGCATTTCGACCTGCACCTGTTCAACCGCAGCGGCAACGCAAGAAATGGCATCATCGCTGAATACGATATCGGCAGCGCGTCGTCGCGCCGCAATCGCCAGCCGCACGAACAGAAAATTCTCGATGACCATCACCGATATTGTCACGTCTACGAGCTAACCGGCGCGCTGAGCTTCGGCGTGATCGAATATCTCTCGCGGCGGCTCGTCCAGAATCGGCCGACCTCCGAATTTGTCATCCTCGACTTCCGTCGGGTCCCCACCATCACCAAGGCGGCCGCGCGGCTGCTCGCCGACAGCCTGGGCGGGCTGACAGAAGCCGAAACGACGGTGATCTTGTCAGGCGTACAGTCACAGTCTTCAATTGCTACGACAATCGGCCCGCTGATCGAATCGCTTTCGAAATTGCGCAAGTTCGCCATGCTCGACGAAGCGATCGAGTGGGCCGAGGACCAGATCATCTATCGGTGTGGTGGGTACGAACACCTGAACGATCCCACTACGCTGCGCGAGCAGGCTCTGCTTGCCGGGCTGACCGACCGCGAGATTGATGCTCTTGCTGCTCTTATGCGACCGCGATCCTATCAGGCCGGGCAATGCATTGTGGAGGCGGGAGAACGCGCCTCGTCCTTGTTCTTCCTGCAGAGCGGCATGGTCAGCGTCAAACTGCCGGATGGCGTGCGGCTTGCGACGCTTGCCGCGGGCATGGTCTTCGGCGAGATGGGCTTGTTGGAGGAAAACCGGTCGGCCGATGTCTGGGCCGATACGTCAGTACAGTGCCTTGAGTTTCCGCTGGATGAGTTCGCCGCGTTTCGCGAAAAACACCCTCAGGTCGGCGAGCGCATCATACGCAACCTGGCCGTCCTGCTCGCCAAGCGGCTGATCCTCGCCAACACGAAGATCGAATTGCTGACGTCGTATTGAGTCAGACCTTCTCCACAAAACTGTCCACCACGCGCTTTTCGCCGGACTTGTCGAAGGCGATGGTGAGCTTGTTGCCGTCCACGGCCACCACGTTGCCGTTGCCGAATTTCTGATGAAAGACGCGCTCGCCGACTGTGAACGATGAAACCGTGCCGGTCGATTTCGCCACCAGCTCGCCTTCGATGACGAGCGGCTTGCGATTGGCACCACGTTTGGCGCTGCCTCGGCGGATCTTCTCGGGTTGGACGTATTCATCGTCATCGCCAGTCTCATCAAACACGCCGTCCGGCACGTAGCGCGGCTGGCCATTGTCGTAAAATCCGCCACGTCCCTTGCGTGCCTGCGCGCGCTGCCAACCGGGCGTGGTGTAGCTTGAGCCGAAGGCATTCACTTCATCGAAGCGCGAGGCGCCGTACCCCGACATGCCGAACCCGCCCGCTCCGCCCGCGGCTTCTTTCACCTCCACGTGGGCCTCCGGCAGTTCATCAAGGAAGCGCGAGGGCACGGTCGAGGTCCACATGCCCCGGATGCGCCGATTGGTGGCGAAGTAGACCTTCGCAAGCTTGCGCGCGCGGGTCAGGCCAACATGGGCGAGGCGGCGCTCTTCCTCAAGGCCGGCGCGGCCGCTCTCGTCGAGCGAGCGCTGATGCGGAAACAGGCCTTCCTCCCAGCCGGGCAGGAAGACGCAGTCGAATTCCAGCCCCTTCGCCGAATGAAGCGTCATGATATTTACGGCCTGCTCGGCCTCGGCCGCCTCGCGGTCCATCACCAGGGCGATGTGCTCGAGGAAGCCCTGCAGGTTCTCGAATTCCTCCATGGAGCGCACCAGCTCCTTGAGGTTTTCCAGCCGGCCCGCGGCATCGGCCGAGCGATCCTTCTGCCACATCTCCGTATAGCCGGACTCATCCAGCACGATCTCGGCAAGCTCGGTGTGCGGCATTGAATCTTTCTTCTCGCGCCAGCGCTCAAAGCTCGCCATCAGATCGCGCAAGGCAGTGCGCGGCTTTGGCTTCATCTCGTCGGTCGCAGAAAGCGCGGTCGCTGCTTCGGTCAACGGAATGCGTTTCCTGCGCGCGTAGTCGTGCAGCATCTGCAGCGTGGCGTCGCCGAGTCCACGCTTCGGCACGTTGATAATGCGCTCGAAGGCGAGGTCGTCGGCCGGCTGCGCGATCACGCGCAGATAGGCGAGGGCGTCGCGGATTTCGGCGCGCTCGTAGAAGCGCGGACCGCCGATTACGCGATAGGGCAAGCCCAGTTGGATGAACCGATCTTCGAATTCGCGCATCTGGAACGAGGCGCGTACCAGGATTGCAATCTCGTCGAGCGGGTGATCCTCGCCGCGTTCGCGCGCCTCGCGCTGAAGCTGCTCGATCTCCTCGCCGATCGCGCGCGCTTCCTCCTCGCTGTCCCAGGCGCCGGTGACCTGCACCTTCTCGCCGAGCTCGTCCTCGGTGCGCAGCGTCTTGCCGAGACGACCTTCATTGTGGGCGATGAGGTAGGAGGCGGCCGCGAGGATATGACCTGTCGAGCGGTAATTTCGTTCAAGGCGAATGACCTTTGCGCCCGGGAAATCGTGCTCGAAGCGCAGGATGTTGTCGACTTCCGCGCCGCGCCAGCCGTAGATCGACTGGTCGTCGTCCCCGACGCAGCAGATGTTTTTGGGAAGGCGGTTTAAACCAATCTCAGGCGTGTCATGGCCGGGCATAGCCGTTCGAAGAACGGCGTCGCTTTGCTCGCCTATGTCCCGGCCATCCACGGCGTCCTGCGATTCTATAAGACGTGGATCACCGGGACTCGCGCCGTCGGCGCGGCCCGGTGATGACGGGCTAAGGGCAGTCTGAGATGAGGTCGTCTGCGCCAGCAACTTCAGCCACAGATACTGCGCGACGTTCGTGTCCTGATATTCATCCACCAGAATGAATTTGAATCGATCCTGAAACGAGCGGAGCACATCCGCGTTCTGGCGAAACAGCCGGATGTTCTCGAGCAGCAGGTCGCCGAAGTCGGCCGCGTTGAGCGTCTTTAGCCGTTCCTGATAGGCAATGTAGAGCTTCTTGCCTTTGCCGTTGGCGAAGCTTGCAGCTTCGCCGGACGGGACCTGTTCAGGCGTGAGCCCGCGGTTCTTCCAGCCGTCGATCAGTGTGGCAAGCACCCGCGCCGGCCAGCGCTTTTCATCGAGCTTCTCGGCTTCCAGGATCATCTTGATCACGCGGATTTGGTCGTCGACGTCGAGAATCGTGAAATTGCTCTTCAGCCCGACCAGCTCGGCGTGGCGCCTGAGAATTTTCACGCCGATCGAGTGGAAGGTGCCTAGCCACGGCATGCCTTCGACGACCTGCCCGACCATCTGGCCGACGCGTTCCTTCATTTCTCTCGCGGCCTTGTTGGTGAAGGTGACGGCAAGGATCTGGCTCGGGTATGCGCGGCCAAGATTCAGAATGTGCGCGATGCGCGTGGTCAGTACGCGGGTTTTTCCGGTTCCGGCACCGGCGAGCACCAGCACTGGCCCGTCCAGCGTCTCCACCGCCTGCCGCTGCTCCGGATTGAGTTCGCCAAGATATGGCACTGCTCGCGCCCCGAGAGCGCGCGCGGCGATACCCCCCGCTGCGGGCTGCGGGTTCAACGGAGCAGGGTCGTTACGTTTCGGCTCGGCCATGTTGTCCGATAGGGCGGCTCACACGGCCGCTGGAATGATTCTTTCAATAGCAAAGATGGCACTCATAGGTGCCATTTTCGAGGCCCGATGCGCCCTTGTCGGCCTCGTATGCCGGCTTTAGCGTCGTTTTTCCAACGCAATTCGTGCAGCGTAAGGGGGAGTTCCGTGCGACTGAAAGACAAGGTGGCGCTGGTTACCGGCGGTGGCCGTGGCATCGGCCGCGATATCGCTTTGGCCTATGCGCGCGAAGGCGCCCACGTCGTCGTCAACGATGTCGATCCCGCGACCGCGGACGCAACGGCGAAAGACGCAGCGGCACTCGGGAGCAAGAGCCTTCCCGTTGTCGCTGACGTCGCCAAATCAGCGGACATCAACCGGCTCGTCGAAACCATCGTCAAGGAACGCGGACGCATCGACATCGTCGTCAATAACGCGATGAAGATCGTTCCCGGAAAACTGGAAGCACTGCCGGAAACAGCCTGGGACACGACGATGAATATCGGCCTGAAGGGGGCGTTTCTCGTGAGCCAGGCGGCTGCGAAACACATGATGGCGCAGAAGTCCGGCGCCATCGTCAACATTGCTTCGATCGCGGGGCTTTTTCCCTACAATTGGGCCGGTGCGTACAGCGTGGTCAAGGCGGGCCTAATCATGCTGACCAAATTGCAGGCGATGGAGTGGGCGCCTTACGGCATTCGTGCCAATGCGATCACGCCCGGCTATATCCGCACGCCGGGCACCGAGGCGATGTACGCCGATCCGGAAATCTACGAAGGCAGGCGTAAGGGCGTGCCGATGGGCCGGGTCGGATCCGGCGAGGACGTCGCCGGTCCCGCCGTCTTCCTCGCCTCTGACGAATCCCGTTACACAACCGGAAGCGTTCTCGGCGCCGACGGCGGCCAGGCAGTCGGATATTTTCTCAGTGTGCCGGGACGTCGGTTCTCGGGCGGGAGGATTGATTGACTACGTGTCGTCATGCCCGCCCGGCCATGACCATGTAAAGCGCAGACTCAATGCGCCCACTCTGGGAATTGTCGCGTGGACACCGAAGTCATCATCGTGGGCGCCGGCCCGGTCGGACTGACCCTTGCCCTCGATCTGGGCCGCCGCGGCGTGCGTTGCATTCTGATTGAGCAGAAAGATGCACCGCAATTTCTTCCGAAGATGGAGCGTTGCAACGCCCGGACGATGGAAATCTATCGCCGCATGGGGCTGGCACAAAAAATCCGCGATGCCGGTTTTCCGCGCCATACACCCATGGACGTATTCATCGTCACCTCACTGGTCGAGCCGCCGCTTCTCCACCTGCCGTACCCTTCGGTTGCGCAGGCACAGGCGGAAATCGCCGCGTGCACCGACGGCTCGATGCCGCTCGAACCGTATCAGCTCGTTTCGCAATATACGCTCGAGCCTCTGCTCAAGTCGGTGGCGGAGTGCTTGCCGAGCGTCGATGTCCGCTACGGATGCGAATTCGTCTCGTTAGAACAGGATCCCAACGGCGTGCGCGCGAAGGTGAAACGCGACGCCTCGACATCGGGACTGAGCGCGCAATATCTCGTCGGCTGCGACGGCGGATCGAGCAGCGTGCGACGCCAGCTCGGCATCAAGCTTCAAGGCGAGGCCAATTTGCTGCAGTTGCGGCAAGCGCTTTATCGTTGCGACGATCTGTTCGAGCGCATTCCAATCGGGAAAGGGCGGCACTATCACGTTGCTGACGATCGCTCGACTTTTCTGATCGTGCAGGATTCCACGCGTCATTTCACGCTGCATTCTGTGGTGGACCGCGACGATGAGATGAAGCTCATGTTCGAGCAAGCCGTCGCCATGCCGGTGAAATACGAGATGCTGTCTTGCCAGCCGTGGCGGCAAAACCTGCTGCTGGCCGATGGCTACGGGCGCGGCCGGGTATTTCTCGCCGGCGACGCGGTGCATCTGATGATCCCGACCGGCGGTCTCGGGATGAACAGCGGCGTGGGCGATGCCATCGATCTGTCGTGGAAGCTTGCGGCAACGCTGAAAGGGTGGGGCGGGCCACGCCTTCTCGCATCTTATGAGATCGAGCGGCGCCAGATCGGGGCGCGCAACGTCGAGGCCTCGCGCCAAGCTTCGCGCGGCCGCCGCACCTGGCGCGCCGCCTATAAACCGGACATTCGCGACCAGACGCCCGCAGGGGCGCAGACGCGCGCGAATCTCGCGCGCATCGCCGATGTCGAGCAGCGCAAGAGCAACGAGATGATCGGGGCCGAGCTTGGCTACCGGTATGCCGGTTCGCCGATCATCTGGCCCGAAGCCGGCAATCCGCCCGAACCCGATTTCATGAAATATGTACCGACAAGCTGGCCGGGCGCCCGCCTACCGCATGTGTGGTTGGCCGACGCGACGGCGCTGCACGACCGTATCGGTGACGGCTACACGCTGTTGCGTCTTGCGAGCGCGCAAACGGACAGTGCGGCGCTTGCTCGGGGCTTTGCCGCACATGGCGTGCCATTCACGGTCCTCGACATCGCCGAGGATCGTCCGCGCGACATTTATGGTCACGACCTGCTGCTGCTAAGGCCTGACTTGCACGTCGTCTGGCGCGGCAACCGGATGCCGGATGACCCGGCCAAATTGGCGGCAATCGCGACTGGACACTAGCGCCGATCGTCCGCTCATTGAGCCGTCATGCCCGGCTGTATGCCGGGCAGCCAAATCTTGCCTTCAGCGAGTCAGCAAGCAAGACGCGGATGGCCGGGACAAGCCCGGCCATGACGTAGTCGAAACGCACTGCCTCTCAGCCGTCATGCCCGGCTTTATGCCGGGCATCCACGTCTTCTATTTTGAAATAAGTGGCCAATTCCGTCAGCGCGGCGGAATCCGGATCAGATCGTCGAGCTGGGCCTTGGTGAGTTCCGTTGCAGTGAACTTCAAGTCGACCGCGTCTTTCACGATCGTCTCGAGCCCTGTGATCTTGTCGGGCTCAACGGCTGCGCGCGGAAAAAACTCGTCTCGCGTGCGCTTGGCTTTGGCCTCACCGATGTTGAGCCAGTCCGCATAAATCTTCAAAGCATTTGGATCTGTGTACATGTAGTTGATCGTCTCGCGATAGGCTTTCATGTAGCGGTCGACTACATCCTTGTGCGCATTCAGATAATTGGCATTGGCGATGTTGAGCCGTACCGTTTGGCCCTTGAAGACTTCGGCGTCGTTGCCGCTCGCGATAATGCGAATCTGTTTCTGGTCGAGCTGATCAAGTCCAAACGGCGGGGCCGCCCAACCGATGTCGATCTGTCCCGACATCACCGCGGTCAGGTTGGCAGCCGGACCTCCCATCGCGGTCGGCTTGGCCTTGAGCTGGTATTGCTTCATGAAGGCGGTGACGATGCCGTGGGTCGAGGATCCGTTGGTCGAATAGGCGATGATCTTGTCGTCGGTGTCCTTCAGCGATTTGATCGGGGAATCCGCCTTTACGTACCAATAAAGGTCTTTGGCGCCGGTCGTTTCCGCGCCGATGACGCGCACGGGCGCGCCTTTCGAATAGGCGCTGAGAACGCCCATGATGCCGGCCGCGATGCCGAGGTCCACGCTGCCGGAAATGACCGCCTGCTGCGTTTCGCCTGCCCCTTGGGTATAAACGATCTCCAGTTCAAGGCCGTGCTTCTTGAAGATTCCGGCGCGCTGGCCGATCTCCGACACCGAGGTGTCCCAATTGCCGCGTTGGCCGATCGCAAGTTTCACCTTGTCCTGGCCTGATGCGGCCGAAGCCGTAAAGAACGTCAAGGCCGCCAATACTCCGGCAAGCGTCGTTTTCCTCATTGTGAATCCTCCCTGCATTTTGCGCTCTATTTGGCGGCTTGTGGTTCTTTGCCGGCGCGCTGCAGCGGGGCTTCGCTGCCGCCACCGAGGCTGCGCCAGTTCGTCGTCTTCGGAACGACCCCTTCATAAGAGCTGATGGTTGCGTGCCTCACGTGCGGTTCGGTGGTCCCGATCGCACCGGCGCCGTCGCGCATATTGCGGGCAGCTTCGACCATGAGTCGACGGAACGCGACCACGGCCACGTCACTGGCGCCGACGCGTTCCCTGGAGCGGTCGCCGATCGGGCCCATCGACTCCCACATGGCGATGTCCTGGTTCGGTATGCCGCCGATCCCGGTAAAATTGCCCTCTTTCATCGCGCCGCGATCCTGGAGATAGAAATTCTCCCGCGTGCGCACGCTGTTGAAATTGCGGTCGACGTCGATGCCCCATTGCAGCACGTTGAACTTGCGCCACGCCTCGGCATCGATGCCGGGTTTGTCCGGACCGTTCCAGGCGATGAAATAAAATATCGTGTTGTAGTCGTCTTCCGGGGTCAGCAGCGTCGCGACGTTATGCACGTTGTTGGGCGGGATCAGTGCGGTGAAAGGTGCAATGTAGACAGTCGTGCGGATATAGTCGTGGGTTGCTTCGTTCATGATCGGGCGACGGATCGCCGCATAACGAAACCCGTAGCTGGTGCGTTCGATCTGGAAGCGCGGAGCCTTGTCGGTCGACGGGCGCAGCCAGCTTGCCTCCGTTGCCTTTGCGCTATCGACCCGCGCGGGCACCATGTCGGACGAATGCAGGCTGGAAGAATGCGCTGAATCAATCTGCCCTTCGAGAATCTGCGCCCAATTGCAGCGCACCCGGACTTTGGTCGCGCTGACGCGTGCATCGGGTGTGGGCGCGAATGCCGGAGGCTCGAATTCGCGCATCTCGTCCAGCGGTCCCATGTAGGCCCAGACAAAGCCGCCCGCTTCGCGCGTGGGATAGGCCTTGTGCTTGACCCGCTCAGGAATGAGGCTGTTGGGCGGTTCGGATGCCATCTCGACCACGTTGCCGTCCACGTCAAACTTCCAGCCGTGGTAAAGGCAACGCAGCCCGCATTCCTCGTTGCGCGCGAAAACAAGGGACGCGCGCCGGTGCGAGCAATATTCGTCGAGCACCCCGACGCGGCCCTTGCTGTCGCGGAATACGACAAGATCCTCGCCGAGAAGTTTGACCTTGATCGGCGTGCCGTCAGGCTGCGCGACTTCTTCCGACAGGCAAGCCGCAATCCAGTGGCGCCGCATGATCTGGCCCATCGGCGCATCGCCCTCGACTCGGCACAGGAGATCGTTTTCTTCGGCGGTCATCATGGCGGCGTCTCCTCAGCGGGCGCGAGCTTCAGATTCCTGTCGCGCGTCCTTTCTTAGATATCTAAGATAAAGCCAGGTGAGGGACCTTGTCGATGGCCGACGCAAGCGAACGTGGGCTCCGTCTCGGCGTAGCCGGTCTCGGCCGCGCATTTGGCGTGATGCTGCCGACCTTTATTGCCGACCGGCGGGTCACGCTGGTCGCGGGAACCGATCTGCGGCCGGAAGCGCGGCGTCAGTTTGCCGCGGACTTTGTCGCCAGAAGCTACCCGACCGTCGATGAGTTGTGCGCCGATCCGAATGTCGAGGCGGTTTACGTAGCAACCCCGCACCAGCACCACGTACGGCACGCCACGCTTGCGGCGCAAGGCGGCAAACACCTGCTGATCGAAAAGCCGATGGCCCTCACGCTCGATGAATGCCGCACAATCGTGGATGCTGCACGCCGCTCCGGTGTCCACGTGGTTGTCGGCCATAGTCACTCCTTCGATGCCCCCATTCAGCGAATGCGCGATCTCATAGCGAGTGGCAATTTTGGCCGCGTTTGCATGATCAATGCTATTAACTACACGGACTATCTTTACCGGCCGCGTCGCCCGGAAGAACTCGACACAGCCCAGGGCGGCGGCGCGGTGTTCAATCAGGCGGCACATCAGGTCGATATCGTGCGCCTGATAGGCGGTGGCCGGGTCGAAACGGTCCGCGCGGTCACCGGTTCATGGGACGCACGGCGAGCAACCGAGGGGGCATACGCCGCGCTGCTTACGTTTGAGAACGGCGCGTTTGCCTCTCTAACCTACAGCGGTTACGGCCATTTCGATTCTGATGAATTTCAGGATTGGGTCGGAGAGATGGGGGAAAGGAAAACGCCCTATGCAAAGTCTCAGCGCCGCTTCGAGAACGTCGACGATGAAATCGCTTTCAAGAATGCGCGCAACTATGGCGGTGCCGATTTCAAGTCTGTATGCGGCCACGCCGTTGCGCATCAGAATTTTGGAACGTTGCTGGTCAGTTGTGAACGCGCGGATCTGCGTGCACTGCCGAACGGCATCATGATTTATCAGGATGGCTCCGCTCGGCTCGATGCGCTGCCTCCGCCTACGGTGCCGCGCGCCGGAGTCATTGACGAACTCTATCAGGCCATCGTAAGCGGCAAAGCGCCCCTTCATGACGGCGCCTGGGCGACGGCGACGGTGGAAGTACTGCTGGCAATGCTGCGTTCCGCACGCGAAGGGTCGGATGTGCGCCTCAGCCATCAGGGCGCTTTATCATGACTGCTCAACAGCCAAACACGCAATCGATCCTGCGGCATTGGCGGGAAGCCGTGCCGGACGATCGCCTTGCGCACCTGGTCAAGGACGCAACACGCGCGCTCGTGCGCGCTTTGCAGATGCGGCTTGCCAAGCACGCGGTTTCGTTCGGGCACTGGACATTCTTGCGCATCCTTTGGGAAACCGACGGGATTACTCAGCGCGAATTGAGCGAGCACGCCGGGGTCATGGAGCCCACGACATTCTCGGCGTTGAAGGCGATGGAGCGGCTCGGCTACATCGTGCGCCGCCGGCGCGGCGGGGACCGCAAGAAGGTATATGTCTTCCTCACGCCGAAGGGCCAGGCACTGCGAGACAAGCTGGTGCCGCTCGCCGAGGAGGTCAATCGCATCGCAGTGCGCGGCGTGCCTGCCGCCGACATTGCAACGACGCGTACACTTCTGTTCGCAATCATCGAAAATCTGGCGCGGGACGAGCAGGCCGCCGACAGGCGCATGCCGTCAACCCGCGAATTGGCGCGGCTGAAAGCCGGAAATCGCAATCGACGTTGAACTGAAGGATTTGAACCGTTCGCATGCCGAGAAAAATTCCGATAACGCTTGCGTGCGGCGACAACGAGATCGTGCGCCCCTTGATAAACGGAAAGGTCAATGTCGACGGCGTCGATCTGACTATACTCACCGACATGGATTCAGCCACGCGGCATTGGCGCTTCCTGAACAACGGGGAATTCGATGTCGCGGAGGTTTCAGGCTCGTCCTATCTCACCGCGCGCGATAACGGCATGCCGTTCCGGGCCATCCCGGTTTTCCTGCATCGCCGGTTTCGCCATGGCTTCATGTTCATCAACACCTCCAAGAGCATCGCAAAGCCCGCGGACCTGCGCGGCCGGAGGATCGGCGTCAAGACGATGATGACCACCGCCGTGCTGTGGATGCGCGGCATCCTGCAGCATGAATACGGCGTGCCGCTGAACAGCATCAAGTGGATCGCCGAACTCGAAGACGACATCAAGGTCGCGCTGCCTGAAGACATAAAGTATTCTTGCCTGCCGAACGAGAAATCGGTTGAAACGATGCTCGCCGAGGGCGAGCTCGATGCGGTTTTTCATTCCGATTTCATCAAGCCATTTCTGGCCAAGGACCCGCGCGTGGCGCGACTCTTTGCCGATCATAAGGCCGAAGAGATCGCTTATTTCAAGCGAACCGGTATCTTTCCGATCATGCATGTGCTCGGGCTTCGTCGGGAGCTGACGGACAAATATCCATGGCTCGCAGTGAATCTGTTCAAGGCCTTCAACGAAGCAAAAAACATCGCAATGAAGCGCATGGTGAACCCACGCATCGTGCCACTGGCCTGGTATCGCGATGCGTGGGAGGAACAGGAGCGCATCCTTGGCCCGGATCCGTGGCAGTACGGGCTGACCGCCAGCAACCGAAAGGTTCTGGAAACTCTGATTGGCTACTCGCACGAGCAGGGCCTGATCGGAAAGCGGCCCAGGGTGGAGGATCTGTTCCTGAGCGTCGACCAGGGCCGCAAGCGCGGCGGAGAATTTCGGATTTAGGGTTTGCTTGATGTCATGGCCGGGCTTGTCCCGGCCATCCACGTCTTGCTTTACTCGCTGTCATAAAGACATGGATGCCCGGCCCAAGGTCGGAGCATGACCAAACGAAACGACCGGAGGACTCATGTTCGCGTCGCCAAGAATACAAACAAATTTGACGCTCGCATTCGCGCTGCTGTGTAGCCTCAACGCTGCCCAAGCGCAGGAAAAAGTCTGGAAGCATGGCATCCTCGAAGCCAAGAGCGATGCCGGCTTCATCGCGATGGTCGACAAAGGCGGCTTCGCCGCGAAGCGCGGACTGAAAGTCGAGCTTCTGCAGATAAAGGCCGGCGCGACTTTGATGAAAGCGCTGATCTCGGGCGAGATCGACAGTGTCGACATGGGCGCGGCGGAGTCGATCGTCGCCGGTGTTCGCGGCACGGGAGTGAAAATTGTCGGCTGTACCTGGCCGGGCGTTCCGCAGGTCGTTCTGGCCAAAGCCGAGATCAAGACGCTGGCCGATCTGAAAGGCAAAACGGTCGCCATTTCTTCGCCCGGATCGCTGCCCGACCTGCTGTTTCGCGGCATGCTGGACGCGGCAAATGTTCCCTTCGCCGACGTGAAGCTGGCTACCCAGGGCGCCGATCTCGATCGCTACAAATCGCTGCTTGCTGGAATCACCGACGCCGCCGTGGTGTCGAATGAATTCGAGGCCGTGATGCCGTCCAACATCAGGGTGCTTGCCAAGGGTGGCAGCGCGGTACCCAAATTCATCCGGTTGTGCGTAGCGACCAGCAACAAGGTTCTGGCAGAGCGCCGAGACGATCTGGTCAAGTTCGTAGCGGCGGAAATGGACGCCTACAAATACGCTGCCACGCATCGCGACGAGACCGTCAAGATCACTCATGAAATGACAAACGCCAAGCCCGACGACACGCGCGCGCAATTCATCTACGACCAGGCGATCCGCGAAAAGCAGATTGATCCGTCGCTGGCTATTCCGATTGACCGTATCGATTGGATGCAGGAACTGTTCGTCAAGGCCGGCGTCGTGCCGAAGGCCATGCCGACGGCCTCGTTGATTGATACGAGCGTGCGCGATGATGCCGCCAAGCTCGCCGGACGATAGCTGCGCCTTCCGTTCGTCCCCGCGTAGGCGGGGGACCCAGCTCAGGACGGCTAATTGAAGTTCTGGATTCCCGGTTTCGCCGAATGAACGGAGGTCAGTCGTTTCGTCTAATCTTTCTTCGGCATTGCGATGCGCCGGCCTGCCGCTTCCGGACGCGGCAATTGCGAGTGCGCGGCTCTCATTCGCGCGAGCGAGCGCATGATCGCAGCAGGAAACGGCTTCACCTTTTTTGCCGTCATGTCGACGTGCAATGTCATATTCTCTGAGGTCGCTGAAACCCATCCTTCGGTCGCGTGAAACAATTGCTCGAAATAATGGAAGCGCTTCGAATCAAATGCGAGCAGCTGGAATGTTACGCGCACCGGGTCGCCTTCGTGCAGCTCGCGTAGGTACCGCACGTGGACCTCGGCGGTGTAAGTCGAGTGCCGGTGATTTTTGAGATATTCCGCGCCAATGCCGATCAGTTCGTAAACTTCATCGACGGCCCGATCGAACAAAACGTTGTAGTAGGCCATGTTGAGATGGCCGTTGTAGTCGATCCATGACGGCTCGACCCGCATGAGCGACGAGACAAACGGGGCGAAGAAGACCGGTTCAAGATCGGTGCGGTCAAGCATAGATCATTCAGCCGTTCGCTTTGCGATGTTCATGCGCTGATCGGATATACCGCCTTTTTACCGCTCAACACCCGCGCGAGGTCACTCGCGCATTTTGTCTGCAATTCATCGAGCGCTTCGATCGAGTAGAACGCAGTATGCGGAGAGATGATGACATTGTCGCGGCCAAGCAGGGGCGAATCCTTCGCAAGCGGTTCCACTGCCACCACGTCCAGGCCGGCGCCACCGACTTGTCCGGACTCGAGCGCTGCGACCAGGGCCTGTTCGTCGATGAGGGGCCCGCGCGCCGTATTCACGATGTAGGCACCTTTTTTCAGTTTTGCGAAAGCCGCGGCATTCATCATGCCGCGTGTCTCCGGGAGCAACGGTGCGTGCAATGAAACATAGTCGGAGGTCTGAAGCAGCGCGTCGAAGTCCACACTTTCAACCCCGGTATTCTTAAACGCTTCCGGCTTGGCGAACGGGTCGTAGGCAATCACCTTCATCCCGAAAGCCTGCGCCTTGGGCGCCAACAGGCGGGGGATGTGGCCGAAGCCGACCAGGCCCAGAACGGTTCCTTCGATGCGCCGGATCGGCACGACTGCCGGCATTTCCCAGCGGCCGCTTTGCACCAGCTTGTTGGAAAGCGGAATTTTTCGGATTAGCGCCAGCAGGAGAGTCATGGCATGGGCGGACACTTCCCGGATGCAGTAGTCGGGGACATAGTTCACCGCGATTCCCTTTTCCTTGGCTGTGACCAGATCAATGTTGTCAACGCCAAGCCCGAACCGGCCGATCGCTTTGCAGCGGGTCAGTTGCATGAGCACCTCGCGCGTGAGCTTTGCGTAGGTGACAAGAACCGCGTCCGCGTCCTTCGCGACCGCGACAATGTCGTCGGCGTTGACGCTTTTTGACATCCGATAGGTCGGGTTGAGGTGCGCCAGAGCCTGCTTGGCGGGATCGAGCGAGGGGAAAACAGTGTCGGTTACAGCAATTATGGGGCCGGCCATCACAAACTCCGGGATTATCTGAAGGGGGGCGAAGCTACGACAGCGGTGTGCATCCGTCCATCGGCAAGGGCTCAGCCGCTCGCGATTTCAAAGGCTTAGCGCGTTAACCAAAAATTAACGACGCCCGCGCACCGCGGCCGCGTTGGACTATCCTGACAAAAAATACGGAGGCGGCGGATGCTTGGCACAGTGGCTCGGGGCACGTACGTGGTCGTTCTCGCGGCGATGATCGTCGCCTGGGTCTTTTCGCTCAACAAGGAAGCTCCCGCCGAGCCACAGGCCGACCAGGTGATTTGGTACATTCATTCCTGACGGTTCAATTTCTGCGCCCTCTCGTAAGCAAGACTATGAAATCCACGCTTCTGAGTCTGCGCCGTCACGCGTCGAGGAAACGCTCGACCTCCTGAAGAAACTTGGTCCAGGCCGGCTCTCCCTCGAGCAATACGTGATTGTCGCCTTCCAAAGTCACCAGGCGTGCATTTGGAATTGAAGCGGCGAGCAAGCGCCCTTGCTCGAGCGGGACGACGTTATCGTGCCGGGCATGCAGCACCAGCGTCGGCACCTGAATCTTGGGCAGCAAATGAGCGACATCGATGTCATGCCAGGCCATGCGAATGCGAATGGCTTTTTCGGCAGTCGTTGTCATGCGCTGCAGGTCGGCGAACCATTTATTCTGTTCCGGCGTCCCATTGGGGAGGAACAGTGCGCTGGAAGCGCGCATGAAGGCCGAGTGCTCATCGCCCCAGCCGTGTTGCATGAGCGACAGGAATAGGTTCGCCTTTTCGATCTCATCGGGCGAGCCGCGCTTGTGGCGGCCTTGCGCATAGCCGCCGTAGAGGATCAGTTTGGTGACCCTTTCCGGATGAGCTGCAGCGTAGTGGACGGCAACGGCTGCACCTTGCGAGATGCCCAGTATGGCAAACCGGTCTGCCTTGACCGCTTCGACAACGGATTCGAAATCGCGGGCGAAACCATCGAAGGAAAATTCCGCCACCTCGCGATCCGACAAACCGGTGCCACGGGTATCGTAGCGGATGAGACGATTTCTCTCGGCGAGTCGCTGGAGGAGCGGCGCCCACACCGGACTTTCCCAATCGTATTCAAGGTGTGTGAGCCAATTGGCGGCCTTGATGAGAGCAGGGCCGTTCCCGACGGCGGCGTATGCAATGTTGATGTTGTCGGCCGAGCGGCAAAATGAAATCTCTTGTTTGTGTGCGAACCCCGGCAAGCGATTGTTCGCCTCGGGCTGCGTCCGGTCTTGCTGCACGTCGCCAACGAAGCGAACCCCCTTGCGCGGGATCGTCCGCACCAGCTCCTGTTGATTGCCGCTGTCGCCGATTGCCCTGCGCACCGCATTGATGCGGCTGTCGAGGGTCGAATCCGAAACAATCCGGCCACCCCATACGGTTGCGATCAGATCGTTTTTGCTGACGACGCGGTCGCGATTCTGAATGAGATAGACCAATAGATCGAAAACCTGCGGCTCGATCGGCACGATCGTGCCACGCGCGCGCAACTCGCGGCGCTCCGCGTCGAGCGCAAAATCCTTGAATGAAAACAGCACGTTGTCGCCCGCACTTACTTGAAACCGAAGTATATCTCAGCTCTCACGCGCCGAGAAATCAATCGCGCCTCAACAACAAATCAATGGTTCCGCAAGGACGACATGCAGAGCCATGGGCAAGCTCCAGTCACATGGAGCTCATCGATGACTCATGCGCCAAACGAATCAGACGGACGCGGATTCTTGCGGAGGCTGCTTGACCTCATAACGTCCGTCAGATGCTGGTGCTCCATGCCTGCCCGGATAAGGCGGCTGCGGATCAATCGATTTCACTGATGAGTTGGTGCCGTCAGGTGCCAACTTCCGGAACGCCGGCCTTGCGAAGTCCGTCGTAGTAGCGATCGACCCCCATGTCGCGGGCAAAGGGATGCATCGTGCGCACGAACGCAACCGAGAAATTCGGTCTGGCTCGGGTCACTTCAGCGACATAGCGCTGCGCTTCTTCCAACCGACCCAATTGTCCCAATGCTGCGATGAGGATCGCATAGCGCGACCATTGGAAGCTGGGTTGCGCCAAGGCCTTGAGTGCAAAGCGCACGGCCGCATCATCCTCTCCGATGAGATATTTGGCCTCGGCGAGGCGCACCAGATAGGACCCCATGTTGGGATCGTGCGGACTGAGCCGGATTGCCGATTCCAGATGCGGGAAGGCAGCTTGCGGTCTGCCCGAGAATACGAACGCGGCACCGAGGCCGTAATGTGCAAGCGCCAGGCTCGGGTTAAGATCCAATGCAATCTCAAGTTCGGAGATCGCAGCGGCATAGTCGCGGCAGAGATAGCGAATTCTTCCCAGGGTGCAGTGCGCACCGGCATCATCTCGATCAAGAGCGACGGCCTTCTGAGCAAGTTCAAGGGCGCGCTGGCGTCGGTCATTCTCGGGCTGAACAAACCCGTAGACGACTTCGTAATAGTACGCCTCGGCGAGGGCCGAGTAGGCGGGACCTAGATCGGGATCAATGGCAATCGCTTCCTCGAAAAGTTTTCGCGCCTGCGCCAAATCGTCTTGCGTGTAGCGATACAGATGGAACATGCCGCGCTGGTAGGTGCTCCATCCATCCAAGTTGTCTCGTTGTTTGACGCGCGCTCTTTCCCGTTCCGCCCGGCTCAATTCGGGCTCGATACCGCCGACAATCGTCTGAGTAATTTCATCCTGAACGGAAAAAATATCCGATGCCGCCCGGTCGTAGCTTCGCGCCCAAACATTGCTTCGGTTATTGGCGTCGATGAGCTGCGCGGTGACCCGGATGCGGTCGCCGGCACGGCGCACACTGCCCATGAGGATATAGCGAACGCCTAGCTCTCGAGCGATTTCTTCCGGCCCGATTGCGCTGCTCTTGTATGCGAAAGTCGAACCTCGGGCGATCACGAAAAACCAGCGAACCCGCGATAGCGCGGTAATGATTTCTTCCGTGACGCCATCGACGAAAGAATCCTGGTCGGCGTCCCCGCTCATATTGCTGAATGGAAGAACGGCGATGGACGGCTTTGTCGGCACCCCAAACGCAGGGCCGCGCGCCTCAGCGGGCGCCGTCGTCTCTTTGTTCTTGACGTCGACCGGGGCGACGAAGCGAAAGCCTTTCTTGGCGAATGTCCGAATGAGGGTTTGCTTCTCGCCGCTGTCGCCAATGGCCTTCCGAACCGCATTTATTCGGCTGGTCAGAGTCGACTCTGAGACAATCCTTCCGCCCCAGACCGAGGCGATGAGGTCGTCCTTGCTGACGACACGATCGCGATTTTCAACCAGATAAATCAGCACGTCGAAGACCTGCGGTTCGAGGGCGACAAGCTCGTTGCCGCGTCGCAATTCGCGCCGGTCGGTGTCCAGCAGACAGTCTTCGAATCCTATTTGCATATCGATTCTTATTCGGGCTAGCCCCAAAGCGGCTTCAAATCCGCCGCAGTGCGTTCGCCGAAGAAGCGTCGTATTTCATCGAGGCTGAGTGCAGGCCGGATGCGCCGCGCTTCAGCCAAGGCGCCCTGAGCTTCTGACTTTTGGCCCAGCTTTGTCAGGACCCATGCAACAACGACGCGCGCCGTGTAGAGGCGACCATCCCGCCGCGCGGCAGCAGACGCCTCCGCCAGTGCTTCCTCGAAACGACCGGCCCGTCCGAGGGCAAAAGCGAGAATCATGCTCCAGAAGGTCAACCGAAAATCTCGAGGGCTCGAACGCATGCCGAATTTCATGCTCTCGATACCTTCATCGAAACGGCCGAAAAGAACCAGTGACGCACCGAGGGCGACGTGAGCCTGTGCGTTACTCGGGTCGAGCTCGAGAGCGCGACGCAGAAGCTCGACGCCGCGCTCATGCTCGCCGATGTCGGCAAAGGCGCATCCGGCGAAACCGAGCACATCGGAAGCGTTCGGATCTAATGCGACTGCGCGCTCGGCCTCGATGTATGCGTCTTTCTTGGCAGCGGCAAAGTCGGAGACAAGCGACAGGTTGCTTCCAAAGGCGTTGAGCAAGGCTATGAACGCGCGCGCGAGTGCAAACTCAGGATCAGCTGCTATCGCCTGGCGCGACCGGGTCAACGCCTCAGCGACGGAGTCCTCGTTCCAGCCCTGCGTTGCGATAGCGCCAGCCGCACGACGAAAATGCGACCAGGCATCAACGCTTTCGATTCTTCGCCGACGAATCACCGAAAGATCCGCCTTGGTCAGCGCGGGCTCCAGTTCGACCATGATGCGGCGCGCAATCTCGTCCTGAAGATCCAGCGTGTCGCCGCGTTCCACGTCATAGCGCCCGGCCCAGAGCTGGTTGCCGCTTTCGGCTTCGACGAGCTGCACTGCCACGCGCACGCGCTCCGCAGAGCTGCGCACACTGCCTGTGACAACGTAACGCACTCCCAGTTCAGCGCCGACCCGACTGGTGTCAGCATTTCGCTGCGAATACGCAAATGAGGACGCGCGAGCGATGACGAAAAATCCCGGCACACGCGCAAGCTGCGCAATAATGTCCTCTGTGAGGCCATTGGCGATCAGTTCGAGCGCCCGGTCCTCGGAGAGATTTTCAAATCGCAGCACTGCGATCGAGGGGCGGTCGGAAACAAGCGGCGGCAACGGATCGAGGCCGTTAGTCCGGGACTCATTGAAGCCATTGGCTGCCGGGGTCCGCGCGTCCTCCTGCACTTCGCCGACGAAACGGAAGCCCTTGCGGGCTGACGTTTTTATCAGGTTCTGATGTCTGCCGCTGTCGCCCACGGCCTTGCGTGCCGCATTGATGCGGCTGTCCAGAGTCGAGTCCGAAACGATCCGACCGCCCCACACAGAGGCAATGAGGTCATCCTTGCTGACCACACGGTCTCGGTTCCTGATCAGATAGACAAGAAGATCGAATACCTGCGGCTCAACAGGCACGGCCGAGCCGCCCGCGCGCAACTCGCGGCGCTCGCAATCGAGCGCGAAATTATTGAATAAAAACAGCAAGTTGCGCCCCGCAACTGAAACCGCTGACAAATCATACCGGCTGGCCGTCTAAAGCGAAATCAAGATTTCCTCAAGGACAAATCAAGCGGGACTCAAAGCCTTTGGCCGACGCAAGGCGCATTGATCAGGCGCAGGAATCCAATGGAGTCGTCCATGCAGTTCGATAGCGCGCGCCGCGAGACCGATTGGCATCGGCAGGAAGCACTCAGCCGCCGTGCCCAGACCAGCACCCAGTTTTTCAGACAACTCGGCCGTGTCGCGCGTCCGCTGGTGGGAAGCGTCGCGATCATTACCGCATACGTTTTTGCTCTCCGGCTGATCTCGCTGCCGGCGGCAGCCGAAGTCCCCAGCGCCATTGCCGTGCCTGGCGAAACTCTGGTTGCAACCGCTCACGCAGTGGGGGCGCAGGTTTACGAGTGCAAATCGGATTCGGCCGGCAAGCTCGCGTGGCAGTTTCGCGAGCCAATCGCGACATTGCTCATCGATGGAAAAACGGTTGGCCGGCACTATGCAGGTCCGACCTGGGAAATGAGCGATGGCAGCGCAGTCGGTGCGAAAGTCTCTGCGCGTGCCCCCGGAGCTGCCCCGGGCGATATCCCGTTCCTCAAGCTAGAGGCCATCGCCTGGAACGGTACCGGAAAACTCAACGGCATCACCACGATCCAAAGACTCAACACGCGCGGCGGCAGCGCCGAAGGCGCGTGTGACTCGTCCGGCACATTCCTCAGCGTTCCCTACACGGCCGACTACGCTTTCTACAAAAAGACGGGCCAATCACATTGAGCTCGCGAATGGAGGATGAGTTGCACAACGACAATGTTCGCCGACGCAAGAACGGCACCATCGACATCGATTTCTATCGCCGGGAGGCCTTCCTTCTTCGCAGGGAGGCAACGAACAAGTTCTTTCGGCGTACCGCCCGACTCGGGCGACCGCTTATCAGGGCGACAACGATCGTCCTGACCTACGCGTTGGTGGCACCGCGCGATCCGTTGCCGCTTGGCGCTGACTCCATATTCGTGTCGGCCGCCGTGCCGCTGCTTCCGACTGACGCGAAGAAATAATCGAAGAAAATAATCGAAGAAATGAAGGAGAAGATTCATGGGAAAAATCGTGGCGCTTTTATACGGCATCGTCGCGTATCTCGCGTTCGCGGTGACGATTGTCTACGCAATCGGCTTTGTCACCGGAGTAGGGGTGCCGAAGACGATCGACTCCGGGCCTGCCGGCAAGCTGATGGGGTCGATTATCATCAACTTGCTGCTAATGTCGTTGTTCGCAATCCAGCACAGCGTCATGGCGAGACCCCAGTTCAAGAAGTTGTGGACGCGCCTCGTACCGGTGGCGGTGGAACGCAGTACCTTCGTGCTTTTCTCAAGCCTCGCGCTCATGTTGCTGTTCTGGCAATGGCGGCCGATGCCGGCAATGGTATGGGAGGTGACGAACCCGCACATCGCCGCCTCGCTTTTCGGCCTGAGCTTGTTCGGCTGGGTCCTGGTCTTCGTCAGCACCTTCTTGATTAACCACTTCGAATTGTTCGGCGTGCATCAGGTCGCCAACAATCTCGCCGGCAAGCCAATGCCGGAGGCCCACTTCAAGACCCCGCTGCTCTATAACCTGGTGCGTCACCCGATCTATCTCGGATTCATCATCGCGTTTTGGGCAACTCCGGTCATGACCGTCGGCCACCTGCTGTTTGCCGCAGTGACCACGGCCTACATCTTCGTCGGGATCGCGCTCGAGGAACATGACCTGGTCGCGCTATTCGGCGACGAATATCGCCGCTACCGGCAAAGGGTGTCGATGATCGTTCCCTTCCTCGGGAGATCGTCGTAGGACGCGGCCGGCGCGTGGCGGCATAGCCAATCACGGTGGTTGTCCCCGCAACACCGTCACCGCCGGCCTCGTTTCACCCAAACCTGTCCTCTGCTAACGTTTGCCGGACGTAGCAGAGGACAATCGCATGGTATTGGCGCCGATCGCTGCCGAGCAAAAAACCAGAAATCCTGCAGCGATCAGAAGAGCGGTTGCAGAGTTGACCGCCGCGTTCGGCAATCGTGTCGTTACCTCGCAAGCGGTGCGCGAGCAGCATGGCAACACCGTCACCTGGATTGTCAACCAGCCCCCCGACGCTGTCGTCTATCCGCAAAGCACCGAAGAAGTGCAGCAGATCGTGCGCATCTGCGGGGCTAACAGCGTCGCGATTATTCCATTCGGCGTCGGGACCTCGCTCGAAGGCCACGTGAACGCCCCGCTGGGCGGCATATCGATCGACTTCCGCGACATGAGCAGAATTCTTGCCGTGCATGCCGAGGATCTTGACTGCATTATCGAGCCGGGAATCACGCGCAAGGCGCTCAACGAACAACTGCGCGACAGCGGCCTTTTCTTTCCGATCGATCCGGGTGCCGATGCGTCACTCGGCGGGATGGCAGCGACGCGCTGCTCCGGAACAAATGCCGTCCGCTATGGCACCATGAAAGATAACGTGATCGCGCTCAAAGTGGTGCTCGCCAATGGGGAGGTGATCGATACCGCGCGGCGCGCGAAGAAGACCGCCGCCGGTTATGACCTGACTCGCCTCATGGTTGGCTCCGAGGGTACCCTCGGAGTTATTACGCAACTGACCTTGAAGCTCTCGGGGATACCGGAGGCGATTTCCGGCGGCACCTGTCCGTTTCCTTCGGTCGAGGCATGCTGCAACACGACGATCCAGACGATCCAGTCCGGCATACCGGTGGCGCGTATCGAGCTCCTCGACGCGCTGCAGGTGCGCGCGTGCAATATGCATTCCAATCTTGGCCTGCCGGAGACGCCAATGCTATTTCTTGAATTCCACGGCACGCAGGCATCGGTCGCCGAGCAGTCAAAGCGTTTCGGCGAAATCGCGGCGGATTTCGGCGGCGGCCCTTTCACGTGGACCACGCGACCTGAGGAACGCTCGCGTCTATGGGAAGCCCGTCATCACGCAGCATTGTCGAATTTCGCGCTGCGGCCGGGCGCAGCCATGGTGGCCACAGATGTCTGCGTTCCAATATCGCGACTGGCGGAATGCGTCGCCGAAACGCAGCGTGACATAGAGCAAAGTCGTATCCTGGCACCCATTGTCGGGCATGTAGGCGACGGTAACTTCCACCTTACGTTGCTGATCGATATGGATGACGATGACGAGATCAGGCGCGCCAAGGCGCTGTCAGAGCGTCTGGTCGATCGAGCGCTTTCGATGGACGGAACCTGCACCGGTGAGCACGGGGTGGGGCAGGGCAAGATGAAATACATGGCCGCCGAGTATGGAACCGCGGCGTTGGAAGTCATGGCCTCCATCAAACGGGCGCTCGATCCGCAGAACATCATGAATCCGGGGAAGATCGTTGCGTTGGGCTGAGCCACGCGCCGAATTGGCGCGGGCGGGGCGCGACACAGAATCGCCGCCATAATTTGCGAATATAGCCTAGATTCACGGCTGGCTGAGGTCCCCCGCCGGACTCAGATTCGGCGTTGGAGTCTGTTTTGCAAACAACCCTGCTTGGATTGGCGATTGCGATCATCCTGGCGCTAGTAGCGGCGCTGGTCGGTCCAATGCTGATCGATTGGGGCAATCATCGCACCCTGTTCGAGGCCGAGGCGAGCCGTCTGATCGGTGTCAACGTGCGGGTGACGGGCCCGATCAACGCGCGCCTCCTGCCATCGCCGCAATTGACCTTAAATGAGATCTCGATCGGCGAAGGGCGCGACCGTATCCGGGCCCGGTCGCTTGGAATCGAATTCGGCCTCGGGCCGCTGATGCGTGGCGAATGGCGCGCCACCGAAATGCACCTGGTGGGGCCGCAGGTCACCCTTGGGCTGGATGCGTCCGGCCACGTGCGCGCTCCAAACCTCGCAGTCGCATTCAAGCCGGACGAACTATCGATCGACCGGTTAAGCATCGCGGACGGTACGATCATCCTCACTAACGAGGCCAATAGTGCGACCGTCAGGTTTGAGCGAGTCTGGTTCAATGGCGAAGCCCGCTCGCTTGTCGGACCACTAAAAGGCGAGGGCGGCGTCATCGTTGCTGGCCAAGCCTATCCGTACCGCATCGCGCTCGGCCGGTTGAATGACGATGGCGCGGTCAAGCTACGCGCCAATGTCGATCCGGCGGATCACCCGCTCGGCGTTGAAGCCGACGGGACCCTGACCTTCGTCGCGGCCGAACCGCGTTTTGAAGGAGTTCTTAGTGTCTCGCGTGCAGTGGGCATCGCCCAGCGCAATCCCGGTCAGGCCGTTCAGCCGCTGACGCAGCCATGGCGGGCAAGCGCAAAGATCAAGGCGACCGGCCGCTCGGCGCTGATGGACAACATCGAGTTTCAGTACGGCTCGGAAGATCAGGGCACCAGACTGTCGGGAGTTGCCAATTTTAATTTCGGCGAGCATCCGCGGCTCAGCGCGGTTTTGTCTGGCCGCCAGATTGATCTCGACCGTGCGGTTTCCGGCACTGGCGGATCGAAGCAACCGGTTGGCTATACCGTGCGCAAACTGGCAGAACTGGGTGCCTCAACACTTCGCACGACGCTGCCCGTTCAACTCGGTCTGAGTATCGATTTGGTCACGCTTGGCGGAAACAGCATTCAGAATCTGCGTGGCGACATCAGCAACAGCGGCGATGGATGGGATCTCGACCGACTCGAATTCCGCGCCCCCGGAATGACGCAGATGCGCGTCAGCGGCCACCTGACGGTCTCCGCCGACTCCTTCGGATTTAACGGACCTGCCGAGCTCGAGTCATCAGATGCCAAAGCCCTGGCCGCCTGGCTCGAAGGCCGCAGCGAAAATCAGCCAGGCGACCTGCGGCCGATGAGTCTGAGCGGGGACGTGGCGATCGCCGCCGACAGGATTGCGGTCGACGGCCTCAAGCTGGAGTTCAATCGGAGGCCTCTCACAGGGCGCTTCGCGTATTTCTTCCGTTCAGGCGACCGGTCTCCGCGCCTCGATGCACAGCTGAGCGCCCAACAGTTCGATTTCGACGCAGCCCTCGATTTCGGCAAAGCCTTGCTGGCGGGATCCGCGATTGACCGGCCCGACGAGATAAGCCTTGTGGCGGATGTCGGCCGGGCCACCTTTGCCGGGAATGAGGCCGGTGATTTGCATGCGCGCATCAAAGCTGACGTCAATGGCTTGCAATTCGAGCGCCTGTCAGTCGGCGATTTTGCCGGCGGCAGTTTCGCGCTAAGCGGACGGATCGAGACGGGTGGGCGTGCTCCGCGCGGCATGCTTTCCCTCGATTGCGAGGCGAAGCAGCCCCAGGTCATTGCGGCCGCGGCGGCGAAGTTGAGCCCGAAGGCGGCCGCTCCCTTTGTAAGCCTCATTGAGCGGGCCGGCCGCGCAAAGCTTCACGCCACCCTCGATTTGAGCGGTGATGACAAAGCCGCGACTGTCGCGCAGCTAGCGATGACAGGCGATCTTGACGATTTGCGCATCGATGCGCGCGCGCGGGCGCGCGGTGATTGGGCCAAACCCTCCGCGGCAGAGGTTCGTCTCGATGCTACGATCGATTCACCGCGGTCCGCGGCGTTACTCAAATTCATGAACCTCGACGGCATCGTGACTGCCGGAAATGAACCGGCCCAGCTGAAACTCCAGTTAGCCGGGCCGCTCAGCAGCGACGTCAGGTTTGACGCGAGCCTGTCGGGCGATGGCTTATCCGCGCGCGCGACCGGCACCGGACGTCTTGCCGAGGATCAAGGCATCAAGGTCGCGGCGAATTTGCAGGTGCGCGAAGCCGATGTGCGGCCCCTGCGACCGATTGCCGGGACCGCTGGCAGTGGCGCCGCCTTGCCGTTCAAGCTGACTGCGCGCTTATCGGGTGCAGGCAATGCGATCACAGTCGATGACATCGACGCGAAGCTCGCCGGTTCCGCAATTCGTGGTCGCCTCGCGTTCGGCGATGCCGTGCCCCGGCGAATCGACGGCATGCTCGAGCTTGACGCCGCCCACATCCCGGCCCTGATCGCGCGGGGGATCGGTCTGCAGCCGCAGCCGGCGGGGAAGGATGCCGCCTGGAGCTGGTCCAGCGACCCATTCGATTCCAGTTTACTCGGAAAGTTTACAGGACAGGTCAAACTCAAAATCAAGCGTGCGGACTTGCTGCCCCAGCTTGCGGCTAGCGACCTCAGCGCCACATTGCGCCTCGGCAAAGATGAATTGTCGTTGGAGAATGCATCGGGCGCCTTCGCGGGTGGTCGTTTGTCCGGAAGCATTACATTCCGGCAGGCGTCGGATGGATTGACCGCACAAGTCCAGGGTTCAGTCGCCGGCGCCAATGCTGCGGCGCTATTTGCGTCACCGACAAAGCCGCCCATTAGCGGAACGGTTGACCTGACCGCCGACGTCGTTGGCACCGGCCTGAGCCCGATCGCGCTCATCGGCTCGTTAAAAGGCTCCGGCAAGGCGGTGCTCGTTAATGGGCGGATTGCGAACCTGGATCCGCGCGCTTTCGACGCGGTTACACGGGCCGTTGATCAGGGGCTCATCATAGACAACGGCCGCATTTCGGACCTTGCAGCCAAATCACTTGAAGGCGGGCAACTGTCCCTGAAGCGCGCTGAATCGGTCCTGCAAATTGCTGCCGGCCAGGTTCGGCTCACCAGTGTCTCGGTCGAGAGCAAGGATGCACCGCTCTCCGTGGTCAGCACGCTGGACCTTACGGATGGAGCGCTGGCGGCACGCGTCGATCTGTCAGGCTTGCACGAAGCCGCCGGTGCACGCCCGAAGATTTTCGTGGCGTTGAATGGCCCCTTGGCGGCGCCCACGCGCAGCATCGACGCGTCAGCGCTGACTGGATGGCTGACGTTGCGTGCGGTCGAAAATCAGACGAAGAAGCTTCGCGCTATTGAGAGTGTGCCGCCCCAGCCTCAGGATCGAGGGATGCCGAAGACCAAGCATGCGCCTGCTCTGCCGGCACCCATCGATATTAGACCAGTGCCCCCGCCTCGAAGCGCGGGCCAGCCTGCACCCTCAGTCCGCTCGCAGAACTGAGTGGACCACGCGCGAGCTTTGCAACTCGCGAGGTTCACTTTGCGGGATGCGCTCCTCGCCGTGGACCCGATAGTGGTCAAGGACAAAAAGGCGGATCGCGGAAGACAGGTTGCCGTGACGACGATCGGTGTCGATCGACGCGACCAAGTCCGACAACGTCACTTCTCTGCCGTTCGCGATTTCCTTCAGTCCTTTCCAGAACGCGTCCTCAAGGCTCACACTCGTCTTATGGCCTGCAATTACGATTGAACGTTTGACGACCGGAGATTTCATTGATGGTCCCCTATTTCGACCCGGTGCCGATCGAGGTCGCGTTCGGCTTTCGCCTGGCGCGCGGCTTCAATCTTGCGAACGTGTTTGGGCAGACCAAAAGCAAGTCGATTGGCGTGGGCACGTTGATCGTGCTGTTGCCGTTTGTCCCGCTTTCGAACGGTCCGAAGATTGATTACTTCAGCCATTCAGTAGTCGTCGCCCCTCGATGGTAACGGGTTAGTTTTCAGCTCGGCGCTCACGTGAGCATTTAGCATCGCTGTGAAATGCGCCGAGACGTTGGCGGAAACATGCCATTACGGCGAACTCCACAAGATGGGTCTTGAAACAGTGTGGCTGATTGGGCGTGTAGTTCAATACACGGTTGGTTGATCACAAAAGTTTAACAAGTGATCCCTGTCCAGCATCAGTAGAAAACTGGAATGTATTTTGCGAGGTACCCCGGAACTTGCCAGTGTATATTTAAACATTGAAGGGCTTATACTGTTGAACACATGAATCCAGCCCTAATGAAACTCTACGGCAATGTTTTCTTGTTGGGTTATTTGACATGCGGCTTCCGTAGAATAGTAGCCGGATACGTACGAAACTTTCGCCATAATACATTCAAGACTTGGAAAAAAAGTCTTCGGAATACCGGAGTTTAGGGCGATCGATCGTGAAGATCCCTGGGTAAATCCTCACCAGGATACCTTTCCCGAATCGACCCGGTCACAAGTTAGCGAGGTCGCGTCATTTTTTCGGGTCGAACTATTCGATCGAAATCACTCCCGCTGATGAAGCCCAGGCGAGTTGCTTCCTCGCGAAGCGTGGTCCCGTTTGCGTGTGCCGCCTTCGCGACTTGGGCGGCCTTGTCGTAGCCGATTTTCGGGGCGAGCGCGGTCACCAGCATCAGCGACCGTTCCATGAGTTCGCGGATACGTGCTTCGTTTGCTTTGATACCTTCGACGCTATTCACGGTGAACGAATTTACCGCGTCGCCAAGCAGCCGGATAGACTGCAGCATGCAATACGCGAGCAGCGGCTTGAAGACATTCAATTCGAAATGACCCTGGCTTCCGGCGATCGTAATCGTCGTGTGATTGCCGAACACCTGACAGCAGACCATGGTCAAGGCTTCGCTTTGCGTCGGATTGGTTTTGCCCGGCATGATCGAGGAGCCGAGTTCATTGCTCGGCAAGATCAGTTCACCGAGACCTGAGCGAGGGCCAGAGCCGAGCAGGCGGATGTCATTCGCGATCTTGAAAAGCGCAGTCGCGGCCGAGTTGATGGCGCCGTGCACGAACACATATGCATCGTGAGCCGCCATGTGTTCGAACTTGTTGGACGCGCTCGTGAAGGGCAGTTTTGTCAGGCTCGCGATCCGCCGGGCGACGGCCTTTGCAAATTGCGGCTTCGAATTGAGTCCGGTGCCGACCGCAGTGCCTCCCTGGGCGAGCGGATAAAGTTCACGTTGAGCCAGCGTGAGCCGCGCGAGCGCCGACTTCACTTGTGCGGCGTAGCCGGAAAATTCCTGTCCCAAGGTGATAGGAGTGGCATCCATCAGATGAGTGCGACCGATCTTGACGATCTTCGAAAACTCTCTGGCCTTCCGGTCGAGCGCCTTGTGCAGGCGTTCCAACGCCGGCTTGAGATGCCGTTCAATCTGCACCGCTGCCGAAATGTGCATGGCCGTCGGAATGGAATCATTCGACGACTGGCTCATATTGACGTGATCGTTCGGATGGATCGGCGACTTCGAGCCGAGCGTTTCGCCGAGCTTGCGATTGGCGACGTTGGCGATCACCTCGTTGACGTTCATGTTGCTCTGAGTGCCGGATCCTGTTTGCCACACCAGCAAAGGGAAATGGCTGTCGAGCTTGCCGTCGGCGATATCCTGAGCCACGGCCGCGATCGCATCGGCTCGCTTGCGATCGAGCGATCCAAGTTTCCGATTGACCTCGGCGGAGGCGCGCTTGATCACGCCTAGCGCCCGCACGATCTCGATCGGCATCCGCTCGCTTCCAATGCGGAAATTGTGCAAAGAACGCTGAGTTTGCGCTCCCCAGAGCCGATCGGCCGAAATCTGCAATGGCCCGAAGGCGTCGCTCTCAATGCGGACCTTGGCGGATTTGTTGCGCGCTTTGGCCATAAATTTCGTCGAACGCCGCCAAACCCGATGTTCTCAGCCCAAGGCTACGCCGATCGGCACGAGAAACAAGTGGCGCAGCGCGCGCCGGCAACGGCTATTTTTTCCGGAAACGGTCAAGGCGGACGATTTCTCCGCCTCCATTCACAGGCTTCTCAGGTTTCTCGCGTTTGGCGGCGGGCGATCGCGTTGCCGCCGGCGCAGGCTCGGTCGTTGCGGTCGGTGCAGGGCTCGCGGGCAAGCGTTTCTTCTGAGTCTTTGCAGCAGGCGGTTCCTGGACATTCGCAGGAGTCGGCCGCTCTTCGCCCTCGATGACCTCTTCGAATTGCAGGCCGAATTGCACGGAGGGATCAAAAAAACCGTTGATTGCGTCAAACGGCACCGCGAGGCGTTCCGGAACGCCACCGAAAGAAAGGCCGACCTCGAATCCTTCCTCGTTGACTTTCAGGTCCCAGAATTGGTGCTGCAGGATAATCGTCATTTCGTCGGGATACTGCGCGCGCAGGCGATCCGACAGGCGAACGCCTTCGGCACGCGTATCGAATGAGATGTAAAAATGGTGATCGCCCGGCAGCCCTTTTTTGGCGGTCTCAGTCAGCACGCTGCGGACTACGCCGCGCAAAGCATGCTGGGTTAGCAGGTCATATCGGATCTGGTCTGCCATGAAGGTGCAGCCTGGGTGAATCGCCCAATGCTACCGCGTCGCATGCGGGTAACGCCATCCCCGCGGGCACGAGCGAGCCGATGTCATAATCTTTGATCCCCGGATGTGAAAGTGGAGGCTTCTGTTGCCAGGTGCCTCCGAACCCCGCCTGACGGAGCTTAACCCGTCAGGGCTTTAGATCGGTCTTTCAAACCGCTTACGCGGCCTGAGCAACCGGAGCATAGTTGTCATTGGCAACTATGAATGTGGCCCGATATCGGCGGTACCATGCCGAGCAAAAGCACGCCCTTTACGCCCTCGTCGATCCTATTTCGCCCCCGCCGAAACCTGTGCTCGCCGGGCTTTGGTGGAGGCGCCGGGTACTGCCCCCGGGTCCGATGGGTTTATTGCGACGGCCGTTTATCGCCATAGCCGGGTTGCCCCGGCACAAGAAATATAAGCACTGAAGGTTACCGAAGAAAGAGCGGCAATTTGCATCGTAAATATGTGGTTATAGGCGCGGTGGGGCCGTGTCCGCATAGGCATAAGAATAGGGGCCGGGAAATTCGCCGACCGGAACCAGGTGGGTCACCACGTTTCCGAAATCCCCGCCGGGAAGCCAGGCATGGAGGTGCAGGGAGGGAGGCTCGATCCTGAACACTTCCGGCCAGCGCGGTTCGAACTCGAGCGTGACCGCCTGCTCGCCCGCCGGGCAGATGCTGGCTGCAATGCCGGCGAAGGTGCTCTGTGCGGCGCGATGAACATGGCCCGCCGCCAGCAACTGGATGCGCGGGTGACGTTTGAGGACCGCCGCCAACGAATCTGCATTCCGCAGCCGGATCGCGTCCGTATACATGATGCCCGTATTGAAGGGCGGGTGGTGCAAGAACAGAAGCGCCGGCCGCGTGGGGCTCACGGTCAGCGTAACTTCGAGCCACAACAGCGTCGCTGCGTCGAGCTCTCCATGCGGCGCGCCCGGCACGGTGGAATCGATCAGCACAATATCGACGTCGCGTACGCTCCTCATTGAATTGAGCGCGCCGTCACCCGGCCCATAGGATGGATCGGGAAAGATCTTTCGCATTGGCGTCCGGCGATCGTGGTTGCCGGGGATCACGGCAAACGGAATTTGCAACGCGCCGAGCAAGGTCCTTGCATGCTCGTACTCTTCCGGCAGCGCAGAGTCCGCGATATCACCCGAAATCACCACCAGGTCAGGCCGCGGCGACATGGCGTTCAGCGTATCGATCGAGCGCAGGAGCGCGGCCGCAGTGTCGACGCGACCGTAGGCCAGCGCGCCTGGCCGCGTGATGTGCAGATCGGAAATCTGAGCGATCAGAACAGGTCGCGCAGCCACAGTCGGCTCCAGGCTGAAATCGCCGCCGTTATGGCACCACATCGTAAACATTCGATGTTCAGCCGACCGCGACGAAGCTATTCCCAAGCCGCATCGGCATTAGGCGGTAGATGCCCTAGTCGGTTTTGCCGGGGCGGGATAATTTTGTCGCCATGTCAGCTTCTGCAGGCGCGACCACGCCATCCGTTACTCGCCCCAAGTTGTCTGAATTGTTTCGCGCGTTCGTCATCGTCTCGATTTCCGGGTTCGGTGGCGCGCTTCCATGGGCGCGGCGGATGATCGTCGAACAACGCGGGTGGATGACGGCAGAGGAATTCAACGAAGCCTTCGCCCTGTCCCAATTCCTGCCGGGCCCCAACGTCGTTAATTTCTCCGTGGTGTTTGGATCGCGCTTTGGCGGTGCACCGGGTGCCGCGGTCGCGCTCGCCGGCCTGATGGGGCCGCCGCTGATCATTGTCACCATCCTTGCGTTTCTCTATGCGCGCTTCGGCGATCTTGAGGTGCTTGGCCGTATCCTCGCCGGCATTACGGCAGCTGCGGTCGGTCTGCTGATCGCCGTCGTTGCGAAAATGGCTGCACCATTGTTTCGCAAGCGTTGGGACTGGGCGCCTCTCATTGCGATCGCGGCTTTCATCGGCGTCGCAATCATCCAATGGCCATTGCCATGGGTGTTTTTTGTGCTTGCGCCGATCAGCATCGCACTTGCGTGGATAAAACGATGAATGACAATCCGCTGATCGCGCTGGCCGGCTACTTTGCACTGCTGTCGTTGTTTGCGGTTGGCGGGGCCAATGCGGCGATCCCGGAGATGCATCGCATTGCGGTCGAGGTCATGCATTGGATGAGCGATCGACAGTTCGCCGACAGCTTCGCGATTTCGCAAGTCTCGCCCGGACCGAACATCATCATTGTGACGCTGATCGGATATCACGTCGCCGGTCTGGCCGGCGCGGCCGTTGCGACCGCTGCGATGTGCGGGCCAACTTGTGTGCTGGCCTATGTCGTGGCCCGCACATGGGATCGCTTCAAGGAGGCGCGCTGGCGGATCGCCATCCAGGCGGGGCTGGTTCCTGTATCGCTGGGATTAATAGCCGCCAGCGCCTTCGTGCTCGCGCGCAGCGCAGACCACAACATTTATGCCGCTGGGATTACAGGGGTAACCGCGATCGTCGGGTTTGCGACTCGGATCAATCCACTGTGGATTTTCGCAGTTGGCGGTGTGCTGGGCTTGTCGGGTTGGCTGTAGCCGGAGCCCTCGAACATCCGTGCTTCCGGCGGGGCCGTATCGTGTGCTAGGGAAGTAATCGGCGGGGGCCGGCCCAAGAGCAAGAAGCAAGACCAAGAATAAAGAGCAGGGAGGAACAGGATGTCCGAGGGGGCGAAGACCTCCGCGAACGGGGGCGGGTTTCGCTTTAAGGTACGCGGGCCGCGCGATTTTTACGGTGGCCTCGCGTTAATCGGGCTTGCCATCATCGCAATCTGGGCCTCGGGCGATCTTCCGGGTATGCACGGCTTCGCATTCGGTCCCGGCACCGCGCCGCGCCTCTTTGCCAGCCTCCTCGCGATCGTTGGAGCGTTGGTTGCACTCAGCGGCCTGCTCTTCGACGGTCCTCCTCTCGAACACTATGCGATCCGCGGGCCCCTGTGGGTGGTACTCGGAATTCTCGCTTTTGCCGGCATGATCCGTGGCTTCAGCCTCGGCTTCATCAGGGTTCCGCCGCTTGGCTTGATCCCGTCCACCTTTGCCGCCTTCATGATCTCCATCTGTGGGACTACCGAGATGCGCTGGGTGGAAAGTCTGATCGCGGCGGTGGCGATGACGGCATTTTGCGTTGCGCTGTTCGTCTATTTGCTGGGGCTGCCGTTCCAGCTTTGGCCCTGGTACTGAGCGGAAACCGTCATGAGTGAACTCCTCGCCAATCTCGCGCTTGGTTTCTCGGTCGCCGCGCATCCATACAACATCGGATTTTGTCTGCTTGGCGCACTTGTCGGCACATTGGTGGGTGTTCTTCCTGGCATAGGCACCGTCGCGACGGTTGCGATGCTCCTGCCGATCACCTTTGGCCTGCCTCCGGTCGGCGCGCTGATCATGCTCGCCGGAATTTACTACGGCGCTCAATATGGAGGCTCAACGACCTCAATCCTTGTCAATATTCCCGGTGAGGCGGGCTCCGTTGTTACATGTCTCGACGGCCACCAGATGGCCCGGCAGGGCCGCGCCGGTGCAGCACTCTCGATCGCCGCCATCGGTTCGTTCTTTGCCGGATGCGTCGCGACGGTTCTTGTGGCGGCCCTCGGCGTGCCGCTGACCTCTCTCGCGCTTCTGTTCGGTCCGGCAGAATATTTCTCTCTGATGGTGCTTGGTTTGATCTTTGCGGTGGTGCTCGCCAAGGGTTCGGTGCTCAAGGCCATCGCCATGATTCTCACCGGGCTGTTGCTGTCCATGGTCGGCTCGGATCTGGAAACCGGCGCCGGCCGCATGACATTTGACATCGCCGAATTGTCCGACGGCATCGGTTTCACCAACGTGGCCATGGGC